>Ga0154020_10000159_pt1 | contig 77794 bp, 70 predicted proteins | sample Klosneuvirus_201_FD_109709 | JGI IMG/M metagenome (GOLD analysis project Ga0154020, IMG submission 109709) | Active sludge microbial communities from wastewater, Klosterneuburg, Austria - Klosneuvirus_20160825_MG | ecosystem: Engineered > WWTP > Aerobic digester > Activated sludge | place...
TCTGGGCCGAGGGGTGGACCAGCAGCACCCGCAGACTGGGCGCAAATCGCGTCGCCTCCGCACACCAGTTCGCCAGCAGAGAGGAGGGGGCAATCAGCAGCGCAGGCGGGCTCTGGGAATCGCGCTTTCTCAGCAGGAGCAGCGCCAGCACTTGCACCGTCTTGCCAAGTCCCATGTCATCGGCCAGACAGGCACCAATGCCCAACCCCGACACCAAGTGCAGCCAGCGGACCCCGATCTGTTGATAGGGACGCAGCGTCGCCTGAAGCGACTTCCCAAGCGTGTCTTCGATGTGGCCGAGCGAGGCCGGGTCCCGCAGCTTCCGGAGGCTTTCAGAGATCGCCGCGCCCGCTCGTACCTGCGACCATCCTTCTTCGGACCCAGGGGCGAGCTGCCCGGCTCCGGCCTTGTTGCTCTCACCGATGTGGGCCCCTGCAAGCAGTCGCATTCCTTCGACAAACGAGATTCCGTCGCGGCCCGCTTGGCGCTGAACCTTCTGCCACTGGGCCAGTACCTCTGTAAGTCGAGTCCGGTCTAGCTCCACCCACTGGCCACGCAGCCGGACCAGCGGCTCCTCACTGTGCAGCAGAGTCTGCCACTCCTCCTCTGTGAGCGTCTCATCCCCGAGCGCCACTTGTACCGAAAAATCGAGCAGCATCTCGGACCCAAACGCCACCTGCTCACCGATGCGGATCTGCACCGTTGGACGTGCGGGGCGGCGCGCCTTCCAGAAGTCAGGCAGACGCACCACCACACCGGCAGACTCCAGCGCTGGCACTTCACGTAGCAGCAGATACGCCTGCTGCGGAGAGAAGCGCAGCGGATGATAGATCTGTCCCGAGTCCACTAGCTTTTGCACCAGTTCGCTGTGCTGGGCAGCGCGCTGGACCGGGGCCAGCAGCGACAGCAGCGCCGGCTTGTCCTGCTCACTTGCATATTCACGCAGCGCCTGTAGGAGCGGGACATGCTGGATGCTCTTGTGCGCCGCGGTTCCTCCAGCGCGCGCATACGTACAGAGAAACGCAAACGGCGCCGCCTCGTCTCGCGGGTTTTCCGCCAGGTGAAAACAGATTCGCCCGACCACATGCCAGGCAGGATTCTGTCGCCGTAGGTAGTCCTCAACCGACTCGGCAGAGCGCGCCAGCTCTTGCTCCAGTGCCATGGCCGTTGCCTGCCACAGCGCCGCGAGCACCTCGTCGGTGAGATACTCCAGTCCGGCCATTGGGGGTGCAGCAGCGACCCAAGCAGCGAGCGGCGGCGGTGGCACCCGAATCGCGCCGCGCTGCGACTCCACATCCGGCAGTGAACAGACCGCGCTGACCAGCTTCTGTCCGAAGTCGCGGAAGAAGCCAAGCGTCGCTGGCAACGGAGTCCCTACCAGCGCAGCTCCCAAGAACAAAAGTCCAGCCCCCGAACCGTGTGAGAATGCCTCCGCAATGCGATCCGAAAGAGTCTGATCAATGGGAGTGCTAGCAGCCTCATCTTCCACAGCAAGAGGGGGAGCCAGATTCCACAGCAGAGCTCCCTCCGGAGTGACCAGCAGTGACCCAGCAGACCTCTCACGGAGCCCAGCAGAGACCGTCTCTTCATCCGGCAGCAGGTTGGCAGACTCAGCAGTTTGTCGACGGACGCTTGGGCTCATTGAGCGCGGTATAGACGCCTGCATCGACACTGTCAACGCGAAACCGCCCGTCAGGGTTGCCGGGTAGGACGCAAAGTTGAGCACCCACTTGATCTCGACGGACTTGCTGCCGGAAGTATGTCACGGAGCCCCGTACCAAAGCTCCAGGAGCTGACTTCTACGAGGAGCGGCTTCCGCACAGAACACTGGAAAACCGCCGCGTCGATGCACTGCGCTTCAAACGGATCGAATCAGACCTCATTCGGGAGGGAGTTGGAAGTGCCGAATTGGTGTCCGAGTCAGCGCGCGCCGATCTTCAGCAGCACCACTTTGACGGTGTCGATGAGGATCGAGATGTCGAACGCGATCGACATGTGCTTCTGGTAATAGAGATCGTACTTGAGTCGCTCGCGGGCTTCGCTCAGGGTGGTGGCGGCGCCGAAGCGGACCTGACCGAGGCTGGTGATGCCGGGACGGATGGCGTGGCGCTGGTCGTAAAACGGCAGGGACTCGCGCAGCTCTTTGACGGAGCTCTCAACTTCGGGACGCGGACCGACCAGGCTCATGTCGCCAAGAAGCACGTTCAGAAACTGCGGCAGCTCGTCGATGCGGTGCAGGCGGATGAAACGACCGACGCGGGTGACACGATCGTCATTGTGGACAGTCAGGCGCAGCGGCTCACCGGGCATAGAGACGCGCATCGAACGAAACTTGTAGATGGTAAACAGCCGTCCGCGCAGCCCGACCCGCGCCTGCCGATAGAGCGCCGGTCCGGCACTATCGAGCCGAATCGCGATCGCAACCACCACCAGAATCGGCGAGACGACGATGAGCGCGATCAGGCTAAGCACCACATCGAGCGCGCGCTTAAGCGCCAGCGTCCACTTGGACGGCGTAAAGCCCGAGTCAAACACCACGTCGGCGGGCTTGAGCAGCTCAATCGGCAGGCAGTGGGTCAGCTCGGCGGTAAACGAAAGAGCGCTCCACACCGTGCCTCCCTGGAGCTTGACCGCAAGCAGCTTGGGCATCAGGACCGCTTCGCCCGCTGACTCATCGATCCCGAAGACCACGTCGGTGATGTTGTGACGCTGCACCGCTTCGGTCAGCTCAGAATAGGCCCCGAGCACGGGCCGCCCGATGATCGTCTGCGCCATCTCCGGCGTGCGATCCGATAGAAAACCAGCCAGCTCGTAGCCAGCGCCCGGTCGAGACAAAAGCCAGCGCCCGAGCTGCTGCGCCAGCGTCCCCATTCCCAAGATCAAGACCCGCCGCCGGACACTGCCGCTGTTGAGGATCTCCTCGAAGTGACAGCGCAGCGAAAACAGCAGCCACTGACCAATTCCCAGGCTCATCAGGAGGGCGAGTCGCTGCAAGCGAAACTGCGGGAACAGATAGAACAGCAGCGCCAGCGCTCCGCCGGCAATCATGTGCGCGAGCTGAATGCGTACCAGCAGCTGCGTTCGTGAGCCCCGCTGGGTATCCGAGTAGAGATCCAAATAGTACATCGTGAGCTGCACAGCGACGGGAATGCACACTCCCGCGAGCAGCGCTTCCCGCCAGTAGGCCCAAAGCTCGACGCCGGGAACCTCCCCCGGATAGCCCGCGCCAATCCGCAAGCGCACACACAGCACCGCGACCACGAACAGCAGCACGGTCTCAGCGAGGAACAATCGGCGCAGGCGAGCCGATTGAAAGATTTCCCACATAAATGGCTGGTGCCAGTCTACTGCAAGAACGGCTCACGAAATCGACGGCAACCCGCCTGCCGGATCACTCCAGACAGGCGACTGGGCGTGGGCTTAGCGCAGGATCTCGGGGATTGGCTCACCATCGCGCAGGTACTGGCGCGGCGCGGCTCCCATCGCAGACACAAAGGTCGCCAGTACATCGGGCGGTGTCAGCGCGCGCTTGCCGTCGGAGAACGTCTTGACCGGCAGCGGCAGAAGCTGCTCCGAGTCGGCCTGTCCGAAGCTCATATTGCCTCGGAACTTCGGTGAGATGATGAGCGCCGAGTTGTTCGGATAGTGGTCGCGCCCGAGCGCGGCATTGATGTTGGGAGTCCGGCAGAAGTCGCTCACCACCAGGATATGGGTATGGTCGGCGAGCTTGGCTCCCATCTTCACCGGATGCGGCATGGTGTCGAGGTAGTCGAGCAGGATCGCCAACAGATCAAATAGGTTCTGCTGGAGCAGCGCCTGATTCCGATAGTTGGTGAAGTGGGTGTCGAAGCTGCCGTAGGCGAAGCTTACGCAGCGGGTGGCATTGCGGGCCAGTGACTCGAGCGCAAAGGCGGCATGGACCGAAGCGCTCATCGTTGGATACGCAAAGCGCGAGTATTTGTTGCGCAGATACGCGTCGGTGAACAGGTCGACCAAGTTCTCGCGGTTCATGCGGCGCAGACCTTCGTATTGCAGGTACATGCCGTTCATGACATCGGGATGGGCCGATAGGTTGGCGAGATCCATCGCCTCCTGACTGAGCAGCGCAGTCACCCCATCGCGGGTTGCCGCCGACTCATAGAGTGTGGGTCGCCGCAGTGAGGCCGCCAGCGTCCCGATTCCCGAGATGCTGAGCGGAACCGCGCGCCGATCGAGTCCTTGACCGACAAAACTCGACGGGAAGTTGATCGACACCGCGGGCAAAAGCTGTGACAAGCCGAAGCTATTGGCCATCATGGTGTCGATGCTGGGCGCCACGGTCTTGCTGCCCGCGAGGTGTCGTCCGGTCGCGGAATAGGCCGTCCCATCTTGGTGACTGACCGTGTTCATCGCGATGCCGTTGACCACCGTCAGTCGATCGGCGTGGCGCAGCAGATCGCCAATCGCCGGACCGAAGACCAGCGATCCGGTCGGCGGCCGCACCAGCTCAAAGGAATAACCGGACAGAGATGAGCTGCCATCGAGCGGCGTGGTGCGACTCTGCCAGCGACGGAGCGGATTGATGTCGATGGTGTTGGTCGAGCCCGGCTCGATCAGGCCCGAGCGCTCGTTGCGCGGATCGAGTCCGACCGTGACATCCCAGGCGCCTTGGGCATGGATGAACAGGAAATATTCGTCTGCGGCGACCTGGGGCCCGGCAAACGCGCGATACAGCGGCATCCCCAGCGCCGCTGCCGCACTGCCCCCGAGAATCGACTGCACAAAGTTCCGACGGTTCATGGTGGGCCTCCCTTAGTAGAGCTGGAACTCGGGGTGACGGATGAGTCCCTGACAGACTGCCGCCCAGCCCGCCTCCAGCGCCGTGAAGCGCGAGCCCATCGGGTTGTGGCGTTTCACCGTGTCGCCATACAGCGCAAAGAAGCGCGCCGTGCGGTCCGTCGGTGCCAGCTTGACTGGATAGCCCAGGAACTTGCGGTGCAGCTTGGCAAATCGATCCGCAAAACCCGTCGCATCGACCGCCGTCGGAGGCACCTCGAAGTTGAAGATCAGCCGCTTGTCGATGGGAACTGCCGGCGACGCCTTGAGATCTTTTTCGAGCGCCTTGTCACACAGCGCAATTCCCAGGCGCTCGAAGCTCGCCACCATCAGCGCATTGGTCTGGCTGTTGCGCGACAGATCCGCCGCATAGTTGGGGAGTCCGAGCGCGCCCAGATACGCCGTCCAGCTATCGAACAGCCCACTGCCGCCCGCCGCGAGCTGGGTCTGCGCTTGCAGAGCCGTCAGACCCCCAAACAGCGTCAGGTAGGAGCGGATATACGCCTCGGCAGGAACCAGGCGCGGCGACTCTTTGTGGGTGGTGTCTTGGGCGAGCGAGTCGTGCCCCGGAATCTGCTCGATCGGAATCGGCTGATTTGCTTCCGGTTCCTTGCAAGCCACCGCCCACAGCAGCGTGCCCAAAAGCCAAGTTCGCTTGGTGCTCATGGATTCCCTCCGCTGCGCCACACCGTCGAGGAGAGGTTGTTGGCGGCACGATACTGCTGCGACTTGAGCAGTGCTTTGACGAGCGGCTTTACGCGATAGCCATTTTCCGTGAGGGTCGTCGCCAGCTGCTCGCGCAGTTCCTCATCATCGCTGCCCAGCGAGCGACCGAGGAAGCTCTCGGCAATGTTCTGGGCCACGCACGGTGCAAAGTCGGCGCGTGAGGTCAGGTACTGGCCAAGACCCGCCGCCGCCGCGTCGGTATGATCGGGAGCCGAGTAAGCGCCGCGCAGCATGCCAACCGTCGGCGTCGAGAAGATGTTGTCGTAACGCGCGTTGCAGCTGGCCGGAATGTTGCCGCTGACTTGCTTACAGGCCGAATTCTGCGCCGGGTAGAGCTTGGGATCGAGAAAGCTCCAGTCATTTTCCACCCAGCGCGCAAAGTAGGCCGACAGAGGCTCGAGCGTCTGGTGACAGGCCGCGCAGCCCTCGCGCTTCATCAGGTTGGTCTCTTTCGAGGGCGGCAACATCAGTCCCGCCGGCGCCGTAAAGTCGCGACAGAGGAACATGTTGTAGATTGCATGCGCGCGCGACCGCCGGGTTCCGTACTTGAACAGGAACAGCGGCATGGTCAGCACACCGGCGGCGGATGGACCGGCGTCGACTTTCTGCCAGGTCATGATGTGCTGCGGCTGGAGGTTCTGCGGCATGGCGTCGGGCGCCGGCATCGCGATCGATCCAAGATCCTTGTCGCCCCAGTTCGAGCGCGACGACAGCTTGTAGAACTGCGCCAGCGGCCCGTTGACGTAGGTGTACTTGGCGCTGACCACGTCGCGGAAGTCGCGGTCTTCGAGGAACAGATTGTAGAAGAACATCTGCGGCTCTTGCGCGACCCACAGCGACTGCCAGGTGCGGTACTCAAACGACTGCGCATCGGTTGGATCGTCAACGCCGAGCAGCGTATTGCGCGAGGACACAAACGTCGGTCGCGGCTGCGAAGCAATAAACGTCGCCGCTGGCATACACAGCTCGGCGCCCGCTCCACAGCCACAGCCTTGCGAGTTTGCCACCCCATAGCCGGTGCGGCAGTCGAGGACAATGGCCGGCGTGATATCCATCGCCGCTTGCTTGGCCGTCCCAGCTTCCTCCTTGCAGATGCGAATCTCAACCGTATCGGTCTTGAGATCGGGCTCTTTTTGGAGGTCGGCGGTCAGGGCATAGCCCGGAAAGCGCGCCGGCCAGGTCGCCGGATCATAGCGGTCCACAGGCGAGCTGCTGCGATAGTCGGCGTACAGCCACCATGGCTTGATCACGGTTGTGTACTGATCGAGCACCGCTTTGTCGACCGGCTTGGCGGTTCCCGTGGGCGGCAGCGCGGCGCTGATATCGGGATACTTGAGTCCCGTTTCCGCCTGGAGCAGACAGAAGCCACCGCGCACCAAGTTGTTCCACTGCGGATAGCTCGGGTCGGTCGCCTTCGGCACTTGGGCATGACGCCCGCGCCGCTGACCGGGCCGGTAATAGACCCACACGTCCTTGCCGGCATCATCCTTGATGAGAATCCGCGCCAGCGTGTTGCGCGAGGTTCCAACCTGAAACGACACCGTCTGCGGACGCAAAAGGTCAGAGTAAATCCGCGTCAAGCGATCGGCGTAGGTATCGCCCTGGAGGTGCGTATCGAGCCAGCCATCCAGGCTAAAGTCCGGCTTCTCGAACTCTTGCAGGTCTTTCTCCGTCGGCATGCGCCCGAGCAGATCGATACAGAGCGTCCGAAAATACTTGTACTCCTGAAGGGTCTTTTCGCTCGTGGCCGCTTGGCTGGGTCCGCTCAGCAGAGTCAGCCCGAGCACAAGGCCGAAGACACGGCCCGAAGCACCGTCGCGACGAGACGGCACAGGTTGTGGAAGCGAGGTCGTGGCAGTCCGCATGAATCCTCCGGTCACTTCGCTACTGACAAGCCCAGAACTTGTCAGAACTGGTACGAGAATCAACTGATTAGAGGTCGATGCGCGCAGATTCTCGGACGCCTGCGCGCGCAATAGGTCGGACCAGACCAAAGGCCCTGCGCTGTCACGGCTCGATGTAAAGTGGGGATGCGTTTTCGGGAATTTCTCTGCAAGCGGAGGCACAAGCAGTCATGAGCGACTACTTAAATCGAGGGGCAGCGGCGGATGTGGCGTGGTCGGGATACTGGTGGCCGATGTTTTCCAGCCACGATCGTGACGATTACATGAACCTGTACGACGACGGCGGGCCGCTGGATAAGTACGACCAGTACTGCGTGGCGTCCGGACTTCCCAACCCGCGCAGCAAGGAGTTCGAGGGCTGGCGTCACTTTGCCGACAAGCGCCTCGAGAACGCGACCGGATACACCGCTTTTTGGTGGGGTCACTGCAACGGCTGGGCGGCGGCGTCGGTGCTCGAGAACGAACCGACCACGACACGCACGATCAAAGACATCGAGTTCGAGATCGGCGATCAGAAAGGTCTGCTCACGGTCTGTCACAACGGCGACCCGGTCGACCTCATCCGCAGGCTCGGTGAGAGCGATGCTCACTTGTTCCACGCGATGCTGATTCAGTCGATTGGCAAGGACAAGCGCGGGCTCATCTTTGACACCAAGCTCGATCCGATTGATCCCAAGACCGGCGAGCCGATCCGCGAAGTCTGGAACTATCCCGCGTACCGATACGAGTTCCTTTACACCGATGTTGGCTCGCAGTCCTGGGATGTGACCGCGCAGGTCTGGTTTGCCAACGATGCAGTCGAGCCCAACTTTGTCGGCGTGAAGAACTGGCCGATCGAGGAGCGACCGAAGGTCTACACCTATCGCATCACCGGCAGCAAAGAGCACCCGGTGAGTGGCTACTGGACTGGTGGCTCGCGGCTCGATCATCCCGATCTGATGTGGCGACCCCAGCCGCTGGCGGTGCAGAACGCCGCCGAGTCGCGCGACCCCGGATCGAGCCAGACCAACTTTCACCCGACGCTGCGCACGCTGGTGTATTCGATCTGCGCGGGAGAGCCAGCCACGGTGAGCCAGACGATTCACAACAAGTACAAGGGACTCGATCTCAACTGGGTGGTCACTCCGGAAGAGCAGGCAGCCTTCCCGCCGCCGCTGTCGGTCGGGGATTTTTGGCGCTACTCGGTTACGCACCAAGACACCATCGGCAACTGGACCCGTCCGTTTATCCTCCACGTCGAGCTGGTCGGCTGGGACAAGGACGACTGGGTATTCGAGGTCGGCGCGGTCCACCAGGGCGACATCATTCCCGAGCGCCATGTCATTTATTACAGCAAGCAGACCCGGCAGCTCTCGGACAACTCGCCGTACCCCGGTGGTTATGCCTATACGCTGCGGCAGGACATTGAGTCGGGAGCCTTCACTCGCAGCAACGATCCGGCGCTGTGGGAAAATAGTCCTCTGCGACGCCTCTTAACGCAGGTGCCCTATGCGTGGGATCGCGCGGGCATGGAGCCAGTCACGCAAATTACGCTCAAAGCGCTGGGGCAGAAAGCGATTCGTTGCCGCAAGCTCGCGGTGGCAAGCGGAGTGCAGACGTGGGCCGACTACACCGTCAGTCATCCGCGCGGCAATCTGCGCGGTATGTTCCTGACCGCAGACCTCGACAAAGTGAACGCGCAGCTCATCGACTTCGGACACAAGAACACCTAGGGAAGCCAGTGCCGCCATGACCGACCAAGACGCGAAACAGAGGCCTCCCAATCCCGCAACCAGCGACGAAATCAAGCAGCTGGCGCAGACCCAGTTTGCGGGCTCGGCGCAGCGATTTGTCGAAAGCAAGCTCCACCGCGAAGGCGAAGATCTGCGGCGCATGGTCGAGCTGGCAGCGCTGTCGGGAAGAGAGCGCGTACTCGATGTAGCGACGGGTGGCGGACATGCTGCGCTGGCATTTGCCAAGCACGCTGCGGAAGTGGTGGCCTCGGATCTGACGCCCCGCATGCTCGAGGTCGCAGCGCAGTTCATCGCGGACAGTGGCCAGCACAACATCCAGTTCCGGAAGGCCGATGCCGAAGCAATGCCGTTTGCGGACGGGGAATTTGATGTGGTGACAGCGCGGATTGCTCCGCATCACTTTCCGAGTCCGGCGCGTTTTGTCGCGGAAGTGGCGCGGGTCCTAAAGCCCGGCGGACGCTTCATCCTCGACGACAACATGGCTCCTGAAGACGACGAGTTGGATTCCTTTATGAACGACTTTGAGCGCTGGCGCGATCCCAGTCATGTGCGCGCGCTCAAGCTCTCGCAGTGGCAGACACTCTGTGAGCAGTCCGGACTGCGCGTGCAGCATGTCGATCCGCTGACCAAGAAGATCTATCAGTACGCAGAGTGGACCGAGCGGATGCGACTCCCAGCGCAGGACACAGAGGCGCTGGCCGAGTGGCTCAAAGCAGCGCCGCAGAAATGTCGCGACTTCTTCGATCTGCAAGTGGTCGACGGAAAAGTAATCTCACTGTGCGCAACCTTCGGAATCCTGGTCGCCCAGAAGTAGTTTAGCGGCAGCGGACGTTCAGTTCGGTGACGGTGTTGGCCGCAACATAGGTGGGAAGGAGTCCCTTCTCATCGAGATCGAATCCCCAGAACGGAGTGCAGCCCGCCGGCAGCTTGATCGGATACCAGCCGGGCTTCACATTCACAAAGATCGCCGACCCTTTGCTAGCAGTGTCGGTGCGATTCTTGTCGAGCCAGTTTGAGTCATTGAAGTAGTAGGGATTCCCAAGCTGCTCGCTTGAAACTTGGCGACCCGCGGCTCCCTTCCACTCCTCACCGTCGGATTCCTGAATCTCAAAGTAGAGCAGTCCGGTTCCGTTCTCAAAGTCCCGGTCAACTTTGCCGGCTTGCAGATTCACGACAAAGTTGTCCATCATCGCGGCTTGCCAGATTGGGCTGTCGGCGACGCTGCGGCTGGTGTTGATCATGCCAATCAGCGGCCAGTAGCCACTCGTCTTCATCAGCACTCGGTGCTGACTGCGGGGTGGCAGATCGCGAAACACGAACTCTCCGCCGCCGTCGCTGGACGTGCAGCTTCCGGGCTGATCTTGATCATCGAGCAGACAGATCTCGACATCGCGCAGCGAGAAATTGAAGGCGATGCCGCGCACCCGTCCCAAGATGAAGTCGCCGTCGTGTTCGCTGTTCTTGAACGCATCAATTGCTTCGCCACAGCCGCCCGCAACGAGCGAAAGGAGTCCCAAGGTCAGCACCGAAAGATGTCGTGAACCGCTCATGGCCACGCAACATACCACCTGCTTTGGCCGCGCTGTCAAGCAGAGCGCGCAAGCCTCTTTGGGAATGACTTGTGTATAGTGCGGCTCCTGATGAAACGAAGACTGGGCGTGGCCCGCGTACAGACTTTCGGACTCCTGTCCGCCGTCGCTGTGATGAGCTTGTGGAGTACAAGCGGAGCCGCCGAGGAGTGCGCCGCACCCGCTTCCGCAGAACCCGAGGTGGCAAGACTTGATCGGGCTACGCGACTCCGCTTCATCCAAAAAACGCTGCAAGATACCGCCCGCGCAGAGAAGCGCTTTGCGCTTGGCTGGAGCCTGACCTATACCGGCTTGGCGACCGGCACGTGGCTCTTTGTGCCGCTGTCTCCTGGTGATCAGGGACGGCTCATCGAGTCGGCGTGGAACTCTGGAACGGCGGGGTTTGCGGCGCTGTATGTCCTTCTCGATCCGCTAATGACCGCCCATGATTCCCATCGGCTGGAGCGACTCCTTTCAAGGACTGAGGGGAGTGGGAATCCGTGTCAGGTGCTGGCCGAAGCGGAGCGTCTGCTGGCCCATGCGGCGAACAAAGAAACCGCGGCGCGCGGTGCGCTGGCGCAGCTCGGAAACCTCGCATTCAACGTGGGGCTGGGGCTGATTCTGGGCTACGGACTGAATCGACCGGCGGGAGCGGCGATGAACACGACGATTGGCCTTACCCTCGGAGAGCTGATGATCCTGACCCGACCGCAAGTCGCCCGGCACGGACTCGATCGCTATCGCAAAGGAGAGCTGACTGCGCCGCCGAGTCCCTCGACAGTTTCGTGGTCCGTGACTCCCATCGCATCAGGAACGCACTACGGACTCGCCTTGGCGGGTTCCTTTTAGGACTCCCAGCAAGGTTCCCTTTTCAGGATTCCCTTTGAGGGTTCCGGTTCCTTTCGGGTCGACTTCGCGGTATCTTGCGCGGCCGTGAAGCTCCTACTCACCAACGATGACGGAGTGCGTGCAGACGGTCTGTCGATCCTGGCCAACACGCTCTCCGAGATAGCCGAAGTTTACGTCGTCGCGCCCGACCGCGAGCGCAGCGCGACCTCCCACTCGTTTACGCTGTTTGATCCGCTGCGGGTCCAGAAGCTCGGGCACAACGTCTGGTCCGTCAGTGGTACGCCCGCCGACTGCGCCTATCTCGGCATGCTCGAGCTGTGCAAAGGGGCCGACGTGGTGATCTCGGGAATCAACCACGGCTACAACCTTGGCGGTGACATTTTTTATTCCGGTACTGTCGCTGCGGCAGTTGAGGCAGCGCTGCGTGGACTGCCCGCGATTGCGATGTCGATGGGCGTGGGTCGTGGCGTGGACTTTCACCCGGCGGCGCGCTTCTGCAAGTCCCTGGTCCAAGGTCTTTTGCAGCATGGCATCCCGCCGCGCACCCTGCTGAGCGTGAACGTCCCCGGTCCCAAGGAACCGCCGCCGCCGGAAGGTCAGCCGGCCTATCAGATCACGCGGCTCGGCGAGCGAATGTATCGCGACCACGTCGACAGTCGGACCGATCCGCGCGGCAATACCTACTACTGGATTGGCGGACCACTCGCTTCGGCCAATGAGCCGCCGGGTACCGATGTCCACGCCATTCACTCAGGGCTGATCTCGGTGACGCCGCTCGGACTGGACCTGACCCATCGCGAGCTGATGAGCACGCTGCCGTCGTGGGATGTGCCCGGCTATCAGCTGCTGGCGAGCCAGTGATACGCTCTTCCAAGGACTTTTGGAGCTGCGGATGAAGCCGTTTACGACCCTGTCGCAGGAGCTGCTCGCGGACTACCGAATCTTTCGGCTGCGCAAAGACCGCTGCCGTTCGCCGCGGACGCAGGGCGAGCATGACTTCTACGTGCTCGAAGCAGACTCGTGGGTCAACGTGGTCGCGCTCACGCCCGATGAGCAGATTGTCCTGATTGAGCAGTATCGCTTTGGCGTCGGTCAGATCACGCTCGAGATGCCGGGCGGAATCATCGATCCCGGCGAGTCCCCGCTCGATGCGGCGGTTCGTGAGCTGGTCGAAGAGACCGGATACCGCGCCGATGCCGTCTCGGTGCTGGGCTTTGTGGAGCCCAATCCGGCGATTCTTAACAACCGCTGCTACACCGCGCTGGCGCTGGGCTGTCGCCCGATCGCCGGACAGTCGCTCGACGAAAAAGAGGACATCTCGGTACGTCTTTTTCCAATCGCAGAGCTGCCGTCGCTGTTGCAGTCCGGCCAGATCAGCCACGCGCTCATCTGGGCCGCGTATCTGCACTACGACCTGTGGCGCAAACAGAAGGACGCGGCGCGCTCGCTATAGGGGACTTGTCCACTTCTTGCCCTTGATCGGCGCCGGCTTTTTTTCGACCGGCGGGGGCGCTGGAACCTGCGCGGCACGACGAGCTTTCTGCTGAGCAAACGCCGTCTTCACTTCCTGCCAGGTCTTTTCATAGAGCGGAGTCGCTTCGCCCACGTCACGCAGCGGCTCGTAACTGCTCCGCCGACCCCGCAGCTGCTCGAGCGTCCCCCACATCCAGCGCGCCTCGGCATCCATCATCTGCCGCCCGCCTTCGCTCACCGTCGGAATCATCCGCGTGTTGGCAATCTCTGCCGAGATCGTCGGCTCGAGCAGATGATCGAGGAACGCCCACGCAACCTCCGGCTGCTGCGCACTTGCCATCACACACACGAAGTCGACGTACAGCAGCGTTCCGTCCTTGGGCAACAGGAAGCGCACCCTCGAGTCTTTGCGAGCCAGCGCGAACACATCGTTCGACCACCCCATGCTGATCGCGATGCGTCCACTCTGGAGCAGCGCCCCCGGATCATCGACCAGATCGACCACTCGCGGGGCCGCAGCAATCAGCAGGTCCCGCGCCGCCACCAGGTCCGCCGCATCGTGGGAATTTGGTGACCGTCCGAGCTTGATCAGCGCCATTCCCAGCATCGCCCGCATATCGTCGAGCCAGGCGACCTCTGGACCACTTTGCGCAAACAGCACATTGAGGCTGCTCGGCTCACTGCTGTGTCCCGACTTCGGCGGCATGTAGGCAAAGCCGATGACCCACCAAATGTACGGCACGCAGTGCGACAGACTCGGGTCGTAGGGAGGATTCCGGAAGTCGATCGGCACCTGCGCCAGGTTAGGCACCCGCTCTCTCGGCATCGTCGCCAGGCGACCACTTGCGATCATGCCTTCTACGGCGTAACCCGACAGGAAGACCACATCGAAGCGGCGGCTGTCGATGTGGGCGAGCAGCGACTCGTTCGACTGAAAGGCCTCCAGTGAGACGCGGTTGCCGGTCTTGGCCTCGAACGAGGGCAGCGTCCGCGTCCCAAAGTAGTCGACGAACGAAGCCACTCGCAGCGTCTGCCCCGTCGGCACGGACGGCGGCTGCGGCATGGTCGGCTGCGGCTTGGTACAGCTGCCCCCGAGCGACAGAATCGACACCCCCAGCGTCAGCGCCGGTCCCAGCGTCCGGCCTCGCCGTCGCTGAGAGCGAATCCAAGACCACAGCGCTTGCGCGGATTTCCCGATCATCGCAGCCACATGAGCATGCCACAGAAGCCGGTCCGACCGGCAACCGCTTTTTGAGCGTGTGACGTCGGAGACTACAGGTCGTTGACTTCCCAGGTCATGCCCGCGCGACGCAAGCGATGGACCAAGTAGCTACCCATCGCGACCGCTGGAGTCAGCACGCCACCCCGCGACCGCAGCGGATCTTCACTCAGACACAGCGCCGCTTCGGGAAGCATTCGCGAGGTCTCGCCGTAGCCCGGATCGTGATGAGCCTTGATGTGGCACTCGGCGCGCTGACCGGTGTCGCTGTGGCCAAGCACGCGAATGACGAAGTAGCCGCGGTCGCGAGCGCTCTTCGATGGACCTTCGCCGGGAGCTGGCAGTCGCGGCTCGACCAGTCCGCGCAGCCGATCGTTGCTGCCAACGATCACCATGCCCGCCGTCACCGCAGCCGTTGCCACCGCGCGCACAAGGCCCGCCGCCGTCTTGGGACTGGCCATCACCTCGGAGTAACGGAAGTCGCGACCGTAGGCGAAGTTCGTAAGCGCGTTGGTGCGTCGGACGATGCGGGTGTTGATTGCCGCCATCACAAACGGCGCGGTGTAGTAACCGGCTTCGCGATCCAGCTCGACGCCCTTTTGATCGGAGCCATCGGGACCGCGATCTTGCTGACGATCGGGATAGAGCGCATAGGGATCACCGAGCAGCCGCCGCAGCTCTCGATCATGACTGGCCTCGGCCATCATGTGCAGCCCCGAGGCAATCGTGCCGCCGCTTGCTCCGCCGCGCATCGCCACCACGTACAGCTTGGCGCAGGCGAGCCTCTGGCCCTTCCTCTGAAACTGCTCGGCGAGCAAATGTACGCCCAGGTCCGACGGCAGGGAGTCGAAGCCGCAGCAGTGGACGATCCGCGCGCCGGTCTGCTCGGCCTTGGCGTGGGCGGCGTCGATGGAGCTGCGCACAAACTGGACCTCGCCGGTGAGGTCGCAGTAATCAGTGCCTTCCTCGGCGCAGACCTCGACCAGGGCTTGTCCATACTTGGCGTACGGGCCGACGGTGGTGCAGACGACGCGGGCCGAGCGAGCGACGGTGCGCAGGGCCTCGCGATCGCAGCTATCGGCAATCAGGATCGGTAGCTCGGCGCAGGCGGGATCGATCTGGACCAGCTCGCGACGGACCTGCTCGAGCTTTGGACGGCTGCGACCGGCAATCGCCCACCGGAGATCGCTGCGCCGCAGACCAGCCAGATACTCAGCGACGAGCTTGCCAGTGAAACCCGAGGCCCCAAACAGCACCACTCCATACGGACGCGCATCACGAGGAAGAACCGAGCTAGCCATGCGCCGATACTAGCCCGGCCCCCAGGTCTTTGAGCACGCGTTCGACGTGGCCTTTGACCGAGACCTTGCGATAGGCCGCGGCGAGTCGGCCTTGCTCATCAATGACGAAGGTCGAGCGAATCATGCCGATGGACTTTTTGCCGTACAGGACTTTTTCGCCGTAAGCCCCGAAGCGCTGGGCGACGGTGGCTCCGGGGTCCGAGAGCAGCACAAACGGCAAGCTGTAGCTTGCGCGGAAGCGCTGGTGCGAGGCGAGCGAGTCCGGACTGACTCCAAAGATCAGCGTGTCGCCAAAGCTGCCTTTGAGATCGCGGAAGTCGCAGGCCTCCTGGGTGCAGCCGGGCGTGCTGTCCTTCGGGTAGAAGTACAGGACAAAGCGGCGCCCGCGCAGATCGGCAAGGCGGTAGGTTCTGCCATCGTCGCTCTCGAGTGAAAAATCGGGAGCCGGGTCGCCCACATTGAGCTTGCTGTCACTTGGTTTTCCGTCGTTGAGCTTGCTATCGGCGGTCATGGTCTGGTCCTCTCTTTGTCACCGCCATACACAAGCGAGCCACTTTCCGTCAAGCGGCATCCCGACACTCGCGCAGCTGGATGATCGGCACGCCCGCTCGTCGGAAAGAACGCTCGTGGCAGGTCAGGATCAGGATCTGATGCCGTCGTCCGCCGTGCCGCAGGATGTCGAGCATGCGGTCAAAGCGCGCGTCGTCGCAAAACACCAGCGCATCGTCGAGGACAATCGGCACCGACTGACCACGCTGCGCAAACAGATCCGCCACCGCCAAGCGCACAATCACCGCCAGCTGCTCGCGCGTCCCGATGCTGAGCGAGTCGAACGGCTCGGAGACCTCGCCACGCCGCAGCCCGACAATCGACAGCGCTTTCTCGTCGAGCGCCATCCGGCAGCCGGGCAAGATGGCTTGCAGGTACGGCTCAATCAGGCGAATGAGCGGCGCCAGATACGCCTCGCGAGCCCGCCGGTCATGGGCCTGTAAGCTCTCATACAGCACGGCAATCGCCTCGGCCTGCCGCTGCTTGTGTTGCAGCTCGACTTCGGCTCGACCGAGCGCCGCGCGCGTCTCCTCCAGCTCGGCATGGAGGGCCTGCTGTCCGAGGGTGCGCAGCTCAATGGCCAGCTCCTGCACCTTGGACTCGGTCGCCTGAATCTGCTTGGCCAGCTCGACCACCGTCCCCTGCAAGCGCTCGACGAGCTGACGGACTCGCTCAGGCTGGGCCGCAGCGACCTCTGACGCCAGCTGCGCCGCTTGGCTCGCCACCTCGGCCACTTGTTGCTCCAGCTGCTGCACCGACTGCTCCAGCTCTCCGTCGGAGATCCGCGCTGCTTCCTCACCGAGTCGGGTCGTCAGTCGCGCCACTTCCCGTCGCAGCTGCTCGATTGTCCCTTCGCGCTGCGCCTGCTCCTCGGCCAGCTGCGCCAGCTCGCGCCGGTGCCGGTCAAGAATCGTCAGTGCTTCCGTCGCGACCTGGCTCTTTTGCGCCAGCGCCGCTTCCTGGTCGATGAGCTGTTGCCCAAGCTCATCCACAGGCAGTGCCGACGACTCCCCGGCGAGCAGCTGGCGCTTGCGATCGAGCCGAAAGACCTCCTCCCCGAGCGCAGCCACTCCCTCGGGACACAGTCGCTCATGCTGCCGGTTCAGATCCTTTAGCTCCGCGAGTCGCTCACTGCGCAGGCTCTGCTCGCGCTCCGCCGCCGCCACGTCGGGAAGTCCCAGATCGTCGAGCGCCCGCGACAGCTTGGCCTGCTCCGCGTCGAGCTGCTGCCGTAGCTTGCTCGCCCCACTGCGCCCCGGTGTCACCACCAGACGAAGCTGCCCCGGCCTCTCGATCAGCGTCGGCTCGGTCACGATCAGCGGACCACTTCCTTGATACGGCTGCCCGTCGACCAGCACCGCCCCCTGGTCCAGCGACTCGAGGGTCAGCTGCGTGGCCACCGCTTGCAGCTCGACGGTTCGCTCACGGACGCGCTGGGCCTGCTCGCGCAGGGTCTGGAGCTGCTTTTCGTCAACCAGCAGCCGCGACAGCTCCTCACTGACCTTGGACTTGCGCGCTTCCAGCTCCAGGGTCTCGGTACGCCGCTTTTGCAGTTCCGCCAGCTCGCGATCGATGCGGCACCGCTCAACTGCTCTGCGCAGCGCCGTCACCGCAGCTTGCCCGTCGCTCAGCTGCTGCTGGGCGCTCCGCTGCCGTTTTTCGAGCCGCTCGAGCTGTGCCTGCGACTCGGCCCGTCGCGTCGCGAGCAGCCCTTGTCCCACCGTCCCTTCATCCAGTTCACGCGCCAGCCGTCGCAGCTGTTCCCGTGCCTCGTGGCGCTGTCGTCGCTGGTCTTGCTGTCCCAACAGCTTCGCCGCCAGCAGCTCGCTCTCGCGCCGAAGCCCAGCCAGGGCCTGTTCACGCTGCCCAATCGCCAGCAGCAGCCGCTTCTGGGTCTCGAGGTTCGCCTGCTCCCGAGGCAGCGTCTCGTCGTCCTGGTAGCGACGCAGCGTCGCCTGAAGCTCACCGAGTCGATCGACCTTGCTGTCATAGTCGCGCAGCCGCTCGCCCAAGCCCTGGAGCTTGTCGCGCAGCGCCGCCACCCGCTCCTGCGCCTTGTGAAGCTCCTCGCGCGGCTTGCCGGTCTTGGTGAAGTTGCGGTCGTGTTGCTTTTGAAACACGTCGAGCAGTCTTCGTCCCAGCTCCCCCGTCAGCACGCTGCCAACCTCCGCCTCGAGGGCCGACTGCAAATCGCGCTGAAGCTGCATCGACGGTGGCTGGTTGAGAAACGACTCCCCTTGGGTTAGCCACAGAAGGCCACACAGACCTTGGTGCTCACTCTTGGGCTCGGCGCTGCCTTTCTGCGGCGACTCGAAGCGCAGCAGGCGCGCCAGCTCCTCCTCCGCCGCACTACCTTCCAACCGCCCCGTCGGGCAGCTCAGCTCCGCCCGCGGATTTTGATAGAAGGCCTTATATAACGAATAGGGTCGCCCGCCAAACTCCAGATCGAGGCGCAGCTCGGGACGGACCTTGCTCCCAAACGGCAGCAGCTCCTCGGAGACGCCCGCGCTGATCTTGTGCTTCACAAACAGCGCCGCCCGCAGCGCCAGAAGCAGCGTCGACTTGCCCTCTTCGTTGTCGCCAGCAATCACCGTCACGCCGTCGCCCAGCCCCGCGATCGTCAGCGGCCCGAGGAGCTTGCGGAAGTTCCGGATCTGAATCTTGCGAATCCGCATCGCCCTACCCTCCCTCGCTGGCCGATTGTTGGAGCTGACGGTACTCGGCGAGCAGCAGCTTCAGCGCCAGCCGCGCCCGCTCCCCCTCCGCGGCGCCCCGCTTCTGCTGCTCGCGAAGCTCGGCGATCACACTGCGCACCAGGTCCTCGCTGACCAGCCCGTCGAGTTCGGCGTCGCTGAGATCGGGCAGCAGGCCGCTGTCATGGACGCGCAGAAAGTGCAGCTTGGCCTGCCACTCCGCCAGCAGGTTCCGTCGGGGCTCGTCGAGCGACACCGGCAGCGAGCCCGTCAGCGTCAGATCCACCACCAGCCGCGACGGCTCCGGCGAAAGTCCGCGCAGCTGGGCGTCGAGCAGCTCGAGATCCTGGGCATCGTGCAGCTGGCGGGTGCGCTTTTCCCACTGGAAGTGACCAACACGGATCGGCTCGACGCGAGGCAAGTGACCCGGCCCTTCGATCTCGACGAGCAGGACGTTGCCGCTCGGGCTGCGATCCGGCTCCTTGAAGCGATCGGGCTCGGGAGTGCCCGAGTACCAGGTCTTATCGGCGATCTGGAGCGTGCCGTGCCAGTCGCCCAGCGCCAGGTAGTCCAGTCGAGCGGTCTCGCTGCGATCGTCGGCAATCTCGTTGACCGCGTCGCTGCGTGCCGGCAAGCGGTTCTTCATCGAGCCGTGCGCCACCCCAACCCGCAGCGCTCCGTCGGGAGTCACCATCTCATCGAGCGCCGCGCTGATATCGAGCGACTCGTGTCGCCTCTGAAGCGGCGCCGGCAGGACCGCCAAGCGACCGCCGGCACACAGCACCGGCGCAGGTCGCAGCATCGGAATCACGTTGGCTGGCAGCGGCAGCCTCTGCAAACGAGTCCACACACTCTCACTGAGCGCCGCGTCGTGATTGCCCGGCAGAAGCAGCCACGGGCCGGCAAAGCCAGCCAGCGCATGCACCGTCCGTCGCAGCAGCTCCTCGGGCACGGTCTGCGCGTCAAAGACATCGCCAGCAACGATCACGCAGTCGGCCTGCTGCTGCGTCGCCAGTTGCGCAATCCGCTCGACCGTTTTCAGTCGGGCAAGCTTGAGCAGCGCCGCCTGGTCCGAGTCGTGCTCGACGAGATCCGCGAACACCTTGCCAATCTGCCAGTCCGCCGAGTGAATAAACCGCACCGCCATGGCCAGCCCCTCTTTCGGGGCGACTTTAGTACAGCTGAGGCGCCGGTTCGCAAGCGGTGCGTGTTACTCGCGGTGATATGGGCTGCCGTCGAGGATCGACTGCGCGCGATAGATCTGCTCGAGGACCACCAGTCGGGCCAAGCGATGCGGCAGGGTCAGCTTCGACAGACCGAGCAGGTAGTCGGCCCGCGCCCGCAGCTCACCGCTATGTCCATCGGCGCCTCCAATGCACAGCGCCAGCCCCGAAGCCCCCGACAGATAGACCTGCTGGAGCCGCTGCGACAGCTCCCGCGACGAGGGCTGCTCACCGCGCTCATCGAGAACCCAGCGCAGATAGCGGGGCGGCAGCTTGCGAATCAGCTGCTCTTCGTCTTTGACCTCGAGGATCTCGACGGGCAGCCTTGGCCGCAGCCGCTTTTCGTACTCCGCACAGCCCGCCAATACCCACGGATCGCGCAGCTTGCCTATGGCGACGATGAGCAGCCGCAAAAGCTATACGCCACCGAGTGGATACTGGAGCGTCGCCTGGAGCCACTCGGCGTTGTTGCGGACCGCCGTCAGCAGCCGCTCGCTTGCCTGGAGACGCTTGTCGAACAGCCGATAGCCGACGCGATCGCGCAGATAGCCGCGCGCCTTGGGATGTTTGGCAAACAACTCCTCGTCGCCCATCCGCTCCGCCCAGCGTGCATAGCGCGCCCGGTTGTCGAGGAGCGCCTTGACCAGAAACGGCATCACCATCGAGTAGTCGGCCTGCATGCTCTCGGTGGTCCGCTGGTAAACATCCTTGTCGACCTTGCCCCAGGTCACCGCCTCGGCGGGCGGACACGACGACAGCGAGCCGTCGGTAATCGGCGCGCTCACGATCTGGACATCGAAGGTGTAGCCACGGACCTCGGACAGGCCCAGCACCTGCGACAGGCCAGGCTCGGGCTGGAGGTTGTAGTTCTTGGGCACGCCACCGCCGAGGATGAGCGTCGCCAGCGAGCCCGGCGGCACGTCGAACAGGCAGTGATAGTGGTAGGCGCAGGACTCGAAGACCTCGGCCTGCACGTCGAGGTCGAAGGCAAACTCAGAAATCAGACCGGCCTTCTTCATCGCCCACAGCTTCATGGCGTTCAAAAACACGCTGCCATCGCCAGGCGCACCGACGAGAATCGGGATCGCGAGCCGGTGGCAGGTACTGAGCAGACCCGGCGTCACGCCATGTTTCTGTTCCTGACGGGCATAACAAGCGCCGAGGAGATACCGCAGCTCGGTGCCGGTCATCTTCTTCTGGAACTCCGGCTGGAGCAGGCACGCGGTCAAGAAACGGTCCTGGTCGAGCAGCACTTTCTCGTCGAAGGCCATGTCGGTGACGCGGATCGTGCCCTCGTCGCGAAGCGCGCCATCGTCGCCAAAGATCGGCACTTCATAGACCGGATCGCGGTGGCCGTCGAGGCTGCGGTGACCGTCGTGGTAGCAGACCGCATCGGTGGTGCTCAGGTAGGCGACCCAGCCGGTCTCGAGCAGCGGATTGAGCCAGGTGTGCTGCTGACCAGACACCGTCACTGGACCGGCAATCGCCACCGTCAGCGGACAGCCCGCCCCAATCGCCGCGTCGAGCAGCGTGTAGATGCGCCGCAGATACGCCCCACCGAACGCCGGCAGGCAGTGCAAAAACAGATCGTCGAGCGACTCCACCTCATCGACTCGACGGACCAGCACCCGGCGGCGGGCAGCATCGTCACTTCCCGAGGAAGCGTCCGACGGTGAACTCGAGGCGGAAGGATTCTGGCAGGGATAGCGAGGCGTCGTCATGGCCGCGGACTATAGGGGCAGCCTGGCTTGGCGAGCAAGACCGACGGCATCACCGTGCGTAGCGAGCTTATCCCCAGCGCTGGCTGGCGCTGACTCTCTGCGCTGGCCTGTCCCGACGAGGTCAGCTAGAACAGCACGATGCTGATCTTCAAACTTGTCGCGCAGGCGGACTGGGCGGTGGCCGAGTCGCAGGGTCGCTTCGACGGGGCCGGCGTCGATCGGACGGACGGCTACATCCATTTCTCGACGGCAACCCAGGTCCGCGAGACGGCGGCCAAGCACTTTGCTGGACGAAAAGACCTGCTGCTCGTCGCTGTGGACAGTGAGAAACTGGGTCCCGAGCTGCGCTGGGAGCCCTCGCGCGGTCGCGCCTTGTTCCCGCATCTGTATCGCTCGCTGGCAAGGTCCGAGGCGGTGGGCATTTCGCCGCTTCCCGTCGACAAAGGCGGTTACCACGTCTTTCCGCCCGAGCTGATCCCGTAGCCGCTTACCTGGCCAGCAGCGGCGGCAGACGGATCGACAGCTTCTCGCCGAGCTGGGCAAACAGCCGCAGCCACTTGAGCGTCTTCATCGTGTCCGAGCTGCTCTTCTGCGACTTTTGGACCTGCTCGCGATACACCGTCTGCTGAAGCTCGTAAAACGTGTTCTGGGTCCGCCACAGATTGACCGAGTGCGGCGGGGTCGTCGCCAGCTGCACCGCGTCGAGCAGCGCCTGCAAAGTCTTGGTCGAGTCCGGAACCTCGCGGACCTTTTCACCCAGACGCTGAAGGAGCTGCGAGAGCGAGAAGTGGAGCGCGGTCTCGTCGAGCGAGACACCACTGCGCTGCACTTCATCAAACAGCCGACGGATCTCGACAAAGTCCGGCGCTCCGGAGCCCAGCTGATTCAGGATCTGCGTCTGAAGCGAGTGCTCGGCAGCCGTCTTGAGCGCGGGCGGCAGCGGCGCGTGCAGGTCGGTCAAAAAGCGCAGCAAAGGCGCGTGGGTGTCATAGAGCTTGCGCAGCTCGTCGTCGACTTCCGCGCGAGTGGTCCGCAACAGTCTGTCGAGAATGCGCCGCTGATCGTCGCGAAACAGCTCCCGCAGCGAATAGGTCGCAGCGCCAAAATAGCGATCGACCATCCGCAGCACCGTCGGCAGGTCCGCGCGCTCGAACGGATCGACGATGCTACGTCGCAGCTCGGGCAGAAAGTCCTCTCCGCGCGTCGGCGTCACGCCCCCGACGAGGTTGTGATCGCCAAAGTGCAGCACCGCGAAGCACAGGTCGGCGGACTCCTGGGTCACTCTCGTCGACACGATCGCCCGTCCCAGCACCAGGCTCAGTCGCCCCGCCCGCAAGATCTGCTGCTCCCGAGGACGCACATCGTAGCCATAGATGCTGATCGGCTCCTCGTAGCGCTCGAACAGCGACGTAATCGCATAGTGCGCAAACGCCTTGGCCAGGTCGACTTTGCGCGGCCTGACCTGCGTCTCGTAGAGCCACTGCCCGTTGCTGACCTCTGGGACATTGCTCTCGGCCAGCGCGAGCAGCTCGAGGAACGCCGGCTCGAGATCGACCTTCAGCGCCGTCTGAGCCAGCTGTATCGCCCGCGCCGCGTACAGCAGGTTCTGGACCGGCTCGACCCCCGAGATGTCGTCGAAAAACCACGCGCAGCTCGTGTACATCAGCAGCAGGTGCCGCTGCATCTCGAGGAGCTGAAACACCCGCGCCGTCTCATCCTGGGTCAGCGGACGCTTGGCATGGTTGCGCAGGAAGCGCTCGCGAATCTCCGAACGTCCGTCGAGGATGATGTCGTGGTAGGCATCGCGGGCCGCCCACGGATCGGTCAGCAGCGAAGCCGTCGCTTGTTCGTACAGGGGCCCGAGTCGATCCCGCAGAAGATCCAGCGCCGTTCGCAGCGGAGCCCGCCACCGCTGATGCCAACCGGGATTGCCGCCGCTGTTACAGCCACAGTTCGAGGCCCAGCGCTCGATGCCATGGGCACAGCTCCACGCGGTTCGCTCGACGATATCGACCTCATGCGTCGGTGGGTACTGCGCCAGCATCTCGCCATAGTTGGTCAGCCGCACGCCGTCGGTCTGCTCAATCGCCCGCAGCGCAAACGCTAGCGCCATCTCGCCGTATTTGTGGTGATGTCCGTAGGTCTCTCCGTCGGTGGCAATGTGAACCAGCTGCGGATGGTCACCGCCCGGCGTAAAGCAGCGCAAGAGCCGCTCGGCCAGTTTGTCGCCCTGATCGAGCAGCCGCTCAAACGCCACCGCCCGCGAGGTCTGTCCGTCGTAGAAAAACACCGCAATCCGCCGCCCCGACGGCAGCGCCACTTCATACGGCACGCTGGTGTCAATTCGACTGCCGCTCACGTCGGTGAAGCGAGTCTCGCCGCGCCGTCGCACGCCCTTGGCTTGATGGGGAGCCAGAATCGTAAAGCGGATGCCTTCCTTGGCGAGTGCTTCGAGGCTGGCAATGTCCACAGCGGTCTCGGCCAGCCACATTCCCTCGGGAAGCCGCCCAAACCGCGACGCGAAGTCACGCAATCCCCACACCACCTGCGTCCGTTTGTCGCGCGCATTGCACAGCGGCATGATCGCGTGGTTGTAGACCTGCGCCAGCGCCGAGCCATGCCCCGAGAAGCGCAGCAGGCTCTGCTTGTCGGCGAGCATGATCAGGTCATAGACCCGACGGCAGCGCTCGAACATCCACGACAGCAGCGTCGGTCCGAAGTTGAAGCTGATCCGCTCGTAGTTGCTGACGATGCTGACGATCTTGCCTTGGTCGTCGAGGATGCGCGCGTAGGCATTCGGCTCGTAGCACTCGGCGGTGATCCGCTCATTCCAGTCGTGGTAGGGGAAGGCCGAGTCCTGGACTTCAATCGCCTCCAGCCACGGATTTTCGCGCGGAGGCTGGTAGAAGTGACCGTGGATGCAGACGAGACGCGGAGCGGCTTTCATCGGGGTCCTCGGCAACGATGCTAACACCAGTCGCCGCGCCGAGCCTTTCAGGTATTCTGCGCGCGATGTTTGGGCTTGTTGGCTTGCTGCTCGTCGGAACTCCTGCGGCGCTGTCTGGCACCGTCGCAGCCGACGCTGGCATCGAGTACGACAGCAATCCTGCCCGCGTCCCGACGGATGGCTCGCTGGAAGTCTACCCGCTCGGTGCGCCGCTCTTTCGAGGCCTGCTGTCGGGAAGCTTGGCCTATGCCGGCCCGTCACAGCGACTGCGAGTACAAGCAACGACGACCGGTAAGGTTTTCTTTACCCCGCAGCAGCAGCAGCAAAACGTCCTGGTGGCGCAGTTTGGTTATGAGCACGGGGCGCGGCTCGGTCGCTCGCTTCTCGTCGGAATCGTCGATTACTTCGATGCCTTTCAGGCCAGTGCGCCGCAGCCGCTGGAGCGCGATTTTCGTTCGCTGTCCGCCGGTGGTCGCTTTCACTCGGCACGACCATTCGAGGGCGGACATCGGCTCGACGGTGGGCTTCAGCTGACGGGGCAGCTCTTTCACTACAAACCAGACTCACTCCAAAGCTTCGCGGGACCATCGCTGCTGGCCCGCCTCGGGGTTCGCCTGCACGCGGGCGATCCCGAGCTGGGCCACGACTTTGACCTGTCGCTGTATGGCCGAGGCGACTACCGGATCTACGGTCCGGTCCGAAACGATGTCTTTGTCTCGGGAGGCGCGACGGTGCAGTGGCAAGGACCGCTGCTCATCCAGCTCGGCTACAGCGCCCAAGTGAACATGTCCTCGTCGGAGCTAGAGAGCTATCAGCGTCATCTGCCGCACGTGAAGGTGGCGTTTCGTCTGCCCGGCGAGCTGTTTTTTACCCTCAAAGGTCAGCTCAACCTACTCCAGTCGGCGCCGGGGCTCAGCGTGCCCATCCAAAACATCGACGAGGACAACCGCAGCCTGGTCCTCCTCGACCTCGAACGACCACTGCCCAAGGGCTTGGCAATAAGCGCTCGCTACAGCGGTTACTTCAGCCTGCCCAGCGACGGCACACCGTATCAGCGCCACACCGCCGTCCTCAACTTCAGCTACCGCCTTGCTCGCTAGTCGCGCTCAGTCGTCCTTGAGGATGGCGATGTCGTCGTCCTTCATCAGCTCCGCCTCGGAGCCCAGGCGCGGCAGCTGCCGGGTTCCCACCGCTTTTCCATTGGTTGGCACCACCGGCTTGCCCAGCTTCGACCCAGGTCCGACGCCCAGCTTGTCCGGAGCCGTCCCAAGCGCTGGATTCGCCGTCGGCGAATTTGCGACCGCCCGATTAACCGCCGCCGGAAGCCCCGCCGGCTTGGTGGTCACCGTCGGAGGTACCGGAGCGACCGCCCCACCATCCTGAAGCACGATCACCGGCGCAGTTCCCGCCGCGCCACCGTCGGACTCAGCCACAGCGGTCGCCACTTTCGGTTCCGGCACCAGACTGATCGTCTGCGAGGCCGAGGCGTTTTCATCAAACCAGACCTCAGCGTCGCGATAGCCCTCGGCGCGCAGCACAAACAGCTGACGAGCCGTCCCCTGCGGCCCAGAGTGCGTCCACGGAGTCGTGCCCATCGTCTGTCCGTCGGCCTTCCGAATCACCTGCGCGACCGGCGACGAGGTGATGTTCCAGTACACTGGCTTCACCCTCGGCGCGGTCAGCTGCGGCCACATCTTCATGCCATAGGGAATGCTGACGCCAATCCCACCGAGGAGGAACACACCCAGCACCATCCAACCCATACGCGACCGTGGGACGGCAGTCACTGCTGGGGCGCTACCACTCTGACCAATCGCGGTGCCGAGCGTAGACGGATGGCTGGCGTCATTTACCACCGACGCGGGCAAATCAGCGGGTGTCGCAGCGGCCACAGCAGATGGCGCAGGCACGGCTGGCACTGGCGCCGTCACCGTCGGCACCGAGATCGGCCCGGTGCTCGTCATGGCCATCTTTTCCAGCTCGGCAGCCACTTGCGCCATCGTCGGACGCTCGTGCTGCTCCTTCGACATCATGCGATGGATCAGCGCTGCCAGCGGCTCCGGCACCCGCGGCTCGACCTCTCGGAGAGGCTTCGGCTGCGAGAAAATGTGCATTGCCATCACTTCGCCCGGGCCCTCGGCGCGAAACGGCACCTTGCCGCAGCACATCCGGTACATCACGATGGCCAGCGAATAGACGTCGGCTTTCTCAGTGACCTCGCCCGCGCCCTTGCACTGCTCAGGCGCCATATACGTTGCCGTCCCCAGCACCAGTCCGGTATTGGTCTTAAACTCCTCGGCGCCCGGCCCACTGTAGTCGGAGATCACCTTGGCAATGCCAAAGTCGAGGATCTTGACGCGCTCACCGCCCGCCACCTCGGAGTCCGGGACGAGCATCACGTTATCGGGCTTGAGATCTCGGTGGACGATGCCTTTCAAGTGCGTCGCAGCGAGGGCCGAGGCGATTTGGCGGCTGATCCGCAGGATGTCAGGCAGCTGCAACTTGCCACCGAGGTTGCGCAGCCGCACCGAGAGTGGATCGCCGCTCAAAAACTCCATGATGATATAGGCCGTTCCGTCGGGGAGATGGCCAAACTCATCAATCTTGACGATGCTCGGATGATCGACGCGGCTGGCGGCCTTCGCTTCGTTAAAAAAGCGGACCTCTAGCTGCGGGTCAGCGGACAGCTCGCGACGGAGTAGCTTGATGGCGGCCTTGCGATGAAGCTGCTCATGCTTGGCCTCCCAGACCGACCCCATGCCGCCTTGGCCGATCTTGCGCACGACGCGGTAGTTGCCGATGCGCTGTCCTTCCATCGTCGAAGTGCTCCTAAGCTTTCCATCAATGACGGCGTTGCGATGGCTCACACTCGGTCAGATCTGCCTGCTGCGACCCACAGGATTGCAGCCGCTTGCCGGTCGAGCCGACGCAGCCTCGCCGCACAGCCGATATGCTGGCAATCCAATGGTAATCAAAATAACGTAGATTTTCCTGATATAATCTACGAAGCGATGAATTCTGCTCTGTTTGCCGGCATCTACGGTCACTTACCCCGCACGCTGCTGCTGGCCGTCCTCCTCGGGAGCTTGGCCCCACGGCCCGCCTCTGCCAAGGGCGACCTCGCCGAGCAGCACTACAACCGCGGCCTGTCCTTCTACGACGGCAAGGACTACCCGAGCGCGATTCGCGAGTTCCAGGCGGCCTACAAAATCCGACAGCTTCCCCGCATCCTGCTCAACATCGGACAGGTTTATCGCAAGCTGGGGATGGCTTCGACGGCCTTGAAGTTCTACGAGCACTACCTGCGCGTCGACCCCAAGGCAAAGCCGGTGATCAAGGCCGAGGTAGACCGCTACATCGCGATGACCCGCGCGATGCTGGACCCGCCGCCGTTTGAGGCAGTCGATGCCAAGTCTGCCAAAGCAGCTGCCGCTGCCGCCGTCGCTGCTGCCGCTGCGCCCACCAACGTCACACCCGTCGCCACCGGCGAGCTATACGACATCGAAGCGGGTGTAAAGCCCCTCGAAGCCAAGTCAGTCGTCGCTGGCAAGACTTCGGACAAAGGGACGATCGACAAGTCAGCGACAACGACCGGCAGCGGGACAACCGGCAGCGGGATGGGTGGCACGCCGACTGCCAGCACGCCGACTGCAACGCCGGAGGTCAAGTCGATCCTCCCGACGGAAATCCCGGAGACGCAAGGGCAGAGTCTGACCCAAGCGCCTCCTGTCGATAAGCCAGCGCAGCGACCGTTCTACAAGCAGCCGCTGTTCTGGGGCGTCGTCGGTGGAGTGGCCGCTGCCATCACCATCACTGGAATCGCCGTCGGTGTTTCGCGGGCCAACAGCCTCCCAGCGACGGTTCTCTATCCAACCAAATAGCGGGCCCTGCCTGGGGCCAAGTAGGGACAACATGCGCCGCCTACCGTCCGTCCTCCATCTGCTCGCGATTGCCGCGTTCGCCGTCGGAATGAGTGCGTGCGGGGGTCGTCCCGCGAACCTGGTCGTCGTCTCCGTCAGCGGACTTTTGCCCCGGATCACCGAGCTGTACGTCACGATGCAGCTCGACGACGTGCCGGCGCAGAACAGCATGCCCATCACCGAGTCAGGCGCGAGCGCCTTCGTCGTTCACCAGCAGATGGAACGCTTCGGCATCTCGGTGCCGGACAACACCCAGCGGCTGTCGATTGAGGTGAGAGGCTTCGATACCGCGCGCGAGGTCGTTCGCCAGGCCCAGGGCTCGCTCGACCTCAGCCAGAGCCACGATCTGTCGATTGAGCTGGTCGCGCCGTAAACGCCGCAGCGGCCACCGTCGCGGCTCCCCGCTGGCGTACGGCAGCCTACCCGTGGCCTACGGTACGCGCTGGAACGACAGTAGCCTACGAATCGAGTCGACGAGCGACTGACGAGAGGCCGGCTGATCGCTCTGCGTCGACTGCGGCGTCATATCCCGAAGCATCCAGACGTTGCCCGCCTGATCTCCCGCGCACAGCCAGTCACCCTGCGTCACCACCGCCAAAAACGGTGCGCTGCCGTAGATTGTCTCCAGGCACATGCCGCTGTGTAGCTCCCATAGCTTGAGCGTGTAATCGAGCGACGACGAGACCGCCCGCTTTCCGTCGCTGGAAAAGGCACAGCCGGTCACCGGCGCAATGTGTCCAGAGAGCCGCAAGACCTCGGCGCCCGTCTGCAAATCCCACAGCCGCAGCGACTTGTCATGACCGCCGGAGAGCAGCCGCCGCCCGTCGGTCGACACCGCGCAGGCATTCACCGACTGGGTATGGCCAAAGAAGCGCATCTCGTCGGTGCCAGTCCGCAGATCCCACAGCACCAGCGTCTTGTCCGCGGCAGCTGTCACCAAGTGTTGACCGTCGGGTAGCATCACACATGCGTTGACAGAGGCGGTATGGCCGACGAAGCGCAGCACCTCGGCGCCGGTTCGCAAATCCCACAGTCGCACCAGCTTGTCGCTCGATCCCGTCACCAGGTATTTGCCGTCGGGAGTCACCGCGCAGGCCCGCACCCGACCACGCAGCGAAAGCTCCGCGGTACGCTGCGCATCCATCGGCATCCCCCACAGCTCGATCATGTGGTCCTCGGAGGGGAACGCCAGCGCTGCCGAGCTGCTCTTGGCTTGTTCGCCGCTGGCCGACGCCGTGGTGGCAAAGCGCAGCTTCTCTTGCCCGGACGTCAGGTCCCAGACGGCGACCGTGCGATCTGCCGAGACAGTCACCAGCGTCTTCCCGTCGGGAGAACCGGCACAGGCAGTCACCGCATCGTCATGGCCAAAGATGGTACTGGTCACCGAGCCGCCGAGCAGATCCCAGAGCTTGACCGTGCGATCTTCGCTGGCGCTGGCGAGCAGAAGTCCATCGGGCGACAGCCACAGCCCGGTGATCGCGTCGACGTGACCACCTTCGCGACTGCCATCGGGTTCCGCCGACAAGTCCCACAGCTTGAGCGTCCGGTCCTCCGACGCGGAGATGAGCTGCCGACCGTCGGGGGCGATGGAGCAAGACGACACCGTCGCGATATGACCAGCAAAAGTGCGAAGCAAAGTTCCCGTCGCGAGATCCCACTGCCGCAGCGTCGCGTCCTCGGACACCGAAATGACAATCTTGCCATCGGGCGAGATCACGCAGCCTTTCACCGGCGCGCTGTGTCCAAACAGCGTCCGCAGCTCGCGACCCGCGTGCAGGTCCCAGACCTTGAGCGTGTGGTCATCCGACGCGGAGATCGCATAGCGCCCGTCGGGAGTCATTGCGCAGCCATTGACCGGTGCGGTGTGCCCGACGAGAACATGCACCTTGGCACCAGTGTTCAGGTCCCACAGCCGCAGCGTATGGTCCCACGAGGCCGACACCACCGACTTGCCGTCGGAACTTAGGGCAAAGCCACTGACCGCGCCGGCGTGCCCGTGCAAGGTCCGTACGTTGCGCCCAGTCTTGAGATCCCAGACTCGCAGCGAGTGGTCCCACGAGCCGGTGATGAGAAAACGACCGTCTTTGCTGACGCCGCAGCTACTCGGGGGCGCCTGGTGGCCGGTCAGAAGCGCCAGCTGCTCGCCCGTCTGAACCCGCCACACCCGAATCGAGCTGTCCGACGCCGATGAGATCACCAACTGGTTGTCAGACGTGACGAGGCAAGTACCGATCTTGCTGCTGTGGCCGCGAAACCGTCGCAGCAAGGTGCCGCTGGCCAGGTCGTACATGACGAGGCAGTGGTCCTCGGTGGCGTAGATCAGGCTCTGCCCGTCGGAGGTGATCGCAAACGATCCCAAGGTGCCGACGCAGCCGTAGAAGTGCATGAGCGGCGCGCCGCTGTTGAGATCCCACAGCCTCAGCGTGCGGTCGATGGAGACCGAGATCAGCCGCTTGCCATCCGGGGTTGGCAGCGCCGCGACCACCGAGTCCCAGTGACCGGCGAAGGTGTGGACCGAGGCATCCCGTCGCTGTAACGGAAAACGGAGCCGAAAGCGCAGCCGTCCCGGTGGATAGTGCAGCACGCGCTCGATCGCCGCGCTCGACCAGTTGGCACAGCGCAGCAGGTTGTAGAGCAGGCCGGGCAGCGCCCCCGGATCTTGACGAAGCCAGTGCGCTCCGACGCGAAGTGCCTGCGCGAGTGCCGAAAAAGTCCGGGCCGGCTCTCGCTGCGAACAGCCCGCCGCCGCGTGTTCCAGGTCCTCGGCGAGCGCGGCGCTTCCGAACTCCTGGCACTTGGCGATCAGGTACTCGACGTTGCCAGCAACCTGCTCGGCTTGGGCGATCGCGCCGGTCTCGGTGTGTTGGGTGATCGCGTGACGAAGCGCGTACAGCCGACGGAAGCCATACAAGCTGTCTTCGAGGGGAGGCCACGCGCACAGCGCCGCCGCAACCTGGCGCCGACTCTGGTGCATGGCCGTTGAGCCGATCTGTTCTTCGACCCAGTCCCGCAGCGCGACGTGGTCATAGCGCACGCAGTCACCAGGCACTGCGGTCGACAGTGGCGCCGCCTCGACGGAGAGCAGAGGCCGGGCGTGCCGCAGGAAGGTCGCTTCCGTTTCACTCCCCGGCGTCCAGCCCAACAGATCGACCAGCAGCGACAGTGGCAGCGATTGGCGCGCCCCACAAACCAGCGACAGGCCCGCGCGAACATCCTGCGGCAGTCCATCCCACCGACGGGCCAGAAACTGACGAAGGCCGCTCGGAAAGTGCTCGGCCCGAGGCAGCGATAGTCCCTGCGCCCTCAGTTCCTCAATGTGTTCGCGCAGCTTGACCGCGTACAGCAGATTGCCGTCGACGCTCACGGCGGCCCGCGTTGCATAGTCCGGGTCGAGGCCGAGCCGATGGCCGTGCTCGGCGAAATAGCGCATCACTGCGTCAAAGTTCGACGCATTCCACGGCGCCGCGTCGAGATCAAAGTGTCCGACCAGCTGCCGCGACGCATGGTCGGTCAGCCAGCCATAGTGGCTGTAGCGGGGTCGGATCGAACAGACCAGGGTCACCGACGGTGGCAGCTCGGACGGCAGGAAACGGGGCAGCGGGTTTGACATCCCTTCCGCCTCGGCCTCATCGAGCCCATCGACGACCAGAATCAGCCGCCCGCCCTTCGACAGCGGACCTTGCGAGACCCGACGGAGCAGCTCGATCAGACGCAGCTCAGGAGGTGCCTCGGGGTCGGACTGTCGCGGATAGCGCGCTTCAATCTGGGCCGCCAGCGAGCGCAGCACCACGCCCGGACGCCCCGAATCAGCGACGGTACGACGCAAAAAGTGATGCGGTACCGGCGCCTCCAGCTTCTGTTCCAGTCGATTGAGCAGATGCGCGAGCAGTGCAGTCTTGCCGACGCCCGCCGCTCCGCTCACCACCACCCAGCCATCTTGCTGACAGGCCGCATGGAGCGTCGCCAGCAGATCGTCGCGACCAAACAGCTCCGCATGCCGAGCCCGCTCCGAGCCAAAGTCGGGAATCTCGCTCGCCCGTCGCTTGCGCTGGTGCAGACCACGCTCGCGCAAAAGCCGGTGCAGCTCGGACACGTCGGCGTGGGTCAGCAGCAGATCGAGCTTGGCGTTGCGCGACAAGCCGGGCTGAAAGCGCTGTAGCACCGACGAGAAGTGATCGTAGACGAAGCCGTTGAGATCGTTGTCACCGGGCAAAAGTACGTCGAGCAGACGACGCAGCTCCGCGCGGGACGGGATCGCTTCAATAGGCGGGTCGACCAAACTCATGCGGTGTGCTCAGCCCCCTGAGAAGCTCAGGTCCAATAGGCCGGAATAGGATTGTAATTCAATTCGGGGAAAGAATTTCTGTCGAAGTCTCGCGATACAGCCGCCACAAGCGATACAGCCAGGTCGTTGCCTCGCCGAGCGACAGATAGCGAAAGATCTTTTGGTAGACCTGTGGATGAAGCTTGGCCGACCCGAGCATGAAGCGGACGAAGGTGCCACCATCGACGTCGTCTTGCAGAAAGCGACGGTAGGTGTCCTCGCCCATGCCATGCAGCGTCGCGAAGGCGGCATTGAGCAGATCATTGATCGTCGCTGGTTCATCCGAACCGTCTGCCGACAGTGGTGGCGACATCATCAGCGTCAGGCCGCCCAGGACTTGCAGCGCCGGCGGCTCGTGCCACAGCGCGGCCAGGCTGTCTGCGTCGAGCCGATCGTCTCGCAGCAGCTGGATCACTCCGTCGGCAATCGGCACAAACGAGCGAATCATCGATCCGAAGCCGCAGAATGTCAGCGGCGAGTGACGGCCCGCCGCATCGCCCACCAGCAGCACCCGGTCCGACGGAGCCGCCGGCATGGCGTGTAGCCGCGTATAGGCCGGAATGTAACCGTAGGTCGGACGGACCAGCTGCAGCGCCCCTCGCTTGTATCGCGACAGCGTCGCAAAATAGCGCTCGTAGAGGCTGAGCAGCGGCGAAGGTCCATGCCAGGCGAGCGCCTCCGTCCGCAGGTAATAGAAGAGATAGATGGTCATGCGCCGGGTCGCCGTCGCATTGCCCGTCGCCGAGACCGTGGGGAAGCCCTCCCAGATGTGCTGTCGCTGCTCCTCGATGCCCTCGGTGGTCACCAAAATCTCACCAACCGAGGGGTCCATTTCGAGCGGGCCATCGCCGATCGCCAGATCATCCATCACACCGCCGACCGTCGGACAGCACAGGTCGAAGCGCGCATGCGGACTGGTCGCCCCCAGCCCATCGATGAGCAGTCGCGCTCTCAAGACCTCCGCCTGGGCCGGCCCGTCGGTAGAGCAGATTCGCACCGACACCCCGCGCTCATCCACCGCATAGCCACGCAGCTCTCGGAATGGCAGCAGCGTCACGCCTTGTTGCCGGCAGCGCTCTCGCAGGGCATGAAGCAGCGTCTCGGCATCGACCACGCAGTCGAGCACGCCAGACACCGCGTAGCTTTGACCATCGCCAAATCGACAGATGCCGGTGCGGTACTGCATCAGCACCAGACGATGCACTTCCTCGATGGAAAACAGACCCGACTGGTGAAGCGGTGCCAGCTCCCGGCGCGAGATATTCCATTCGCGATGACCACAGCCAATCTGGCGACGATCGAACACCGCCACCCGCAGTCCTCGCAAGGCCAGCAGCGCCGCATAGATCAGCGACAGTCCGCCACCGGCCAGCACCACATCGAACTCACCACGATCTCGTGCCGGGTCCAGCGACTCCGCAGCCAGCGTGCGCGGCTGGGAATAGGAGTGATCGAGATGCCGCAGATGCAGAAGGGCCGCTTCTCCACCGTCGGGGAGCAGCGAAAATGCCTCTGCGGTACGCGGAAACTGGCGACGCAACAAGCCAAGAGAGAGCGACACGGTCACAAACCTCAATCCAAAGACGGCGGCAGTTGGTGCGGATCACCGAGCAAAATTCCAGCGCGCTGATAGTCCCACGCTATCTCGGCCAGCTCGCTTAGCGGCACGCCGATTCGCTGCGCCAGCTGCTCGTCGAGCGACAGCCCCTCGAAAACCGCTTTGATCAGCTGTAATTCAAGCGGACTCACGCGATCACGTCGCGCCGACAGCGAGAGATTGCGCCAGAACAGCACCATCGACGCATCTAACTCGGGCTCGGCGGGTCGCTCGCATTCCTCGTGGTCATCGATCCAGCGGACGAAGTCATAGCGGTAAGGACGCAGGTCGACCGAGCTATGCAGCCGCAACGGACCCCCGGCGAGCGGCACATCTGCTGCAGCATCAGGAGCCGCGAACGTCTGCCACTCCCACCACTCGAAGTCGGCCAGCTCCGCAGCAAAGTCCGGTAGCCGCAGCGATGAGGAATCCGCCTTCGCCGCGAGCTTTTGCAGGAAGGCTGGGAACGCCGCCGCGTTGTGGTTCATCTCGAAGTGATGCATGGGGTGGGCGCGAAAATAGGCCGCCACCAGCTGCGACCAGGAGTCCTCCCCAAGCTGTGCCTGCACCGTCTGATGAAGCGCGCTGTAGACCGCCTCGAGCACATCATGACGATGCACGCGACAGAAGCGTCCGTAGATGGCCCATCGATCGGCATCGGGAACCGGCGGAAGACCTCCATAGAGCTGATCGACCGCTTCCTCGTGACTACTTTCCCCGAGGAGAAACGGCGCCACGCGTGCATAAAAATCAGCCAGCTTCATGGCTTCACCTCGGCGAGCGCAGACTCCGCATGAGCCCGCGCGCGATCCGCTTCATCGATCACTTCATGCAAGTGCGGGATGTCTTGATCCCACTCGATCAGCGTCGGAATCAGGCGTCCGGCGCGCTTCAGCGTATAGCGATAGAGCTGCCAGACCGGATCGATGATCGGCCCAATGTGGGTATCGATGATCGTCTCGCCAATCAGGGTGTGGCCGGCGAGGTGAAGCTGTCGCACCCGCGCAAGTGGCATCTGGTCGATGAAGCGATACGGATCAAAGCCGTGGTTCTGGCTGTTCACATACACATTGTTGACGTCGAGCAGCATCCCACAGTCCGCCGCTTCCAAGACCCCGCGAAGGAACTCCGCTTCGCCCATTGTGCTCTCCGGCATATGGGCATAAAAGGTCGCATTCTCGAGGACCAGCGGACGCCCGACCCGCGCTTCGGCTTGCTTCACCCGCCGCGTCACATGCTCGATCACTTCCTCGGTAAACGGCAGCGGCAGAAGATCATGAAGCGGCTGCCCAGCGACGGAGGAATAGACCAGATGGTCGGAAAAAAATGGCGCCTCGCAGCGCGCACACAGGATCGCCAGTGCATCGAGGAGTTCGCCATCCAGCGGATCGAGCCCACCGATGTTGAGCGACACGCTATGCGGCACAGTCGGCCAGCGCTCGCAACAGGCCTCCAGCTGGGCCCGGCGCTTGCCTCCGCGAGTCACCCAGTTTTCGGGAATGATCTCGAGGAAATCGATGCGACGCTGCGTCTCGACAATTCCATCCTGATCGAGAAAGCGCGGACGCAGGCCGATGCCGACTCCGGAAAGCTCCTTGGTCACCGCAGACTCCTTCCTCGTCGTTTTCTCCTACTCGCGCCGCCATCGCAAAAAAAGAGCCACGAGCATTTGCTCGCCCTCGTTCACAGAGAGCTACTGCGGTGCGGCCACCGGCGGAAGCATCACATCCGATGGTGGCCAGCTCTGCTGCGAGACCGGCATGACCCGCAGACTGCGGAACAGCGCCATCGCCTGCGGAGCGTACTTGCGACCAGCCTTCTCGGTGTACCAAAGGAAAATCGACACCGCCGCGCACGAGGGCAGCGCCGGATTGGTCGGAGAAAACAGCGCCACCAGCTGACCGAGCGCAATCTTCGGCTCGCCATGCCAACCGACCACGCGCAAAAGGTGCATCCGACCCACCGACGACTGAATCTGCTCGGCGGGAGAGCGCCGCACCACCCGAAACTGCGGCTGCTGGCTCAGCACCTCGTCGAGCAAAAGCTCGGGATGAAGCGACTGGGTCCCGGTAGCAAACAGCGGTCGGCGACTCACCAGCAGACAGGCATCGACCTCACCCTGCGGCACCAGTCGGACCAGGTCGGCGCCATCGCCATCCCCCACCAAACTCACCAGCCCTGGAGGACAGTCAAACCCAACAGTCAGCCCGGTAAACATGGTCTCCTTCCCTTCCCCTTTGGCCGCCAGCAGCGCCTGGCAAACATCCCATGGTATCACAACCAGGCTGGCCCCTCCGCCGAGTGAGCCGCGCACGCCCCGCTTGACAAGCCCGCGAAACTGTGGCGGTTTTCTTGTCCACTCTCACTTGACCCCCTCGCTCCATTTTCGCGAGGCGGCTCTCCGGCGCGGGCCGGGCGAGCGGGGACGTTCAACAGGTCGTTGTCGTCCCGGAAGTTACCGAACAGAGGCACATCAACATGGAAGTCGGGAAGCTTAGCGCGCAACTGCGCACCACCACGGGCAAAGAAACCAACATCAAGCTGCGGCAAAAGGGTCTCATCCCTGCTGTCTGCTACGGCGGAAAAGAGGGGCCGCTGGCGCTCCAGATCTCGCCGGTGGCGCTTCAGAAGTCGCTCGATCCGATCAAGGGTCGCAACACGCTGCTCATGCTCTCGGTCGAAGGCCAGCAGGGCTCGATTCCGGTGATGGTGAAGGATGCGCAGAAGCACGTCCTGCGCGGTCACTTCCTGCATGCCGACCTGCTGCGCGTCGATGTCAGCAAGCCGGTCAAGGCGACGGTTCCGGTCTCGGTGACTGGCAAGTGTCCGGGCATTGCCTCGGGTGGCACGCTCCACCAGGTCTATCGCACGCTGCCGATCAGCTGCGTCCCAGCGGCGATTCCGGCCAAGATCGAGATCGACATCTCGGCGCTCAACATCGGCCAGGCGATTCACGCCTCCGATCTCAAGCTGCCGACGGGTGTGACGGTGTCACTGGCTGCCAGCACGACCGTCTGCGTCGTGACCGCACCGAAGTCGGAGAAGGCCGCCGAGGCGACTCCGGGTGCTGAAGCCGCAGCGACCGAGGCCAAGCCTGGTGACAAGGCTGCCTCTGCCAAGACCCCTGCGCCCGCAGCCGGCAAGGCTGGTGGTGACAAGGCGGCAGCGGCCAAGCCAGCGGCCAAGCCAGCGGCAGGCGGTAAGAAGTAGTGACTTGGCTGGTCGTGGGCCTTGGCAACCCCGGCCCCGAGTACGAGCAGTCCCGCCACAACATCGGCTTCATGGTGGCCGACCGTCTCATCGAAAGGTGGGGCGGTCGCAAAAACGACTTCCGCAGCAAATGGAACAGCGAGGTCGCGCAGCTTGAAGCCTTCGGTCAGAAGATTCACCTCCAAAAGCCTATGCAGTACATGAACCTGTCGGGGGGGCCGGTTCAGCGTGCCGCGACTTTCTACCAGCTCCAGCCATCGCAGATCATCGTCATCCACGACGACATTGATCTCGACTTCGGGCGACTGAAAGTGAAGCAAGGGGGCGGTCACGGTGGGCACAACGGCCTGCGGTCGATCTCCGGACTGCTCGGTTCGGATTATCTGCGGGTGCGGGGTGGCGTCGGTCGACCCAACGCCTTTGGAGAGGCCAAAGGCGAGCAGGTGGTCGGTCATGTGCTTGGTCCGTTTGCCAAAGCCGAGCAGCGCGAACTCTCGACCTTTCTCGATCAGCTGGCCGATGCGGTGGAAGACATCATCCGGCACGGACTGGTTCACGCGATGAATCGTCACAACGGCGAGGGCCGCAGCAAGTCGGGCGTTGAATCGCCCAACTAATGCTTGACCGGGCGCAAGCGATCGTGTTTTTTAATGCCCGATTTGTCCTCGTCCTCGGCGTGACCGAGGGCTTTATTATCCAGGAGGAACGTAATGGCACAACAGATGTCCATGAGGGACGAGCCCGGGACCAAACGCGAGTACGAGACCATCTTCATACTCCGCCCGGAGATCAATCAGGACGGCATCGGCGCCGTCAACAACCGTGTACGCAGCATCATCGAGTCGATGGGAGGCAAAGTCCTCAAGCTCGATAACTGGGGCAAGCGCAAGCTCGCGTACGAGATCAAGAAGCAGCTCAAGGGTATCTACCTCTACTGGCAGTACCTGGGATCGAGCGGCATGGTCGAAGAGATCGAGCGTAACCTGCGCATGCTCGATCCGGTCGTGCGCTACTACACCGTGAAGGTCGACGAGGATGTCGTCGCTGATGCTCGCCCGAGCGCAGTCGATGAGGACACCTACGTCAAGGCCGCGACGACGATTCCCGATGAGGAAGAGCTGGCCACTGGCGCTGCTGTTGCCTCTCGGTTCCGCGAGGAAGAAGAAGACGACGACGAGTTCGATCCCGACCTCGAGGAAGCCGCGCTGTCTCGCCACACTGACAAGGGGGAGGAGTAAGCCATGTCGATGGAGATGGATGATTCCGCCCCCCGCCGCGGTCCCCGTGGCGCTCAAGGTGGAGCCGACAAGAAGGGTGGAAGCTCAGTCCGCAAGCGTGGTTTCACGCGTCGCAAGGTCTGCCGCTTCTGCGCCGATAAGACGCTCGTGATCGACTACAAAGATCCGCAGCTCCTCAAGTACTTCGTGACCGACCGCGGCAAGATCGTTCCGCGTCGGATCTCGGGCAACTGCGCCAAGCACCAGCGGAAGGTCGCTCTATCGGTCCGCCGCTCGCGCATGATCGCGCTGCTGCCCTACACGGTGACCGGAGCCTAAGGAGTCAGCCCATGCAGATCATTCTTCGCGAGGACATCGGAAACCTCGGCAAGAGCGGTGAGCTTGTCTCGGTGAAGCCCGGCTACGGACGGAACTACCTCATCCCTCAAGGGCTGGCGGTTCTGGCCACCGAGCGCAACGTCAAGCTGCTCGAGCATCACAAGCGTACGATTGCGCAGCGCAACGCCAAGCTGCTCAAGGATTCGCAGGCGGTCGCAGACAAGGTCGCCGGCATCACCCTCAAGTTCTCTCGTCAGGCAGGCGATGGCGGCAAGCTGTTCGGCACTGTCTCGACCCGCGACATCGAGGAAGAGGCCAAGAAGTTCGGCTTGACGCTGGACCGCAAGAAGGTCCACCTGGCCGAGCACATCAAGACCACCGGCGATTACACCGTGGACATCAAGTTGAGCCAAGGCGTCGTCGCCAAGCTCAAGGTCCAGGTCACCGCCGCCTAGCGTCCCTTCCCCTGTCTTTTCCTCTCCCCCGTCCCCAAAAAGCCTCGACTCCTGAACCTGCCGTTTGCCGGCACGGGAGTCGGTGTCTATTTCGTCGCGCGCGTCAGCATTCCCCAGCAGACGCCACTGATCGTAACGACCGAACCAATCCAGCCGAGCAACGACGGAAACTCGCCTAGCCAGGCTGCTCCCAACACAAACGTCGAGATCGGCGTCAGCTGGAGGATCAGCCCCGCTCGCACTGCCGGCACATCACGCAGCGAATAGGTCATCAGCACCTGATAGCCGAGCGAGAACAGTCCCGTGAGCCCCACCCACAACAGGTCGTGGGGCGTCGGCCACACGAACACCGCCGCCGCAGGAATTCCCGTCACCAGCGATCCGATCAGACAGAACGCCAGAAAGATCTCCCAGGAGCCTTCCCGTTTCCGCATGGCGCGCACCGTCGTTACAGCTCCGCCCGCCAGCACCGCCGATCCGAGCGCCGCCAGCACCCAACGTGACTCCAGCGGCTGCGCTCCACTCGATGAGCCATTACCGAGCACCACCAGCCCCACGCCCAGGGACGTGACGAGCAGCGCCAGCACCGTCCGCCCACCGAGCGGCTCCCGAAGAAACAGCCACGAGAACATCGCCACGAACAACGGCGAGCTGTTATTCAACAGCGTCGCGATACCCACCGGCAGATGCGAGATCGCGATGAAGTAGAGCAGCACCCCTCCCCCACCGAGCAGGCCGCGCAGCAGCAGCGCCCACAGGCTCTGCGGTCGCAGCTTCAGTCCGCCCGCCACCAGCACCAGCACCAGCACCGCGCCGATGACGAAACGCAGACAAGCCACCTCGGCTCCCGGCAGATGCGCGGCGGCCTCTTTCGCACTGACCGCCATCAGCGCGAACATCAGCGATGACAGGATTAGGAACCAAGTGCCCAACCAGCGACGGCGCTCGTCCTCATTTCCTGCGGGCGTCCCGGCAGGCTTCCAGGCCGACTGCCCCTCAGTCTTCCCCTCAGTGAGATCAGCCGCCGTCACATACCCCCACTCGGTGGGCATTGCAGGATTCGAACCTGCGACCTTTGGCTTCGGAGGCCAACGCTCTATCCAGCTGAGCTAAATGCCCGAACTCACAGACGAAACGCATTCCTACATGGGCTTGGCGCGCTCTGCAAGAGCAAAATATTCTGGACGAGGTCGGAAAGAACTATTGGCTGCCGACATCATCCCGTAAAGTGAACTTGCCCGGCGATCCATTGAGCCACGCCGTTGGCGAAGGAGAGGACACCATGAGACTCAGGAACTTTCTGTGTACCCTTGCAGTTCTGTTCTCGCTGGTCGGTCAGGGTTCCCTGTTCGATCCTCGCGACGCCGCCGCCGACCTTATCATCAACCGCCCGTTCTCGGGAAAGCGCTCGATTGAACTGAACATCCACGGCGCCAGCTATTACGACTCTGGCCTTGGCGGTGCCCGCGGCTGCCACAACTGGAACTCTGGCTACTGCGGCTCCATCTACGGCTCCTACGCCGTCGGGCCGGGCATCTCGATGCTGTTCCCGGTGCTTCACAACGGCTTCATTCCGTCGATCAACAACGCCGTCTACGTCGGCTTCTTCATCGACACGATGTTCCACCCGAGCTACTACGGCTGGAGTTCCTACTGGTTTCTTTCGCTACCGGTCGGAGCGATGTTGCAGTGGCGCTTCTACCTGATCGAGATGATCAGCGTCTACGCCAACCTTGGCTTCGGAGTCTGGCCTTGGTTTGTTGACAATGCGTACGGCGGCTTCTGGCTGCGTGGCTTCCCTCTGTTCCAGCTCGGTGCCAACTTCCACTTCACGCAGAAGATCGGCATGAACGTGCAGTTCGGTTATCCCAGCGCGCAGCTCGGTCTCAATATCTCGTTTTAGCCTCGCCCCTGTCCGCCGTTTCCTCTTCGTCGTTCCCTCTCTTCACGGTTACTGCCCCAACACCGACTCGATCTGCTGCACCAGCTGATCGCACTCTGCCGCCGCGAGCTCGCCTTGCGCCATCCGCAAAAGCTCGAGCGATTTCCCTAGCACAAACACAACGCTCTGCTTCTGCTTGAGCCGATAGGCCTTGCGCACCGCCCCTTTCCAATCCACAGCCACAATCGCTCCGCCACCTGAATCGAGCGACTTGAGCGCGTCCTTCACGTAGCCCTTGGCCGGCCAAAAGTCGTAGCCACCCACGTCGGCCAGCGCCACCACCTGTAGCTCTTTGGGAAAGCGCCGCACCAGCGTCGACAGCTTCTCCTTGAACTGCGGATTTTGCTCGCTGCTGTGACGATCCTGATGGAGCACCACCACTACCTTTCCGACGAGATGGCGCAGCAGAACCGGCTTGTCCGCGAGATCCACCAGGCTCGCATGGAGCAGTGCTTCCGCAGCCGGCAGCGCAGCCGGAGCAGTCACCTCCGCAAAGCTCCCCCGTGGAACCGCGCTCAGCGACGACAACACACTCAAAACCAGACCGCTGCGAATCAGGACTTTGGCTTCTCGGAACATGGGCCATACGATGCCATGGCGGAAGAAACAAAGTCCGCTCTTGACAAGTTTCCGACGGCAAGGCTAACACTGCACACCTGCCGGGGTAGCGTTGCGTAAGGCCACGCGCGAAACGGCGGCTTGCGGTTGCTACTTTCCGACGGAGATACCGTTGTGGGCGAGTGACCAGCATCGGTCCGACAGGCTGTTTTAGGAAGACTTGCGATGACGTTCGTTGAAGCAGCAGTCCAAATTCTGCGCCGCGAGGGAAAGCCACTCCATGTGAAGGAGCTGACCCGGCTGGCCATCAAGCACAACCTGCTCTCGGTGGTGGGACGAGACCCCGAGGCGATGATGGAGACCCGGCTCTTGATTGAAGCCAAGCGTCCGTCGGCGGATCTCGTCCGAGTGAGCCCTGGCATTTTCGGGCTTCGTACATATCCGCTGCGGAACGAACGCGGCGAAGCGGTCAAAGCGGAAGGAGAGAAAGTGAGCAAGCCGAAGGCGGAAGCCAGCGGAACACCAGCGAAGGACCACCGTGGGGGCAAGCGTCGTCGCTCTGGTCGCGGCGCAGAGGGAGGGGAGCCCGCCACGCCGGAGGTGAAAGCCAACGTTGCGAGCGAAGCGGTGGCGCCTAATGTTGCCGTTGAGCCCGCAGCAGCACCGCCGACCCCGAGCAGCGAGCCCGCCGCGAGCGAGGCCAAGCCAGCGGCCAAGGGTCGCCGTCGAACTCGTGGTGGTGATTCCGCCCGCAAGGCAGAGGCGCCCCCCCCGGCTTCGGCGCCCACCGACCAAGTCCCCGTCGTCCCTGCGCCAGTGACTCCGACGCCAGTGGCAGTCGCGGCGCCCACGGCAGCACCGTCCACCAAGACACCGGTGCCGCCATCCATCCCCGTGGCCGCGGCCATCCCTCCAGCGCCTGCGCCGATCGCACCGGCTGTTCCGGTTGCTGCGCCTACCGCGAGCAGCATGATGCCGACTCCGATGATCGCCCTCCCAAGTCACGCTCCTTCTGGACACACGCCGGCCCCTTCGGCAAAGAGCCCGGTGCCAGTGCCCACGGCGAGTCCAGCGCCAGTCGCCGCGCCAGCGAAGGAAACTCCTGCGCAGGCCGCACCGGAGCCAGCGCGCCCGGCAGCCCCAACGTCCGCAGTCTTCCCGGTTCCTCAAGAGCGACGACCGGTGGAAGCGGCGGCGGCACCGAAGCCCGAGACGCACGCCCCACGAGCCGACCGGCCAGCCGGCGGACCACCGCGCGAGGACAAGCCGAACCACCGCGAAGATCGCTCCCACGGCCATCCGCGAGAGCGAGAAGACCGCGCCCACTCGGCCCCCCGTGAGGACCGACCGGCCCCTAGCTCCGCCACACCAGCGCCTGGCAACCAAGGCCAGAGTCAGCCGCAGCAACCTCGTCAAATGACCCTCGCAGATGCCGCGTATGACGTGATGCGCGGAGCGTCCGATGGTCGAGCACTGACCCATCGCCAGATTGCCGAGATTGCGGTCAAGCGCCGGCTGGTGCGTGGCGAGTTGGTGGATGTCTCGCGGGCCATGCGGGTCGCGCTGGTCCGAGAGCAGCGGCATCGTGACAGTGAGGGACTCCGACCGCGGATTCGGTCCGTCGGACCTGGCCAGTACGTCCTCGGAGAGCGAAAGCTCGAGCCGGAGCTTTACAACGCCGAGCGTGAGTTGCTGGATCGTGCCAGTCGGACCCGCGAGGCCACCCGTGTCGCCCTGCGGCGAAGAATTCGTCAGCTTCCGCCCGGTGCATTCGAGCTGCTGATGCGTCTTCTGCTCGAACGGATGGGACTGGTGGGCCCGGAGATCGTGAAGCGCGGCGAGGGCGTTGCGTACTACGGCGGAACGCTCAGCCGAGGAGGTCGCTCGCTGAAGGTTCTGATCGCCGTGAGGCCCGGTGAAGGCGAGCTTTCGCGAGAAGCCGTTGGGGAGCTGCGGGCCGGCGTGCGACTGCGTGGCTTCGACGAAGGAATGGTGCTCTGTGCTGCACGCGCTGGCGCCGCCGCTGTCGCTGAAATCAGTGCTTCCCCTGGGCTCGAGCTGTATGACCAAGACGCGCTAACCGAGCTGCTGATTCGCCAGCACCTGGGCGTCCGCCGCATGCATCTGCCGGTCGACTATCTGGATACGGAGCTCTTTAACGAGCTGGTCGATCAGACCTAGCAGGCAGACCGACCCATCAAACCTAGCTATTTGAGTGCCGGGCAGCAGAGCCGAGGAGCGCGTCTGTGCCGACGAGGAGTCGTGATCTGAAGTTACGCGGGAGCTTCGTTGCAGGTGAAGGTCGCGGACAGACCGCTCAGCATCGGGGTGATCCGTGCATCGGCCGTCTGCATGACCAGCTCCACCTCGAGGAAGCCGGCGGCGGTACCCATCGGCAGCACAATCGGTGACGGCGAGATGCCCGACGCGCCCTGCCACGCAGCCGTCGCGAGGTCCGCTGCGGTCAGCGCGCCACGGTAACGAATTGTCACCTGGGTGCCCGGAGGAGCCGAGACATTCCACGATAGCTGTTTCCAGGTCGTGCGACCGCCGCAAGCACCAAACACGTTGCGATAGACACCAGCGCGCGAAGCGTTGCGCAGCTGATAACCGGTCATGTCGCTATAGGTGTACGTGCCCGCGGGTGGTTTCCAGGTCGTCACCGAGTAGTTGCTCAGCGGATCGATCTTGTAGGCCATGCTGTCGCTGACCGCCCAGACCTTGCCATCGTAATCAACCGCTGATCCCGCCGTCGTCCCGTAGACGCCGTTGGCTGGGCCTAGCACCTTCTTAAGAGTCATCGTCGTCGTCGCAGCCAGGTTGCCAGTGGCTGGAGGAGGGGGAGGCTCCGCCGAAGCATCGATGTGAGCCATTCCGCCACCATGAACCGCAGCGTAGGCCTGGTTGTTCTGATCCACGCCGATGCCGCGCAGATCCGGTCCGACGTTCACCGCCTCGTAGTAACCAGTCGCCGGAATCGTCGGCTTCGCTACGTCTGGCGGGATGAAGCGGTAGACGCGCCCGCCGTTGCCGTACGACGCGAGGTAAATGTAGCCACGCGCATCCGCCGTCACGCCGTAGCCATCGTAGTAGACGCCTGTCGGCTTCGGGTAGCGAGTGACCACGTCCCCGTTGTTGACGTCGAGCTTCGCCAGACCGCCGCAGCCACCGCCCAGCGCATCACTAGACCACTCGTTCTGCACCCAGACGTTGCCGGCGCGATCCAGCACCAGTCCGTACGGGCAGACACCGACATCAATGCGCTTCAGCACTTCACCCGTCTTGGCGTTTAGACGGACCACCGAGCGAGTGTTGTACTCGCCGATGTACACGTACGTTCCCAGCGTGCCGTCTGCCCCTAGCTTGCCGTCGAAGCCAGCGGCACGCGCATATGAACCTGGCGACAGCTTGGCCGTCCACAGTACACACTCGTCTGGGCTGTTCATCTGGCTCGCTTGCCACCAAAACGGCGACGCGGTGGTCAGCGGCTGGTCCGACTCATAGGTATCAATCTTGCCGTTGCCATTGCGGTCAACGCACGAGGTCTTGTCACCCGCAATCTTGGTCGCCGACGTCTTGCTGGCATCGTGGACCGAGCGGTTGGCGACCACGGCATCACCACCGAGTCCGACGGTCGTACGCGATGGATCGGCGCCGCCACCAGCGTAGGTGACGTAGGCCCCGACCTGCTTCATGGTGCGGGTGTCGACCTTGGAGATCGTGCCGTTGCCGGTCTGGGAGATCCAGATGTACGAGGTCAGGTTGTTGATGTTGCCGGTGCCGTCGAGAATGACTTTTCCGTTTGGATCGACTTTCACGCCGGTAGAGCCAGCGTTCGACGCGTTGAACGGAGAGACCGTGCCAGGTCCCGCCACCACCTCTTTTTCCGTCGGACCCGTGTTTGGATCATACGGCTGGCCGGGCGTGCAGAAGGTTGCGCCCTCGGGGCAGATCTCACTGCCACCGGAGTTCTCGGCGCCACAAGAAGCGTTGAGCAGTGTTGCAACGCTGAGCGAATAGAGGATCAAACTTCTCATATCTGTACTCCTTTATGATACGACAGCAATTATACCATCGCAGCCCAAGGCATAGACATTTAGCTGAGCCAGCAAATCGAGTTTTTCCATGAAACCGCTCTTCGCTGTATAAAATGGTGAGAGAAGGTGAATACAGTCACACCTACAGACTTCCCCACTTACCAACGGGAGGCCCGCTCGCCAATACAACGCGCGAACCCGGGAAAGCGGATTTCGTCAAGAACATCAACGAGATGAAAGGTGGACGAGAGTGGAGAGAGAGGCAACCAGGGCCGATCGCGGTGACTCAGCCACCGACAAAGACATTACCGGAGCCTTCAATCAATTTACCGACACCGCCACAGTGCCGCGTCATGTCACCCAGTCGATGCGCAGCCTTTTTATTGATAAATACAGTGCCAGATCCCATTCCGGCATTCCAGGTATTGGGGCCACAACAAGCGGCATGAACACCCGGATCTTGAACTCGCAGCGCCGGTCGACCATTTACATTTACATTGCCCGAGCCGGCGATTGCCGGACCGACGCAGCAGTGAACACAGGCAACGCAGCCATGACCATCTGCGGGTACTTGCGCTTTGTCGCCAAGACGTCCTTGTGGTGGCATCGGTCACGCTCCTCTAGTTGATGTTGACCGTCGAGCCTTTGATGGTATTGGTACCGCTCGACTCCAGGTTCATGGTGCCACCAGCCTTCACTTCCACGTTGGAGTCAGCCTTGATGGTATAGTTGCTGCCGGCGTGGCACTTGGTGTTCTGCGAGCTCTCCGTCTCGATATTCTTGGCCTCGATGCGGACCTTTTCCTTGGCCTTGATCAGGATATCGCCGGTCTTGCTCTCGATAGTGATCTTCTTGTTCTTGGTATCAATGAGGATGTAGTTCTCCTCTTTACCATCATAGATCTCTATCTTCGTAGCCTCATTCCCTGCATCATTCAACACAATACGATGCTTGGTGCTAGATTGAATGGTAAGGCGCGGATTCGACACATTGTCATTGAAAATCAATTCATGACCACAGCGCGAGCTGAACGACCGAATGTCGTTCTTCTTTGGATCGGCTTGGCCACGGAAGTCGGCATGATCTTTGTTGAAACGACCGGTCGCTGACTTGGCGTCCTTGTTCGCAAACGCCGGCTTGTCCATGCCGTTCCACAAGGAAGCGATCACCACGCCTTGGTTGAAGTCGCCGTTGACGAACGCCACCAGGACCTCGTCTTCCTTCTCAGGTAGAAAGAACCCGCCGCGTCCGCCAGAGCCAGCTCCCATGGTGCCAATCCGACACCAGAAGCTCTCTTCCTGCTGCCCGGACCCTTGACTAGCCGGCAGCGTCGGAAACTTGATCTTGACGCGGTAGTCACCACCGTCGTGGACGTTATCGGTGACAATCCCAATGGTCATCGAGTTGGCATTACCACCACTGACTTGACCTGCTTTCGTGTCACGGTCGCTCTTAAACATCGCGTCTCCTACAAGCTCGAAAAACTCGCTGGTTATCGATGATCACATCGATCCATTTAGACGAAACCGCCCGGAGTCATATTACCAGTTCCACCAAGCACAGGGCCAACCGGCACATACGGCGGCGCAAATGTTGGAATTGGCCCCATCCCGAGCACATTGGTTACCATGGTTGAAGCGGTCCATATCTTGAAACACTTCTCGAAGGCATCTGCAACAGATTCAAACAGTTGCTTATGGTGTAACGCCTGCGGATCGCCCAGTAGACCAACCATGGAATTTGCCAGCATGGTTGCTGAAACACTCACATCAACCTGCGTCAGAGCGATCACAGGACAAGGAATGTTCGGCGTGGGCGGTGCAACGGGACCAGGGAATGCCGCAAATGCGGGATACCATGGCAATCCAGGAACCTTGATAGTGGCCTGATAGGTCATCCAGCCATTGCTAATGGCGGTTGCAATCGCATTCGAGTAGCGTGCCTCGGCAGGCGATCCTTTCGGAGCAGACGCTAGGATGAGCGGCAGCCATGGCGGGCCGACCACCTGACCCAAGGTTGCTGTCACCGCATTGACCAGGACACCAGTCATCAATGCCGTCGACTGCCATTGGCTCCAGGCCGAGCAGATCGCGCTGCAGATGCCGTCGATATAGGTAGCGAACTGATCCCCGATCTGCTTGGCCGTGTCGGTGTGGTACTTGTTCACCGTCGCCGGCACAAACATCGGCGGAACGGGCGGCATGCCGACAAGCTCACTGGTCTTAAAAGCCCGAGTGTACTGCTTCCCAGCCTCGCCTTGAGGCTGCTTCCAGTCAGTAGGCAACTTGGTAGCGAAGCTGATGAACTTCATCTTCGCTAGGTTCTGCATCACCGAAGCTTGAGGCGCTGGCATACGGTTTTCCCCAAATTTACTTTACTAATACTCGCTACCGATCGGCAACGACATCGCTACCAGGGGTCGGGATCCGGAGTCCACAGCCCGGATCAGCGTCAGGGCTCCTGGATACGCCATCCCCATGGTACGATGGCTTATGCCCTTTTCGCCGCAGCCCACCGAGGTCGTTCTGTATCCAGCCCCGTTTGTTCCCACCGAGCACCACGAGCTGGTGATCAGCAACCAGCGCGTCGTACAGTTCGCCCCAACGGCAATGGGAGCAGGGCATCCCGTGGCGGAGTTCCCCCTCGAGAAGATCCAGTTCGTTGGGCGAATGACGGAAAGGCCTTCTGCTGTCCTAGGCATTGTCTCGGTAATCGTCGGGTTTGTCTTTCTTATCGTCTTTGTGGCGAAAGTGTTGCCGGCCTTCATGTACGCCGGTGTACCCGATAAGACCGATGTCAGCCTCGAGGGAGATGAGTCCGGCATTGAGGGTCGCGACTCGAACGACGACGATCCCTTCGCCAAAGAGAAGTCCGACCAAGAAAGTCTCCGCGAGAAGAGCGAAAAGAAGATGGCCAAGGTCAAGGCGATCAAGTTCGGTATTCCGCCCCTCAACGAGGACATCGTGTGGGGAGTGGTCGCGCTGCTCGGCGGTGGAATCGCTCTTTTGCTCGGCCGCAGCATGTATCGACGCCAGGACTTCACGGTCTTCTGCCGCGTCAGCGACATCGTGTACCGAATCCCGGTAAGCAGCGAGATCCAGCAGAACATGGTGCTCTCGACGCTGCAAGCCGCCCAGCAGTCGATCAAGAAGTAATCGCGCTCTACCGACCAATTGCACAACCGCGCTCGCCTCGTCCTACGGCAAGATGCGCCGCGATCATGGTCACGTCTGACATAAAGTTCAGCCTCGGCATGCCGCCCGCGCCCTGGCGAGTTTTTCTTGAGGCGCAGAGCACGGCGCTCCGTACAGCAGGTCTGTGGCGAACCATCGAGTCGCTGGAGTCAGCGCCTGGACCGACCGTCCGGCTCGCGGGCCAAGAGCTGATCTTGCTTTGCTCGAACAACTACCTCGGCTTGGCGACGGATCCACGGCTCGCCGCCGCCGCGAGTGTCGCCGCTGAGCAGCAGGGAGTTGGCAGCGGCGCCTCACGACTGCTGGGAGGAACTGGAAGGCTTCACCAAGCGCTCGAGCAGCGACTCGCCGCGCTCAAGGGCTGCGAAGACTGCGTCCTGTTTAGCTCCGGCTATCTGGCCAACGTCGGTACGCTCTCGGCCCTGCTTCAGCCTGGTGACACCGTCCTCTCAGACAGCTTGAACCACGCCTCGATCATCGATGGATGCCGTCTGTCCGGAGCCACGATCGCCGTCTTCCCGCATCGCGATGTAGAGGCGGCGACCCAGCTTGCGCAGCGGACCAGAGGACGGCTGCTGATCGTCTCCGACAGCGTGTTTTCCATGGATGGCGACGTGGCCAGGCTCCCGGAGCTGCTCAACCTCGCGAAGCGGCACGATGCCCTGCTGATGGTCGACGAAGCCCACGCGACCGGAGTGCTGGGCTCCGGGCTGGTCAGCCACCTGGGCCTGCGCGGACAGATCCCAGTGGTCATGGGGACGTGCTCCAAAGCGCTCGGTTCCCTCGGGGGATTCGTGGCCGGCAGCAAGCTCCTGTGTGACCATCTGCGGCAGCGCGCCCGGACCTTTTTCTTCGATACCGCCCTGCCCCCACCGGTCCTCGCGGCAACCCTGGCCGCACTCGATGTGATCGCCAGCGAACCCGAGCGAGCGGAGCGGACCCGCGAGCTGGCCCAGCGGCTCTATCACGGTCTGCGGGAGCTGGGCTTCGAGGTTCTGTTCCCAAGCGCTGCCATTGTCGCGGTGATCTTTGGCGACTCGGCCCGCGCCCTGGCCGCCGCCGCCGCGCTCCGCCAAGCAGGCGTGCTCGCACCAGCGATTCGTCCCCCGACAGTTCCCGAAGGCAGCGCGCGAATCCGGCTCTGCACCATGGCCACCCATCGCGATGAGCACATCGCCCACGTCCTGCAAAGCTTTGCCGCGCTTCCACCCGACTTCCGTCGCTGGCGTAGCCGTTAAGAGGTAGCTAAGTCTCGCCCGAACCTTCTGTGTAAGATATCCGCATGGGTCAGCGAACTTACTACTTGGGGATCGATCTGGGGACGACCAACTCGGCGGCTGCGGTCTTTGATGGCGAGCGCATCTCCGTCGTGCGAACCACCCAGGGCACACTTCTGACGCCGTCGATTGTCCGTTACGACAGCCGTGGCGCACTCACCGTTGGTGCCAAAGCCGCCAAATTTCTCGAGAGCGATCCCAAAAACACGCGGGCCGAGTTCAAGCGCCTGATGGGAACCGCCACCAAGCTCGACTTCCCAGCCGCCAAGCTGGCGCGACTGCCCGAGGAACTCTCGGCGGAAGTGCTGCGCTCGCTCCGCAATGACGTCAAGGACCAGTACGGCTTTTTGCCCGAGCAGGCCGTGATCTCGGTCCCAGCCCTGTTCGAGCTGCCGCAGAGCGCCGCGACCACCAAGGCAGCCCAGCTGGCCGGCTTTACCAAGGTGGAACTCATCCAAGAGCCGATCGCCTCCGCGCTGGCGGCAGGCTGGACGGCCTCGGAAGGCACCGGCTTCTGGCTCGTCTACGACCTCGGTGGTGGCACGTTCGACGCCTCGCTGCTCGAGACCCGCGACGGCATGCTGCGGGTGGTTGGACACGACGGCGACAACTTCCTGGGCGGTCGGGACTTCGACTGGGCGATTGTCGACTGGCTCCTCGAAGAGGTCTCGCGAAACGAAGGGCTTAAGATCAGTCGCGCCGAGCCCAAATGGGCGAGCGCGATCCGCAAGCTGAAGCACGCCGCCGAAGAAGCGAAGATCGAGCTAACCCGCAGCGAGACCGCCGACATCAGCGTTCCGGAGTTTATCGAACACGACGGTCGCACCATCGAAGTGTCCGTCACGCTCGATCGCAGCCGACTGGAGCAGCTCACCGCGCCTCTGGTTCGACGCTCGATTGAGGTCTGTCAGCGCCTTCTGCTCGCGCAGCAAGCCCAGCAGCTGTCACGGATTGTGCTGGTGGGTGGCCCGACGATGATGCCGTGGCTGCGGCGGATGGTCAGCGACGCGCTCCAGGCGCCGTTTGCCGAGGGACTGGACCCGATGACGCTGGTGGCGCAAGGAGCGGCAGTCTACGCAGCGACCGCTGGACTCGAGATGCAGCCCACCAAGATCGAGGCGGTCTCGGGCTGCAAGCTGTGGCTCCAGTTCCCAGCGATGTCGTCGGATCTCCAGCCGTACATCGTCGGAAAACTGCTGACCGAGGAGCGAACCCAAAGCGGCAATCCGCAGCGCATCCGGCTGGTCCGTTCCGACGGCCTGTGGCAGAGCCCGGAGACGGCGATCGATCCCGAGGGAGGATTTGTCCTACAGGTCGAGCTGCTGCCGCGGCGGCCAAATATCTTCAAAGTCGAAGGTCTGCTCGCCGATGGCAAGGTTGTGGCAATGCAGCCAGCGACGGTGACAATTGTCCAGGGCCTAACCATCGCAGACCCGCCGCTGTCACGCACCATCGGTGTCGCCCGCGCCAACAACAGCGTCCAGGTCTTCTTTGAGAAAGGCACGCCGCTGCCGGGACGCCGCACCATCTCGCTGACCACCGTCGAAAGCGTAGCTCCCGCCGGAGCTGGCTCGCGCGAAGAGTTCGCTCTCAAGATTCCCATCGTGCAAGGCGAATACGAGGCCGCTCACCTCTGCCGCCTCGTCGGTACGCTGGAGATCAAGAGCTCGCAGATCAAGGCCAGCTTGCCCGGTGGCTCGCAGGTGCAGGTCAGCTTGGAGGTCGATCGCGGTGGTCAGCTGTCGGCGCGGGCCCTGGTTCAAACGCTCAATCAGGTCTTTGAGCACGTCGCGCAGCTACTGGTACCGGAAGCCAGTGTGGCGGTGCTCGAGGCCAGCTTGAAGTCAGCCCTCGATCGCGTGGCCGAGCTACGCGCCAACGCATTCCGTCAGGGACAAAAAGGGACGCTCGAACGACTGAACAAGCCGCAGCAGATTCTTGGGGAGCTGGAGCGCGACATCAGCGCCGCCAAGGGTGGAGACGCCGATGCGGCGCAGAAGGCCCGCCGGTCGCTCATCGAGGTCGATGCCCTGCTCGAGGAGCTGGAGATTGAAAAGCACTGGCCGGAGCTTTCCCGCAAGGCCGTGCGACAGGTGACCGGGGCGAGCATGCTCGTGACGCGCTGGGGCACCGAGTCCGAGAAGCGGCTGCTCGGCGATGTCGTCTCGTCCGTCGAGAAAGCCCAAGCTCGAAAAGACGTAAGCGAGCTACAGCGGCAGCTTCGACTCGCCAATGAGCTGGCCACCGCCGCCTACTATCGCAATCCCGAGGTCTGGGAGGACGAGTTCCGCGAGGCGCTGTCCCACGTCGAGCGGGCCAGCGACCAAGCGAGGGCGCAGAGCCTGGTTCAGCAAGGCAATCAGGCGCTCGCTGCGGGAGACAACAACAAGCTGCGGGACATCGTCGAGAAGCTCTGGAAGCTGCTACCGGCTTCGGGAGAGCAGCGCCGCCAAGGCTACGACTCGGGCGTTCGCTAACTACTCTGGCGAGATCAGCCCCCGTCGCACCGCAAACCGGGTGACGCCTTGGACATCGTGCAGATCGAGCTTGCGCATCAGGTTGGTACGGTGCGAGTCAACGGTCTTGGGGGATAGCCCGAGCCGAAGCGCGATTTGACGGTTGGTCTGCCCTTCCGCCACAAGCTGCAAGACCTCTCGTTCGCGCGGGGTAAGCCGCTCCAGATCGTCTTCGCGCTCGTCGGCAGAGATCACGTCACTGGCAACAATCGCCGCCACTTCCTTCCCCAAAAACTGCAACCCCTGGGCGACCGTCCGTACCGCGAGGAGCAGATCGGCAAGCCCGCTGCCCTTCACCAGATAGCCGTGCGCACCAGCCCGCAGTGCCGGACGCACATACTCTGGGGCCGCGTGCATCGAGAGCACCAGCACTCGACAGGAAGCCGCCACGCTGCGAATCCGCGCAATCGCATCCAGTCCGTTGCCGCTGGGCATCGACAGGTCCAGGAGCAGCACGTCGGGCTGAAGCTGCCGGGCCAGTGCCACCGCTTCCCCAGCCGAGCCCGCCTCGGCGAGGATCTCGATGTCGGCCTCCCGGTCTAGGAGCACCCGTAAGCCCGCACGCACAATCGCGTGATCATCACAGAGCAGGACCCGAGTCACCGTCCCACCATATCACCACCCAGCCGATTCCCCCCCGTCCCGGCACCCGATATGATGAGAGGATGAGCATCCAGAGCCTGCTTGCGCTGCTGCTGCTCTACTTTGGACTTGCCGCAGGATGTGCCGGCGATCTGCCACCGCCGCCGCCGAGTCTGGCTGCGACCGTCCGCACCCCCGACCGCGACGCCCTCCACCTGGGAGGCACCGGGGCGATGACTCCCCTTATTACCCTGCTCGGCGAGGAGTGGGTCCGTCGCGGTGGCACTCCGCCCATCCTCGTTGAGGAAAGCATCGGCTCGGGAGGAGGCATCCGCGCAACCTACGATGGCGCCATCGACCTGGGCATGGTCTCTCGACCTCTCAGCGGCGAGGAGCAAAAGCTAGGTTTGCTGGTGATTCCCGTGGGCCGTGACATCGTCGCCCTGGTGGCGCACCCTGGGCTGTTTGTCGATGGCTTCTCCTCAGCGGAGCTACCAGCGCTCTATCGAGGAGAACAGACCCGGTTTGGCAATGGCACCACGGCGGTGCCCCTGCTACGGGATCGCAGCGAGTCGGCCAACGCTGCACTCGATCACATGGTTCCCGGTCTCCACCAAGCCCGAGAGCACGCGTACCGCCAGCGACGACTGCGGGTCCTTTACAGCGACCGCGCGATGGCCGAGACCCTCGCTGGTACGCCAGGTTCCTTTGGCGTGTTTTCATTGAGCTGGCTCATCGCCTACCGCCTGCCGCTCAAGATCCTTCGCATCAACGGCGTGCATCCCTCACCCGAGTCCGTTTTGGAGCAGCGCTATCGGGGCAGCCGCGAGCTGTACTTCGTGGCCCGACCGGAACGACTGCCCAGGGCGACGACCTTCCTGGCCTTCCTGCGCTCAGCAGAAGCCCGCGCCCTCATTCGCTCCTATGGCTATCTGCCCGAGCCCGAGGCCGGCACGCCATGATTCCGTTTGACCTCACGGGCTGGTTCCGTCGGCGGATGCTACCGCTGGTTGTCCTGGTCGCACTGGTGGTGCAGATCTCGGCCCCAACGGCGTTCTACCTGACCAAGCGCCATGAGCTGTGGCAGCAAGCCCATGCTGAAGCCACCCGCACCGCCATGCTGCTCCACGGAGAGATCGAGCAGCGACCGATTCTGTGGCGCTACAACGTGCCCAAACTGCTGGAACGGCTCGCCGCAGAAGGCATGCTGCACGGTCGATTCCTCGACATACGCACCAGCACCGGCCAGGCCGTGCCACTCGATACGGCATCGCCGCCGCCCCGCCCGCTGTGGGGTCGCGCCGATGTCAACATCGGGGGTGAACCAGCAGCCGTGGTGTGGATCGCGCTCGACATGGCACCGCTTCTGCGCGCGACCATGCAGCTCGTCATTGGCTTTGCGGGGCTCGGACTGGTCCTGGCCGCGGTGCTCTATCTGGTCCCCGTGCATACCGTTGCTGCGGCCCAGAGACGCATTCGCACCCTCCTCGGAGAGCTGGCCCTGGCCATCCAGGAAGAAGACCGCCGCCGCATTGCCCGCGATCTGCACGACGGCGCGGGTCAGGCGCTCACCGCGGCACGACTGCGCTTGCAAGCGCTCAGCAGCAGCGTCAGCGATCCCGCCGCAATCTCCGAGATCGCGACCCTGCTCGACAACGCACTCGGAGAAGTGCGCCGCTCGGTCTATACCCTCTCACCGCCGGCCCTCACCGAGCTAGGTCTACGCGGTGCCCTCCAGCGTCACTGCGAGACCTTTGCCGCCGCCACCGGTCTCAAAGTGTTCTGCGAGCTATGCGAACTACCGTCCCTGCCCGCGAAGATCGAGACCGCCTGCTATCGCATCGTGCAGGAAGCCCTCGCCAACAGCGCCCGCCACGCCAACGCTCGCCGCGCCTGGGTCCAGCTCAGCCACGACCAAAGCGAGCTACGGCTCTCCATTTACGATGACGGCCAAGCCGCCACCCAGCCCCTCCCGGAAGGTCTCGGCTTGCTCGGCATTCGTGAGCGCGCCCGGCTGCTCGATGGTCAGGCCCACGTCACCGTAGCGCCCGACCAGGGCCTGCGCGTCGAGGTCACCCTCCCCCTCGACTAACCCACCCGTCCCCCAGCTACCGAGCTACGCGCCCACCATCCCTGGGAGCCGCGCCGCCGGCTGGTTCATCTGCCACAGCAAGTTGTTGAGCCGCGCCCGCCGCACCGAATCGACATAGCGCTGGAGGCTCTGCTTGTGCCGCTCCGCCATATCCTGAAGTCGAATGCCCAGTCCTTTGAGGCTCCCGTCGAGCGACTCATAGCAGACCTGGCCGCGCGCCCAGATCTTGTCGCCGGTCCCCGGCAGCGCAAACTCCAGCTGGATTGGTGAGCCGAGCAGGACCATGTCATCGCGCAGTCGAGGCGCGGTCAGGTACAGCCCGGTCTCCGAGAGATCGCGGGTAAGTCCCAGAAACACCCCATCGGGCAGGTGCTGTTGCACGCAGATTTCCACCGGCAAACGCAGCTGCTGACGACGATCTTGGCTCATGATCAATAACTCCCGGCCTTGTGGTCGCAAGGCGCTTATGTCGCATGATGTAGGACAAGGTGAGATCGGGCGCAATTTATTTTTGGTGAATTTCGTTGACCGCCTCGGAGGCAGGCCGTACCGATCAGCCGCGTGCAGCCATCCTCCGACAGGACGAAATCAGCGCGGCTTGCGGCAGCGATTGCCACGGTCTTCCACTTGGGTGAGGTCGCGCCCTGGCCTGGTCACTACGCAACGCTTATAACCGTTCCGCTCGCGGTGCTGCTGCACTGGCTGGGACCCTGGCCGCATCTCGCAGTGACGCTGCTGCTGCTGGCCGTTGGAATCTGGGCGGCGGAGCAGTACTCCGAGCAGACCGGCAAGCACGACCACCGCGCCATCGTAATCGATGAAGTGGTCGGCTACCTGGTGACGGTGTGGCTCGCGCCATGGCACTTTCTGAGCTTCTTCCTGGGTTACTTCCTCTTCCGCGTACTCGACGGGCTGAAGCCCGGACCGCTGCGGCTGCTCGATCGCCATGTCAAAGGCGGCTTCGGCGTCATGATCGATGACGTCGCTGCCGGCGTGGTCGGAGCGCTGATGCTGCACTGGCTGGTTCCGTGGACTGCGCCGGCGTTCGATGCGATGCTACAGAGGCTGTGGTGAGCTTGCCTTCCCGTCCCCGTCGTGTCCGCCCGTTTCCGCTCGCCGATCTGCCGCGCCTTTTGCGGGTCCAGGTCGAGCTAGGACGCATCCTGTGGCAACACATCTTGGCGATTCTCGATGCCGCCAGCTCGCCGCTCGGTGGGCTGCATGATCTGGCCGAGCGAGTCGGGGGTCTGCCGCAGATTCGTAGCGTCGAGCCTTATCTCTTACCAAGCGATCGCTTGGCCTCGCAGCTCAGTGGCGGACAGCGGGTGCAGCTCCGCTTCGGCCTGCCCGGTCGAGAGGCCATCCTGGTCGTCGAAACGCAGCTCTGTATGCGGCTGGGACTTCAGCAACCCGAGGATCTGGCCCGGCTGCTCCGAACCGCACTGCTCGCCGCCGAGGTGGGAGTGACGCCGATCTCGGTGGACGACGCCGTCGCGCTTCTCGATGGCGGGGCTGGCCCACAGGTGATCGCGCTCGATGCGACCGTTTCCACGGAAAAGGGCCAGGGCTGGGCGCGGCTGTTCTGTCGTCCAGACATCCGGCTGTGGGCAATGCCGACCTTGTCCAAGACCGCCGAGCTGACTCGCTGGCAGAGGCGCGAGCGGCTGCGGGGTCTGCCGGTCCCGCTCACCATTGAGGCTGGATACGGCTTCTTGTCGGCCAGCGAGGTCGTGGCGCTGCGACCCGAAGACATCGTCATCCTCGATCACTTTGGCCCGCGCCCTGTGACGGGTGGACCGGTGGCGCTCCGCCTACGCGGCGGGGTTTTTCCGGCCTTTCTCGACGGTGCAGGCGTCACCATCATGAGCCCTTTTCACCTGCGAGCGGAGTCCATGGCCGACGACAAGCCCGACAGTCCTTCTGCGGAACACCCGAGCACCAATACCGAGCCCACGACCCAGCCCAGCGCACCTAGCGAGCACCTGCTGCGCGAGCTACCAGTGCAGATCACCTGCGAGATTGGTCGAGTGACGCTGACCGCCCGCGAGATCTTAGAACTCCGACCAGGCGCAGTGGTTCCCGTCGGTCGACCGCTCGCAGGGCCAGTCGATCTGACGGCGGGCGGTCGCGTGGTGGCGCGCGGCGAGCTGGTGGATGTCGAGGGCGAGCTAGGGGTGCGAGTAACCGAGGTTACTGAGTAGCCGGCTGCTGAGGACGAGCGGCATTGATGACACACAGGATGTGAAGCACGATGCCGGGCACGATGAAGCACACGTAGCCGAGGCAGGTAAACATCATCCACAGCAGTCCTGCCGGCACCCGCCCACTGCACATCTGCCCGAGCCCAGGCACAAAAAAGCTGAGCAGCGCGGCCTGCGTCGCGTTGGTGCTCGTCCACTGCTGAATCTGCACGGGCTGAGGCTGCGGCAGCGGTGCGAGGGCATGCGGAGCGTGAGACGGCGTGTGCATTGCGCCCGGCTGCTTGAGCGACTGAATCTCGCGGAGTGCGTCGTCGAGATACTCGTGGCAGTGCTTACACTTCTTCGCCCCAACGAGAATTACCTCGTTGCAGAAGCGACAGCGGGTGCTGTTGCCCTGCGAGTCCCGCGCCGCGGTCGGCGGACCAGACGGTGCCACCGAAGGAAACGAGGGGGCGGCGCTCGCCTTCCCTTCATCCCGAGGGGTCGATGCCTCGATGAGGTCGATGGTATCAGGCAGTGCCGCAGGTTCCGTCGGAGATGGCGGTGCTTTCACCATCGCCGCCGCAGACACTGGAACCAGCGCAACCGGCACCGCTCTACCCTGCGCCGCCGCTTCCCGCCGTGGATCGAGCTTGCCATCACGGGGCAGTCGCACCCGATTTGGATAGGTGTAAAGGAGGTTACCCTCCTCGTCGCTCTCGATGTTGAGCAGACCGTTCACCGCCGCCTGCTGCAATAGATCGGATGCCTGCTGCACAGTGAGCTTGTACAGAAAGGCGATCGTGGCGGGGTTCAGCGGGACATCCGTCGTAAAAATCGTGTCCAGCAGCTTCTGCTCGAAGTTGCGATAATCCATCGCGCCTAGCCTCCAGAGAGGATTTTAGCCTGGGCCATTCCGGTGGCTGCTGCAATTGCAGGTCCGTCTTTATACCGCATGCGTGTGGCCGCGTTTCTTTTGATGTATCTGGTGATGCAGTGGGTCGCGAAGCACCGGACCGCACTCCGGGCGCTTTGACCACCACATCTGCTTCCGTGTTAACGTGCCCGCCCTCATGTTGATTCCGCAAGACGGTTTTCGACGAAACTTCCTACTTTCCGGACTGGTGTTGGCTCTCGCCGGTCCACTCGGCGGCGCGGGCCGTGCTCACGCGGCTTCTGCTCAGCAGCTTGCCGCCCCAAGTGACTCGGTCAAGCAACAGGTTCGACTGCTGATTCGCGAAGCCGGTCAGATGGTCGAGCGTGGAGATCAACGTGGGGCCGCTGCCAGGCTAGAGCAAGCACGATCACTTTGGAATGAGCCCTCCATCGACTACAACCTGGGCGTCGTCTATGGCGATCTGGGGCAACCTCAAGAGGCGGCGCAGGCGCTGGAGCGCTTTCTACGCGGCGCCGATCGCTCCGTCGTGCTCAGTGAGCGGATCGAGGATGCCAAGAAGCGTCTTGGCGAGTATCAGCGCACACTCGGTCGACTCGCAGTCTCGGTGACTTTGCCGACTGGGGCGGCCCAGCCAAGCCTATTTCTCGATGGAGCGTTGCGAAGCAAGCTTCCCGATGGCAACACACCACCACCGGGTTACTTGTTTGCGGCGCCGGGCCCCCACGAGGTGCGCGTGGCCTCGTCAGGACTGCGCGACTTCGCGGTCTCCATCGATCTGCGGCCAGGGGAGCTTCGTCGACTCGATGGCGCGCTGCTGCCGTCGGTCTCGGGAGACTCCTCCTTGCTCAGCTATTCGATGCCACCCCCCAGTGATGAGCCCAGGCCGATCTACAAGCGCTGGTGGTTTTGGACTGCGATCGGTGGTGGAGCCGTGGTGCTCGCTGGCGTAGTCGGGGCCGCTGCGTCGGGTTCCTTTCACCGTGTTGCTCCAGGCACTGACCTGGACCCCATCGACGTGTCGAGATGAAGCGAGAACGCCTTCGACTGCTCTTGGGGTTGCTCACTGCGGCGGGTCTGCCCGGCTGCACCGACATTCCCAACCCCTGCGCCGGTTATCCGCACGCTTGCATCGGAATCACCGTCGACAGTGGCCCTGCCAGCACCCACCAACTGCTCGTCCGCGTGCTCGACGGCTACGGCAGCATCACTCCGCAGACGCCGCGCAAGGTGCCGCAAAAGCCGCTGACCTATCCGCTCCGTTTCGCGATCCGTTTCGACGAATTCGATCGCCAGCATCACGGCTCGGTATCGTTTGAGCTGACGGCGCTTAACGAACACGGTGACACGCTCGGCCAAGTCCAGCGCTCTGTCGCCATCAACTACACCGAAAAGGTCGCGCTCAGTCTCTCGATTGGTGACCCGTTTGACATGACCGTGCCCGAAGATCTGCGCCCGGCCCCGCCCGACCTGGCGATGCCCGACCTGCTGCCCGCCGACGCAAGCCCCGCCGATGGGATGAGCCCCGATGGCATGCGACCCGATGGCGGGCCGATTTGAAAGCACATTGGGAACTCCGAGTTCCATGGTGCTGGTCTGTAGGTCCCAGCGTCGGCGCGCGTAAGGGTCAAAGAACACTCAAGATTGTGGTAGGGTGCTTGATGAGTGGGCGGGCGCCCCGGCTGCTGGTGACTCGCGGAAAGAATGTCCCGACTGCGCATCCAGATCGTTAACCCCGCCGACGGTGGGTTCTTTTACTGGCTCTTGAAGTACTACCTGTTCGCAGCCCTTGGGCTGGTCCTGGTGATGCTTCATGTGCTGGTCGCGGTCTACGTGTACTTTGCGCGCAGCCTGCCGGAGACCCCGGACTTGTCTCGCTATGCGCAGCTTGCGCCTGGGGTCACCGAGATCTTCGCGGGCGACGGGAGCCTCCTCGCCTCGCTGGCCAGCGAACGGCGCGAGATCATCCCGCTCACCAAGATCCCGCAGCCACTCATTGATGCGGTGCTGTCGACAGAAGATCGGCGCTTTGGCGAACATCGCGGACTCGATCTGCGAGGCTTTGTGCGAGCCATGCGGGTCAACCTTCGCTCGGGCCGGATGCGCCAGGGTGGCTCGACGATTACCCAGCAGGTGGCGAAGGCGTTTTTGGGGGCCGATCGGACGGTGTCCCGCAAGATTCGCGAGGCGATCTTGGCGCGGCGACTGGAAGCCCGCTACTCGAAGGCCGAGATCCTCCAGACCTACTTAAACCATACCTTCCTCGGACATGGCAGCTTCGGAGTGCAGGCGGCGTCGCGTCGCTACTTCGACAGAAATGTCTGGGAGCTGTCCGTCGGGGATCAGGCAATGCTCGCTGGACTTCTCAAGGCCCCGACCCGCTACTCTCCGATCGACCACCCCCAAGCGGCCCAGCAGCGACGCGACACCGTACTTCACAATATGGTGGAGGTCGGCAAGCTCGATGCCCACACGGCGGCCAGTCTCTACGGCAAGCCGATCGCGCTCCAGCAGCGGCGAGATACCTCGCGCGACGTCTCCCCGTACTTCGTGAACCAGATCCGCAAGGAGCTGATCGCCACGCTCGGCGAGCGGCGGGTGATGGAAGACGGCCTTCAGGTAGAAACGACGGTGCAGCCATTTCTCGACGTGCTCGGCACCGACAATGTCGACTTTGCGGTCCGTCGACTCGATAAGCGGCAAGGTTATCGTGGACCCGAGGCCAACCTCGACCCCGACGCCCAGCGCGTCTTTTTGCTGCGCGCCCAAAAGCGCTATGCCGAGCCGCTCAAGGAAGAGACGTTGTACCTGGGCCTGGTGACGGCGCTGCGACCGAGTGGCGCGACGGTTCAGATTGGTCCACATACGACGGAGCTTCCGCTCAACAACATGCTGTGGGCGGCCCGCTACAACCCTCGTGACCCCACCAATGACCGCTTGATTCTGTCGGCCTTCGAGGCGCTCAAGCCGGGGGATGTGATCTGGGTCAAGCTGGCGTTCCGCTCGAACCTCGCCAAGTTCAGCGACTTCGTGTACGCGCCCATCACCCCTTACAAAGAGAACACGGTCGAAGCCAACCCCGGTCAGAGCACAACACCGGCAGCGCGAGCACTCACCAAGCCGGCACAAGCAGTGCGACCCACCGGACCGGGTGCGCGACCCTCGGGACCGGGCGCGCGACCCACCGGACCGGGCAAAGGCGCGCTGGCGACTGCTCGACCCGGCAAGGGCGGTGCCTTGCAGCGAGGCGCCGGCGGACGAGCACCAGGGCAGCGCCCGACCGGCCCCGCCGGGAAGATCCAACTAGGTGCCGCTGGTGTAGCGACCAACAAGCCAGCAGGCACTCGGCCCCTCGCCGTCCCACCGCATAGACCAGCCGGAGCCCCCGGTTCAGCCGAGGGAGCTGAGAGTCGCCCCGCACTGGCGGTCGGAAGACCCAGCTACGTTCCGGGGACCGGCGTCTTCATTCCTCCCGATGGTGATCCGCGTCGCGCTGGCGTTCCCGCAGCCCAGCCCGGCAAGCGCCAGGAAGTAGGCGAGGCGATCTGGCTACCCGAGCAGCACCGCAGACCACCCGTCGGCACCCCGCGCGAAGTGCTTCTCGAGCAGAGCCCACGACCGCAAGGCGCCCTGTTTAGCTTCGACCTCCACAACGGCTACGTGATGGCAATGGTCGGTGGCAGCGACTACGACCGATCGGAGTTTAACCGCGTGGTGCAGGCCTGCCGGCAGCCCGGAAGCGCCTACAAGCCGATCTACTACTCTCTCGCGCTCGACCGTGGCTACAACTACGACACGATGTGGAACGACAAGATCAAGGTCGAGATCGACCCGGTCACCGGCGAGCAGTGGCTTCCCACCAACATCGACGGCAGCTACGGTCAGCAGGTCAACCTGGAGCGGGCGCTCATCTGGTCGAAAAATCCGCCGGCCCTCGAAGTCTTCAAGACCATGGGCAAGAAGGATGTCGAGTCGTGGGCTCGTCGATTGGGCATGACCACGCCGATTCACGCTGACGATGCACTGGCGCTGGGTGCTTCCTGCGTGCGCATCGACGAGCTGTCCAAGAGCTTCTCGCTGTTCGGACGCGGGGGCCGACCGGTCGACCTGGTGGCGGTCAAGCGGGTGGTGTCGCGAAGTGGCGAAGTGCTCATCGACAACAGCGCGTGGGATGATGCAATGCTCGATGGTCGAGCGCGGCTGGAGCGAGTGATGGCCCAAGCCGGACGTCAAAAGCGCGCCGTGATTGCGCCACGGACCTCGTACCTTACCGGCACGCTGCTCCGTCGCGTGGTGTCTCAAGGTCATAGCAAGCCGATTCGCGATGCCAACCTGCCCGCCGCTGGCAAGACCGGCACCTCGAGCCGAACTTCCGATGTCTGGTTTGTGGGCTTCACCTCGCGCTGGCTGACCTCGGTCTGGGTCGGCGACGACACCTATGAGCGGCAGCTGGGCTATGCCGATGCCAGCTTCACCATCAGCGTACCGATGTGGTCCCGCTATATGTTCCACGCCAATCGGGACGCGCCGCTCGCCGAGGTGCCCGAGCGACCGCCAACCATCAAGGCGAACGATCGCGGCGGACCACTTGTCGCCGGATTCCCGCCCCCACCGAGCGTCGGCCTAAGTCCCGAGGGCAAGCCATACGAGCTGCCCGAGAACCTGCGCACCCTGCCATCCGCCCCCAAGGGCAGCCGCCCTCCGAAGATCTTCTAGCAGCCCCAGTCCTGGCTTGTAGCGTTTTGCCACGGTTGCGTTGCGGATTTCCCCGCTTGCCGACCGGCCTGCCCAGGTCGTTTGCACAGCGCTTTCGCACGTTTCCGGGGAACTACAAAATTTTGTAGCCGTTGGCACTGCGCGTGCTTGTACCATGGGCGAACACAACAACCCGTTCACTGGAGGTACCGGAAATGTCGTTGATGAAGACCTTGGCCGACGCGTTCCACGAGGGTGGCTGGCCGATGTGGCCCATCCTTCTGCTCATGATCATCGCGTGGGGCATCTCGATCGAGCGCGTTATCTACCTGAAGAAGGCTGGCATCGATAAGAAGAAGCTGCTTTCGCTCCTCAAGAGCCAGATCATGGCCGGCAACATCCAGGGCGCCGTCAAGGTTTGCAGCGGCAACCCGACCCCGGTCACTCGCATCATCCAGGCTGGTCTCACCAAGTTCAACCGTCCGGACGCCGAAGTTCAGGCCGCGATGGACGAGCAGGCTCTCCACGAGATTCCCAAGCTGGAAGCGCGCACTGGCTACCTCGCCATGCTCGGCAACGTCGCCACGCTGGTCGGTCTGCTTGGCACGATTCTCGGCCTCATTCACTCGTTCGCAGGCGTCGCCGGTGTCGATCCCTCGATGAAGGCAACGCTGCTCGCCAAGGGTATCTCGGAAGCCATGAACTGCACCGCATTCGGTCTGGTCTGCGCAGTTCCGGCCCTTCTGTGGTTCGCCATCCTCAACGGTTGGACCCAGCACACCCTCGACGATATCAACGAGGTTTCGGTGCAGGTTGTGAACCTGGTGGTTGGTCACCGCAACGCCATGAAGCAGGCGGGTAACCAGGGTTAGTTTTGAAGGTGACGGGTTGGGGCGGGCGATTCGTCCGCCCTCTAGAAGCCCAAACAAGGAGTAATCAAGATGGGCGGCGCAGCACCTACGCCTTCAGGCAAAGGCGGTAAAAAACCGCTTGATGCCGCAATCAACCTGGTCCCGTTCATCGATCTTCTGTCGTGCTGTATTTCGTTCCTTCTGATCACCGCCGTGTGGACCCAGCTGGCCCGCATGGACGTGACCCAGAAGAGCAAGTCCTCGTCTGCTCCGACGGATGAGCCACCGCAGAATCAGGTCACGTTGACCTTGTTTATTAACAAGGACAACACCTTCACTTTCTCGAAGTCCACTGGCGAGAGCACGCCGATTGAAGCCAAGGCAGAGGACTACGACTACGTGAAGCTGGCAGATATCTTGGCTCAGGCGAAAAAAGATCACGCCGACAAGGAAGACCTCACGATCAAGACCGATGACACGGTGGTCTATCACAAGATCATCAAGGCGATGGACATCGCCATCTCGGCCAAATTTCCGACAGTCACGCTCACTGACAAGGGAGCGGGAGGCTAACCATGAGCAGCGCATTCGATAAGGGTGGCCTCATCAAGGCGGCTGGCCCGCGGCTCCGGAAGTTCATCCCGCTGAAGTTTGTTACCAAGCATGGCGCCGGGAAGAAGTCGACCTACGCCGAGCTGAACCTGACCTCGATGGTGGACATGCTCACCATTCTGGTCGTGTTCTTGCTCCAGACCTTCTCCGCATCCGGTGAGCTTCTCACCGTCTCGAAGAACGTCACGCTTCCCGAGGCCTTGAACTACAAGGATCTGGAGCAGGCTCCGATCATCTCGATTTCGCGCGACTCAGTCACGCTCAACGGCGAGCCCAAAGCCGACGCCAGCGAGCTATCGCGTGAGACGACGATGGACTGGAAGGTTCCCCAGCTTCACGACGACCTCGTGGTGCTGAAGAACAACTTCAAGCTCCTGCACCCGAATCCGGAAGACTGGAAGGGTCTGGTCATCGTTCAGGGCGACAAGAACATCGACTTCAAGGTCCTGAAAAAGATCATGTATACCTGCACCGTCGCTGGCTACAACAACGTGAACTTCGCCGTGCAGCAGCGCGGAAAAGCCACGGCGGCTCCAGCGGCTCACTAGTTCCCTCCCTCCTCTTTCCTTCTTCCCCTCTCTCTTCCCTATTGCCGTAGCGCGCAAATCGCGGTGGACGAGTTCTTGCCTTTTGGTCCACCCACGATGCATGCTGTTTCAGCGGCGTGTGGTACGCCGCGACGGCGCGCTGCGGATGCGCCTGATTGCTTTGTGTTCTGAGCACGTCGCGCGAGGAGTTCGCCATGTTTAGACGGAGCCGTACCCTGTGGGCGCAACCTGTTGCCCTCGGCTTTGCCCTGACTTTGAGCACCTTCACCCTGACCGGCTGTCCCGAGGATCCCGATGATCCCAAGAGCTGGGTCAGCAAGCTCGATAACCCCCGAGAACAGAGAGAGGCGCTACGTCAGCTGGCCCGTCTGAAAGAGAAGGCTGAACCAGCCTTCGATGCTCTCGCTGCGAAGTTCAAGAAGACGCCCGATGCGGAAGTGCTCCGCACGATCGTCAAGATCCGTTCCGACAGGGCTGTCGACCTGTTCGCCGAGCAGCTCGACTTCTCCGAGGAGACCTTCGACACCGCGATCATCGCCGCCAACGGTCTGCAAGAGATCGCCGAGCGAGACGAGAAGGGTCGTGAGGCTGCCAAGAAGGCGGTGCCGGCGCTCAAGAAGGCCGCTGGCAAGAAGATGTCGATCCGCTCGCGCGCCAACGTGGCTCGCATCGAAGCCATCAAGGCCCTGGCAGCCGTGAAGGACCCATCGGCCATTGACACGCTCAATGAAGTCCTCGAGACCAGCGCCGATGAGCAGGACTTCTTTATCAACAAGACCACCGCCAAGGTGCTTGCTGAGTTTGCCGATCCGAAGTCAATCAAGTCGCTGATTCGCGGACTGTGGATGACCGGTCGCGGCAACGACATGTTCCAAGAGTGCCGCCTCGGTCTGGTTCGCATCGGCGAGCCAGCGGTCGAAAAGCTCATCGAGACGATGCAGCGCAAGAACGCCGACGTCGAGGCCGATGGCAAGAAGTACAAGTTCGTGACGGGCATCGTGGTCCAAAAGAGCGCCATCCTCCTTGGCGACATCCGCAGCAAGAAGGCAGTCCCCGCCCTGCTCGCCGAGCTAGCCAAGAAGGACGACGGCCTGACCAATGGTCCAGATGGCATGCCGGGCGTCTCGGGGCACCAAGCGGTGCTCCAGTCGCTCGGTCAGATTGGTGATCAGTCAGCCACCAAGACGATGCTGAGCGTGCTCAGCGATGGCAAGCGCGACCCCAAGCACCGCGCCGCCGCAGCTGAGGGCCTCAACATGATGGGAGACATGAGCGCGCTGCCCGTCCTGTTCCAGATTGCCAAGACGCCGTTCCTGACGCCGGCCAAGAACAAGGACGAGATGCCAGAGCTGGACACCAACAAGGCGACGCTGGTGGCCTACGCGGTGACCCAGGCCTCGCGACTCACCGACAAAGACGAGTCGGCGATTCTGGAGCCCGTCTTCAAGAGCATCCCGGCGGACATCGTCGACATCAAGAAGTACTTCGAGACCGCCATCGCCCGCACCAAGGTCGCTGCCGAGTGCAAGAAGGACATCGCCTGTTACGACAAGATCCTGTCGCTACCGCCGGATGTGGACGCCAAGGTCGAGAACAGCCCGAAGGCAGAGCGTGCCGCGTTCTCGCTGTCGCGGCTTGGTCATGACGCAGTGCCGGTGCTCAAGAAGTACGTCGGTCACAAGGACACGGCGGTCCGCTCGGCGATCATGTTCGCGCTGACCCGCACGGCGACCAAGGCCGATGCCGATGTGCTCAAGGCAATTGCCGAGCAGATCGACAAAGACAAGACCCGTGACAAGCAAGGTCAGGCGCTGGCCGAAGAAGCCCGCGTCCACGTCGCCATCATCTCGAACCGCTCATAGTCCCCCCCCCGCGGTCAGCTGCGCCGGTCCCCTGTGGGCCGGCTTCCCATCCAACCTAGCCCCGACTGAGCGGGCCCCCGCGGGCCAAGCACTGCGCTAGCCCCAGCCGAGGCGCTTCGAGATGATTTCCTTCATCACCTCGCTCGTGCCACCACCGATCGTGATCAGGCGGACATCGCGGTAGTAGCGCGCGATCGGAAACTCCTCAGCATAGCCATAGCCGCCGTGTGCCTGGAGGCAGCGGTCAGCGACCTTGATGGCCAGCTCACCGGCAAACAGCTTCGCCATCGTGATCTCTTTGACCGCTTCCTCTTTGCGGTTGTAGAGGTCGACCGCGCGATACGACAGCCAGCGCGCCGCTTCGATCTGGGTCGCCAGCTCGGCGAAGGTGTGCCGCCAGACCTGGAACTTGAGGATGGGCCGACCAAAGGCCGAGCGATCCTGGGTGTACTGGATCGTCTCATCGAGACAGAGCTGCGCGCCGGCTACCGAGCTGACGGCAGCGATCAGCCGCTCGCCCTGGAAGTTCATCATGATGTAGTAGAAGCCGTGGTTCTCCTCACCGAGGAGATAGCGCGCCGGAATGCGACAGTCCTCAAACGACAGCTCGGCGGTGTCGGAGGCGTGGTTGCCTATCTTCTTGATCTTGCGCGTGACCTTGAAGCCCTTCACATCCGTCGGGAAGGTCACCAGCGAGATGCCGCCAAAGCCCGAGCCCTCCGGCCCGGTGCGAACCGCCAAGGTGATGAAGTCCGCGCGCGTGCCGTTGGTGATCCAGCGCTTGGAGCCATTTATCACGTAGTCACCATCGACCCGCCGCGCTGTCGTGCGAATTGAGGCCACGTCACTGCCCGCCCCCGGCTCAGAGACGCCGAGCGCCGCGATCTTTTCACCACGCAGCGCCGGAGCCAGGAACTCATCCTTCTGCTCGCGCGTCCCTAGCTCGCCAATGATCGGCGTCGCCATATCCGTCTGCACCATCAGCGCCATCGCCAGACCCGCACAGCGACTCCGGACCAGCGTCTCGCCCCAGGCTGCCGCGTACCACCAGTCGCCGCCCGAGCCTCCGACATCCTCGGGATAGTGCGCGCCCAGGAAGCCCAGCTCACCGCAGCGCTTGAAGACCTCGCGCGGGAACAGCTCCTCTCTCTCCCACTCCTCGACGTGGGGCATGACCTCCTTCTCTAGGTACTGCGAGACCGACTTGCGAAAAAACTCGTGTTCCTCTCGGAAAAACGTCGTCAGCATAGGCCCCATCAAAGCAAAACCTCGGCCCACCGGTAAATGAAAATGTTCTCGTCGGAGTTCGCGGTAAGCCGGGTTCTGTTCGCCCGTGAGGGCGCGAAGGTCATTCATCTAGGCCCAGCCTTGCGAGTGGGCTCGAGCGACCTACCTGAGAGTCTCCTTGCGGAGCGAGGCGGGCCACCTCGGAAGCGAGCTTCACCCTCTATGCGGTCTTGCTTTGGGTGGGGTTTACCGTGCGACCGCTGTCACCAGCAGCCCGGTGCGCTCTTACCGCACCATTTCACCCTTACCAGCCGAGGCTGGCGGTTTGTTTTCTGTGGCACTTTCCTGCAAGTCACCTTGACTGGCCGTTAGCCAGCACCCTGCCCTGTAAAGCCCGGACTTTCCTCCCGCTCACCTTGCGGCAAGCCGGCGACCTTCTCACCAACTCCGACGAGAACGGGGCGAAGCTAGCGTGAAACGGCCCGCTCGTTCAAGAATCAAGTTTGCCGCCGCCCCGGCAATCGATCATCCAAGATGGCCAGCTCACCCAGTAGAATCACCAGCGATGCCTTCTTTGGCGTGACGTTTCTGGTTCTGTGCTCGCTGCCGGGGCTGCTGCTGCTCGATCTGGGGATCACCCAGAAGCTGTGGCCGGGACTGCGCAGCCTATGGCAGCTCCGCCACTTGCCCGAGCACCAGATTGGCGACCACTTCGAAGGACCAGCGCTGCTCCGTGGCACGGTCGAGTCCACCCAGCCGCGCACCACGCCCGGCGGCGTCCCAGTGGTGATGTACTACGCTTGGGTCGAAGACCACTATCGCTCGGGGCGAAGCACCAACGTCAAAGTCATCTGCAACGTCGGTGCCGACGAACAGCTGCGGTTTCGACAGGGCAGTAGGACGATGCCGCTGGAGGTCTTCCACCATGACGAGCACATCGCGCTGCTCAAGAAGGACGGCTTCCTCGACTCACTGCCGATGCATCCGCAGGTGGCACTCGACCTCGGACCCGTGCAAGAGCTACCTGCAGTCCCCGAGAGCATGCGCGAGCGCTGCCACAGCCTCCAAGCGCGCGGCACCCTCCACTACAAAGAGGCGCGTCTCACCGAGAACGACGAGGTCACGATCGTGGCCTGCCAACAGGACGGCATCCTGCGCAGCTGTCCGGGAGGCGCCGTGGTCTCGGGAGTCATGGCCACGCCGACCATCGACCGCATCGCCCTCGCCTATGGCCAAGGCGCGATGAACTGGCTGCGGGGAGGCGCCGTACTGCTCGCGCTCGCGATGGGCTATCTGTGCTCGTCCCTGCTCAAGCACAGCGGTGGAGAGGAATAGCCGATGCTGATGTCGTGGTTCGATCTAGTCCTCGGCTTCGTCCTCTGGTGGGTCGGCCTCTACTTCTACCGAATCGCCCGCCTGCGCCGCCTCGTCCGCCGCAAGGCCAACGAACGCGACAAAGCTGCCCTCGTCATCCAGTGGCTCAGCGCCACCCTGATCACCGCCGGCCTCGTCGTCGTCCTCGCCTCGCTCGTCCTCCGCTGGGTGGTCCGCTAGCGCGAGTGACTCACAGGCCCATCCCTCTCGACAGCACTCACTGGGAGAGCATATAAAACCGACATGCCGAAAGCCACTGCGCCGGTCCACGAGGAACGGCTCCGCATCCGAGCCTTTGGACCCATTGCCGAGGCCGACATCACCGTCCGCCCCCTGACCGTCCTCATCGGCCCCCAAGCCAGCGGCAAGTCCCTCACCGCCCAGCTCCTCTACTTCATGCGCGGATTGGAAGAGTTGGTTGGTCCCGAATCGGCGACGCCCGGCTTAACGATCTCGCCAGAAGCGGACTTCACAGACTCACTCGGTAAGTGGCTCGACCGTGCCCTATTAAACCTAGCCATCTCTCCCCGCTCTCAAGTGAGCTGGTCGGCGATGTCCGGGGGACGTTCTAAGGGACGAGGACGCGATCACACATTGTCTGGGGTGGAAAGACGACGCATTGACAGCGAGGCACAACTGCACGGCAACGAAGCCTTCAGGCTGAGATTCATGCAAGCACTCGGCAGCATGCGGCCGCCGTCCGTTATCGATGAAGAGCAGACATATGTTCCTGCCGGACGAATGCTCTGCTCGTTAGTGAACCCAGGGCTAGCAGTCTCACTGCTGAGCAGGGGACGGCTTCCCTGGCCGGGCTACCTGAGCACCTTCTACGAGAAGCTGGCAGCGGCCATTAACAAGCTCCCGACCGATTCACGAACGCCCCCCCAAGGAGCGATCGAAGCTCAAATAGAAGCCAAAAGCATGTCCTCTCTGCGTGGACGACTTTCACGCGGCGAACGAGATCATGTGAAGATCTCAGTCAAGCTCCGGGACTATGAAGACACCATCATACCGGCGTCCATCGGCGGTGGCTTTGCTTCGGGGCAGCTTGAGACTTGGCCGCTGTGGACACTGCTTCAGGCGCACCTGCCGTCGGACCGCATCAAACGCATCTTCATCGAAGAGCCGGAGGCCCATCTGCATCCCTCGGCGCAGCGCGATACCGTCGAAGCCCTGGTGATGCTGCTCCAGCATCGGTTCCGGTTTGTCCTGACCACTCATAGTCCCTATGTCCTGTACGCGCTCAACAATGCCCTGCTGGCAGGACAGGTGAAGGCGGCCAAGAAGAAGCTGCCCAAAGACTTCCCGAAGAACTTTGTGCTGTCGCCAGAGCAGATCTCTGCCTACCGATTCACTCAGGACGGCCATGTTCACTCGCTGTTCGATAAGGAGACCGGCCTTCTGGATGCCGCCGAGCTGGATGATCCTGCCGCCGCGTTGAGCGCCGAGTTTTCGGACCTTGAGGACGCCTTGTATCGAGACAAGCGATGAGCTCGCCGGAATGGATGGGCGCCCTCGGAGTGCCCGCTCGATGCATTGAACGGCTCGCAGCAGCCCAAGAAAGCCAGCGCCGGTTCAAGCTAGAGGTTGCCAAGAACCGGACCGTCTGGCGAGTTCGGGTCGATGGCTGCTGGCTCAGGTCCATGGAGCAGAAAAAGGTCGACTACTTGTTCTGCCTAGAGGAGTCATCCGGTGGCTGGACGCTGATCCTGGTCGAGCTGAAGGGCAAAGACTTCGGCCACGCGCTGCAGCAAATCAGCCAGACAGTGGAGTTTATCAAGGCGCAGCCCATGTTTCGTCAGCTCGCCTGCAAGTCGATAGAGGCTGTTGTGGTCCTCAGCAGTGGCAACCGTGTCCCCGACTATCAGAAAGAGCGCAATCTCCTGCGATCCCGCCACAACGTGAAGGTCATCGCCAAGTCCAAGCAGTACACGATGACGGTCTGAACGAACGCGACAAAGCTGCCTTCGTCATCCAGTGGCTCAGCGCCACCCTGATCACCGCCGGCTTCGTCGTCGTCCTCGCCTCGCTCGTCCTCCGCTGGGTGGTCCGCTAGCGCGACCCCCATTCCGGTGAACCGATGGGTGGTTCTTCAGTTCCCTCCGCGCGCTCGAATTACATGTTCGGGACTTGTTCAACATGTCCCGCCCGCTCAAAAAATACGCTTGGGACATGTTCAACATGTCCCGTGCGCTCAAAAAATACGTTGGGGACATGTTCAACATGTCCCGTACGCTCAAAAAATACGCTTGGGACAAATTGAGTTCTTCCCGCGCCCTCGAATGATTCGCTGGGAGGTTGTTGGCGCGCTGGCTGAGGCTGGGCCTTTTGCGCGGGACGGCGGGCAGATAGGACGAGGGCCGAGTTACAGACCGGTGCAGCAGCAGGCGACGGCGCCAACGCCGAGCAGCGGATCGTTGCACTGGAAGCCCTTCTGCATGTTGCCGGAGCAGACGGTGTTGTCGAAGGACGCTCCACCAAAGCGCTTGGTGTCGCCGGGGACTGCGCAGCCGTAGTTCTGGCAGCCGAGGTTCTGGCTCGCGCAGTACTCGCCGCAGTTGCCGTACTTTTCGAGGGTCGAGCCGGTCATGCACTTCGAGAGAGTGGGCTCGCCCTTCTGCTGAGGTGGGCCAGACTGGCCGATGCCGAGCGTCGCACAGGAGGCGACGCCGACCACCAAAGAAAGGCCAAAGGCCGCGGCAAACACAGGCAGCCAGGTCTTCACGGAGTACCGAGGGGACGATGCATCAAGATGGTTGCGCATAAGCCATCATACAACGCCTGGGGCGGCAGTTCAGCCCGGTGATGGTGAGTCGCGCCCGCCAAGAGCGTGGCATCCGCTCATTCCCCCTCGTCAGGGCGCGCTCGCTCGGCTGGAGCTGCGCGATTGGGAAGGGGCACTTGACACGACATTCTCGCAAGTGGTAAGTGCTCGCACCGAAACCCCCCCGGAGCATCCATGATCTTGCAGGCACTCATGCTCGCGATAAGCGAGGGAGCCGAGGAAAAAGCCCCGCCCGTCATCGACATTGACGGCACGGTGTTGGTCCAATTCGCGATTTTCGTCGCGATGTTCGTCGTCCTTCGCCAGTTCCTATTCAAGCCGTACATGCAGATGCGCGATGACCGCGCGCACCGCATCAACTCTGCGGAAGCCAGCGCTGATGAGACCCAAAAGCGCGCCACTTCCATCGAGAAGCAGGTCAAAGAGAAGATGGACAAAGCGCGGCAGACCGCCGAGGACGAGCGACTCAAGCTCCAGCACGAAGGTCGCCAGCGCGAAGACGAGCTGCTCACGGCGGCCCGTGATCGCGCCCAGCACCGGATTCGCGCCAGCCGCGAGCAAGTCACCGCGCAGGTCGCACAGGCCCAGACCGATCTGGCCCAGCGGGCCGACGCGCTGTCGCATGTGCTGGCCAATAAGCTGCTCGGACGGGAGGTCTAAGCCATGTCGAGAACCAACTCGCTCGCTCGCCTCTCGCTCGGTCTGCTGATTGTGACCAGTGCTGGAGTGTCACTGGCCCAGCAGCCGGAGCCTTCCGCCGTCCATGCACCGGCAGGCATTCCCAAGCCGCAGCCAGTTCGCGACCCGAGCACGCAGTTTCCGCCCTACCGGCCCGCCGGAACCAATGTTGCGCAGCCCAAGCCTGGCGAGGCGCCGCTCCCGGTTGCGCCGGCGCCGACTGCCGCTGCGCAGCCGGCGCACGCTGAGCCCACGGCTCAACCGGCAGACCAGCCTGCCGCCGCCGCGCCTGCTCACGCCGAGCCCGCCCATGCTGAGCCTGTTCACGCGGAACCGGCCCATGGCGAGCCGGTCCACGCTGCCGCAGGACATGGTGAAGCCGCAGGACATGGCGCGGCCCATGGCGAGCACGGTGGGGCCCACGAAGCCGGCCCGGTGATCGAGAACTGGTGGAGCTGGGACTACGGCCCCGGCAAGACCCATCACCATCCGCCGTTCGGCTTCGCGCTCATCAACTTCGCGGTGTTTCTGTTCATTCTCAACAAGCTGGCCGGCAAGAGCTTCAAAGAGTTCCTCGCCAACCGCCACTTGGAGGTCCGCAAAGCTCTCGACCGTGCCCGCGATCTGGAGAAGCAGGCCCAGGCGCAGCTGACCGAGTACGAGAAGAAGGGTCAGGCAATGCAGGCCGAAATCGACGCCCTGCTCTCTTCGATGAAGGAGCAGGCCCAGGTCGAGCGGCAGCGGATCATCGCGCGCGCCGAAGCCGAGGCCGAGAAGCTGCTCAAGGACGCCGAGGCGCAGGTGCAGCAGACCATCGAGGGCGCCAAGCGTGACCTCGAGCGCAAGACGGCGCTGCTGGCGGTCGACCTGGCCGAAAAGCTGGTGGCGAGCCGCATCAACGAATTCGATCAGCGCAACCTCGTCGAGCGGTTCGTCAATCAGGTGGAGTCGGCTGCCGCTCCTGGCCAAGCCGCCACAGGAGGTCGCCCATGATCAGTGGCTCTGCATCACGGCGTTACGCCCGCGCCATCCTGGGCATCGGACAAGCTCAGAACAACCTCGAGACGCAGACCGCCGAAGTCGAGCGCCTCGCCGAGGCCATCAGTGGCAGCGCCGACCTTCGCACCGTGCTGCTCAACCCGGCCTTCTCGGCGTCGCAGCGGCAAGAGGTCCTGTCTCAGGTCTGTCAGCGGCTCGCCCTATCGAAGACCACCCAGAACCTGGCGCTTTTGCTGCTGTCGCGCGGTCGACTGCCGAATCTTCCCGGCATTGCCCGCAGTCTGCGGCAGATGGTCGATGAAGTGGCAGGGCGGGTGCGGGTACGTCTGACCTCAGCCAAGCCGCTGGATGCCGCTGCGGAGACGCGGATTCGCTCGGCGCTCGGCAAGGCCACCGGCAAGACCGTGATCGTCGAGAAGACCGTCGATGCGTCGCTCCTCGGCGGCGTGGTCACCCAAGTTGGCGACGTGATTTACGACGGCAGCCTGCGCGGCGAGCTTCAGTCGCTCAAGGCGCGCTGGCAAGGATAGGGAAGACAGCAAACGTCATCTTGCGCCGCTCTCAGCCAGCGAGCGGCTTTACCGATATTGGCCTCCCTCACCCGAGCGGAGCGGGAGGCAGGAGCAGATATGGAACTCAGGGCCGAAGAGATTTCCCAGATCATCCGCAAGCAGATCGAAGACTACGACCAGAAGGTCTCGGTCCAAGAGACGGGCACCGTGCTGATGGCCGGCGACGGCATTGCGCGTGTCTACGGTCTGTCGGGCGCCATGGCCGGCGAGACGCTTGAATTCCCGCACGGAATCAAGGGCATCGTGCTCAACCTCGAAGAGGACAACGTCGGTGTCGCGCTGCTCGGCAACTACGAGCTGATTCGCGAAGGCGACGTGGTGAAGCGCACGGGCCAGATTGCCTCGGTGCCGGTGGGCAAGGGTCTGCTCGGTCGCGTCGTCAACGCCCTGGGTCAGCCGATCGATGGAAAGGGTCCGCTTCAGTCCACCGAGTCGCGCAAGGTCGAAGTCAAGGCGCCCGGCATCATCCCCCGCAAGTCGGTTCATGAGCCGATGCAGACCGGCATCAAGGCCATCGACGCGATGATCCCGATTGGCCGTGGCCAGCGCGAGCTTATCATCGGTGACCGCCAGACCGGCAAGACCGCCGTGGCCATCGACGCGATCATCAACCAGAAGGGGCAGAACATGTTCTGCATCTACGTCGCCATCGGTCAGAAGCAATCGACCGTGGCGAGCGTAGTCGACAAGCTGACCCAGACCGGTGCGATGGAGTACACCTGCGTGGTCGTCGCCGGTGCCAGTGAGCCGGCGCCCCTCCAGTTCCTTGCGCCCTATGCCGGCGTCACCATCGGCGAGTACTTCCGCGACAACGGCATGCACGCGCTCATCATTTACGATGATCTGTCGAAGCAAGCCGTGGCCTACCGCCAGCTGTCGCTGCTCCTCCGCCGCCCGCCAGGCCGCGAAGCGTATCCCGGCGACGTGTTCTTCATTCACAGCCGTCTGCTCGAGCGCGCCGCCAAGCTCTCGGATGACCGTGGCGCCGGTTCGCTGACCGCACTGCCGATCATCGAGACCCAGGCCGGTGACGTGTCGGCTTATATCCCGACCAACGTCATCTCGATCACCGACGGTCAGATCTACCTCGAGAGTGACCTGTTCTTCTCGGGCATCCGTCCCGCCGTGAACGTCGGTATCTCGGTGAGCCGCGTCGGTGGTGCCGCCCAGGTGCCCGCCATGAAGGCGATTGCCGGTACGCTCCGTCTCCAGATGGCGCAGTATCGCGAGCTGGCAGCGTTTGCGCAGTTCGGCTCCGACCTCGACAAGGCCAGCCAGGACGCGCTAAACCGCGGCGCCCGCATGGTCGAGCTGCTCAAGCAGGGTCAGTACCAGCCGGTGCCGGTGGTTCGTCAGGTGCTCTCGATCTACGCCGGAACCAAGGGCTTTATCGACAAGGTGCCGGTGAGCGAAGTGCTCCGTTACGAGCGCGAGCTGTACGCCTTCATCGACGCCAAGCCGGGTCTGTGGGATGACCTCGACAAGAAGTGCCGCGACAAGAAGGCCTTCAAGGACATGTCGGCGCAGATGGATACGCTCCTCAAGGAGTTCGGCGAGCGCTTCTCGGACAAGCCCCAGGCCCAAAAGAAGGCGAGCTAGTCCATGCCTTCGCTGAAATCAATCCGCAAGCGCATCGCCTCGGTGAAGAACACCCAGAAGATCACCAAGGCGATGAAGATGGTGGCGACGGCGAAGCTGCGTCGTGCCCAGGATGCGGTGAAGGCAATTCGGCCCTATGCCAAACACCTGGGAGACATCGCGGAAGATCTGTCGGCACGCCTTCTGGCCGAACCGGAGACGGGAGCGAATGGGACAGCCCAAGGCGAGCCACTCGAAGAGGGTGGACCGTCGCTGGAACTGCTTCACAAGATCCTGGTCGGCGGAACCGACAAGCGCGTTCGGCTGGTGGTGGTCTCGGCGGACCGTGGTCTAGCCGGCGCCTACAACAGCAGCATCTTCCGTCGCGCCGAGCGCTTCGCGACCGAGATCAAGCTCCAGGAAGGGCACAGCCTCGACCTGGTGGTGATCGGCAAGAAAGGTCGCGACTACTTCCGGCGTCGGCCCTTCAAAGTAAAAAGTGAGCACCTGGGCGTCGAGCCCAAGACGGCGGCCAACCGGGCCCGCGAGCTGTCCTCTCAGCTCAACGAGGCGCTGGTCACCGATGAAGTCGACGCGATTTACGTGCTCTATAACGAGTTCAAGTCGGCGGCCAGTCAGGTCGTGCGCCTGGAGCGACTGCTGCCGGTCAAGGTTCGGACCTCGGTGCGCAAGAACAGCGACGCCGTGGACGATGAGCCCAAGCAGCTGGTCGACTTCCTGTACGAACCGAACCGACCGGCGGTGCTTGCGCACCTGCTGCCGCTGTATCTGGAGACCGAGCTGACCCGCATCTTCCTGGAGGCGATTGCCTCTGAGATGGGCGCCCGCATGAGCGCGATGGACAACGCCTCACGCAACGCCAAGGAAATGATTGCTCGGCTGACCCTGCAATATAACCGCGCCCGCCAAGCCGCCATCACCAAGGAGCTGATGGAA
>Ga0154020_10000160_pt1 | contig 77793 bp, 66 predicted proteins | sample Klosneuvirus_201_FD_109709 | JGI IMG/M metagenome (GOLD analysis project Ga0154020, IMG submission 109709) | Active sludge microbial communities from wastewater, Klosterneuburg, Austria - Klosneuvirus_20160825_MG | ecosystem: Engineered > WWTP > Aerobic digester > Activated sludge | place...
CTCCCATGGTGGTTTTCCCACTGGCGAGGCGTGGTACTCCCGGCGGCGTGGCCGAGAACTGGTTTGACTGCGAAGCCGTTTTAGAGCGCCCTGACACCCTTGGGAATGTACAGGGCGAGGCGTTGCCGAGCCTGGTCACCGTCGACAACCAGAGGTCTGCGCAGCCGTACGGCACGCCCCAGGCGCGTGGGAGGCACACCCACGTTGGACTCCCATTGTAAGTTGGCGCCATGGATGGTTGTGTTGCGTCGTCATGCAACGCGTCTTGCTGGTGGCCGGTCTGATGGTGGTGACCCTGGGGTGCCCGGTGGGCAACTACCAGTGTGTGGACACTGCTGATTGCGCCGAGGGCCTCACCTGCCACGGCAATGGCCAATGTGGCCGCAGCTGCCCGGGACAACCGTGCGCCGATGCGCTGGTGTGTGACGACGCCACGGGGCGGTGCCAACAATCCCCATCCAGCAGCAGTGGCAGCGTGGGCACCTCGCTGGCCACGTCCGCGGCTGGGTCGGGCTCCAGCGCTGCGGTGTCTTTGGTGTCGTCGTCAACCGCCAACACGTCCAGCTCCAGCACCGCCTCTTCCTCCGTTGCAACGTCCTCCACCACACTTCCTGGGACGTCCACGGCAACGTCTGACGCGTCATCTTCACAAACCCAGAGCAGCAGCAATCCGGTCACCGCCACCTCCACACCGGCATCCGGTTCTTCATCCTTGATGCTGTCCTCCAGCGCGTCATCTTCATCCAGCATCCCGTCATCATCGTTGAGCATCCTGTCATCATCATCCAGCGCCATACCGTCCTCATCCAGCGCCCCGCTTTCATCCAGCTCCAGCCGCGCCAGTTCCTCCAGTGGCGGCGCTGCCACGGTGTTGTCCATTGAGACGCTCCCCGCGGATACCGGACGCATTCTGCCGGTGCGTGCCGTCAGCGCGGGGCAACCCTTGACCCTCTACGCCGTGCACCGCCTTGTGGATGGAACCTACGTGGCAGGAGCGGCGGTCACGTGGTCGGCCACGGCGGGGCTGAGCGCGCCCCTCATGCCGTCAAGCGCCGGAACATTCATGGCGGGCGGCAACGCGCAGCAGGTGACGGTCACCGCGCTGGACCAGGCGGGGTTCACCGCGCAGCAGGTGGTGGAGGTGGTGCCCTTTGACGTGAGCAACCTGGTGCTGTGGCTGCACCCCCAAAGCGTGAACGTCCAGACGGGGCGCGTGTGCCGTTGGGTCAACATCATGGACGTCACCACCGGCGCCTCTGACGCGGTGCAACCCACCGACGACAGCTGCCCGCTTCCGGCGGTGGACGGCACCCGCCCGGTGGTGGCGTTGGATGGGAACAATGACTTCCTGTCCCTGCCGGACACGTTGCTGGTGGGAGACGGAACCTACGCGGTGGGAACGGTGGCACGGCGCGGGGACAACGCGCAGAACATGGTGCTGGGAGGCAACAGCGGCACCGAGTTCAACAACTTCCACCTGGGCTGGCGCGGGGACAACAGCGTCAACCCAACGCGCATTGGTTTTTCCCACTGGGGCAGTGATTGCTGGCTGGCCGGGATACGGTTTGTGCAAGGCGAATCAGGGAAACTGCTCTACGCCGAGGACCTTTCCGGCAGCCGCAACTTCTACGAGGACGGCACCGCGCAGTCCTGCGGAAGCGACGCGACGGTGTTGGCCGCCAATCCGGGATTTTCCGTGGGGCGCTGGGTGGATGAAGCCGGCACGCAGTACTTCCGCGGCGCGGTGGGTGAGGTGTTCATCTTTGACACGCCCTTGAACGCCGCGCAGCGCGGCGCGTATTTTGGCTGGATGGATGCGCGCTGGGCCCAACCGTGACGTTGTTGCCAGGCGCGTGAAGGAAACCAAACATGGCCAGGGACCTGGAATTGGATGTGGTGCGGGACCAACCGCTGCCGCCGGAGCTTGAAGCGGCGGTGCGGCATTTCATGGAGGTGGGCATTCCCTTCAATTTGCACCTGGGCATGAAGGTGGTGTTTTTGCGGCGGGGACGCGCCGCGGTGGACCTCCCCGCGCGCCCGGAATTCACCGGGGACCCGTTGCGCCCCGCGCTGCACGGCGGGGTCATCTCCACGCTGGCGGACACCGTGGGTGGCCTGGCGTGTTTCACCGTCATGGAGATCCAGGACCGCGCTTCCACCATTGATCTTCGCGTGGACTACCTGCGTCCCGGGCGGGTCAACACGCCGCTGCAGGCCGAAGCGGACATCATCCGGATGGGCAACCGCGTGGCCGTGGCCAACGTGGTGGTGTTCCAGGACGGGGACAAGAACAAGCCGGTGGCCGTGGCCAAGGGCGTCTACTCCATCAAGCGCGGGTGACGTCTTCAGGCTTCCCACCCTTGTTGTCGCCGGTCCTGACGCTGCGGCACCCCGCTGCTTGACGGACCCACCGCCGGTTGCGCCCTGCGTTCCTTGGTGCAAAATGGGTGGGTGTTGGTGGGGAAAACACCCCCAACCCGTCTGGAGTGTTGTCATGCTGCGGTCCCGCGTTGTTCATCCGGCGTTGGTGGTGGTGTTGGGTTGCACCGTGTGGGCCGGTTGTCCGGGGTGTCCCACGTCAGCCACGGACGAGGACGGCGGGCCAGGCAAGTCCTCTTCCGGCGGGTCCGGTGGTTTCTCCCGGCCGGGTTCCTCCAGTGGTGCGTCCGGCATGACGTCGTCCGGCGGCAGCGGCGGGGCCAGCGGTGGCTCGCCGGATGGTGGCGTGGGTTCTTCCGGCGGTGGCGGCGGTTCCAGCGGCACCATGGGCGGCTCCAGCGGCAGTGTGGTGACGCCGGACGCGGGGCCCCAGGTGGCTTCGCTGGAAGTGGCGCCCAACCCTGCCGCGGTGGTGGCCTCCCCGGGCGTGGGCGGGCAGATCACGCTCAGCGTCACCGCGGTGCTCCAGGACGGCACGCGCCGTCCCGCGCGTGGGCCGTTCTACCGCAGCCAGAACCCGGAGCTGGGCGCCATGGACATGGATGTGTTCCGCGCCACCGGGGAACGTGGCGGCGTGGCCACCGTGCGCGTGCGCGCGGAGGGACGCGAAACAACCCACCCCGTCAGCGTGTCCCTGCGCGAATCCCAGGTTGAACCCGGCGTCCCGGCGGACCTGCCCACCGGCTTCACCGGACAGCCCAGCGGGGATCCCACCCGCGCGCCGGTGATGGTCTACCCGTATGACCAGGTGGTGGTGCCCCTCAACCTGGCGCCCATCCTCTTCCAATGGACCTCTCCCGTTGCGGTGTACGGCTACCACCTGCGCGTGGAGGGCGCGCATGGCGCGTTGGACCTCTACACCACGCAGGACCGCATCAGCGCCACGCAGGGCGCGTGGGGCCGCCTGCTGGAAACGCACACCGGTGAAACCCTCACCGTGAAACTGGAGAGCATTGAGGCCCCCGGCGGCGTGCGCCACGTCATGGCGCAACAGTCCATACGCCTGGCCCGCGCGGACCTCACCGGCACCGTCTACTACTGGGCGCTCAACGTGGGACGCATTGTGCGCATTGATGCGGGGTCCCTCACCCCCGCGGTGCTTCCCATGACCGGCAGCGTCACCACCGAGGGCGGCGAATGTTACGCCTGCCACACGTTGTCCCGGGACGGCACGCGCCTGGCCTTCACGTTCAATGGCGGAAGTGGCCCTGGTGGCGTCGTCAATCCTTCAGCGTCTGCCACCAACCTGCTGGGCCCGGATGGCTCCATGGTCTGGAACTTTGCCGCCATCTCCCCGGACAACACCAAGCTGTTGACCAACCACGCCAATGAACTGCGCCTGCGGGACATCAACACCGGCGCCGAGTTGCCCGGAAATCCCGTGGCCACCGGTGCCGCGCACCCGGCCTGGGCGCCCTCGCGGGACCTCATTGCGTACGCGTCTTCCATTGTGGGCACCTGGGAAGTGGACTTCTCCCAGGCGGACATCACGGTGCAAACGGTGGACCCCACCAGCGGCATCCCTTTGTCCACGCTGCGGGTCATCCCAGGCGGCGGCGCGGCCACGTATTATCCAAACTTCTCCCCGGGCGGGAATTTCCTGGTGTTCAACCGCGGCGGCTGGTCCCGTTCGGAGCTCAGCGGCATCCGCTACCCCGCCACGCTGGAACTGGCGGACCTCACTGGCGCCAACACCACACTCACCGTGCTGGCGCGCGCCAACCCGCAGCAGGACAGCTACCTGCCCACGTTCAGCCCGTTTGTGGAGGGCGGGTACATGTGGGTGGCCTTCTTCTCCCGCCGTGACTACGGCCTGGTCACCGCCGGCACCACCCGCCGTCAAATCTGGGTGGCGGCGGTGGATGAGCTCCCCACGCCGGGAACAGACAGCAGCCATCCCGCGTTCTGGCTGCCGGGCCAGGACGTGGCCACCGAAAACATGTCCAGCTTTTTTGCGCCCGCCCCCTGCGTGGGCGCCGGTGGCAGCTGCACGTCAGACCTGGGCTGCTGCAACGGCAACCTGTGCCGTCCCAACGCCCAGGGCATGTTGACCTGCACGCCACCGGAACAAGCCTGCGCGCTGCCGGGTGACCCCTGCGGCAGCGACGGAGAATGTTGCGTGGGGGCCGGCCCGTGTTTTGACCCGGGCAATGGCATGAAGACCTGCACGCCGCCGGAGCTGCAGTGCAAGATGGTGGGCCAACCCTGCCAGTTTGATGATGATTGCTGCATTGGCGCGGGGACCTGTTTTGGCGGCACCGGCACGTTTGTGTGCACGCCACCGTCCATGCAGTGCCGCGCCAACCTGGCGTCCTGCACGCGCAATGAAGATTGTTGTCCCGGTGCCGGAAGCTGCGTCATCAACGGCGAAACCGGGATGATGGCCTGCCTGCGCCCGGACCAGCTTTGTGCGGCCCCCATGGCCAGCTGCACCACCACCGCGGATTGTTGTGACAACAACGGGTCGGTGTGCCTGCCCAATGCCACCAACGGGATGTTGCAGTGCCTGCGCCCGCAGGACCAGTGCCGCGCAGAAAGCCAGGCCTGCGCCACCGCCGCTGATTGTTGCGCTCCGCTCATCTGCGACGACGTCACCGACACCTGCGCGCTGCCCGGCGGTTGAGAGGTCACCGCCATGCGCATTGTGGTCATTGGCGGTGGCGCAGGCGGCCTGGTGGCGGCGTGGTCCTTGGCCGGCGCCCATGAGGTCTGGCTGCTGGAGGCCCAACCCATGCTGGGTGGGAACATCCGGACGCTGGGACGCAATGTGCACCCCAACGTGCGGCCAGACCTGGCGGCGGGCCTTCACCTGGACGCCGGCGTGGTGGAATTTCCCAAGCCGTGGTTTCCGCGCTTCCACGCGTTGATGCACCATCTGGGCGTGGAGCTTGCCGGTGTGCCGGGCACGTCCGCGTATTTCCCGGCGGATGGGCGGCAGTTTTTCACCCCGCAGGCGCTCCTCCACACCACCCACCATGACGTGCGCTGGAAGCTGCGGGCGTTGGCACGGCTGACGCCGCTGTTGGGTGCGCGCCAGGCATTTTTGCAGCGCACCCAACACCTGACCGAGGCCCAGCTCTACGCGCACCGGTTTGTGGACTTCCTGGAGCCCGGTGACCTGCGCATGTGGCTCAAGCTGTTGTGCACCTACGCGTGGTCCATCCCGCTGGCGGACGTGGATGACATTCCCGCGGCGCTGGCGGTGCCGGTCATGCGCTCCATTGTGAGCAACATTGAGTGGAGTGGCGTGGTGGGCGGGGCGTACGCGTATGTGGAGAAGATTGTGGCGCAACTGGAAACGGGTGGCGCCCACATCCAGACGCAATGCGCGGTGCGCGGCGTGACCCGTGGACCGGAGGGTGTGCGTGTGGCCATGCCGGATGGCTCGGTGCTGCACTGTGATGCGGTGGTGCTGGCGGTGACGCCGGACCACGTGTTGAGCCTGCTGCATGATGCTGATGAAAAGGAGACGCGGTGGTTTGCGCCGTGGCGCGGCAATGACGCGGTGACGGTGCTGCACATGGACACGGGCCTGTACGCGCGGCGCGGGGTCAGCTGGTACTCGGAGTTTGATGTGTTTGAGACCGGGGCCAACACCGGCGGGTACAACGCATACCTCAACCGTCTCAACCAGGTCCCAGAGGGACGTGGGCATTTCAGCCTGGCGCTGGCCATGGACCATGAGGTGGACCCGGAGAAGGTCATCCACCGCCAGGAGCACCATTCCCCGCGGTACACGGTGGATGCATTGGCGCAGCGCCCGGACGTCCTGGCCCACCATGGCCACCGCGCCACGTGGTACGCGGGTGCGTGGCTGGGGGATGGCCTGCATGAGGGCGCGGTGGTGTCTGGGCTTGCGGTGGGCGCCCAGCTTGGTGGACGCACGTTGCTCCCCAATGGGTAGCCACTGGTTGTGACTCCGGGTTTCTGCTCTGGGTCTGACGCTGGGCCCAGACCTTTGTGGTTCTGCAGAGAAGACTGGGGTGGCGCATGCCTCCGCGCTTGTGAACAAGGGGACGGGGGCGGCCGCACCATGCCCGTGCTCATTTGAACGTGAAAGCAAGATTGTTTGGGCTCAGAAGCAAACCGCCGCGCTACGCTGTGCGCACGTGGGGACCGTGGTGCACGCTGTCCCCGGTCAGCACCTCATACAGCCTGGACCCCGTCCAGAACGTTCCGGAGAACCCTGGATACCCCGCGCTGGCGTTGCAGAAATGCAACCCAGGGATGGACGTGAAGTGGTTGGGCCGTCCCAGGCCAAACTGTTTTGGCGTCATGTCCGCACCATACGAATTGCCCTGCGGCGCCAGCACAAAACGCTCATTGGTGGTGGGGCTTCCGGTCATCTTGAACACCAGGTGTTTGCGCAGGTTGGGGACATGGTCCCGCTCCAACACATCCAACATGCGGTCAAAGATTTCCTGCTTCTTGGCGCGGTACGCGCGCGGGTCACCCAGCTCCAACCGCAAGAACCGGTCGTAGTTGGCCACCGTCAACAGTTCCAGGATCTGTTTTCCCGGCGCCACGTCCCCACCGCTGTCCGTCATCAAGGACGGCGTGCACGCCGCAAAACTGATGTGCGAATAGTCCCCGCGCACCATCATGGATTCAAAGGCCGCGTTGAGGTCCAGGGACTCGGCGTGGAAGGTGTTCCAGCGGCCAAACCCATGCTCGCGCAGGTCCAGACCTTCCACCACACAATACGCCATGAAGTTGGACGCCGAATAACTGTACCCAAGGCGCCGCCGCACCGACGGAGCGAAGCGTTCCAGGCCCACCATCTCGGCCGTCTTGCGCGGGTCCATGTTGCTTACCACTTCCGCCGCGCGGAATTCCTCGGTCTCCCCCGTGGCCACACCGCGCGCATCCACGCGCTCCACCAGCGCCCCGCACGCACGCCCGTTCTCCATCAGGATGTTGATGACGCGGCGGCCCAGCAGGACTTCCCCGCCAGCAGCGGTGATGGTCTCCACCAACGTGTTGATGACGTGCTCAAAGTGGTGCGTGGGATAATACGCGCCCTTGCAGTAACCGGTGAACAGCAACACCCAGGAAAAGAACGACAGCTGGTTTGGTGGGAGCAGGAAGTCCGGCCATTGCAGTGCCAACAGCGTCTGCGCGGCACGCGGTACCGCAAACCGGTCAAACACGTCCTGCAGCGTGGCGTTGCGGTAGCGCAACAACAGCCGCAATCCCGGCAGCCCGCGCGCCAGGTCCTTCACGCCGCTTCCCGTGACCCGCGCCAGCGCAGCGTCGGTGGCCCACGCCTCATCCAGAAACGCCTTGCACGCCGCCACGCCGTCCGGGAACAGCCGCGCCAGACGCTCCAGCAACAGCTCCCGCGAGTACGGGATGTCCAACGCGTAACCGGGCGCCCGCATGTGATCAAAACCATTGTGGTCCAGCTGCTCAAACGTGATGCGCCCGCCCAGCCCAAGCTTTTGCAGCACGTTGTCCACCGTGCGGCCCGGCCCGCAGTTCCAGACGTAGTGCAGCTGCGCATTGAACCGGACGCTGTCCCCGTCCTTTCCAAACGCAAACGTGTGCCCATACCCGCCGGCGTGTTCATGGGCTTCCAGCACGCGGACCTTGCGTCCCGCGCAACGGGCCATCAGCGCGCCAAACGTCAACCCGGAAAGCCCACTGCCCAGAATGAGGATGTCAGATTGCATGGTGCTCCCGCGTGGTGTTGCAGGCAGGTTAGCAGGGTCTTGCCGCCACGCGCGCGCACGACGCTGCAACGCCGACCAACGGTTCGTGCAAAACCTGCGTTTCAGGACCGTGGCGCGCGCTTTTCCGCGCGCACACGCTCCAGCGCCTCCACCACCGCCGCCGCGGGAACCGCCGTCTTGTACGCAATGACGCCGTAGTCCTTCAGCTGCTGGGCGGTGGCGCCCTTTTTGAGCGACTTCTCCGGCAGCGCCAGCAGGATGCGGTGGGACCGGAACTTTGTGAGCCGCCGGCGTTTCTCCTCCAGGTACTCCGGGGTCCAGTAGCCCACAATTTCCAGGAGCACCTCCGTTCCGTCCTCATGGCGGAACGCAAAGTCCGGGATGAACGTGAGCTGCCCCACGTGCAGCACCACGGCCTCCCGGTGCGCCGTCCATCCCTCCCGCCCGCCGTCAAACTTGCGGGCCAGCCCTTCCTCCACCCTTGAATCAAAACCTCCCGCGTCCTCCAACGCCCCCTGCAGTCCATGCTGCGAGGACAGCTCCAGGTTGGCCAGGTTGTCCCAAGGCGTGCGCACCCGCGCGGTGGCCTTCCAGTCCTTGCAACTGAGCAGCCACGGAACCACGCCGGCCAGGTTCACGCCGTACCGCGTGGTGGTGCGCAACACGCTGGCCGGGCCATCCAGTTCCACCACGTAACGCGCGCCCTTCCGTTCCAGCGTGTGCATGAGCCCATTGAGCTTCACGCCCCGCAGCAGCTGTTTGAAATCTGTCCCAATGTCCACGCGCATGGAGACCGCGCGGTAGAGGCAGGCCTGCACCTGCGCCACATTGTATGCCGAGAGCAACGCCGCCCCGTCCGCGTAGCCGCGGAACTCCAACAGCGGCTGGTTGTCCAGGACATCCGCGTACAACGCCCGCTCAATCTGTTCCCAGGGCCGCCCCAGTTGCTGTGCAAGCGCCGCGGTGGCCACCGCACGGTTGGTCCCCACCAGAAGCCCCGTTTCTGACGTGAGCGGCAACATGGGCGCCGCCCGGCGGAACACCTCCAAACGCAACCGCGCCGCCGCGCCATCCCGGTCCCGCTCAAACCCCGCCACATCATCCAGGAGCTTGCAGAACGCGTGGACCCGCCGCATTTCGCAGTCCGGCACGTCCTCCAGCAACGTGGCCACCCTGGTGTGCAGGTCCTTGCGCGTGTGGCCTGTTCCCTTGCGGTAGATGCCCAACATGGCGTCCGCCAGCGGTATGTAGTGCCCGTGACGCCCGCGCGTGAGCCGGTCCGGCGTCACCGCGCCGTCCTCAAAACGCATGATGGCCAAATCCCCGGTGAGCATGCCTATGGCCCGTCTGCTTCGCGGTGGAACGCATCACTGCGGCGGCGCGCACGGGAGCGTTTTTCTTCGGCGGTGTCCCGGACCACCACCTCATACAACGTGGCCCGTTGCCCGCCGGACCGTCTGAGGATCCGGCCCAGGCGTTGTTTGGCCTGGCGCGTGGACGCCTGCCCGCCAATCACAATGGCCACCTTGGCCTCCGGCACGTCCACCCCTTCATCCAGCACCTGGTTGGCCACCAGCACCGGAAGGTCTCCCCGGGAGAACGCGGCCAGCACCTCGCGGCGTTCATTCTTGCGGGAGAACGCCAGCAACGTGGGCACCAGGAACCGGCGCGAAACATCCATGGCCATGGCGTTGGACCCGGTGAAGATGATGATGCGCTCGCCGGGATGACGTTGGAACAGGTCCTCCAGCACGCGCAGCTTCTCCTCCGCGCGGTCCTCCATGCGGCACTTGCGGAAGTACGCCTTCTGCGCCCGCCGCGCGTCCACGTCAGAAGCGGCCTCCTTGGCCACATCCAGGAACGCATATCCCGGGACGTCCTTGCGGCGCGCAGTGACGTACGCGCGCACCTCGGCGCAGGCGCGGTCATAACGGGTCTGCTCTTCCGGCGTCAGGGACACCGGGATGCGCTCCACGTGGTAGTCCGCCAAGGAGCGGCCGGCCACGCGCGCCAGCTTCAACGTGTACACGGTGGGCCCCACCAGTGTGTCCAGGTCCACGTGCGCCCCGTCGGCGCGCTCCGGCGTGGCGGTGAGACCCAACCGTGCAGGGGCCGCGCACATCAACGCTGCCTCGCGCGTGCTGCGCGCGGGAAGATGGTGCGCCTCATCAAAGATGATGAGGCCAAACTGCGCACCCAGCTTGTCCATGTGCAAATACGCGCTGTCATACGTGGTCACGGTGATGGGCCGGACCGTATGGTGCTGGTCCCCCACAATCCCCGCGTCCTGGCCCAACACGTCTTTGATGCGCGCATGCCACTGGTGCATCAGGTCCCGCACCGGCGCCACCACCAGCGTGGCCACACCCAAAGACGCCATGGCGTGCAGCGCCACCACCGTCTTCCCCGTGCCGGTGGGCATCACCATCACGCCGCGGTGGTCCGCCCGTCTCCACGCGGCCAGCGCATCACGTTGTTCGGTGCGCAGCGTGGGGAGCGCCACCGGTCCCAGCACCAACGCGCGCGGTGGCTCCAGGTGATCCTCCGCCGCCAGACCCGCGTCTTTGAGCGCCACCATCAGTGCGTGATGGTGCAACGCGTGCGTCACCCACGCGCCCACGCGCCCATCCCACGTCAGCCCGCCGGGCAACGCCGCGGCCATGGCCGCGGTGAGACCGTGGACGCGCAGCGTGCCGTGCGCAAAGGAGACCGACACCAACCCCGTCATGACGCCACATCCCCCCGGCCCGCAGCCATGCGGTTCCTCTTGTGGCCCAGCCCCTGGCAGACAACAACACCGGCTGCCCCGGGGGGTTGCCTGAGGCCAACGCAGCGCCCCGGTGTGTTGCGGCCCCCCACACCCCCTCCACCCGTGGCGCCACCTTGGGACTGTCCGGTAGCGTGCGGCGCCTCCAAGGCCCCCCGTCATGACCCGTCCCGCTGTCCACGCTTTTCCTGCCCCGCCCGGCGCGCTCAACGCGCTGCGCGCACTGTTGGAGGAGGCGCGCATCAAGCCCGGCAAGACGGCCGTGCGCGCGGAACACGGCCACTTCCTGATGCAGACGTTGGAGGTCACCGTGGGACGCCGCGCGCTCACGTTGCGCATGGCGCACCCCAACAAAGCCCGCTGGCTGGCGCGTGAGGCGTGGATCCTCCGGCACCTGGCGGGCAGCGGGCTGACCCCGGACCTGTTGGCAGCGTCGGACGGCTCCGAAGCCCTGGCCCTCCCCCACCACCTGCTTTCCGCACCCGCCGGCAAGGTGTTGACCCACCCGTTGACCGCGGCGGACCTGCGCAGCGTGGGAGAGTTGCTGGGCCGTCTCCACGCCGAGAGCACCGTGAGCCTGCGCCTGCGCGCTCCCGCGCTGGGACCCATCAGCCTCATGGCCGCGTTCCAGCTGCTGGCGGATGACGTCAAGAGCTACCTGTCCCGCCGGGAGAAGGATGGCCTGCCGCAAGACCTGCTCACGGTGAACCTCTCAGACCTCATGCGTGGCCTGCGCCGCTACGTGGTGGCCATGGAGCACCACTTCCTGCCGCCGCCGTCCCGCGTGCCGTGCCATGGCTCCATGGACCTGCACCGCATCCTGCGCACCGAGGAGGGCTTGCTGCTGCGCGGCTTTGAGCACGCGTGCGCATCGGACGGCGTGGTGGACCTGGCGCACCTGTGTGAACGCGCCGAGCTCAATGAAACCCAGATTCTCCAGCTGCTGGACGGCTACGCCACCACGCGCGGCCGCCATGACCCGCTGCGCATTCCGCGGCTGTGTGCCTGGCGCGTGGTGTTCCGCCTGCACCGCGCGGTGATGGCCCTGCGTGAACTGCAGGACATGACGGACGTGCTGGACGAAGGCCTGGCCGGCCAGACGGAGATGATGGACTTCATGGTGACGCAGGCCCGGGAATCCATGCGCCTGGCCATCAATGGCCTCATGGATTTCACTGGACCCGCGCGGCCGTTTTCGCTGCGGGAAGTGGAAGCCATGGGCGCGCTCATTGCCGTGGAAGAGCTGCACCTGCGCGGCAGCCAGCCGGTGCTGGGCATCCACGGGCCGGCGTACACCGGCAAGACGCCCCTGGCCCAGGACCTGGCCGAACGTTTGCGCGTGCCCTGGGTGGGCCTCAACGCCGTGTTGCGTGCCGCCGCGTGGGCCACCGGTGCGCCACAACACGTGGACGCCCGCACGTTGGGGGACATGCTCAACCGCCTGCACATCCACGTGGTGCGCGGGAAGATGCAGCTGTTCTGGGACGGCCAGGACGCGCTGGTGGCCTCCCGCGGTGCCGAAGACGTGAAGCTGGCCCCCGAATGGCTGTCCGACCCGTCGCTGCGCGCGGCCCTTGCGGCGTTTTTGCGCCGGGCCGCGGTGAAGGGTGCGGTGGTGGAGGGTCAGCAGTTGCGCGGGTTGTTGCCGCCCGGTGCGCACCTGTTTCTGGTGTGGGCCAGCCCTACTGTGCGCGCCGCGCGCCGGGAAGCGCACCTGAGTGAACACCCCCACGCCACAGACGCATCCACCCCGCCCGCCGCCGACGAACCCGCGCCCAGCCCCGGTGAGGACGAGATGTTGCTGGACGGCAGCAACATGTCGTTGCCCCAGATGGCCCGCGCGGTGTTGCGCGCCTTGGTGCCCGGCCCAGCCATGAGTTCAGACCTGGGATTGTCCGGGCGGCCCCTGTTGTTCAGCTGAAGCCCAAACCATCTTCAAAGCCACCCAGAAGGACGCGCCATGCCCTCTTTTGACGTTGTGTCCAAGTATGACCGCAATGAAGTCACCAACGCGTTTGAACAGGCCAAAAAAGAGATTTCCGGCCGGTTTGACTTCCGCGGCACCAACACGCTGCTGGAGCGCACCGGGGAGGACATCCTCATCCGCTCCAACAGCGAGGAGAAATGCAAAAGCGCCCTGGAGGTTCTCTACGGGCGGCTCACCAAGCGCGGCATCTCCATCACGTTTCTGGATGAGCAGAAGGTGGAAGGTGTGGGTCATGCGCAGGTGCGCCAGCTCATCAAGCTCAAGGAGGGCATCCCCCAGGAGAAGGCCAAGGAGATTGTGGCCCTCATCAAAAACGGCGGGCTCAAGGTGCAGGCCTCCATCCAGGGGGACGGCGTGCGCGTGACCGGCAAGAACAAGGATGACCTCCAGGGCGCCATCCAGCTGCTGCGCACCAAGAGCCAGGACCTCAACCTGGTGCTGCAGTTCATCAACTTCCGCGATTGAGCCTTGGACCCGACGCCATCCTCCACCACGTTCCCCTGCCAGGGCTGTGGCAGCCAGCTGGCGTACGCCCCCGGCACCAACACGCTGGTGTGCGTGCACTGCGGCCTGCGCCAGGACATTGAACGCCGGCTCGCATTGGACACCACGCTGGACCTGCGCCACGCGCTCTCCCGCGGGGTGGGTGACGCCGCACAGCCCCCGCCGGGCGGGGTGGTGACGCTGCGGTGTGATGGTTGTGGCGCCACCTTCCAGGTCCCCGCCACGTTGGTGACCGCGCGGTGTGACCACTGCGCCTCCCACAAGCTGGTGGCCCACCAACAACCGGACACCACGCTGGCGCCCGCCCTGGTGGTTCCCTTTGTGTTGGATGACCGCGCCGCCGCACAACGTTTCCACGCGTGGCTGGGCGGGCTGTGGTTCCGGCCGTCCAACCTGCGCACCCACCAGACCGTGGCGGACCTCCACGCCATCTACACGCCGTACTGGTTGTTTGACGCGCGGCTGCCCGCCTCCTGGTCCGCCGAACGCGGGGACGCCTCCTGGGTTGACGAAGAGACGACCGGCTCCGACGGAAAACGCACCACCCAACGCGTGCGCAAGGTGACCTGGAGCCAGGTGCGTGGTTCACGCAACGACGCGTTCAAGCGCTGGCAGGTGTGCGGCAGCGCCCCGCTGCGGGGACGTCTCAAGGGCCTCACCGACGTGCTCGGCCCGTTCCCGGAGGAGGCGCTCTCCACGTTTGACCCGCGTTTTCTCGCCGGGTTCCGCGCCGAACGTTACAGCGTGGACCTGCCGGACGCGTGGAAGCTGGCGCGCAGTGGCATGGAGGAGGAAGTCACGCGCCGCTGCGCCAACGACGTGGGCGGGGATGAACAGCGCAACCTGGTGGTGCGCGCCACGCCACAGGATGAACGTGTTGCGCTGGCCCTGCTGCCGCTGCACGTGTTGGCCTACCGCTACCAGGCCAAGGTCTACAATGTGCTCATCCACGGCGTCACCGGCGTGGTTCGGGGCCAGGCTCCGTGGAGCATCCCCAAGCTGGCGGCGCTGGCGGCAGGTGTGGTGGGCGTGGTGGTGGCCATCTGGTGGTTCTGGTTGCGGCATCCCCGCTGAAACCCGTTGCGCATGCTCAGTGCGTGGCGGCGGGTCCCTGGGCCAGGCGCGCAATGTGGTTGAACACCCGTTGATGCACCGCGCGCACCAGTGCGTCAGACCACAATGCCCAATACGTCTCCGGATACAGCGAAGAGCGGTACCACGTGGTGCCGGTGAGCCGGGTGCGGTCACCCTCCAGCGGCTCCAGCACAAACTCTCCCGCCATGCTGCGCACGTAGCCGTCCAGATGTGGCGGCTGGATGTCATAAGGCGTCAGCTCGCGCATGGGCGCGGGTTGGGACAACGCCACAAACGCCAGACGCCGCCCCGGCTCCCACGCGGTGATGCTCTCCACCAACGCACCGGTGGAGAACGTGCAGTACCGCGTGGCGCCCAGCCCCGCGCCAAACGTGGCGCTCCCCACGGGGTAGGCAATGCCCAGCCGGAAGAACCATTCGGTGGGCGGTGGAAGATCCGAATGGCCCACCACAAACGGCCACACCACCTCTGGCGGCGCGTTGATGTCCACCACCGTCACCACCGCGCGGTCCACCGGCGCCTGCGCCAGGCGTTCCATGCCGGTGAGCCACGGGAGTCCCAGCCCCATGAGAAGCCACACCAGCGCCTGCGGTGGCCCGTGCGCCGCCAGCGCGCGTCCCAGCACACCCCCCAGCCCCGCCATCACCATGGCCACCGGTGCCGCCATGGCCAGGCACACCACACCCTCCAGGGCAAACAACACAATGGCGCCCGCGGTGACCAGCACGCTCACCGTGGTCACGCCCAGCGTCTCCCGCAGGCCGCGCTGGACGTCCTTGTTGAACAGGTATCCACACAGCGCACCGGTGAGAAACGGCGAGCCCACAAACAACCCCGCGCCGTAACTTTCCAACACCGTCACACTCACCACCACCATGGACACACCCACCACGGTGGACAACGCCACGCCCAGCAACACGCTGCGCCACGCCGGTGAAAGGGCGTGCTGCTGGTCCGGCCGCGCCCAGGGTGAGCCTTCCCGTTGCGGCAGCACACACAGCCACACCATCCACAGGTAGTTGATGAACGGGACAAAAAAGAGCGCCACACCCAGGCCGGTGGACACCCCGGCGTTGCGCGCGCGCCGCGCCGTCATGGACACGCCCACCCACAAAAACGGCAGCGTCAGGAGCACCAGCACCACCGCCACCGGTTCAGGCAGCGCCTTGCGGGTGGCCATCAACGGGCTGAGGTAATCCCAGGGCTGCCACAGCCGCCCGGACGCCGCGTAGATGATGGAGGCATCCAGAAGGTACTTCAGCAGCATCAACGCAAAACCGGTGTTGCGGTATGCCGCCGGCGTCACCGGCGCCTGCAAACCAAACCACAGCGCCAGCCAGCCGCGCACGCCAGGATTGGCAGCGCTGGGCGCGGGGCTGGGGGCCGCGGGTGTGGCAGGTGGCGGGGTCATGGTCGCGCCGGATGATGTGCGCTTGAGGCGGCAAGGTCCAGCGTTCTCATCACGTCTACGTGTGCAGCCGTTGCACCGTGACGCAGTTGACATGGGTGAAGCCCCAGGCACAAAAAGCGCGTCCAACGTCGGGCCCCGGGGGGGCACATGTCCGCACCGCCCATCTTCCTCATCCGCAACGCCACCGAAAAAGACATCAAGGGCGTCAAGCGCCTGGCCAACATCCTCAACACTGTCAACCTGCCCAATGATTCGGCGGTGCTCAAGAAGATCCTCCACGCCAGCAGTGAGAGCTTTGCGCGGCACATCAAGAACCCCCTGCAGCGGGAATTCCTGTTTGTCATGGAGTCCCTCAAGGACGGCGAGCTGGTGGGCACGTCCATGGTCATCTCCCAGCACGGCACGCGGGATGCGCCGCACATCTTCTTTGATGTGCTGGATGATGAACGCTACAGCGCCACCTTGGACCGGCACTTCAAGCACAAGGTGCTGCGTCTGGGACTGTCCCATGACGGCCCAACAGAAATTGGCGGCCTGGTGCTGGCCCCGGACCACCGCGGCGCACCAGGGCGGCTTGGAAAACAACTCAGCTTTGTGCGGTTTTTGTTCATGGCCATGCACCGGGACTGGTTCAAGGACCGCGTGCTTGCCGAGTTGCTCCCGCCGCTTTTGCCCGGCGGCCACAGCCTGTTGTGGGAGGCGCTGGGCTCCCGCTTCACCGGCCTGACGTACATGGAAGCGGACCGCATCTCCAAGGAGAACAAGGAGTTCATCAAGGGCCTGTTTCCAACAGATGCCATCTACCTTTCGCTGTTTCCCAAGAACGTGGCGGCGGTGGTGGGTGACATGGGGCCGGACACCAAGGATGTCAAGAAGATGCTGGAGGGCATTGGCTTCAAGTACGTGGACCGCGTGGACCCGTTTGATGGCGGGCCCCACTTTGAGGCGGACACCTCGGCCGTGCAGCCGGTCAAGGAGACCCACGCGCATGAGGTGACGTTTGGGGATGAACAACACATCCGGGAAGCCGCGGGTGAGTCTGGCGAAGGGCTGGTGGCCAGCGAGGACAAGAAGGGCAACTTCCGCTGCCTGCAGCTGCCCTACCGCCACCAGGGTCACGTGCTGATGATCCCGGACTGGGCCGGTGACATCCTCAAGGTGAAAGCCCGGGACCCCGTGTGGCTGTGCCCCATGGTCCGGCAAGTGCGCATGTAGCGCCGGTTGCGCGCTGTTTGGGGAGGCGGATCTCGCCCGCGCCACCAACGGCGTGCTCAAGCTGAAGAAACCAAGCCGCCGCCCCAGCCCGGTTCACGTGGTGGTGCCGTGTCGACGGAAAAGTGGATTCTGACAACTCCACGGCCGTGACCCCGCGCACGCCTGCTGGCGTCGGAAACGTCCCACCCACATGTATGGTTTCCCATTTGGCGGGAGGCTTGGCAGGATGGGGGCGTCATGACGGAGACACCGGTCCAGAAGTACCCGCGCTACACCGTGCATCACCCGGTGCAGCTGTTTCTTCCGTCCACCACGCAGGTGGCCACGCTCCACAACATCTCCCTGGGCGGTTTTTTTGCGGTGACCCCCACGCTGTGGACGCCGGGCGAACGTGTGCAGGCGGTGGTCTCCCTGCCGCACGGCCCGTTGACCGCATTGTGCCAGGTGGTCCACGCCATGGACCCCGCACGCGCGGTGGGCAAAGCGCACCCTGCGGGCATGGGCCTGCGCTTTGAGGTGCTGGCTGACGGCGCGCGCAGCTCCCTGGAACGTTTTGTGGGGGACCTCACCCGGGTCTCCGCACCTTCAACCCAAGGGGGGCCCGCGCGCGCCAACCGCTCCACACCGCGCTGGCTGGATGCCACGCGCGTGGTGGTGCAGCTGTCCTCCCGGGACGTGGACGCGTGGTGGCTGCGCAACCTGAGCCACGGCGGAATGTTCCTGGAGACGCCCACCCCGCCGCCACGCGGGACCATGTTGACCATCCAACTGCAGGCCAAGGGCGGCGTGCTCACCCTGCAGGCTGAAGTGGTCCACACCATGGACCCGCACGCTGCCGCCGTCATGGGACAGCCCTGCGGGGTGGGTGTGCAGTTTGTGGACATGACCGCGCCGCAACGTTCGGCGCTGGCGCGGTATCTGGAAGGGCTCACCTCGCAGCTGCACGTGGATGTGTCCCCTCCACTGCAACACGCGCCCGCCGAACATGTCATGGCCATGGTGCGCCGCTTCTTTGACGGCCTGGAACGGCAGGATGGACCCGCTGCGTTGGGGCTGACGGCCGACGCCACGCTGGAGATGGTGCGCGCGCGCGTGGTCAACATGGAAGACACGCTGCGGGTCACACCGCCAGAGCTCACCGCGCCACAACGCGCGCGGGTGGAAGCACTGCGCAAGGTGTTGCCGCGCGTGGCCGCCACCGTGGAGCAGATGGTGATGGCCACCCACAACGCCACGCGCGTGGAGCCCAGCCGCGCCGCAGTCCCCGCCGGGCCGCCCCCCCTGGCGCCGTCACTGCCGCGCCCCGCGCCCCGCGCCCCGCCGCCCAACGCGCCGCGCACCCCCGCGCCGGAAGCCTCCCTGGCAGACGCCACCGCGTTGTTGCTCAAGGGTGACCTGGAGGCCGCGCGGGACCTGTTGCGCGCGGCCGCCGGCCAACACCCGTCAGACGCCCGCCTCAACCACAAGCTGGAAGAGGTGGAACAGCGGCTGCGCACCATGCACGCCGCCGAGCTGCTGGCCAGCGCCCGCTCCCTGGCCCAACAACGCGGCATGCAGATGCAAGCGGCCGCCCGCGCGCATGACGCCATGGTGGGGTGCCGTACCCCGGAGATCCTTCGGCAGGCCATGGAGGTGTTCCTGTTGGCGGGAGACCACCAGGCGGTGGCGCGCGTGGCCCGGGACCTGTTGGCCGCCGACCGCACGGACCAGGCGCCCTACCAGGCGCTGCTCACCGTCTATGAAATGGGTGGCCACCTGCCCTTGGCGTTGCGCACGGCGGAAACGCTGTTGCACCTGCGCCCCCGGGACCACGTGTTGAAGGCGCGCGTGGACGCGTTGCGCCTGCGCTGCCAGTAGGCAACCCTGTGTTGTATGGGTGAAACCGCCGCAACCATGCGCGTGTTGTGTGTTGGTGCCGGAGCCGTGGGCCAGGTGTACGGCCACCACGCGCAACAAGGCGGCGCCACCGTGGGCGTGCTGGTCCGGGACCGCCACCTGGAGGAAGCCCGGTCCGGCTACACCCTGCACCACCTGGCGTTGCTGGGGCGTCCCAAGACCACGCACTTCAAACCGGACCAGATCCACACCCTGGCCACGCTGGGCGGCATGTCCTGGGACGTGATCGTCCTTTGCACGTCGTCATCAGCGTTGCACACGTCCCTCCTGGGGGATCTTGCGCCACACGTGGGCAACGCCACCGTGGTGGTGCTGCAGCCGGGCCTCCAGGACCGCGCGTTGGTGGCGCGGGTGGTGCCAGATGCCCAGGTGCTCAGCGGGCTCATCTCCCTGGTGGCCTACACCTCCCCGCTGCCCGGCGAGAAGCTCCCGCCAGGCACCGCGGTGTTCTTCCCGCCGCTCAACCCGTGCCTCATCAGCGGGGCAGTGGGCCGGGTGACGCCGTTGGTGACCCTGCTGGACCGGGGCGGGTTGCCCACCGCCGCACATCCCAACGTGCAGCACGCAGTGGCCCTGCCCGGCGCCATCCTCAACGTGTTGATGCGCGTGCTGGAATTGTATGACTGGCGCCTGGCAAACCTGAACCAGCCCGCGGCGCGCACCATGTTGACCCGCGCATTGGCCCAGAGCGTGACGGTGGCGTGTGCGCGGGTGGGAACGCGGCCTCCCGCGGTGGCGTCCCTGTTGCGCGCCCCGGTGTTGGCCACGCTGTTGCGGGCGGGAAACCGGCTGGCACCGTTCCCCCTGGAGACCTACTTCAAGGCGCACTTCTCCAAGGTGGCAGACCAGACCATCCTGCTGCTCCAGGAGACGGTGGAGCACGGCAGGAGGCTGGGGTTGCAGGTGGACGCGGTGGAAGCGTTGCTTCCCAACGCGTCCTGACGCTCGCTCACAACGTGCCGCGCGCCTTGAGTTGTCCCACCACGGCGTCCGCCAACAGGGCCTGGCCTTCCGGCGTGTTGGTGATGATGCCGCCCACCTGCCCGGGCAACGGCGCGTTCTCCAGGTTCACCGGTTTGAAACGCACCACATCCGCCCGGATGACCAGCTTGTTGGGGACCTCCTTGGTCAGGCTCTCCCGGCGGCCGTTGTTGTCCTGGACAATGCGGTAGGTGCGCGTGGTGGACACGTCGGTGATGACGTTCACCAGGCCATAGGACCCGCCCTCCATGGGCACCTGGTCAAACAGCTCCTTGAGCGCTGCGTTCACCAGGCCAATCTGTTCTTTCTTGAACATCTTCTTGGCAATGGGTTCCATGTCCGCGGTGCCCACCACGCCAAACTTCACGTACTCAAAATTGGGGCGTGACAGGGGCGTTTCCACGTTGGGCAGGCTCCACACAAAACTGCCAGACGCCTTGGGACGTGGAGGTTCGGAGGCGCAGGCCACAAGCGCCAGGCCCAACAGGGCGCTGCTGAGGATTTTGGTGGTCTTCATTTGGCACCTCCCGAGGCGTCCTTCTTGGTCTTGGTGGCGGGCTTCTCCGCCGGGGCGTACGGCGCAAAGTCACCCGTGCCCGCGGCGGGGGCAGCGGCGGGGGCCGGTGCTGCCTCCGGTGGGTTCATGGCGTTGCTGCGGAACTCAATGACATCCGCGCGCAGGGTCACAACCTCCAACATGTCCCGCCCCAGGAATCCCACGCCACGTTCCATGGTCATGTTCACCAGTGCCTGGTTGCGCTTGAGCCGCGCGGCGGCCACCAGTTTGTCCATGGCCTTCTGGCCCAGCACGGTCATGGCCGCTTCATCATCCGGCGGGGCCGCGGCGGAGGCAATGACGCCCGTGCGCACGTAGACAAAGCTGCCGGGCACCAGGCTGGCCACCGTATGTTCAGACATCAGCTTGGTTTCCGTCGTCGTTTCGGTCCGGGTACGAATGGTGGTGCAGGCGGTCAACAGCCCCAGCACGGCCACCGTCAACACACATGTTGTTGGGCGTGGGATCACAGCCCCTCCTTGGTCATGGAAAGATGCAACGGGCTGGGTCCTTACGGCCTGCCGGCACCCACGCCAAGGCCACCCCGCACGCCCACGGCGCACCGGGTCAGGTGCGCTGTGCCCAGTCAGGTCACGGCGTGCCGCGCCCATCGGTGGTCTCCCAGGTGAACATGGCTACCGGCGCTTCCTCGCCCTGCAGCGCCCGGTAGAACTCCACCGCGTGGGTATCCTCCACGTCGGCGGGGACAAACACGTTGTCAAAACCCTCTGCCGCGGCCAATTGCACCAAGGTCTGGACCAGCGTGCGCCCCGCGCCACGCCGCTGGTGGTCCGGCAGCACGGCCAGGTCATAGAGGAACAACTCCTTGCTGGCGCTGCGGGTCATGGGCAGCGCGTGGGCGGTGAGCCCGCCAACCAGGGTGTCCCCATCCCAAACCCCAAGGACCCAGAACGCCGGGTTGGCCAGAAGCGCCTCCAGGTAGGGGTCCTCAAGGGGTTGGGTGTCCTCTTCAAAAACGCTTGCCATGAGAACAAACAGCTTCTTGCCTAGGGCTGTGTCCGTGTTGGTCAGGCGCACCACCTTCATGCTTTGGCTCCCGGGTCGTGTTGACATCCCGGCGTACGCCAGCCACGGCGCGGAGGTTACACGCTGGTGCCCCCCGGCGACGTCAATCCACCTGCGCCAGACCCACCACGTAGTTGTGCCCGTAGACTTTGGAGCACTTGGGGCACGTGGTGTAGAAATAGAAGATCTTCTCGGCGTGTTTGTTGTGGTCCCTTGCCAGCTTGTTCAGCGCGTCACACCACTTTGGCGCGTCAGAGAACGGCCCATCAAACACCTTGGTGAGGAATGTGCCGGTCATGCGCACCATCTCGGCGCCCGGAACATCACGGTCCACGCTGAAATAGTGCTCGGCGTGCCACGGCGAGGTGTCCTGCGTGAGCACCAGGAAGGTCCCGCCTTCGGCGTGGGCCGCCTGGATGGCGCGCCAGGTCTTGTCATAGACTGAGCCCATGTTGAGCGGCATGTGGAACAGGCTGACGGTGGACGCCTTCACAAAAGGCTTCTGTTCAAAGCGCAGTTCCTGGTTCTCCCAGCCTTCCGGGTGGAACCGGGGGCAACACCCCGTGAGGTTGTCGGTTTTGTCATACGGGGGAATCTGGTTGGCCAGCATGGGGCACCTCCGCGGCCAAACGCAGCAAGGCGCACACCAGGGGTGACGGGTTCACCGTCCGTCGCTGCGTGACATGGGCGCGGCGGGAGGCCACGCACAATCCTCGGCAGGCAGGCAACCTTCGGTGGAATTTGCGCGCCTTGCGCGGGACCTGTGCCGCGCCAGCTCAGCGCACGTAGGTGTAGAAACGCATGGTGGGCATTCCCAGGAAATCCACGGCGTGGACACCGGTGCGTGCCTGCATGCTTCCATCCGGCCGCTGGTTGTACCCAGCGCGGACCTCTTCCCTGACGCCCACCCAATCCTCCCGGGGAAACGGCAACCAGTCCGGGCGGCTGTACTGGCCGGTGTACGCCGAAAGCAGCGCCTTGAAGGCCAGCAGGGCTTCCGGCTTCCCGGTGGACTGCATGCCGTACTCAATCTGGCGCTGCCATTCGCTGCGGGTGCGGTCATCCAGTTTCATGACGTAACTGGCCATGCGTGCGCCCTCATAGGCCTGGGCAATCTGGCCGGGGGTGGTCAGCTCCTTGAGGCTGGGGAACGTGCTGCTGGGACCAAACAGCTTCAGCGCAGCCATCCGGTCGGATTCGGTGCGCGCGTTGACGGCGTCCATGACCAGGTTGCTGCGCGCGGCGTCATCCGGGGACATCACCGTCACCACGTTCTTGATGCGGTCCAGCACCGCGCCCTGGGCCAGCGCCTGTCCGGCGTGGGACCACGTGATGGTGTCTCCCAGCACCACCGGGGTCACGTGGAGTGCCAGTTTTCCGTCCTGGTCCGCCACAAAGGTCTGCTTGAGCGGCTGGGCACTGTGCTGGACCTCCACGGTGAAACCCGGCGGAAAGCCCTCCAGCGTCCTGGACAACGCGTTGTTGACGGGCATGGCGTAGAACGTCTTGCGCAATTCCGCCGCCCACTTCTCCGCCATGGCCTGCGTGTCCACGGGCGGGGACGCGCCCAAGGCCACGCGCGCAAACCCGCCGGTGGAACCGGACTGCAGCTCGTAGTCCTTGGGGTTTTCTCCGGGCGGCAGCTGCAGTTCAAAGCGCCCCAGCGCGTCCGCCGTCACCGACCGTCCGGTGGGCACGCCCTTTTTGTACAGCGCCACTGTGGCGTAGGGAGACACCGCAAAATCCTGGCAGCTGATGAGGCCCGCGCCGTCCACGCGCACGCGGTCCTTGTGGATCACCGGCAGCCGCGCGCGGGTGAATCCCGTCCCCAGCAACGTCACCTCGGACGGGATGCTCTCCGCGCGGTTGGGCGTGGTCTGGGTCACCGCAAGGTGGTCACCCAGGATCCATTCGGCGGCATCTGGAATGTTGAGGTGCACCTCCACCATCCCATCCGGCCCCGGCGTTCCGCCGGCCGGTACGGTGTGGCTGTGGATGACCTTGGGCCCGGCGTTGGAGGCACCCTGCTGGGCCCCACCGCTGCTGTCACCGTCCACCACGTTGCGGTTGTAGAACTTGAGTTCGGCGCCGGGAACGGCGCGCACGGTGACCTGGAGCGTGCGGTGGGTGGTGGAGGTGTTGGTCCCGCTGTCCCAGTGGCCTTCATCCTTGGCATACACGTGAAGCCCCGCCACCGCGCGCGCACGCAACCCCTGGTTCCCCCACGCCGGGTTGAGCACGGTGGCCAGGTCTTCGCGCGTGATGCGTCCCTCGGCAAAACGGTGCCCGTGCGCGGTCTCCAGCTGGGTCATCAACCCGCCGGTGATGATGGAGTTGGCGGCGTCCCGCAGCGGTTTGTCCACGTTGGGAGACAACGCCAGCAGCAACACATCCTGCCGGGTGATGACCGGCGCGCTTACGTCCTTGAGCACGCGCGCCACGCTGTCAAAGTGTTCGTGGAGCAGGCGGGCGGCGTCCTGCAGGGGCATCTGGGAGGTGGGCTGTTGCGCCGGTGGCGGCGTGCTGTTGAGCGCCAGGCGGAACGTGTACGGGTCATACGTTCCCACCGGGGAGTACGCGGTCACCGTGCCGCGCTCAAACGCATAAGGCAGGCCGTTGTAGGACCGTGGGTCCCGCCACGGGGTCTCCCGCGCGGTGGGCAGGCCCACCACCTCGTGCAGCGGGCGTCCGCCGTGTTCGGCGCTGGGTGCCAGATAGTGCGAAGCCAGCGGCTCCTGGATGGTCAACATGCGCCCGTCCGGGTGGGCCATCACCAGAAAGCCGCCGCTGGAGTTGGCGGAGAACCGCTGCGCCAGGAAATCTCCCACGGCAAAAGGCTCGCCCACCTGCCGCGTCCACGGCGTGACCTGCCAGCCGTGGCGCGCCGCAAAAGACTCCGCCTGCTGGTTGAGACGGTCCTGCAACCCCTGCAGGGACTCTCCGGGCAACGTGGGCAGCGTGCGCACCACCGGCGGCACCGCGTTTCCGTCACGCACCGCGCCCAGCACCTCCAGCGCCTCACTGCTCATGCGCGTGGCCACCATCAACGCGCCCACACTGGCGCGCGCCGGGGTTGACGCCGGGCCTTGCGCGGTGAGCTGGCCCGCCAACGCGCGCGCCTCGCTGGCGTCCATCACGCCGTCATTCTTCTCCGCCGCTCGGAACGCCACCGCCACCTTGCTGTCCAGCGCTTTGCCAAACGCCTTCAGCCGGGCGCTCACCTCAGGGGATTCCACCTTGTCCGCCAGCTCGGAGGCGGCCTTGGTCAACGCGCGCCGTTCATCCGCGCTCAACGTCTTGTTGGACAACGCCTTGTCAATGAGCGTGTTGGCGTCATCCAGCGTGAGCTTCCCGTCCTGGGCCAGCGTTTTGGCCTGGTCCAGGAGCTTTTGATACGTGGACGCGCGCGTCACGGTGGGCATGGGATTCTCCTTGGGTCCGAGGCTGCCATGGGGCACGGACCATCATCAATCCGGTTCCTTTGACCGGCAGCTCGCGCCTGGGTTGGCAAACCTGATGCGTCGCTGGACCCGGCACGGGTATGCGCTGCCCAGGAGGCCGTTGGCATGGATGGCGGTCTGCCGGGAAACCGTGGTGGGCTGCAGGCGTGGTTGGGCTGGTTAGAGGGGGGCTGTTTTGGGAAGCGCTTGAATGCTCGCGCTCAGGGTGACGGGGTGTCCCTCAAGGAAAACAACTGTCATACGCCAGCCAGCGTATGACAGTTGAAAACTGCCCCACCCATTTCTTCTCATAAAACAACACCAGCGCCACACAGAGCGCCAATCGCGAGCTCGGCGAGGCCGGCAGACCCATCAAACGCGCCTGGGCCGCTTTAGGAAGCCATGTTTTTTGACCCCGGTGGGACCATCCCACCGCCCCCCTCATAACCAGCCCAACCACCTGGCCTGGGCCAGCGCCCTCACATTCTCGACGCCACCCGTCACATTGGCCTCCTGGGCACGCCATAACCCAAGCGGACGCAGCGGTCAGCGCGCTCCCGCGCAGAATCCCACGGCGCGTCTTCAGGCTGGCTTCTGCACCTGGTAGGTGAGCTGCGCGTAGGAACTGCCAAACGCCCGCGTGGACATGAGCCGCAACGGTGGGGTGACAATGCGGCGAGGCAGCAACGGGGCACCACTGCCCAGCGTCACAGACGCAATGGTCACAATGATTTCATCCAACAGGCCGCGGTCAAAGAACTGGCCCACAAGTTCTCCCCCGCCGACAATCCAGCGGTTCTTCTCTCCCGCGGCGGCCACCATGGCCTCATGCACCGGACCAACGTCACCGCGAACAAAACGGATGTTGGCGCCCGGCACCTGCCGCAGCGTGCGGGAGGTGAACACCCAGGTGGGCTGCGTGTAGGGCCACGGCTCCACCGGCTTGTTGGGAGGCATGATGTGATGGTCCAGCAGCCATTCATACGTGGAGGACCCCATGCAAAGGGCACCCAACGCCGCCAGGAACTGCGGGTAGTCATCCGTGGGCTCACTCCCAAACTGGAACAGCCAGTCCAGGCTGTGGTCCTTGTCCGCGATAAAGCCGTCCAGGCTGGATGCCGTGTAGTACTGCGTCTTCATCTGCGCTCCTGGGATGGGTGGCGACGGATGACCCAACGTGGCCGCGCGGCGCCTCCGCGGGAGGCGCGCTTGGGGAACGGATGGGCTGACGGGGGATTGTTGCGGTGCGGTGCTTACGCGCGGGTCTTCAACTCGGCCGCCACCAACGCGGCGCCTTCCTTGAGCGCTGCCAGGTTGTTGCGGTCTGCCACGGTGTCTGACGCCGGGCTGCGGGCCGCGTGTTTCTCAAAGCTCTCCAGCTGGCTCTTGAGGTCATCCACAGACATGCTCTTGAGCTCGGTCTTGAATTCATTGGCCAGGTTGGGCGGAACAAAGTGCCCGGTGAGCATGCGGTAGATGGACGCCGTCATGCCGCTGTCATCCAGGTTGAGGCTGTTGACGTGGGCCATCAATGCGCCCGCGCGCTCATCACGCATGGCGTCCATCTTCAGCTTGGCGGGGCCGCTCAGGCCCTTGGTGTCAAACACTCCCAGCTCGGACTCAATGAGGGACGGCAGCACCATGGCCAGCCCCGCGGCCGGACCAAAGCTGCTGTTGTCCCGCAGCGCGTCCTTGAGGCCCTTGGCAAACGGACCGTTGGGGTCCACCACCGATGGGTTCACCCCGGGGCTGTGCTTGGCAATGCTGGCGCCGAGAAACGCGTTGAGCTTGCCCATGGCCGCCTGGGCCGCGGGGTCCATCACCTCGTCACGGCTGCCCATTCCGGCGCTGGTCATGTTGCGGATCTGGGTATCAAACTCCACCAGGACCTGCTTGAGCTTGGCCGCGGTGGCCTTGGGGTCCGCCGAGTCCTTCACCATCTTGGCGGCAACCTTTTGGAGGTCCTTGATCTCTGACGACGACAGCTTGCCGTCATCCACCGACAGGCCCATGGCCAGCTGGAACATGCCCCCGTCAATGGACGCCAGCTGGTCCCCGGCGCGGGTCAACATGTCCGCCAGGTCATGCAGCTTGTACTTGGCCGGCATGCTCTCAAATTCCACGTCCCGCCCGGGTGCCGTGCGGCTGCCCGCAAACGGCGCCAGGAACTCCTTGAGGTTCTTGGCCGCACTCTCCAGCGTGGCCTTGGAGTCCGTGTTCCGGATGAGGTCCTTGATCAACGCAGGCGTGAGCGTTGCCACTTCCTTCTCATCAATGAGCTTGTCCTTGGAGATGGTGGCAAACTGCGCGGCAACGTTGCGGTCAATGCGGGTCATGGCGGTCCTCTTTGAAGGCGAGAGGCGGGCTGTATGACACAGACGCGCGGCCCAAGAAACCAACCCGCCAGCGTCACAACCCGCAAGAAAGCTCCTGCGTCATGGCGGCCGGACCGGGTGAGCCAAAAACCGAACCGGGGGCCCAGTGGTACCTTGGGGGCAATGATGGATCTGGGCGGGGACACCACCCGCATGGGGGACACATGTGGCGCTGGGGGGTGTTGCTTGTTGGACTGACGGCCGTGGCGTGCGCCGGGTGCGCCAGGCCATTGGCCTATGACGGTGCCCGGCTGGGCATGGGCATTGCCGACGTGCGCAAGCTGCACCCGGACCTTGTGGAAATGGATCTGGGTGGGGCCCTGGCAGAGGCCATGCCGGAGACCCCCGGACCAACCACGCAATTCAAGGTGGATGGCGCCAAGGCCAACGCGCTCACCTATGGGCGCAAGCCCGGCGGCGGGGTGCGCCTGGAGTTGTTTGTCTTCAAGGAAAAAGCGCTGGACAACGTGGTGGTGGTGTTTGAGCGGGACGCCCCGTTTGACGCCGTGCGGGACCGCCTGGAGAAAGAAAACGGGCGGCGCAGTGAAGGCGTCAACGCCATGGGGACCCGCGGCGCGGTCTGGGAGCGGCGCGGGGCCAGCCTGGTGATGATGTTCCCTTCGGAACAAAACGGCTTGTTGTTCCTCAAGCCACAACGGCCATGACGCCGTGTTGCCGTGTTGCCGTGTTGTTCAGCTGTCCCCGGGGACGCGCGCGCGGTTGTACACGGTGAGAAAATCACCGTCCTTCACGTTGACCAGGATGTGGGCCACCACGTTGATGGCCTTGTCCCGGTTGTTGGCCCCGCGCACCGTCATGGGCAGCTCCACCTGCGCGTACTGCAGGTCCCGCGTGTTGCCCAGCTGGTCCAGAAACGCGGTGACCTTGGCGTCCTTCATGGCGGGGCTGCCGGCCTTGAACGCCGCCACCACGGCGTCACGCGCGGCATCATCAAACGCGTCAAAGGACTGCAGCACCTTGTGCTTCACCCCGGTGCGCTCCTTGTCCCGGTAGTCAGACCCCTGGGCGTTGCCGGCAAGGTTGGCCAGCTGTTTGTCCAGGTCGTTGGTGCGGGACATGACGCCGTAGTCGTAGCTCACCATGCTGGCGGTGGTGTCCTTCTTGAGTTCCTCACGCAGCGTGGTGGCCGCCTTGTTCATGGGGCCATTGCGGCGCGCCTCCTGCGCGGCGGTGAAGTGCGGCAGCTCCACGTCCTTGCCGCCACCCAGCACCTCATCCATGTTGACGTTGTACGCTTGGTCCTCAAATTCATCGTCGGAAACGGGGCGGCCGCTGCTGTCCTTCACCGTTCCAAAGATGGACTCAAACTGCGCCCGGTCATACGGGAGGTCCACAATGTTGAACGGCTCAATGGCGGTGGCCTTGCCGGTCTTCTTGTCCACCAGCACGCCGCCGTAGTGGGACTCGTCATCACTTTCATAGACTGAATAGATGGCGTGGGTCTTGGTGGTGACGTTGTTGAACAGCTCCGGCTGGTTGGACGTGGCCGCCAGGAACTTGAGGACGGTCTCCGCTTTGGCGCCTTCCATGGCGTAGAGGTGCGTGCCGCCGTTGCCGCTGTAGGCGTGCGCAAACATGGCTTCGTCGTCGTAGTCACCGCCAATGGACACCGTGTTGGCCACAAATGCCTCGGCGGCCTTTTTGTCCAGTTGCGCCTTGGGAAGCCCACCGCCCACCTGCACGGAGACCGGGCCGGCAAGGTTGCGCTGCCACTCAAAGACCGGAGCGCCGGCAGCGTCGGTGATGGCGCTGGACAACGCCTGTTTGCCCGTGGTGGTCATCTTGAACTCTTCCACGGCCCACTTGATGGTTGCCTTCTCACGGCTGCTCAGGCCCCGCCCGTCCTTGATGAGTGGCTCAAGGATGGTCTCCACGTCCTTCTTGGTGATCTTGCCGTCCCCCTCCACCGACTTCTTGAACGCTTGCACAAGGCGGGAGTCGGCATTGGACGGCGGCGTCTTGATGGGCATGAGGGCTCTCCTGGTCAGGGTGAAGGCGGCCCTCATATCCCAGCGCGCCACGGGCGGAAACGCTCCGGACGGCCACGGCATTTCTGCGCCACAACACGTGGCACACACGCCCATCCGGAAGCACTGGGACCGTCGTCACGGGGCGCCGACGCAGCGCGGCTCAAACGCCTTGGCTGTTCACCGGATGCGCGCACACACAATGCGGATTTCCAGGGGAGGGCTGCCAACACACAGCGCGTACCAGGAGCTGAGATTCAAGGGATGGGAATAGAGAACTGGCGGCCGGTTGCCGCCACCCAACTCACAATCCGGTCCACCGTTGATGATGCGGTCACCCGCGTTACACGCGCAGCTGTCCACGTTGTAACAACTCTTCATGTACGTCCCAAGATCCGTGAACCCGCCGGCCCGGATGTTGCCCGTGGCGGCCACGTTGCCATTGACCGTCAACACGCCGTTGACGGTGAAGTCCCGGGCCTGCGCGGCGGTGATGGCAAACGGCGTGGCCAGCAGCCGCTGGCGTCCGGCCAACTCAATGCCATTGACGCTCACGGCAACGTACAGCTCGCCGTTCTGGAGGACCGCGTCAGGAATCCCGGTGCCGGCCGTCCTGCCGCCCAGCGCAACCTGGAAACGCCCGCCCACCACGCTCACGGGTGCTGCTGCCGGGTAGTCCTCCTGCCACACGGCGGCGGTGACCGGCGCGGCCTCCGAGGTCAGGATGTAGAACGTCATGGGCACATCGCCGTTCACGCCCAGGCCGTTCTGATCAAGCGTCCCACCAAAGGCAATCACCCGCGGCGGCGTGCCAAAAGGACCAGACAGGGCAAGAGCAAGTGCTCCGCCGCAGAGAACTGCTGTTGCCCCACACAGTGCAAGCCAGAATCCACGCATGGCCTGGCCTTACTGGTGCACTGGGGTGATGTCGACCTGGAGACCGCAGAAACCGGCGGGTCTTTGCAGTTGCTTGCCGGGCTGCCCACACGGTGCTCCACTTGCGCCATGTGGATGTTTCCGTGGGCTGAGCTCAAGTGATGATCTTGCTTGTGTTCTCCGTCCTGCCCACCCTGGTGGCGCAGGCAACCCCGCAGTGGACGCCGGTGACGCCGCCCCACCAGCTGCGCACGGGGCATACGGCAACGCTGCTGAAGGACGGCCGCGTGCTGGTGACGGGTGGGGATTGTGTGCATTGCCCTGAGGGCCTTCCAGACGCGCCAGAACCGTTCTCCACCGCAGAAATCTACAACCCCGCAACCAGGAAATGGACCCGCACCGGCGCCATGGCCGTGGGGCGCACCGGGCACACGGCCACCGTCTTGTTGGATGGGCGCGTCCTGGTTGTAGGCGGTTATGGCGCAGGCCCCGTCACCGAGGTGTGGAGCCCAAAGACCGGGCAATGGAACGCTGCTGGAGCCATGGCTTGGGAGCGCTCGTACCAGCACTCCGCGGTGGCCTTGCCGGACGGCCGGGTTGTGGTGGTGGGCAGTGGCCCGCCAGAACTCTGGTCACCGGACACGCTCCAATGGCAACGCGCCAAGACGTTCCAGGATGACACCACCGCCCACACTGCCGTGGCGCTTCCGCCCACTGCGGACGTCCTGGTCATCACCGTGGAACCCGGGGATGCGCCGGCCAGGGCCTACCGTTTTGACCCGGTGGCCGATGTTCTCATCCGGGTAGCCTTACCGGTGCGCGGAGGGCATGCACCGCTTGCCGCAACGCTCACCACCGGGCAGGTGGTCGTCCTGTGCGGGCGTGATGCCCGGCTGGTGGTCTGGGACCCGGCCACTGGTTCGGTCAACGGTGCATCAACGCTGGCATTCGGTTCAGACTGGGCTCCAAAGGTCATCAACCTGCTCAAATCCGGTGAACTGTTTGTCCTGGGCCATGACGGGGACCAGGACCGTGCGGTGCTGTGGAACGCAGAAACCCGACGCTGGCGGACCATCCAGGATTTCCCTCAGGGATTTACCACCGCAACATTGTTGTATGACGGCGGTGTTCTGCTTCTGGGCCGCCGGGCACCCATGCTCTGGCGGCAACCCGCAGCAGCACGCGTGGTTGCGCCGCCGCGCAGCACCAACCCGCAGGTGCCATTGCATGAACACGTGACGCTTCAACCGGACGGCAGCGTGCTGGTCTCCGGGTTGACGGCCACGCCAGAGCCGTCTGGTGGACGTGAAACCCGTCCCAAGGGAGCCGCCACCGCGCTTTTGCCCCATGGAAGGGTCATGCTCACCGCCGGCGGAGAACTCGATCAAAGCTATTTTGTGGGCGAGTACGCGGTTGCCGCAACGCTCTCCCGCGAAGTCCGCGTGTGGGATCCCGCGCAGGACCAGTGGAACGTGGGCCACCCGCTGCGGGTGGCCCGGACGCAACACACCGCAACCGCGCTGGCAGATGGGCGCGTGTTGGTGGTGGGTGGCTACGGTGAAGCACCCAACACCGCGTTGACCAGCGTGGAACTGTGGGACCCCGCCACCGGGCTTTGGGTGATGGCCGCGCCGTTGGCGGTGGCCCGGCACAACCACGTTGCGGTGCGCCTCACCGACGGAAAAGTCCTGGTTGCCGGGGGAAACCTGTTGGATTCGGCGGAGCTGTGGGACCCCGCAACCGGCCGGTGGAGCAGTGCGGGGAGAATGGGGGCGCCACGGGGTGGTTTTGCGGCAGTGGCCCTGCCTGATGGGCGCGTGCTGGTGGCGGGAGGCACAAGCCGCGGAGAGCTGGCCAGCGCCGAATTGTTTTTGCCCGCAAGCAATTCCTGGCAGTCCACGGGCAGCCTGGGGGTCCGGCGCGGCGGGCTGTTTGCGGGCCTCCTCCCAGATGGGCGGGTGCTGGCAGCCGGTGGTTTTGCGGATGGCTACCGGGTGCCCGGTTGTGAGGTGTGGGAACCCACCACCGGGGAATGGACCGCGTACGTGCACGGCGCCGGTTTTGTGTGGCCCCAGTCCTCCACGGTGTATGCAGCGGAGGAGGTCACGCTGGACCCCCAACAAAGCTGGCTTGTGTATTGTGCACCTCCCGCCGCCACCCCTGACGACGCGCAAAGGTAAACGTCTGGGGTCTCCGCTTGAGGCGGACCGTTCCACCCGGCGCTGGGGGTGACCCCCGGGCAATACCGGGAGCGCTTCATGCCAACGGCAGCCGTTGAAGACCTGTGACGTTGCGCGCCATGTCTGGTGTGGTCCGTTGGACACCGTATGCGGGACCACTGCACCACATCAACCTGGAATGGTACGCAGCTACCCATGCGTGTTCCTTCCATGGCTTGGGCGTTGGTGGCGGTCTGGCTTGGCGCTGGCAGCGTGCGTGCGCAGGGTGTTGCGGTCATGCCGCTGGAGGCAGGTGGACTGACACCAGAGCGCGCGGCCCTGGTGGAGTCCCATGTGCTGCAAGGCATGGCGGCCTCGGTGTCCGGGGCCATCCGGCCGCCGTTTGAGACGGGGCCGTTGGGCTGCGCGTTGCCGGCGTGTGTGGCGCGTGGGCTCAACGTGGACCTGGTGGTGCACATGGGTGTGGGTCAGGACAACGTGCTGCGTGCTGACCTGTATGACGCCTCCATCCGGTCGAACCGTCTGACCCTCGAGGAACCGCTGGGCCCCGACGCGGACACCGCCGCCGCCGCCGCCGCGCGGCTGGGACCGCGCGTTGGCGCCACCGTGCACAGCCTGCTGGCCGCCCACACCAACGCCGCGCCCGCGCCCCAACCCACCCCCGGCCCGCCACCACAACAAGCCGCCCCGGTCCCCATGTCTGACCCCACGCATCCCGCCAACAGCGACCGTGGGGACATTGCCTGGCGTTGGCTGTTCTCCACGGTGGCCACGCTGGCCGGCGCCGCGTGTTGTTCTTACGGCCTGGCGGGACTGTTTGCGGTGGTCTTTGGATACATGGTGGCCAACCCGCAAACCATCCTGGAAGGCAACGGGTGCAACAACCTCTACCTTCTGCTGCTGTCCCCATTGATGGCGGCCGGCTGCACGCTGGTTGGCTGTGCACTCACCACCTGCACCGTGACAACCCCCGGGCTGTTCTTCATCAAGCGGCTGCAAAAGGTCTTTGGAAAACGGGAGGACCTCCCCGCCACGGCGTGGCTCCTGCCGTCCGGCCCGGTGCGCGTGGTGGCCTGGGCCGAACCGCTTGAGTGACCTCAACCCGGTCCACCCCACCCGCCGCCAAGGGTCCCGGCCCACGCCACCGGCGGGCCGCGGGCGTTGAACCCTACGGGTCCCCACCCAAAAAAAGTGGAGCAATTCCCGCTGCGGGGCGCGGGCATCCCGGGATCCACGCAAAATCATGTTGGACTTTGTCGAATCTGGCTGGTCCGGTTCGTCATCAGCTTGAACCCGGAGAAAACCCATGCGCTTCCTTGCCATGCACAAACAAGACCCCACCCATGAAGCCGGCGCGCCGGTGGACCCCGCCTTTGTCACTGAGATGGGAGAGTTCATTGGCACCATGATCAAGGCCGGCACGTTTTTGGACGGCGCCGGCCTGGGAAAGAGCGCCAACCGCACGCGGGTGACGTTCCTCAACGGCAAACGCACCGTCGTGGATGGGCCTTTTGGAGGCTCGCCCAATGAGCTGGTGCACGCCGTGTACAAGATGACGGCGCGCAACCGGGCGGCGGCGGTGGAATGTGCCTGCAGGATGGGCGAGGTGCTGGGCAACTGTGAAATGGAAGTGGGCAAGACCACCGAGGCCTGGGACCTGGGCCTGGAGCCCGAACCGCCCAACGCCCCGTGGAACGCGCTCATCCTGCTCAAGGCCACGCGTGAATCCGAAGCAGGCACCGCACCAACCCCCGCCGTGCGCCATGCCCTGGAGGCGCTCAAGAAGGAGTGGACCACCGCGGGGGTGCTCACCGGCACCGTCACGCTGGCCCCCAGCAGCAAGGCCACGCGTTTCCACATGAGCCGGGCTGGAACGCGCAACGCCGTGGATGGGCCCTTCACCGAATCCAAGGAGCTGGTGGGCGGCTTTGGGATGTTTGACCTGCCCACGCGCGAAGCGGCGGTGGACATGTGCTGGCGCTACGGCGCGCTCATGCTCAAGAGCGTGGAGACGTTGGAGATGGACCTGCGCCTGGTGGTCGGGGATTGAGGACGACGCTCCTCTGAATTCTTGGCGCAAGGTTCTGGGAAGGCGCGGCTTGCCGAGCCTGGTTTCCCTCGACAGATCACGCCTGACCGACCCGACCGGGGTGGCGCATGCATCCGCGCTTGTGCGTCATTCCGCCGTCACCGGGCCGCAGCGGGCTTGCCCTCCGCCGTCCAGCGGCGTAACCCCTCAAGGCGCTGGTCCCCGCCTTCCAGGGAAGCCCTGCCATGCCGCCCGTCCTCCACCACCGCCTCAACGTCCGCCTCCCCGCACCGGCCACGCCGGCGGCCGTGGTGGTTCCCGCGCCTGCCGTCACGGTCACCCCGCCGGTGGCAAAAGTGGTGACGGCATCACCGCGCGGTGTGGACGCGTTTGACGGGCAACCCAAGCCGGCCACCACGCCACCGGTGCGGGGCTACGCGGCAGACGCCGAGCTGGACATCCTCACCCGGATGATGAAGGCCAAAGGTGAAAACGTGGTGGACGTCATTGGCGGTCCCAGCAGCACCACGGCCAATGCCATGACGTTTGACTTTGGCCCCGGCGGGCGCCTGCTGCAGCCCGGTGACCTGCTCATGCTGGGCGTGCCCGCCGAATGGCGCAAACGCACCGTGGGCACCGTGGTGCTGGTGCACCGTCAGGACGAGGCCATGGACCGCGGGCTGGATGCGGCCACCGGGCGGGATGCTTCTCCGGGATTGACGGCGGTGAACATCCATTCGGCGGATGATGGAACGTGGCGCAAGTGGAACTGCCCGTGGGGTGGCAACGGGAAGTGGGGTGCCAAGTTTGCCGAACGGCGCCCGGAGCACGACCCGGAATTTGAGAGCATGTTTGAGTGGAACATCCACGGCCACCATGACGCGGACAAAGAGCGCAGCACGCTCAAACACGCGGTGCACGCCAATGGGGTGCGCCTGGCGTGTGTGGGGGATGACCCGGTCATTGTCCACAAGCTCATCATTGACTTCATTGGCGAGCGGCCCACCAGCACCATGGAGAAGGTCTTCACGCCCGGCACCAACCTGGGTGACTGGGAGACGGGTGAAGGACGCACGTTTGGCGGCGGGCAGCAGTTCCGCGGCACCTACCCGGATGCGTTGCAGCTGGGCACGCCCACCGGCGGTGCGGGCGCAGCCGGCCTCCCGGACGGGTGGAAGCTCCACAACGGGATGCTGGAAGTGGAGTTGCCGCCCGGCAAGGTCATCACCGGCGTGGACCTGGCGTGCGGAGACACCAAGCCGGACGGGTTGCGCAACAAGGACGGCGGTTGGGGTACGTCCGGGAAGTCACGCCTGAGCATGGGCGTGCAGGACGCGTTGGGAAACGTGGCGTGGTTTGTGGACCGCATTGGTGTGCCGCCACAGGGCGTGCTCAGCGGTGCACCCACCAGCAAGGACTACGTCACGCGGCCCGGGGACAAACTGGTCATCCGCTCTGAGGTGGACCCCATCAACGTCATGGCCACGCGCGTGGGACTCAAGGACCCCGTGGCGTGAGCCCGCAATCCATCCACGCCTGTTGGATGTTTCACGCCCACCACGGGAACGTGACGCCAGGTGCGTGATGATGTTGCGCGCTGTTCATCCAGACGACCTTCCCTTCTTCTTTGAGCACCAGAAGGACCCGGTGGCCGCGCAACTGGCGGCCTGCATTCCGCGGGAGCCCGCCGCGTTTCTGGCGCATTGGCATGACCACGTGCTGGGCAACCCGGACACGCTGGTCCGTACCATTGTGTGGGACGGGCACGTTGCCGGAAACATTGAAAGCTGGAAGGTCCAGGGGCGCAGGCTGGTTGGCTATTGGATTGGGCGGGAGTTCTGGCGCAATGGCATCGCCACCCGCGCGCTGGCAGGATTCGTCCAGCTGGACACAGTCCGGCCGCTTCACGCCTGGGTGGCAACACACAACCTGGCCTCCCAAAGGGTGCTGGAGAAGTGCGGCTTCATCATGGTGACGGGGTCCCAACACATTGGGGATGATGGCATTGCGGAAGTTCTGTTTGCGTTGTGGTGATCCGCAATGGCCCGCGTGCGTCCAGATTGGCTGGAAGGTGATCCCAGGAAGGGTCAGTTGTCGTCGCTGGGATACAAAATGGGCAACGCCAGGTAGCGGTCCACCAGCCCCAGCACCCGGGGCGGCACGTGGGCCGCAAGTTGTGGGAGCAGCTCCACACCCAGCACCAGCTCATCCATCACCTGGGCCCGGGGGAGCAGCCGGGCCAGCACCGTTGGGCCGTGGCGGCGCAGCAGCGCCGAGAAGGCGGCCCATCCCACGTAGACGTTGTCCACCACGCCGTCCCCGCTGGAACCTGGACGGTCTGCCAGGAAGTCCACCGGTTCCTGCAAGTACAAGGCAGCGGCGGCCGCAAGGTGACGGGATGGCACCGGCAGCGCCAGGTCAAACGCCGCGCGGTGCAAAAGACGCAACAGCGTCGGCGTGTGGTCCGCCAGATGGGCCAGCTCGGCACCCAGGGCCTGACGCAGCCCGTTCTCGTCGGACACCGCCACAAACAACTCCCGCGCCGAAACATCCAGACCCCTGGTGCGCATGTTCTTCACCGCCTTTGGTCTGGGTTAGCGCCCAGCAGCGCGGGGCGCAGCCAAGATGTTTTGGAAGGCTCACCAAGGAAACCCCGCGGACACCAGCCCCAGAGGGCCCATCAACGTTGCACCGCACAAGGGGCATCACGCCGCACGCGCACGGAATCCCGGCAACGTCCATCCAAACACCAGCGCACCTGCGCGCAGCGCAAATCCCAGGACACACCCCGCCGCCGCGCCCCACAGCGCGTGACCCGCTTCCACACCCACCGCATAACTTCCCGCGGCAACCAGTGCCGCAGTGACGTAGATTTCCCGGCGCAACAGGATGGACGGTTCTGACGCCAGCAGGTCCCTCAGGATTCCGCCAAACCCCGCGGTGAGCACACCCATCACCACCGCCACCGAGGGTGCCAGACCCGCGCCCAGTGCCTTGGCCGCGCCAAACACCGCAAAAGTCACCAACCCCAACGCGTCCATCCAGAGCAGCGCGCGAAATGCTCGCGCGCCCGGCCGCAGCAGCCACACCCCCAACGCAGACACGGTGCACATCACCACGTAGGCAGGTTCATGCACCCAGAACACCGGCACATCCATCAGCACGTCCCGCAACGTTCCACCGCCCACGCCGGTGACGGCGGCAAAAAACGCAAACGTGATGATGTCGTGTTTCTTTTGCGCTGCAGCCAGCGCACCGGAGGCGGCAAAAACCGCCACCCCGCCCAGGTTGAGCCACAACAACACCGACGCCAGATCCATGTGCGCAACGATACCGGGGATGGCCCTCACGCGGAAACCATTGCGGCATCACCACCGCGGCACCAGGATGTTGTGCTTGTTGCGCTTGTGCTCCCATGTGTTGAGCAACCACACCACGCCGGCCGGTTTGACGGGTCTGTTCCCCGTCCACATCATGCTGCACATGCCTCCACAGATGCGCGCCGTCCATCTTCAAGCGAACCTGGACACCGTGCACAAGCTCCGGCCGGACGTGGCTGCGCAGATCTTTGGCCTCTGCCCGGCTTCCGTCGACATCATTCGTGGCGCGCTGCGAACCGACTGGCTTGATGTGTCCCATGATGTGGCCGTCACCGAGGCCATGGCCACCGTGGTTGGCATCCCCGGCGTGCGGGCATTCAACCGTGACGCGCTCAAAAGCGCACTGCGCTCACCGCTGCTCAAGAGCATCTGGGACGGGGCGGTGACGCTGTTTGGCCTCAAGCCGTCCGGGCTGTTGCGGTGGGCACCACAGTTCTGGGACCAGCTCTACCGGGAGTGTGGGACGTTGCGTTATGACGCCCAGCGGAAGTGCCTGGTGGCCCAGGACCTGCCCGAGCTGCTGGTGGCCTCTCAGCCCTGGTGCGAAGGCCTGGCCGGCGCGGTGGATGCCGTGTTGGAGCTGTGCAAGCTGGAAGGCCAGGTACGGGTGGAGACCCAAAGCCCGCGCGGGGTGTTGCTGTTGATGCCGTGATGATTGCTGTTGTCAGCGCTCAATAGGTTGAAACCACCCGGCCAATGCTGGGCAGGCGGTCCGGGCTGGGGTCCCCGGGACACTTCACTATGGCGTCAGGGTTGTGCACCACCACCGTGCCGCGTGGACCCACGCCCACCGTGGGGCTGCCCGGCCACCAGGACGCAGACTCTGAGGTTCCCATGCACGCGCTGCCCGTGTCCGGCGGGAACGCCTGGTTCATGGCGGCGGAAGAATCCACCAGCGTGGCGCCACTCCAGGACCCGCCCGCGCCGCAATTGGACGCGCACGTGCGCAGGTGCAGCTCAAACCCGGAAACACTCGCCAGCACCATCCCTTCACCGTCCGGCTCCAGCCAGCTGCCTTCGGCGCCTTCATCCAGGTCACCCACGGTGAAACCCTGCCAGCTGTTGAGGTCCATGCAGGTGCTGCCCGCGCAGCTGTTCACATACATCTTGCGGTTGTCCGCCATGTTCACGGTGATTTCACCCTGGTTGTAGGACATGAACACGCGGCCCCCCGGCGTCACTGCAAAAGCAGTGCTCCAGTCCCCCACGCGGTGGAGGAACCCCAACGCAGAGACTTCCCAAGACGCGGCGGTGACACAATTGCTGGCGCAGCGCGCGTAGTAGAGGAGGTTTTCATTGGCCGCAGAGTCACCCAGGCGCAGGCTCACGTGGGTCACGCCTGTGCCGTCCTGGACGGCGTACAGCGGGTTGCCATTGAGGACCACACCCGCGCTCCAGTTGTCCAGGGTGGTACAGCTGCCGCCACACGCCAGGTACACCGCGGAGTACGAGTTGTACTGTCCGGACGTAAGGAATGACACGCGCCCGTTGGGCTCCACCATGAACGTGCTGTTGGTGTTGATGGTGCTGGAGCCCGGGGCCAGCGTGGACAGGTCCAGCTGCGTCCAGGACGCCGCGCTGCCGCAGTTGGAAGCACACGTCAGGTAGACCAGCGCGTTGGCCGAGTTCCCCAGGCCCGTCACCGCGCTCACCAGCAGGTGGATGCGGCCCGAGGCGTCCACGGCAAGCCCATACGGCCCGGCCGTGGTTGTGCCCAGCTGCGCATTGGAGGTGAGCTGGACGGGATTCCACGACGCTGGATCATCACAGTTGGCCTGGCAGCTGCCGTAGTGGACACGTTCGGCGGCACCGTCCAGGAACGCCAGGTGCATGGTGCCATCCGGGCCCACCGCAAGATGTTGGTCATAGAACCCCACCCGCAGGAACGTTCCCGCGCCCCCGGGGGACCCGCCGCTGCTGCTGCTGCTGCTCGAACTGCTGCTGCTCGAACTGCCGCCGCTGGTGCCCGCACTGCTGCTGTTACGGCTGCTGCTCACCATGGCAGAGCTGCTGGCCGGTCCCACGCTGGTGGCGGTGCTGGTGGCAGCGGAACTGGTGGCCGTGCTGCTTGCGCCGCCCATGCTGGAACCTCCTCCGGTGCTGCCACCGCCGCCGCTGCTGGAACTGGAAGAGCTGGACGTGGAAGCGTCCGGTTGTGGGTCACAAGCCACAACGCAGAGCGCGGCACAGGCAAGCATGGGCAAACGCATGACGGAATCCTTTTGCGGGCAGCGTGAAGACGCCAATGTGGCCTCTCCCCCCGTGGAGACGCAATCCCAGACGGCTTCCCCACATGTGTTGCGGGGAGACAGCGCAACCGGGTTGACGTGCTGGGCGTCTGCTAACGTGACGCCATGGCAAAACGGATTGTGGTGATGGTGGTGCTGGGGCTGGTGACGGCGGTGGGACTGCACGCGTGTGGCCCCGTGGTGGAGCCGCCGCCTGGTGGGAAACACCCGTGGGATGTGCGCGGGAACTACGCGGTCACCCATGACAACACGCTCACCCTCACGCTCAACGTCGGCGGCGCGCAGCGGCAGGTCACGGCGCAGGGCTATGGCAACGTGGTGGACTTTGGCCAGGTCAACGGGATGCCGGTAACCCTGGACCTCAGCGCGTTCTGCGCCCGCCCGGAAGTGGTGTGCCCGGCAGAAACGTTCTGGTCCGCCGTGGCGGTGGACCTGCAGGAACCCAACCGGATGCAGGACCTGCATGTGCTCAACGTGGTCAACAACACCGCGCGCAACCTGCCGGCGGGGCAACGCGCGCAGGTGTTGGGCGGCCTGGTCAACCACGCGCAGCAGGACCGTTTTGTCCTTGGGCTGGGCGCGCAAAGCGGCTCACAGGGTGACTGCGCGGCGTTGGCCGTGTCCCTGGCGGGCGGGCGCTTTTCCCGCGTGGGAGAGATGCTGGTGACCCAGACCGTGTATCAGACGCCAACGGGCGCACCGTGCAACCCGGATGCAGGCGCGCCCGACGCTGCGGCCGGCGCGGACGGCGGAGCCGCGTGCGCACCGGTGGCGGTGCAGCGTCTGACCTGGGAGGCGGATGCGGGCGTGGAAGGCATCAAGGAGGGCCGCGTGGTGCTGGCGTGGCTGGGCGGCTGCGCGTTTGGCCCGGCGCTGGTGGGCGCCACGTTGAGCCTGGAGAGCACCTTCAGCGCGCTGCGCACCGGAGAGTTTGACCCGCCGCCATTCACGCCGGTTCCGGCCACGTTGCCCGACGGCGGACTCCCGGATGCCGCAGCGGCGGGGGATGCGGGTGAGACCGTGGATGCAGGTTCAAACATGGACGCAGGCGGCTGATTCCGCCACGCGGCTTGACGGGGCGGGGCCACGCGTCACACAGAGTCCGCATGCAGACGCGGGCCTTTGTTGTTGGCGTGTTGGTTGTTGTGGGGTGTGCCACGTCCACCGAGGTGGACTCGCTCAAGGTGGAGCAGCGCAAGCTGGTGGACCGCCTGGAAAAACTGGAAGCGCGTCTGGACAAACAACGCGCAGAAGAAAAGGCCCGCGCGCTTGGCGGGCGCCCGGACCCGGACAAGGTCTACAGCGTTGTGGTGGGGACTGCGCCAACGTTGGGCCCCGCCGATGCGGCGGTGACCATTGTGGAGTTTGCGGATTTCCAATGCCCGTTTTGTGATCGTGCGGAGCGCACGCTCAAGCGGGTGATGGAGACGTATGGCAACCGCGTCCGGCTGGTGTGGAAGCACAACCCATTGCCGTTCCACAACAACGCCTTGCCAGCAGCGGTGGCTTCTGAGTGCGCCTTGGCGCAGCAGCGCTTCTGGCCCATGCATGACGCGTTGTACGTGGGCTTCCGTGAATCCCAGAGCCTGGACGCCGAACAGTCCGCCCAGGACGTGGGACTGGACCTGGAAGCGTTCCGCACCTGCATGACCAACCCTGCCACCGAGGACCGCGTGCGCGCGGACATGAAACAGGCTGCAGAGCTTGGTGCCCGGGGTACGCCGGCGTTTTTCATCAACGGCCGCCCGCTCATGGGGGCCCAGCCGTTTGAGGCCTTCAAGGCCATCATTGACGAGGAGCTGGCCAAGCCCAAACCTGGAGCGCCGTCCCGCCGCTGAGCATGACCCGGTTGGTTCACGGTTTCCCGGCGGGGCACGCCACCAGCCACGCCGGCGTGAGGTCCATGAAGTCCCGGTTGCTCAGGTTGCGCCAGCCCATGGCGCCACCATTCATGCGCTCCAACACCACATATTCAGGATCATCCTGGTCTTCCTTGAGCGTGGAGTTGCGCCAATCCCCCCGCAGCTCCAGGCACGTATCGGTTCCGTTGACCCGCACCACCACCGACACGCGCTGGGTGGTCCCCAGTGACGTCCCAGAACCGTTGACCAGCTTCTTGCGTGCGTCCACCGCCACGGAGGAAACCACGGTGGTCTCCTCGGACGGGTCCCCCCCCCGGCCCCAATACCGGCTGGGCGCATTGCCCTTGCGCGCCAGGGCGCGCTGCACCAGCGCCGTGAGCTGCGGCGAAGATTTCCCCTTCTTGGCCGGCGGCGCCAGTTTGAGGACGTCCTTGAGGCGCGCCACCTCCTTGGCCGTGGTCTCATCCTGGCACCGTGGGCGGGACGGCCGGTACACATCCACCGCATCCCCAAAGCCCACCGGATAGGCCGCCTTGAACGAGGACACCAACGCGTCCGCCAGCCCCGCCTCCATCTTCCAGCAACTGGCGCTTGCGGTTCCTGTCTTGCCCGGCACCTTTGGCGCCACCGCATCACCGTCATCATCCTGGGCCCATGCGCCAGCAGCGCCACCCGCGCCCACCACAACCACCAGCAACGCCACCTTGCATGTCTGTTTCACCGCGTAACGTGCCTGCGCCACAACGCCTCCAGGTGTTGGAACCAGCCCACAAACGACGCTGGCTCTTTGCACTTCCAGAAAGAAACACTGCCCGCGCTTGGGCCTCGTTGGCAACAGGGTGCGTCCCCACGTCCTTTGTCAGCCGCGCAAGCGCCATGTTACCAGTTGGCTCAGGTCTTCCAGCCGGCGTGTCGTCGGGATGAAGGTGTCTTTTGGGCTTGGGTTCCTCAGCGGCGGTGCGGCAGTTGACCCGGTGGCTTGCGCCAACCGCCCCAGAATCCATCCGCGCCGAGGTGGAACGGCGCCAGCTCATCAGGATTCGCGAGCATGTGCCCATGCTCTACATGATTGCCACGTTGAACACGCTCATCCTCATGGCGGTGTGCGCGCAGACCGGCATTGCCCCGCGCTACTACCTGTGGATGTCCGGGCTCATTGTCCTGGCCGTGGTCCGGACGGTGATGTGGTCCCGCACCAAACAGGCTGCGCTGGCCCCGGCGGCGGTGTCCTCGCTCCTCAAACGCTCGGCGTGGGTTGCCACGGCAACGCTGCTGGTGACGGGCGCGTTCACAACCTACACGTTTGTGTCCGGCGCGTTCTTCCGCTCCACGCTCATCCCCATCTCCCTGGCGTTTGGCTCCATGTCCATTGCCCATTGTTTTGCCCCGCTGCGCCCTTCCGCCGTGGCGGCGCTCACGCTGGGAATCATTCCTTCGGCCGCCGCCATGATCCTGGTGGGCAACTTTGACGCACAGGTCCTTGGCGTCAGCATGCTCAGCATTGCCATGCTCATGATCCACTTTGTTGCCGGGCAGTATGACCAGCTGGTCACCGAGGTGCAGCTGCAGCGGGAGGTGCATGACCTGGCCAACACCGATGCGCTCACCGGCCTGGCCAACCGGCGCGCGGTGGTGGCCATGGTTGAAAAGGAACTGGCTTTGGGCACGGGCAACACCTTTGGCGTGGCCCTGCTGGACCTGGATGGGTTCAAGGGCATCAACGACCGGCTTGGTCACCTTGCGGGTGATGCACTTCTGCGGGTGGTGGGGCAGCGGCTCCACGCAGCCCGCGCCGCAACGGACACCGTGGGACGGCTGGGTGGTGATGAGTTCATTGTGATCTTCCGCGCCATCCAAGGCGCCCCGGACGTGACCGCCCGCGCCGCCACCATGCTGGCTGAATTGTGCCGCACCACGGAGATTGCCGGCGAGACGGTGATGGTGCGCGCCAGCCTGGGCGCATCCACATTCCCGCAGCACGGGCACACCACTGCGGCCCTGCTGGCCGCGGCGGATGAAGCGCTCTACGCCAACAAGCGTGAACGCACTGCCGCGCGCAGCGCGGTGGAGGCCGAGGCGACCGAAGAACGCCGACGGCACCGCACGTCCTGAACATGCGCATGCAGCGCACAACGTGGGCGGGCCTGCTTCTTTTCAGGCTGCGCGTGCGGCCCGCCTGCGCCGCACCGCAAACCTCAGCGCCACCAGCCCCAACCCCAGCCCCAGGGGACCCTGGGCCCCCACCGCCGTGCACGCCCCACAACCAGCCGGGCTTTCTCCACCACCCGCGCTGCCAGAGGCGCCGCCCGCCAAAGAACTGCCGGTGCTGCTGCCCACAGTTGTGCCCCCGGACAACGTCCCTGACGTTGCGGGAAGTGTGACGGCGGCCGAAGACCCGGAGTTCCCAGCGGATGTTGCCGCGGAAGACGGACCATTTGCGGAAGATGACGCCGGAGCGGCGGAACTGCTGTTGCCCATGCCCGCGTCCAAGGGCACGCCGCCGTCCGCTTGTGGTGGCAGTGTGAACCAGCCCACCACGGCGTCACGGGCGTCAAACTGGGAACCGGTGCTGCGGTAGGTGCTGCCGTTGGTCACCGGAAAATCTGGTGAATGGGTCAGGCCGCCCACCGCCACCACCGTTCCAGCGCTGTTGGTGGCCAACGTGCGCAACGCGTCCTCGGCGCCACCGCCCGCCCGGGACGCAAGGTCCACGCGGGACAGGTCCACCGGCAAGACCGCCAGGAATCCATCCTGCCCACCGCGTGGTCCCTGCAGCACGGCCCCGGTGGGAAACGCGGAGGACAGGCTCAGGCCCGCCACCACCACGCGTCCATCCGCCAAAAAGCCCACACCCTCGGCGGCATCACCCTGCGCGCCACCCAGGTAGCTCAGCGCGCGGAACGTTCCATTGGTTTCAAACACCGCAAGCAATGCCTCGTTGCCACCACCGCTGCCGGGCTGGACCGCCCCGGGTGATGTGGACAGGTTGGTGGAGTTGGTGCCGCCGGCAATGGCCAGCAGGTTGCCGCGCACCGCCAGACCATGCGTTTCCACAAAGTCATCCCCGCCGCCCCCCAGATACGTGCTGAACACCAGGCTGGCGCCGTTGGCGGCAAGGGCGGTGAGTGTCAGGTCTGACCCGCCGCGGTTGGTGGCCTGGTGCGCCCCCGCGGTGGTTGGAAAATCCGTGGAGTTTGCGCTGGCCAGCACGTAGACCACACCACTGGCGGGGTCCACGCGAACCGACGGATTGACGCCGTCATCACCGGTTCCGCCCAGATACGTTCCCCACACCACCGACTGCGCGTCCACCGCCAGCTTCACCACCACGGCATTGAGGCCGGTTCCCGGCGTGGTGTCATACGCGCCCGGGGTGACGTGGGGATTGACGGCGCTGCTGATGACTCCGGCCACCACCGCGCCGGTGGCGTCCACGTCAAAATCACGGATGATGTCCCGCCCCGCACCGCCCAGGTAGGTGGCCCACACCACCGCACCAGCCGGGGTGAGCTTCACCACAAAACCGTCTTGCGGCCCATAAAACGGCTCCACCAGGGAATCACCGGCAAACGTGGGCTGCACCACGCCGTTGGTGGTGGGAAAACCGGCGCCAGCGCGGCCGGCAATGTAGACCCCGGTCTGGTTCACTTCCACCGCGTACGCCCGGTCATACGCGGGCCCGCCCACCAGCGTGGCCCACACCAGCGTGCCATCCGGGGCAAACCTGGCCACCCACGCATCATGGGGACCGGACTGGGCGCCATTGGCCCCCGGGTTCAGCGTGGTTCCGTCCGTCGTGGGAAATCCGGGAGACTCGGTGCCACCGGTGGCGTAGATGTTGCCCTGGTCATCCACCGCCACGTCGCGGCAGGTGTCCTCCAGCGTTCCGCCCAAAAACGTGGCGCTCAACGTCTGCGCCCGCCCGGTCTGTGAAAAGCCGGACGTGGCCAGCAGACCCACCGCAACCCAAAGACGCTTGACCATGGATTGACCTTGCCATGCCGGCAAAAAATGTTCTGGTTGCATTGCGTCCTTCCACCGCTGGTGTTGCGGTGCGTTGCCCAATGCCATTGGACGGGCGGCCAACCAGAAGCCAACGTTCGTATTGACGGTTGACGTGCCGCACTGCACTGCAATGCGCGCGGTGGAGAAAATGCAACCGCTGGGAGCGTTTCATGTGGAGCAGGGTCTGGACCGCGCGCGGGATGGCACTGTGGGTCCTTGCAGTGGTGCTCCACGCGTCCGTGGCGCGCGCGGATAACACCCAACAGGACCTGGCCAAATACAAACACCTGCGCCAGCGCCTGCTCACCCAGTTCACCAGCGTGGGCCCCGGTCCCGGGCAAAGCCAGCCGGCACCGGAGCGCAATGACGCGCAGGGTTTCATGAAGTGGGGGGATGGAACCATTGCGTTGGGTTTCTACATGGGCGTGCTGGCCACCGAGCTGTACATGTTTGCCCACCCCGCGCAGTTCCCCGGCGCGGACCTGGGGGACACCACCCAGCGTGGCAGGACCGAGGACGAACTTTACCACGCGCTGTTGGCCCTGGAGCGTCTGGACCTCAACGCCGACGCTGCGTTTCCACCGCCGTGCACCACACAACCCGCGCTCAATGGGTTCTTCATCCGGGATGATGTGCCGGCGGATTTCAACAGCCACTTCCCGGGCATCACGCTCATCATGAGTGACTTCATAGACCCGGTGCTCACCAACAAGGAGATGAGCCAGGATCAGGTTTATCATGTGCAAACTGGTCTGGCCCTGGTGCTCACGTTGGTGCCGCCGGACCTGGTGGTGCAGGGACGTGCATTGCGCGCGTGGGCCGTGGAGCAGGCGCAACGTATTGCGCAACACTTTTCCGGCGGGGACTGGATCATTCGCAACCCCGCGTGTGCGGACCGTTCGGTCAACCGCGGTGAAAACGCGTTGGGTTATGCCCGCGGGCAGGCGCTTGCGGCAGCGTTTTTGACCAACGGTGCACTGATGCCCGTCACCAGCGGCCTGCAGTCCACCGTGTGGGAGACGCTGCGTTCCACCGCCAACCCCGCCTACCGTGACGAGGACAACCTTCACATGGCGCTGGCCATCATGGCCGTGGGCAATGGCTACGGCCCGGACACGGCACAGGTGATGGCCACCCTGGCAGACACGCAGGACTGGCCGCTCTACCCGCTGTTGCACCGCGTGCTCCACCCGCAGGACGCGCCGGGGTTCTGCACCACCGCCGCCACGGTCAACCCGCGCGCGCGGGAGATGCTGGACGAACTCCCCATGGATGCCGACCCCGCCTGCCCCGGCGCTGCGGGACCGGCGCCACACGGGTTCACCATCCACAACCGCTTCATTCGCGGGCGCAGCCAGGCGTACGTGGGGCCGCCGGGCTGTGAAGGCATGCGTTACCACGGGCTGGACTACATGCTGCTGCACAACCTCTACGCCATTGCCACCCCTGGCACGTGGAACGGCAGCCCAGATGCGGACCCTTGCGCGCCGCCGCCGGCGGTTGACGCCGGACGGCCGGATGCCGCCACCCCTCCACCACAAGATGCCGGCGTGGACGCGGGCAACACCATCCCTGACGCCAGCACGCCACGCGTGGACGCGGGGACATCCAATGTCGACAGCGGAACGCCTCAACGCTCTGACGCCGGTTCCGTCCCCAACACAGACAGCGGCATCACCGGCGGTGAACAACCGGCGGATGCAGGGACCGCCCCTGCGGAACCGGATGGCTGTCTGTGTGCACGCCACAACGCTGCGGCGCCGTGGACCCAATTGGCTCTCGGTTGCGCGCTGCTGGTGTTGAGGCGCGCGCACCGTCGGCAACGGCACGGAGTCAGGGCAACCTGCGCAGCTCCCGCCAGGTCAACGCAGCACCCGCGCCCAACAACAGACCACCCAGCGGACTGAACAACACCAACGGGTTGGGGTCATTGCCCCACAACCACGCACCGCCTGTAAAAAATCCCGCAGGCAACAACACCGCGCCCCACACCAGGCAACGTGACGCCCAGGCGCGGCCCGGGCCCGTCCAGCTTTCATGGCTGCGCAGCGTGGCCGCAAAGCCCAGGTGAACCAGACCCAGCAACGCACCGTGGGCATGCGCCAACGTCCACAACAGACGCCGCGTGGCGTACGTCTCTGCAAGGTAGGGAGTGACCTTGAGGCCGTGGAGGGTCTCCAGCAACACGCCAAGCACAATAAAGAGGGCCACCATGCCCCAGCCCAGCTGTTCATGACGGCGCGGGCTCATTCGGTGATTCCCACCGGGCTGTCATCACGCTTGTGCATCAACACCTCAAGCCGTTGCTGGTCCACGTCCCCATCCTGTTGCACCAGCACGGCCGGTTGCGCCACGCGGCCGCTGCGCTGCGCCCGCCATTGTGCCAGCGCCTTGGTTGCCACGTCACGCCGCGCGGACGCCGACGCCACAAAGTCATAGTGGGTGGTTTTGCCACCGTCACCAAACAACGCAACTCCCGCCATGAACCGCACGGCTGCATAACGGTCTTCCAACAACGCCGAAAGGACCGGCGTCTGCCAGGATTCCCCAGACACAGCACGCGCCACGTCCCACCCCAAATGCCAGGCCACAATGGCGCGTTGTGCTGCGTCACCCGTGGTGGCCCACACCACACCTGCCGCCGTGGTCTGGTGGTCTTCCGGAAGTTGTGGCGTGGGTTGTCCATACCAGGCACCAAGGTGTTTGGCGGTCCAGGCCAGTGTCTGGTCCAGGTGGCACAGGTTGCACGCGTTGGGCTTGTCCCGGGAGCCCACGCCAGACGCGGTGGGACTGTCAAAGCGGTGGTTGGCGCGCGCGGCCAACAGGCCGTAGGTCACCCTTGGCATGTGGCAGTTGATGCATTGCGCGCCGGAAGACGTGGCGTTGTGGTGGGAATGTTCCGGCAGCGTGGCGTGGCACTGCGTGCACATGGCGTTGCCTTGTTTTTCTGACGACACCTGCCGGTCTGCTGGAGCGTTGTGCATGGAATGGCAGGACACACACGTCATGGTCCCTTTGGTGAAACAGCCGCTCAACATCATCGCACTGTGTTCGCGGCCGGCCACGCGCGCGGTGCCATCCGGCCAGAACGCGCCAGCAACCCGCGGCCGGGTGATGTTTTGTTGTGAGGTGACGCGGTTGAGGTTCATGGCCGCGCGCGGCAGGAAGCGGTCTTCATGACGTTCCCCGGCGCGGAAAGGATCTTTATCCGCGCGGCCACCCGGTTCCACGCGCAAGAGACTCTCCGAATGGCACTGGGCACACACGGCCTGCGCGCGTTGGGACTCCAGCCTCTGGGGTTGAACCACCGTCTCATCTCCGGCGTCACGCCAGGCCAACATCCAACGGCGCACCGGGTTGTGGTTGACCTCCACGTGCTGTTGCGCGGGGCCGTGGCACGCACCGCAGCTGATGCCCAGGTCTCCCACGCTCACGTGGTCCTGGCGTGATGCATCTTCGCGGGACCAACCGGTGGCATGGCAACGGAAACAACTGTCATCCCAACGCCCGGAGGTTCCGCGGTCTGCCCACGCCGGGTCCACCAGGAAAGAGTCTGCATTGGGAATCCACCGGCGGGACTCCACCAGCCACACCCACAAGAACTGCTGAAGCACGCCAGCGTCATTGCGGAACCAGTAGGCCTGCGTGTGGTGCGAACCCGTGGTCAACGCCACACGTCTGGTGCGCAACACCTGGTGGTTTCCGTTGTCAGCCGGCGGGATCACCAACGCGCCGTCTTCTGGTGCGTGTTGCGCAATGACCTCATCCACAAAAAACGCGCCCTGGTCCTGGCGCACCACAAAGGCCTGACCCCGGTCTTCCAGGCGTTCACCGGCAAACGGGCTGAGCACCGCGCCGGGCACCGCGGCCTGGGTCATGGTGCGGTGGTAGGTGCGTGCATGGCTGGCGTGTTGGGACGGGTGACAAGCCTGGCATTGGGTGCGTGAGACAAAACCGCCCGTGTCCCGCTGCGGTGGCACCAGCGTGGCAACATCCGCTGGCGGTGGCGTGTTGCTGCACGCGCACGCCGACGCCACCAACAACGTTGTTGCCCACACTGGCATGCCACCAGACACCGCCCGGCTCCCGTTCAACCGCTGGTGCACAGTGGCGGCCCGCCCTGGGGATCCTCCACACACACGCACGGGTCACCGGCCACCGCGCTGGCTCCGGTGGCGTCGGGGACCACCGTTCCGTGGCCGCTGGCCAGCAAGGCCTGCGCTTCTGCTGCGGAGGACGCCACCGCGCGTCCAAACAGGATGGCGGTGGAAGGTTGTGGCGCCACACAGCGTGACCCCTGGGCAAAACGTCCGGAGAGGCAGCTGTCCTCACACGCCCAGTCATTGGCAAACCGCCCGGACCCGCACGCATCCACACACGTGGCGTCCTGTGCGTCCACGTTGGCAAAACGGCCCACCGAACATTGCGCCTGGCAGAGGGACCCGTCCGCGTAGCGGCCCGGCTCGCAGCTGGCCACACATGCACCGTTGTCCCGGTTCAACCCGGAGGGACAATCCACCTCACACGCCGCGCCGTTGGCAAACCGCCCTTGCGGGCACCCATCCACGCAGCGGTCCACGTTGGCAAAACGCCCCACGCCGCACCCGTCCACGCACGCCCGCACATCCGCAAAGCGTCCCACGCCGCAGCCATCCACACACCGGTTGCGCGTGTCATCCGCGTAGCGGCCTTGCGAACATGCCACGCCGCACGCGGTGCCCTCGGCGTAACGGCCATTGGAACAGCTGCGCGCACACTGGGCACCGTCGGCAAAGCGGCCCGGTGAACAGCTGTCCACGCACGCGGCAACCTCGGCAAAACGCCCCGCGCTGCAGGCATCCACGCAGCGGCCGCCCTCGCTGAAACGTCCCGTGGGGCAATTGGACACGCACCCATCCCCCTGCGGCGTGGTCCCGGGCGAACACGTGGTGACGCACGCATCTCCGTCAACAAAACGCCCGGGTTCGCAGCTGGTGACGCAGGTGGCCCCGCTGGCAAAGCGCCCTGCGCCGCACACGTCCACGCACGCGGCATCTTGCGCAAACCGCCCTGCTGAACACGCCGCCAGGCACGCCCCCGAATCACTGAACCGCCCAGGCGCGCACGCAGCAACGCAGGATGCCCCGTCACTGAAACGCCCCACGGGACACTGGTCCACGCACACATCCGCATTGGCAAAACGCCCGGCGCTGCATCCCGTCGCGCACGTTCGCACGTCACCCACGCTGCCCTGTGGGCAAACGTCCACGCAGTCCCTCCCACTGGAGAACCGGCCGGCAGAACACTCGGTGACGCAACGCTGGTTGTCGCTGAAACGGCCCGTTGCGCATTGGGCCACACATGTGTCGTCGTTGCGCACCTCGGTGAGGCCACATCCATCCACACATTCGGCACCGCTGCTGAACCGTCCCGGGGAACATGCGCGCGCACAGGTGGCGCCATCCGCGTAGCGGCCCACCGCGCAGGAGGTCACGCACAACGCGTCTTGCGCAAACCGGCCCTGGCCACACTGCTCCAGGCACGCGTTGCCGTCCTGGAAACGCCCGGCAGGGCACGCGCCAACGCAGCTGTTGGATTCAATCAACGCGCCGGGGCTGCACGCATCCACACACGCGCCCGCCTGTGCAAAACGTCCCGGTGCGCAGGGCTCCTCGCACACGTTGGTGGGGACGGCGCCAAGGTTGAACAGGAGACACACGTTGGCCGGCACGCGCGCTGGGGCCACATCACAGCTGGTGGCCCCCGCATCACCGGAGCCCGCATCAGGGGCGGAACCGCCCGCGTCAATGGAAACACCACCATCCGGGTTCAACGTGGCTGCATCTGCGTCACCGCCAGCGTCATTGGCAGGTGCTCCAGCGTCATCACCCGAATCCGGTGGAACGGTGGCATCACGCGTTGGACCTGCATCCCTCTGGCCCGCATCCAAACGCCCGCCGTCAGCCATGGTCACGGCAGCGTCACGGCCCGTCATGGCCGCGTCTTGTGCACCACCGTCGGCTGCGGGTGGGCCGGAATCCTGCCCACCGCCACCCGGACCAGCGTCGTCCGTTTGTCCCGTGGTGGAACAACCCGCCACCAGGGCAACCACAACCACTGAAGTCCAACACCATTGGCCCATGCGCATGCAGGGGCGGTAGCACGCGCAACACATGCGCGCACCCCGCACCAGACGCCTCCAACGTTGCGCGCACGCCGGGTGGGCCGTGACGGGGGTCACGTCCTGTGTTGCTTCACCCGCGGCCAGGTCCTCTCAACACGCAGCGGCCTGGCGCCACGCACCGGTCATTGGGGAACAAACACCACCCGGCGTCCAGAGGGTGTCCGGTTGGCCTCGTTGAACCACAGGTTCTGCAACACTGTGCCGCCAATGGACTCAAGCCCCACCGTGGCGCCGCCACCCGTTGCCAGCAGTGGGTCCACCCCGGTCATGGAGCAGTAGTTGAAGTGGATGCCACCGCTGGGGAACATCACCACCTGGAAGCTCAGCTCCGAAGACGACGCAAACATGAACGTTCCCGCCCACTGGGCCACCATGGCGGTCTCCCGGGTGAAAAACGCTCCGGTGCCGGTCACCACATCCGCCGTGCCCAACAGCCACGCGCCGTGGTCTGGCTGGTAGAGGTCATCCCAGAACGGGGCAATGACGCCAGGACCTGGCGGTCCAAGGGGCAGCAGCGTGTTGGCGTACAGCGGCGAGCCGGTATCAAACGTCTGACCGGACGGCAGAAGCTGCAGGTATCCATTGGTGGCCACGCGCGCCTGGGACATGCCAACGCCGTAATGGTAGAACGTGGCCGGAAGCGGCGTCACGGGTGACCAGCTGTCATCAGCGCCGGCGGGGAACACCGTCACGTCCTTGAGCTCCACACATCCCTGCTCCAGCGCCACGGTTGTTCCATAGTTCGGGGCGGGGAAACACGTGGCGCTGCACCCCGGCGTGCCGTCGCAAAATTCGCTGGGCTCCTGGATGCCGTTGCCGCATCCTTGGGCGCTGATGACCACGCGGTAGTTGCCAATGACCTCGTTGTCCCCAAAATCCGACAAGTGCAGGTAAAGCGTTTGTCCGGCGGGCAGCGTGAACGTCACACTGGAACAAAGGCCCAGCCCAGCACCGTCATCATTGTAGGCAAGCTGCGCGCCCAACGCGTCCCGCACAGACAACACGGTATCGCTGCCCACGGGGCAGGGTCCGGGGACGCCGGTATCGGTGGTGGCAGTGACCACCCAGTCTCCAGTGGCGGAATGGCGCAGGGCAACCACGTCTTCATCGCCCGCAGGAGACACAGACCCCTGGAAGATGACATCTGGCGTCCACGGGCCATTGTTGGACACCGGGAAGAAGTCGTCCTCGGCCACTGCAACCGCGCCGTCATCATTGGGCTCATACTCCGGGATGGCAAACTCCTGCGCGCACCCCCGGCTGCAACCATCACCCGCAAGCGGCGGCATCTGGCTGTCATCACAACCTTCAAAGAACTCGCGCACGCCATTGCCGCACACGCCCGGCAGCCGGCAGTAAACCGTGCAACCCGGGGAGCCGTCACAGTCCTCACGGTCTTCCCGCACGCCGTTGCCACACACTGATGCGCGCATCCGCAGGTGATACCCGCCGGGGAAGGAGCTGATGTCATCCTCGGCCAGCACGGTGACATCCAGGTACGAACCGTCCCCCAGAAGGTAAGGGATGGAACGCGGGCAGGTGCCGGTGCCTCCGCCGGCAAACGGCGTGGCCATTCCCGGAGCGCGCACCACCATGGCCAGGTTCATGTCACACGCGTCTTCGGTGCCGGTGAACACATCAAGATCCACCCACATGAGGTTTCCAGAGGAGTTGATGAAACGGAACGTGTCCTCGTCACCGGGCACGCTGATGTAGCCCAGGACCGTCTCGTTGCCTGCCGTCCGCAGGTCGGTGGGCACGGCGGGGTAGTCGTTGCCCAGCGGGCCACCCGCAGTGTCCGGGAACCCGTCGTCATTGGGCTCGGATTCAGGGCCATCAACGTTCCGGACGCATTGCGCGGTGCAGGTGCTGTTGCCTACCGGCGGAAGGCGCCCGTGGTCACAGGTCTCCGGGTACTCCACCACGCCATTGCCGCACACCGTGGCAAGAGCACAGTTGGCCTGGCACCCCGGCGTGCCGTCACAGTCCTCGGACGGTTCACGCACCAGGTTGCCGCACACGCCAATGTTGACGCGCGCGGCGTAGGCCGGCACCGCAACGGCATCACTGAAGCCCAGGATCTGCACGTAGAAATTGGTGCTGCCCACCGGGACGGTCAGACGCCTCACCAGCGAACAAACGCCATCACCGTCATCATCATTGGTCTGCAGGATGTTGCCCGCAACATCCCGCACCACCAGGTACGTGTCTCCCGCGCAGGCACCGCCGTTGGGGCCAAACAGTTCCACCCGCACGCTCACCGGAGCGGTGGTTGCGCCACCCAGTTGGATCTTGAAGACGTCCTCGTCACCCCCGGCGTCCACGCTGCCGCGCAACCACAGCTCCGGGCTCCAGGGCACGCCATTGAAGGTGGTCATGGTGAAGTCACTGCCGCCCGGCTGAAGCGGATAGACCTGGGTGAAGGGGTTCCGCTGGTTGGGCTCCACCTCGTCAAAGATGGATTCCACCTGGCAGGACGGGCTGCATCCGTCCACCGCAACCGAAGGGACCTGGCTGTCATCACAGGTCTCCGGCCCGGTGATCTGCCCGTCACCGCACAACGCGGTGCGCGTGAGCGTGAGCGTGTAGCGGGGGACCGCAGCGGCGTCCGAGAACTGCAGCACCTGGAGGTACACCACGGTAAGGGGCGGCACGGTGATGGTCCCCACGGGGCAGAAGTTGCCCGGAGCGGAGTCATCAAACCGCGCCAGCACGGCTCCGGCGCTGTCTCGCACGTTGAGGTACGTGTCATGGCCGGCGCACGTCTGGCCCGGCTCGGTGATGTTCACGCTGAGGGACCATGTTGTCACCTGGGTGGTGTCATTGCGCAGGGCAAAGAGGTCTTCGTCCCCGTCCGGGCTGAGGCGCGCATGAATGACCACGTTGGTGTCAAACAGACCGTTGGCGTTGGGCAATGCCCCGGTGAAGTCGTTGCCGTCGCTTCCGCCGCCGGTGCTGGGGGTGCCGTCATCATTGGGCTCAACCTCAAAGTAATGCCCGGGTTCCACCGCGCACAGCGCAGAGCAACCATCTCCGCCCATGGGAGCCCCGGGTCCATCGTCACAACCCTCAGAACCTTCCACCACGCCGTTGCCACACGCCGGTATCACGCTGCTGCTGCTCATCCCAACGCTGCTGCTCACTCCTGCGCTGGTGCTGCTCACCCCAACGCTGCTGCTCACCCCAACGCTGCTGCTCACTCCGGCGCTGGTGCTGCTCACTCCGATGGCGCTGCTGGCCCCTGCGCTGCTGCTCACACCCACCGCGCTGCTGGCTCCCGCGCTGCTGCTCACACCCACCGCGCTGCTGGCTCCCGCGCTGCTGCTCACGCCCACCGCGCTGCTGGCCCCTGCGCTGCTGCTCACACCCACCGCGCTGCTGGCCCCCACGCTGCTGCTCACGCCCGCCGTGCTTGTGGCACCCGCGCTGCTGCTCACGCCCGCCGTGCTGCTGCTCACACCCACCGCGCTGCTGCTCACACCCACCGCGCTGCTGGCCCCCACGCTGCTGCTCACGCCCGCCGTACTTGTGGCGCCCGCATTGCTGCTGCTCACCGGCGCGCTGCTTGCTCCCACGCTGCTGCTCATGCCCGCCACGCTGCTGGCGCCGCCGCTGTTGCTGCTGCCGCTCCCTCCAACGCTGCTGGCACGGGATGAACTGGCACGGGATGAAACTGTCCCGCTGCTGGAGGATGAACCACCCGTCATGCCGCTGGATGACGACGATGAACTGGTGTCCTCGGAGTCCGTCCGGCCGGTGCAGCCGCCAAGGCCAAGGGTGGCCACCACGCAACACACCGCCCCCGTCCGACCCCACCCCATGCAAACCTTCACCGGTCACCTCAAGTCATTCAGCGTTTGAAGTTGGACCAGTAAGCGCCCAGCAGGGCAGCCCACATCATCCGTTTGGGTGAAACGGTCATTTTTTTGTGCGCAATCTTTGTCCCGGTCAAAGCGCCAACAGTCGGCGCAACGCGTGAATGACACCCAAGCCGCCCGCGTGGCGCGGGATGATGATCTTCTGCCCCAGGCGGCAGGTGTGACGTGCGGCGCCAACGCGGGTGAGACGGGCGGTTGAGAGGTGGTTGGGCTTGGTAGGGGGCGGGCGCGCCGGGTTGGGTGCCGGGGTGGCGTCCCAGGAGCGTTTCATCCGTCCATCCGGATGGACGGATGGAGGCGCGTCCTGAAGAGTGGAGCCACGTGCGCCGGCAGCGGATGCAAACGCGTGGCCTTGCGCCGCGTGGTGCGGTAAGACGCGCGCGCCGCGGCATGCGTGCACTTGGGGGAAACCGTGTTGCGTTGCCGTTGCGTCACGTTGCCTTTCCTCCCCCGTCAGGTGCGCTGACCTGCCGCCATGGAAGACCTCTCCCAGGACCGCGCGTGGTTGACCGGGTACCGCAACGGTGAACCCGCGGCCCTGGAGCGCGTGTTCCGCGCGTATGGGCCTCTGGTGTTTCACGTGTTGCGGGCAGGACGCGCGGGGGACGGGCGCGCCTACCTCTCCCGTGCCGTGGACGAAGATGACGTGGTGCAGGACACCTTCATCCGCCTGTTTTCCGACGCCACGCGCAAACGTTATGACGGCATCCGGCCGTTTGGTGCACTGGTGCGCGTGGTGGCGCGCAGCGCGTTGATTGACCACCTGCGGCGCCGGGACAAAGCCGCCCTGGCCCAGGGCCTGGAAGACGTGGACCTCCAGCCACAACCGCTGGACCAGTGGACGCCGGGCACGCCGTTGCCAGACCAGCTGGCGGTCACCGCGCAAGAACAAGAACGTGCGCGCGCGTTTGTGGCCGCGCTGCCAGAACAGGACCGCGGGTTGCTGCGCCTGCGGTTTGAGGAGGGCCTCACCCAGGACCAGGCCGCGCAACACCTGGGCGTCTCGCGCCAGAATTTGCGCACCCTTGAGGCAAAATTGCGCAACAAGATCAAGGACTTCATTGGCTCTCTGGGATGAGGGCGGATCCGCATCAACCACCGCGCCGGACGGGCACGTAAGGTGGAGTGGCTGCAAAAATACCAGGAGCCTTGGCATGGATTGGGACCCGGACACGCTGCGTGAAGCCGAACGCCTGCTCAACCGCGGGCAACCTTCGGCGCCACATCTGGATGCCTTGTGGCAGCGCATCCAGCCGCACACCGTGCCCGCGCGTAAACCCTGGTGGCAGGCAGGTTGGTTGTGGGCGCTGGTTCCCGCCGCGGCCGCAGGTTTGGCGTTGCTCATGGTGGAACAACCGCAGTTCCGCGCACGCGGTGGGTCTGATGCCGCGGCACTGGTGGAAGCGTCTTGCGGCTGGGTGGAACAGCCCTGCCACGTGGGACAACCCGCCTTTGTGCGCGTGTTGCCCCGCGCCAGCGGCTCCGGCGTGGCCACTGTGCTCCTGCAGTCCCAGGCCGGGCGCGCCTGGCTTGGTGACGCCGTGGAAATCAAGATGGATGGCACCACCACGCTGCCGGTGAAAGTGCTGCCGGACCAGGATGACGTCCAGCAGGGGCTCACCGTGGTCGTGTTCCGTACGCCTGTGGCCCTGACCGCAGAACAACGCACCGCGCTGTTGAGCGGTGACACCACGGGGGTGGCGCCGGAACAGGTGTTGCGCCTGGAGGTACGGCCATGATTGCCGCCTTGTGTTTCACGCTGGCCAGCGCATCTCCCCTGGTGCTTGCCGTGGGCGTCAACCGCGCGCCCGTGCCGGATGTGCAGGCGCTGGAATTTGCAGATGATGACGCCGCTGCCGCGGTGGAACTGTTTGACCGCGAAGGCCGCCGCACCTGGCTGCTCACCGAACCCGACGTGTCCAGCCAGCAGCGGTTTGCCGCCACCATGTCCCGCGCGGTGCCACCCACCATGGCGTCCCTGCGGCGCGCCGTGAAACAGATGGCCACGCAACTGGACGCCGAAGCCGCCGGCGCAGACACGCCGGTCATCATCTGGCTGGTGGGCCACGGCGCCATGGATGAAGCCGGCCAACCCTACCTGGCCCTCAATGATGGACGCCTGAGCCCGGACGCGCTGGAGCAGGAAGTGCTGCAACCGCTGGCCGCCGCGCACCGCATCCACGTCATCATTGACGCCTGCCATGCCGCCACGCTGGTCCGGTGGCGCGCCGCGGTGGTGCCGGCCACGCCACAAGAGGCGCAACAGGCTTTTGGCGGCGGGACCCGGGAGCAACCTCGCGTGGGCTACCTGCTGGCCGCCGCCGCGGGACAAAAAACGTATGAATGGAATGAAATCCGCTCGGGGGTTTTTTCGGCGCTGGTGCGCGCTGCGCTGCGCGGGGCCGCGGATGCGGATGGAAACCGCCGCATCACCTATGACGAGGCCAATGCGTATGTGACCGCCGCGCTGCAGGGCATTGATGTGCCGGACGCACGCCCTACCGTGACCGCCCGCCCGCCCAACGTGGAACGTGAAGCAGCGCTGAGCCGCGCCGAATGGTTTGTGGACGCCATGGGAATGACCGTGGCCGATGGACGCGCCGGCGCGCTCCACATTGAGGACGCGCGCGGCGTGTGGCTCACCGGTGGTCTGTTTGAGCGCGCCCATCCCGCCATGTTGTGGCTCCCCCGTGGCGGCGGGATGGTCCTTCGTGAAGGCACCACCGAATGGGAGTTGTTGGAGGATGGGTCGCGCTGGGTCCCCTCGGACCGCCCGTTGGCGCAGGGCGCGCGCGCACGTGGGCCTTTGGAGCGTGCGCTCAAGGAAGGGATGTTCACCGTCCCCTATGGCCCCAGCTACTGGCGCGGTTACCAGGCCGGCGTGGGTGCGGCGGCCCCCGCCGAATCCGTCGTGGCACCCAAGGCCTCCGTCTCCGCACCCTCGCCACGCCGTCATCTGGTGTGGCTGGCGGTGCCCGCGTGGACCCTGGCCGCCGCCGCGTTGGGCATCACCGTTGCCGTGGCTGCCGTGGGCGGCTGGGCCACCTGGCAATACCTCACCGTCACCTACCAACGGCAATCCCTGCTGGCACGCAACGCCATGGTGGGCGCGGGCGGCGTGGGATTGGCGCTGGTGGCGCTCACCGCCGGTCTGACCCTGCTGGCGGTGGGCGTCACCGGCGTTCTGGTGTGGTTGTCCTGATCCGGATCAACCACCCGCGCGCATGCCCCCGTAAGGGGATCAAGACTTCTTGATACAGGAGCTGGACATGAACATGCGGCGCGCTTTGATGGTGGGGACGTTGGGCTTGTGGGCAGTGGCTGGGTGTCAGCTGGATTCGGTGCTGCCCGTGGCGGACGGCTGTGAGTCCAATGACGACTGTGTGAGCGGCACTTGCAACAACGGCACCTGCGGGGAAACAAACGGGGCTTCGTCCTCGTCGTCCTCAGGCGCGTCATCCTCCAGCGGCCTGGCCTCCTCCACCCTCAACGCGTCTTCGGGCGCGGGTGGCTCGTCAGGCAGCAGTTTTGCTGCGTCCACGTCCATGGGCGGCTTCTCCTCCTCCTTGGCAGCTACAAGCTCGGGGCTGTCCAGCAGCGGTGGTGCCATCTCCATTGGCTCCTCCAGTGGCAGCGGTCCCCAGGTCATCATCCACGTGCGCGCCACAACCGAACCGTTCACCCACACCGACAGTCTGGCCGGTCAGACGCCACGCCAACACATCTACGGCATTCGCGCGTTGAGCCTGTACCGCACCGCCGCGGACCCCGCGCCGCTGCTCCTGTTTGACCACGGCAACAACTTTGTTGAGGCGCCCCTGGCCAACGGGTCAGACACCGTGGTGGGACGGGTGGCGGCGGCAACACTTCCGGATGACACGTTCACCATGGGCCGCGTGGTGCTCAGCCATATTGGCTACCACGTGGATGCGGTGATGCACGCCGGTGGCAACAACCTCCCCGGTACGTTCCGCAACCTCCACGTGTTTGGCAACAATGTCCTGCTGGATGCGCAGACCTTCCAGCGCGGGGACTACCGCTACGTGTTCAGCAGCATTGCCGGGGACTTCACCCAGCAAGGCGCCAACGGGCCGCTGCCGTCGGTGTCTGCCGCCAACGGCGTGACCCTGGTGCAGGAAGGTGATGAGGTGGTGCTCTACCTGCCGGCCAACATTGTCACCAGCCCGGGTGTCCAGGCAGACGTGAACGTCTCTTTCACCCTCAACACGGACAAGTGCTTCCGCTGGCAGGACCAGGAGGTCGCGGGAAACGCACCCAACGTGTTTGACACCACCCCAGGCTCCACCGAGCCCGTCCTCAAGTTTGGCGCCAACAGCTACCTTGTGACCATGCAATGACGTTGTGGTGGCGCAGTGGTGGACGCCCCTGATCCGCGTCAACCACGCGCCATGCCTGCTGCGTAAGAAGCACTGAAGGCTCCTGGAAGGACCGCAGCCCACGCATGCTCCGTGGCGCACGCGGTCCTTTCTGGCCGGACCCCCGCCACCTCAAGACATCGTCGACATGAACATGCGTGTTCGTCATTGTTCGCGTATTTTTCGTACTGCCATCGCACCGTTGTGTTCCGCGGTTCACGCATTCCACGTCTCACGTGAATTGCGGTTGGCTTTTTTGCCACACGCACTGCAGGCAGCACTGCCTGTCCTGGACAAAAAAACGCTCCACGCCGCGGAACAACGCGCATTTGTGCGGCTTCAGGCCTGGCGGCACGGGCCTGTCCCGTGCGTGGCATCCACCCTGCAATTGCTCCGCGGTGAAACACCAACCCATCAACCACGGAGCACACCATGAAGACCCAACACCACCGCCTGCTGCTGTTGTCCCTGCTTGCCGCCGGAGCGCCAACCCTTGGCGCCTGTGGCGCACTGCCGCTGGACCTCCGGGACATCCTGCCGGATGACACATCCATCTCACTGCGCGTTCCTGGCGCCCAGCTGCCGGGCAACAGCGGCGGCTTCAACCTGTTCCGCCCGCTGGTGGGCGCATCGTCGGAGTACCACGCCAACGCCGCGTCCATTTCCAGCGTGGTGAACACCAACGTGCTGGACCTGGTGCGCCGCATTCGCGGCATTGCCGAATACCCGCCCAACAGCACCCAGGGGAACACCTACGTGTGGGGCCCGTACAGTCCCGGCGGATTGGACACGCTCAACTACCGCTTCACCGCCACCAAGACCGCGCCCTCCCGGTACACCATCCGCCTGGATGCGCGGCCGGGGTCAGACAGCTCCCCAGACGCGTTCAAGAACCTGCTGGACGGCGAGGTGGAGGGCATCCTTGGCGCCGAGGACGCAGACAAAGGCAGCGGCAAGGGCAAGGGCACCTTCAACGTCCACTTTGACAACCGCCGCGCGGTGGACCCCAACTGGCTGGCCCGCGGTGAGGTTGGGATCGTCTATGATTCGTCCGTAGAACCACGCAGCATTGATGTGAACCTGCGCGGGTTTGACCCGTCTGCGGCGGCGGCCATCGGCGGCAGCGGCGGTGGTGGCCTGGGCGGCAGCGGCCTGCACAATGATGCACCGGCAGATGCCGTGGCCGACACGCTGGTGACCACCTACCGCTACACCGAAGACGTGGACACATCCGGCACGTTCCTGTTCAGCCTGCGCCTCAACATCCAGGATGCCAGCCTGCCGGCGGCCGAACTGGTGACGCTGCAGGCCCGCTGGGATGCCAACGGCCACGGCCGCGCAGACTCCACGGTCACCGGCGAGGATGTCCCAGCCCAGCTGCGCGCCGCGGGCATTGAGGGCAACGTCATCCACTCCACCGAGTGTTGGGATGACACGTTTGCCGTCGTGTTCCAGGACTCCAGCCCGGCCGAGCTGCGCACCACCTTGCGCGCGCTGGAAGGTGACCCCAATGCCTGCGCGTTCACCAACGTGGAATATCCCGCCGCGCCGTGAAGGCGCGGAACCTGCGCACCGCGCGTCACCGTGACTGCCCCAGATTGGCGGCACGGTGGCGCGCGGAAACCCTGCGGACGTTGTGTCACGTCAGGATGAACCCGCACATGGCCAGGACCACAACCGTGGTCACGGCAAGTCCAACAACGTCCAGGCGCGTGAGGTTGACGGTGGCGCCGGCACGCTCCAGTTGTGCCAGACGCATCTCCCGCGCAATGAGGAACAACGGGAACGTGACGCTGATGGCAATGGCAAAACCCAGCAGCACGTAGACCCATACAAACCGGACCCCAAGCTTGCGCGCCTCGGCCACCATGAGCCCCACCGCGGCAAGGAGGAACAGGCCAATGTCCACGGTGAAGGAGCGCGCGGCGCCGTTGGCCTTGAGGTCAAGGAGGTATTGGCCAAATCCCGCCGGGCTGGGGCCGGTGAAGTACAGCAGGTTCTGGCTCCACGTCATGACAAGTGCAACCAGGGAGACCAGTCCAAGGAAAACGCAGAACCATTGGCGTGCACGGGACATTTCAACTCCGGGTCATTGCGGCGTTTTTCGCCACGTCAGGCCTTGGAACGTTGGCTGAACCCATGGGGGCTGTACCATGGGTGCATACGTCAAAGTTACTGATCCTTCCGCGCTGGGCGGGTCACGCTGGACACCGGCGTACGCGGCGCTAGGCTTGAAATCTGGCCGTTTCGTTTTGTGTCTTTTTCTGGCTTCAGCAACACAAAGGAGCGCAATGATGCACAAGATTCTCACGGTGGGTCTGCTGGGGCTGGGTCTGGTGGGGTGTGCCGCGCAGGAGCCATGCCTGGACGGTGCGGAGCACGCCCAAAACAACGGTCCCGCCGCCGGTGACGCGCCCGGCCTGGACCCCACAACTGGCCAGGCGGTTGCGCCACGTTCCCGCGTGGTCCGCCCGTCTGACTTTGACACCACGTTCCTCCATGCCGTGCAGCAGGAAGAACCCGGACCGGACGTCACCTCGCCCGCCTACCTTGCGGCCGGACACCTGGTGGGCCTGACCGGCGCTGGACGCACCGCGTTTGACCTGGTGCGCGTCCGGGATTCCTGGCCAAGCGGTCACGGCGTGCTGGGGCACTTTGAGCTGGGCGGTGACACCTCCGGGGTGCTGCTGGGCGCCTCCGCCGTGGACCGCGGTGCCGGCCGCTATTTTTTTGAGTCCAGCACCCAGCACGCGGGCAGTCCTGGGTCCTCCGCAGACGTGGTGCTGCGTGGCGCCAACATCCAGCAGGGCGTGCTCACCAGCGGGTGGACCACCGGTGAACTTGCCGGCGTGGTGTATGACCCAGCCACGGGGCTGATCTACGCGCTGCAGTATGATCCCACCGCAGCCGGGCCCGCGTGGTTCACCACGGTGAACCCCAACACCGGCGCGCGCACCCATGTCACCGCGCTGGACCTGGGCCCCACCGTCCAGGGCGTGCAGGCCGTGGAGCCCGGCCACCGTTATTTTGTGATGCTTGGCGGCGCCCAGGACACCGGCACCCTGGTGGGCTTGGACGTGGTCACCGGCGCCCAGGTCACCACCATCCCAACCATGGAACTGGGCGGCATGGAGTATGACGGCGCCCAACATGCCATCTACGCCCTCCACAGCAGCCGCGTTGCCGCTGGAACCACGGATGTTGTGCGCGTGGACCTGGAAAGCGGCGCGCAAACGGTGGTGGCAACAGTGTCCGGGTCCGCGGCCCAGGGCTCCCACGCGTACAGCGCGGCGTCTGGCCATTTCTTCTTCATCCAGCCCGTGGGCCACGGCAAAGCCAACCTGGTGGTGGTGGACACCCGCGCGGGTGTGGAGCTGGGCCGCATCACCACGCGCGAAGTGACCGGGCTGGAGTTTGACGGCGCTCAGTTCCCGCCGCTGTGAACGCGCTGGTGGTCCACGCGCGTCAGTGCACTTCCCGCAACCGGAAACGCACCGGCGTTGCAGCAGCACCCCGCGTGAATGCGTGGGGTGCCAGTCTGTCACGTGTGTTCCGCGCCACCGTGGACAGGATGGCGCACGGCACGTGGATTTTCAGCGGTATTTGTCCGGCATTGGGGTTGCTTACCAGCCGGCCATGAAGACGGGCATCTGGCTGGTCACGGTGTGGAGTGGTCTCAATTTCCTGGTGGGCGCGGCCGTGCTGGTGATGACGCTTCTGGGCAAGCCACCCCCGGCCCTGGCCCTGGTGATGACGCCGCAGGAGATTGTTGCGGTGTCACCCAAGGCGCTGGCGGTGGTCAACGCACAAGCGGCCATTGCCAACCCACTCATCTGTGCGGTGTGCGTGATGACCACCGTGCTGTTGTGGGGACCCGTGCGGCATCAACAGCGCTGGGCCTGGCACACGCTGGTGGGAACGCTGGTCCCGGTGCAGGTGTGTGGCTTTGTGAGTGATTCATTTCTCGGCGGCACCGCCATGGCGGCCAACATTGTTTCTTCCGTGGTGCTGGGCGCGGGCCTGCTGCTTTGCCGCGCGCGCTCCGCCACGTAACGCCCTGCGCCGCCACGCGCGCCTTGAGCGCAACCCAGTCCCGGTACGCGTCAGAAAAACGCGCAGCGCACCATGCTGCCACGGCAGCTGCGCTGGCCGGCCCTGCATCCCCAACAACCGCGCGTATGCGCTGCGCCAGTTCATCCAGCGTGGGGCCCCCCCCGCATCTCCAAGACGCCGGGGGGCGTTGGGCAGGTGTCCCTTGACCACGGACCAAAGCCCCCACGCGTCAGACTGTTGCTGCACATCACCAGGTCTCGGCTCGCCAGTGGCGTCTTGGGGTGGCAGCAGCGCAACACGCCCGGACAAGGTGACCATGAAGTCCACGTCGTCCATCAGCAGGGAGGTCCGGCCGGCAACCAGGGTCACAACCTGCAGGACCAGGCCACGTCGGAACAGTTGGGCCAGCGGGTCAACTTCAACCTCCATGAAGAACACGGAGGCGCAGGGAAAACTCAGTCCAATGGCTCCAGCGGGTTGCGCTCAAAGAACAACGCCGTGGGAATGGAGTCCTCACTGGGGGGACTGTCTCGGGACAGGCGCGGGTTGATGACGTTGGTGATCAACCAGACCCCCAGCAGGTCCCCCAGCATGGTGCCCAACAACATCATGCCGGGGAGGGTGAGCATGAGCGCGGCATACGCCGCCCAGAAGAACACCAGGGTGCCCACCAACGGTTGCCGCACTCTGGCCGAAAGAACCTGGGACCCGACGGAAAGCAGCAGGGTCCCAAACCACAACGTTGCCAGGCCGGCGCCCAGACCCACCACCCCACCCACCGCACGCGGAATTGTTGTGGCCAGCAGCGTTGGAACCCACGGCATCTTGCGTTTGGAGGCCTTTGCTGCGCCCAACATGGTGGACACACCCGCCACCAGCCCGCCGGGAATTGCTCCAAACAATGCAAAAGCAGCAGCGCCCCAGCAGCAGCCCGTCCCAATGGCGCTCACCAGCATGGCGACAAGAAGGAGCGGAAAAAGAGCGAGGCTGGTCACGCCCGCCATCACCAGCGTAGGGAGGGAAAACAACACGCCCACGCCAAACCCCAACAGCGCCCCCGGCACTGCAATGGCCAGGGCCACCGCCGAGCCCCACGCAACGCCACGCCATGCCGGCGGGCCCACGCCGTGAGGCGGCTGTGGTTGGGGACCTGAAGGGGGTGGCGTGGGCTCGGGCGTTGCTGGCGTTTCGGTGGCCAGTTCCACCTCATCATCCTGGGACCTGTGCGCATCCTGTGGTGCCTCGCTGCCAACGGGAGGAGCGGGGTCCTGGACCTCCGGCAACATCACGCCTGGCGGGTTTGGTTCACCTTCTTCTTCCTGGAGGGGAAGCGGTTCAGGTTGGACCAGAGCCATCATCCCCACGGAGACCAACGCCGACAGCAACACCGCAGCCATGTCTCCCCCGTGGACAAACCGCGCAAGGTGCCCACTGTGCGGGTTGCGCCAAGGGAAATCTATTGGGGACAACCCAAGGGAGGCGCGCGAGAACGCCCGGAACAGGCGCAAGGAAAGCGGTCCACAACCAGCTGTTGGCTGGACTGTTGCAGTGGCTGGATGGGCTTTCCATTCTCGGACGCAAGCCGTTTCTTGCGCAGCTGCCGGCGAGGAAGAAACCATGAATCCTGAAACCGCAAAGACGGATGGGTCCAACCACAAGGGGCCCGTGTCACCCGACAAGTACAAGAGCTGCATTGAAAGCTGTCACAGTTGTGCAAGCGCGTGTGACCGTTGCGCAGCCGCCTGCCTGGAGGAGAAGGACGTCAAGATGCTGGCGCACTGCATCCAACTTGACCGTGACTGCGCGGACCTGTGCCGCCAGGCCGCTGCCTTCATGGCGCGCGGCTCAGAGTTTGCCGCCAGGTTTTGCGCGCTGTGCGCGGACGCCTGCAAAGCGTGCGGGGATGAGTGTTCCAAGCACAGCAAAATGAAGCACTGCAAGCGCTGCGCAGAGGCCTGCTACCGCGCTGCTGAGGAGTGCACGAGGATGGCCAGCGCGTAACGCCGGGTGTCATTGAAACGCACGGCGGGAGAACTCCTGCGGTCCATCACAAACCGCAGGGGTTTGCGCCAGCCCATGGAATGGCGGTGTTGCATCCGGGAGGGGGCTTCCGGTGTTGCGCCACGCGGAACGGGAGCAGCCAAATGCACACGGCCAGAACAAGACAGACCTACAACGGGGCAGGCCTGGGCGGGCTTGTTGCGGAGCGTGCCTACCGGCTGCTGGGGCGTGCGGTGTGCCTCTGCGGCTTTGAGGCCATGACCCTGCGCGTGGGTCAGGCAATTCCTGCTGCAGCAGAAAACGGCGGCGTGGTTTGCCGCTTCCTGGACGACCAGGAGATTCAGCTGCTGGCCATGGACGCGTCGTATCAACTCAAGCAGGGGTTTGTGGATGAACTGCTGGCCCATGGTGACAGATGTCTTGCCGTTCTTGACGGCGAGAAGGTGGCCAGCTTCACGTGGTATTCCTCCAAGCCAACGCGCGTCACAAATGAGTTTGCCCTGCATTTTGAAGAGACCGGCCTGGTGTACATGCACAAAGGCTTCACCCATGCGGATTACCGGGGCCGGCGGTTGTACGGCCTTGGAATCCAACACGCTCTCACGCAGCTGGCCGGCGCTGGTGCGCAAGGACTCATTGCACTGGTGGAACTGAACAATCGTGGCGCGCGGCGCGCCATGCACCGCCTTGGTTATGTTCGCGCTGGGCGGGCGTGTCTCTTTGGCCGGTTGGGCCACTACGTCAGCTACGGTGATGCCGGCTGGCGCGCGGAGCGCCTGTCGCTTCGGCCAAGGATTGCGGTCACCGCGCACCACCCGCTGGACCGCGCGCTGTAGTGGTGGCTCACTTCTTCCGCTTGTTTCCACGCCAACGCCAACAGACCATCAACACGGCCGCCCACCACGCTGCCGCGGGCGCCTGTGCGCTGTGACAAGCGCAGCCGTCACCACCACCGTCATTTCCATTTCCACCCGTGCTGCTGCCGGCTGGCGCGGTGGCCGAACCTGACGATCCACCGGAGCCGCTGCTGGTCCCCGCGGCGGATGAAGACCGCGCGCCGGACCCATTGGATGAAGAGGCCCCGGCGCTGGAGGAACCACCGCCACCAGAAGAACCTGAGCCCGCAGCGGAGGACCCAACCGACGAGGACACCCCGGACGACGCGGTGGGACCGCTGCTGCTGGTGCCCCCCGTGGACGCACCCGCCGACGAAGACGACGACGCGCCGGTGCCAGCATATTCCGCGGCCACTTCACCCGCGGCAAGCGCGCGGTCATGGATCTTGACCTCATCCAGGGCGCCCTGGAACGTGCCAAAATCAAACTGGCTGTGACGTCCCAGACGCAGCCCATTGGCTGTGGCCTGCGGGCTTGCGGTGTTTGGAGCGGACGCCACTGGCGCGCCGTCCAGGTAGAGCGTGTGCGTTTGGGCCACGCCGTCAAAGACATAGGCCGCGTGGCGCCACGTCCCGGCCATCCCGTTGGCGTACAGGTTCACCGTCGGGGCAACAAGGGCGGTCCCCCCAAAGCTGCCAGACAACGCGCCAGTTGCCGAGATGCGAAAGTCGTATTCGTTGTTGTTCTTGTTGAGGATGATGCTGTCCATGCCCGTGTTGTCCACCGGGTTCACCCACGCCATCAACGTCAACGAAGACGGCGGGGGGAAGGACGCAACGGCCACGTAACCATTGGTGCCCGCCAGGTTGAGCGCCCCCATGATGCGGCCCGCGCCAAACGCTCCCCCGCCGGTCAACGTGCCGGTGTGGCCATTTCCCGTGGCGTCCACCACCGTGGTCCCGCTGGTCTCATCCAGACGCCACCACGCCAGCGGGCCACCACCGCCGCTGCTGCTGCTGCTGAGGCCGCCAGCATCCACTACCCCGCCATCCGGCGGCATCCCGTTCAGTTGCCTGCGGCGGTGGTAGACCTGATACCCGCTGCCACGGTTGTCAATCCAGATGACCTGCGCGTAGCCAGGCGTCACCGCGTTGAGGGGCGTGGAGGAGTCGCCTGCAAGCCCGGGCGAAACCTGCTCCTCGGCCTCCCAGGACACTCCAGCGTTGAGGGAGCGGCGGTAGTACACCTCGCGGTTGGTCGCATTGCGGTCGTCATGCCAGACCAGGTGCACATCATCCGCCGCGCCGCCCACAATGGACCCATGGTCTGACCCGTTGGCGCTCAACGTGAGCCGCACCGGGGTGCCCCACGTGGCTCCGTCATCCTGCGAGGCCACGGCAAAAAGTTTGGACCCGGTTTCTCCCGCCACGTCCACGTTGAAGTTGATCACCACCCCGTTGGCCCCGGCCACCGCCACGTCATTGCGTCCTGAAAAATAGATGCCCCCGTTGGCCACGTTCACCATGGGGCCCCAGGTGACCCCCCCGTTGGTGGAGCGCATGTGGAACGTGTCCGGGCAACGGGTGAACGAAAACGTCCCCGGTGCGCACGGGCCGTTGTTGGCGCGGTCATCCCAGATGGTGACGTGGACGCTGTCCCCCCGCGCGGCCACCTGCGGGCGCTCGGCGCCAAACACGCCCATGGACGCGGCAATGACCACCTCTGGCTCCCACGTGGCGCCGCGGTCCACCGACCGGCGGTAGTACGTGTCCCAGGAGCCCGAGCGGTAGTCCATCCACACCAGGTGCAACCGCCCGGCGGCATACGCCAGGGAAAGACGGAACGCGGTGCTGGGCGTGCTCAGTGGAATGGGTGCATCCCACGTCAAGCCAGCGTCACGGGAGCGCCGCAGCGTGACGGCGCCACCGTCCCGCACGCAGCACCAGTCGCTGAAGTTCTGCACATTGGCCAGGTACACCACCCATGCGTCGTTCCCGTCCGCCACCAGCGGGTCCGTGAGGTGGATGGTCCCCGTGCCCACGGTGACCTCACTGCTCCACGTTGCACCTTCATCCAGTGAACGCCGGTGGCGGATGTCGGATGTGCCGTACACCACGTGGACGGTGTTGCCGCTGGCGGCAATGCCCTCGCCGTAGAAGTCACCGCTGCCAGGGCTGAGCCTGACCTCCGGACTCCACTGAGCCAGGGCCGCACCGTCCACCATCCACAACGCCAGGACCAACGTCCCCCACCGCGCACGTGTCATGGAACTTTTTGTGTCACCTGCTTCTGCCCAACACAACTTCTCCTTTTGACAACATGTGCGGCAACATGCGCCCCAATGGACCAGTTCGTCTTTTCCGCGGAAGGCAGACGGCGTCCAAGAGGGAACGTACTGTGCGGCATCCACAAGCAGTGTGGCGGGCGTCCCGCGCGGGTCTGTGCGGCCAAACGACAATTGATTCCTCGACGACACACACCCGCCAAGGTCTACGGCAGGACCTCAAGCTCGCCCATCATGCCCCGTTCTGCATGGCCAAGAATGTGGCAGTGATACATCCACCGTCCGGGAAACCCATCCAGGCTGACCGTCAAGGTCACCGTGGAATTTGCGGGGATGTTCACAGTATCGCGCCAGGCACGCGGGGACTGGTCCACCACCTGGAAGAAAAAACCATGGAGGTGAAACGGGTGATCCATGGTTGTTTCATTGACCACAGTCCAGGTCTCCTGCGCCATGACGGTTGAGGAAAGCATGGGCACGTTTGGGAACTGTTGCCCGTTGATGGTGAAGGACATCATGGCACTGCCACCTCCATGCCCCGCATGACCGCCCATGCCTTCTCCCAACCTGATGGTCCTTGCGGTGGCGGTGTTCCCGGGCGTTTCCACCACACCAAGCACCGCCGGCAGCCTCGGGGATTCAACCCGTTCCTGGGCGGTGTACTCCACGCGCAACACCGGGATGTTGGCCCGCGCTGCGGTGCCGTGCCCACGCTCATACGGCGCAACTTCCAGGTCCAACGCCGTTCCCGGCTGCCCCGTCCCCTCCACAACCACATCTGCGCGCTGCCCTGGCACCAGCAGCAAACCATCCATTTGGAAGGGCGTCTCCAACAGCCCGCCGTCCTCACCCAGCAACCAGAAGCGGTGGCCAGGAAGTACCAGGTTGAAATACCTGGAGGGCGCCGCATTGATGAGCCGCAATCGGACTTTTTCCCCAGCCCCAAGCGTGAGGACCGGCCGTATCTTGCCGTTCACCAGCAGGAAGTTTCCCTCCACGCCCACCATCTGGGTCATCATGTCCGTGGGAGGGGCCGCCAATGCGCCGTTCTCATCCAACAGGACGTCACTCAAAACAACCGTGCGTCCCCTTGGAAGCTCGGTGTCACGCGCGCCGTGCACCACCAGCGCGCCGTAGAGGCCCTGCCGAACCTGATCCTCGCTGCGCACGTGTGGGTGGTACCAGAACGTCCCGGCGTCACGGACAATGAAGCGGTACTCAAATGTCCCGCCAGAGGGGACCACCAAACCCACCCCATCCATGTCCGGCGGCAACCGCAATCCGTGCCAATGGATCGTCGTGGACTCGGGCAGGCTGTTGGTGAAATGGACAATCAACTCATCCCCAACGTTCGCCTCCAGCAAAGGGCCGGGAACCAGGCCATTGTACGTCCACATTGTCGCCTCGCGCCCGTCCAAGACCCGCACCGGAGCCACCCGTGCTTCCAGGGCCACCTCAAGGACGGCGGCCGCTGGGTTGAGGTCCTCCAGCGGCGTCAATTCCCACGCGTCACGGGTGGGCGGGCGCTCCTGGACGGCAGGCGAACCCATGTTGCCATGGTCCATGGAGCCCATGCCCCACATGCAGCCCAGCGGCGCCGTCAGGGTCACGGTCATCAACGAAAGAGGAGCAAGCAAGCGCGTCATTGTGTCTAGGCCTCTCGGTGGGACTGGCGGGCGAGGTTGCAACGCGCGCGCCACCATTTGTTCATCCTGGAGATTGTTCATGGAGAACAGCGGTTCCGCAACGTCAGGACTGTATGGATGGGGGTCTGAGTGGCATGGTCCATGCGCTGCTTTTGGGTACGCCGGCGAGGCATGCTGCCCCGTTGGCCCCTGAAACCAACACCAGAACTGGAAGCAAAGACACCATGGAGAACCTCCTCAACCGCCCGTTGCGTCACGTTCGCGTCCAGCAACAGCCCAAATTGAAGAAGGGTGCCCTGGGGCACTGCAAGGTGCAGTGCTGCAAGATCCAGCACTGCAAGTGAGGCCACACATGCGCCGGAGCGCTGTGAAGCACGCCGGTGCCTTCTCAGTTCCATGGTTGGTCACCATCCTGCTGGCTCTCAGCGTGATTTGGGGCAGCCAGTACCTGGTGATTCGTGTTGCCACCCAGACGTTGCCAGTGCTCGCCGCACTGGCGTTGCGGTTTGCCGTGGTGTGGGCATGCGCGCAGGTCTGGCTGTGGCGGGCACCCGCCCCGGTACCGTCCGGGCACCGCGCCGGGCGTTTGCTCTACGGGCTGACGCACCTCTCAAGCATGGCCCTGCTTTATTGGGGACAACAGCACGTTCCTGTTGCCATCACGGGCATGTTGCTGGCCCTGGGACCCTTGTTTGTCACCATGCTCGCCCACGGCTTGGTCCCCGGAGAGCGGCTTCGCCGCGCCGATGTGCTGCCGTTGCTTGTGGCCACCGCGGGCACCGTGGCCATGATCCATGGAGCCAGCGCCAACGCGCCAGGCACGGCGCCGGGTTCATGGGTGGCCCTGGGATGTCTGGGGGTCATGGGAGCGGCCCTGTCTGGAGCAGCCCTGCGCGTCACGGCAAAACGTCTGGTGGAGGTGATCCCGGTCCCGGTGATGCTGCGGGACATGGGTGCGGTTGTCGCCGTTGGGGCAACCACCATGTCCGTGTTGCTGGAGCACCCGCTGGACTGGTCCCCCTCGGCTGTTTCGTTGGGGGCTGCAGTCTACCTTGGCGCTGTGGCCAGCGTTTTTGCCACGGGGCTGTACCTCCGGGTGCTTCGTGATGTTGCAGTGGGCTTGCTGGCGTACCAGCAATTCCTCACGGCCCTGGTGTCGGTGGTGTTGGGTGTGACGCTGGGGGAAGACCGCCTGAGTGGCACCAGCGTGGCAGGTGGCGCCGCCGTGCTGGCCGCCCTTGCGCTTCGCCTGCACCGTCCGGTGGGTGTAGACAATTCCTCAGGTGCGCTGAAGACTATTGTGCACAGCGGGGCCCAGGAGACCCGCCCCTCATGGCCGCGCTGAACCAGGGGCAAGCCGCATCACCCACGCAAGATTGGCGCCTGGCCATGGTGGCCTTGGCGGTGGGCGCTGTGGTCACGGCGCTCCATTACGGCACGTCCATGGAACTGGTGGCAGTCCATCTGATTCTGCGGCGCCTCTACTACGTGCCCATTGTGATTGCGGGCGTTGGCTACGGCCTCAAAGGGGGCCTGTTGGCTGCCGTGGCAATTTCCCTGGCCTACGTGCCCCATGCGTTCCTCCTCCACGCCCATCACATGACCGCATCCGCGCCGCACGCTGGTCATGACGTGGGGGACCACGCGGGCCACATTTTTGGACTGCCGCTTTCTGCGGACCCCTCGCCGGACATGGAAAAGTTTCTGGAGTTGGTGCTGTTCCATGCCGTGGGTGTGGTGACCGGGCTGCAGTCCCAACGGTGGATGTACTTGGTGACGTCACTTCAAGCCGCCCAGGTCCGCCTGCAACAGGTCCTGGACCAGCGGGACCAGTTCCGCGCACAACTGGTGCGCGCCGAAAAACTCACCGCCCTGGGTACGCTCACTGCCGGGTTGGCCCACGAGTTGCGCAACCCGTTGAGCTCCATACGCGGCAGTGCCGAAATCCTGGCTGAAGATTATCCCGAGGGGCACGCCAAAGGACGTATTGCCTCAATCATGCTGAAGGAACTTGGGCGCCTGGACGGCGTCCTCAGGGAATTCCTCCAGTTTGCGCGCCCTCCCGCCGCCAACCCAAAGGCCGTGGCCCTGGGCCCCGTGGTGGAACAGGTGTTGGAGTTGACCCGGCAGCACCGGGATTGGCATGCCGGCCTGGAGACGCACATCAACGTCCCGCAGGAGGACCGCGCGTGGGTGGACCCGGACCACCTGCGCCAGATTCTCACCAATCTTCTGGTCAACGCGGCCCAAGCCATGCCGGGTCCCGGGGCCGTCAGCATTGTGGCGCAGCGGCAGGACACACGCCTTGGCCCACGGATGTTGCTCCACGTCACGGATGAGGGCCCCGGGGTCCCAGCAGATGCCCTGGGCCATCTGTTTGAACCGTACTTCTCCAGCAAGGCTGACGGCACCGGGCTGGGGCTGGCCATCAGCCATTCCCTGGCCGAGGCCAACGGCGCAGAACTGGATGTCCACAACAGTCCAGGGGGAGGAGCCGTATTTCTCCTGTCCCTGCCCTTGCCGGACGCCGTGCAACCATGAGCGCGCCTGCACTGGTCCTGCTGGTGGAGGATGACGCCAGCCTGCTTGAGGTCATGACGTTTCAACTCAGGGCCGCGGGCCATGCCGTCCAGGCATTTGGCTCCGGTGCCGCCGCCATGGCCTGGTTGGCTGGGTCCCACACGCCGGACCTGCTCATTACCGATTTGAAAATGCCCGGAATGGGTGGGTTTGAGTTGCTGAAGGCCGCCCACCTCCGCTTCCCGCAGCTGCCGGTGTTGCTGGTCACTGCATTTGGGAGCGTGGAGGTGGCCGTGGAGGCCATGCGCCGCGGCGCGTTTGATTTTGTCACCAAGCCATTCCACAAAGATCAGTTCCTGCTGACCGTTGAAAAAGCGTTGGAGCACGCGCGCCTCACGGCGGAGAACCAGCGCCTGCGTGACGACAGCCACGCCGCTCAGGAAATCATTGCGCTGTCTCCGGCCATGCGTGAACTCATGACCCAGGCGCGCCAGGTGGCTCAGACAAGCGCCACCGTGCTTCTGCTTGGAGAAAGCGGCGCCGGCAAGGAGGTGGTGGCCAAGGAAATCCACCGCGCCAGTGACCGCGCCAGCCGTCCGTTTGTGGCCATCAATTGCGCAGCCATCCCCAAGGACCTTCTGGAAGCTGAATTGTTTGGTTTTGCCAAGGGCGCCTTTACCGGCGCCCACAAGGATCGCATTGGGAAGTTTGTGGCTGCCGAGGGCGGCACGCTGTTCTTGGATGAGATTGGTGACTTGGATGAGGTCCTCCAGTCCAAGTTGCTGCGGGTCTTGGAGGAACGCCAGGTTGACGTGGTGGGCGGCGGCGCGGTGCCGGTCAACGTCAGGGTGGTGGCGGCCACGCACCGCGACCTGTCGGTGGACGTCAAGGAACGTCGGTTCCGTCAGGACCTGTACTTCCGGCTGGCGGTGGTCCCGCTGCGTATTCCTCCACTCCGGGCACGGCCTGAGGATGCCATGGCCCTGTTCCGGATGTTTGTGCGCCGGTTTGGTGCGGGCAAGGTGGAGATATCTGACTCGCTCCTCAACGCCGTGGCGCACCGGCCCTGGCCCGGGAACGTCCGGGAGGTGCGCAACGTTGCCGAACGCATGGTCACCTTGCGCCGGGCGGATTTGCTGGACGTGCAGGACCTGCCACCCGAAGACGCTCCAGGCATGTTGGAGACGGCCACACTGCAGCTCTCCTTGGACAACCTGAGTCTCCCGCCGGAGGGAGTGTCCTTGGAGGCACTGGAGCGCGCGATTGTGGTCCATGCCCTCAACCGCAATGGCGGCAATATTGCCGCGGCGGCAAGGTTCCTCCGCATTCCAAGGCACGTGCTGGTGTACCGGCTGGAGAAGTTTGACATCCAACGGGATGCGCATGGGGCTTTCAAGTGAAGACCTCAGAAGCGCAAATGCCGGACGTGGTTGTGGTTGGCGCGGGAATTTGCGGGAGTGTGGTGGCCGGCCAACTGCGCCGCAGTCATCTGAGCGTGATGGTGGTTGATGCGGGACCCTACCTGCCGCCGGGACAGCGCGTCCCAGAACCAGACCGGCGCGTTTGGCGCTACAAGACCGTCGGTGGATCGTATGATTGGACCCGCGTCCGCGCCGTTGGCGGGCGTTCCCACCTCTGGGGAGGGTGGTGCTTCCGTTATGATCAACCGGGACTGACGCGCGCCGGCTGGCCTTACGGTCTGGATACGCTCAACACCGCCTATGAGGCTGTAGAGCGGTCCCTGCACGTGCGGCGCGGCCTGGTGGATGCCCGCTACTCCAATGCCGCCGCCGAGCTCGGCCTGCGCGTGGCCCCCAAACACGGCGCGTGTCCCTCTGCACGTTTGGCGTGGAACGCTGCCTCCACGTTTGCGGGCCGTGCGGCGCGCCCCTACCAGGTGGTCCTGCGCATCCACGTCAAAGCGCGCCGAGCAGTTTCCCTGCTCGTGGCAGACCCCCTCACCGGCCAACAGCGGGAACTGGCCGCGCGTGCCGTGGTGCTTGCGGCATCACCCATAGAGACAGCACGCCTCTTGTTAACCAGTGATGTTGACGCCGCACGCTGGGGCATTGGCCGAACCCTCACCGACCACATGGTGACAAGCCATGTCCTGCTGGAGCCTCAACCACCGCCGGAACCCGCCGGGCGTGGACCTTTTCCGGGGGCGGTTTTGTTCCCCAACTTTGTCAACACCAATGCCGCCAGCAGGCGGAGCTACCCGGGGGGCTTCTCTTTTGAGGTCACCGGCCCTGTCCCTTTGACCAGCCTGGGCCTGGAACGCCTGGTGCCCACCGGTGAGCTGGACGGCTGGAGCGCCACGCAGGTTCACGGGCTGGGAGAGTTGTTCCCCCATGCCGGACGCTATGTTGACCTGGACCCACTGGAACGGGACACGCTTGGAAGGCCCGTGCCACGCATCCACGCGGCGTGGACTGAAGAGGAGCGCACCATGGCGGACGAGATGAAGCGCTGTGCTGTAACCCTCGCTGACGCCATGGCCATACCCGGCAGCCGGGTTATTCCCTTTTCGGACCCACTCACCGCCGGGGCCGGTCATGAGGCAAGCACGTGCCCCATGGGGCGCGCACCCAGCTTCCCCTGCCGCCCGGATGGGCGTCTCCGGGCCTGCATGAACATCTGGGTGGCGGATGCGTCCGTGCTCCCCACGTCCGGTGACCGCCACCCAAGCCTCACGGTCCTGGCGCATGCCCATCGGGTGGCCCGCGCCGTCATTGCCGCCCATTAGAATGAAGAGGAGACTTCCGTCATGATCATGGCACCTGGCCTTCGCAAACTCGTGCTGACCGCACATGTCACCTCCTCGGTGGGCTGGCTTGGCGCGGTTGGCGTATTTTTGGCTCTCGCCGTGGCAGGGCTGGGCAGCCAGAAGCCGGACGTCGTCAGGAGCGCGTATCTCATGATGGAGTTGAGTGCCTGGGCGGTCATTGTCCCGCTGAGCCTTGCGTCACCGCTGACCGGAGTCATCCAATCACTGGGAACCCATTGGGGCTTGCTGCGTCACCACTGGGTCCTGATGAAGCTTCTCATCACACTTCCCGCTACGGTCCTCCTGCTCCTGCACATGCGGGCCATTGACACCGCCGCGGGTGCCGCAGCAGCCACGATGTTATCCAGCACCGACCTGTATGGACTGCGCCTTCAGCTGGCGGTCAACGCTGGCGCCGCCGTGCTGGTGCTGCTGGCTGCAACGGCCCTGTCGGTGTTCAAACCGCGGGGCATGACTTTGTTGGGCCAGCGCGCGGTGCACGCCCAAGATGCGCCAGGTGACATGTCCCAGCGCAATGGGGAGACCACCCTGGCTGCGGTCCCGTCACTGAAACTCCCCAGGGCGCGCTGGGTGAATGTGTTTGGTGGTGTTGGCATCATTGTGCTCCTGCATGTTGTCATCCTTCACCTCGCTGGGGGCGGGCTGGGTGGCCATTGAGGCTTTGCGGCAAAGTTCACCCGGTTGCGGGTGGAGGCAACCAGGGCTCCGGACCGCGAAACCCTGGACTCAGACCACGCAGCAGGTGTTACCCGAGGTCCCGGTTCAAAGTGTGACCCATGTTTCCGGGCGCACCCTTCAAAGTGCCCTCTTGTCGGGCAGCTCTCCATGGGCCCACCGTCAAAGTGTGACGCATGACCGCTTGAACCGCAGCACCAACCTCCAAAGTGCCCTCTTTTGGTGCAGCGCCTGAGGTCACCACCACGGAAGTGTGACACATGACCGGTGTGACCGCGGCACCAACCTCCAAAGTGTCCTCTTTTGGGGCTGCGCCCGAGGCGCTCACCTCCAAAGTGTGACATTTGACCGCTGCGCCCCAGGTGCTGCCCTCCAAAGTGGTCCTTATTGTCGGGCGCGCTTTTCCCCCGCGTTCAACGCCCGGTCCCATCAGCGTTCACCTTGGCTTGTGCGACCGGGAGCATGGGTGACACTTTGAACCGGGAGCTTAGGTAACACTTTCTGTGCAGTCTGAGTCCAGGGGTTTCGCAGTCTGAGTCCAGGGGTTTCGCAGTCTGAACCGAAGGGTTGCGCAATCCGGAACCAGGGTCCTCACAATCCGCACCAGAGGAAACAAGGACCGGACCGTGGGAGCCGGGAA
>Ga0154020_10000161_pt1 | contig 77165 bp, 74 predicted proteins | sample Klosneuvirus_201_FD_109709 | JGI IMG/M metagenome (GOLD analysis project Ga0154020, IMG submission 109709) | Active sludge microbial communities from wastewater, Klosterneuburg, Austria - Klosneuvirus_20160825_MG | ecosystem: Engineered > WWTP > Aerobic digester > Activated sludge | place...
GTCCTATCCTGGGGCTGAAGCAGGTCCCAAGGGTTTGGCTGTTCGCCAATTAAAAGGGTACGCGAGCTGGGTTCAGAACGTCGTGAGACAGTTCGGTCCCTATCTGGTGTGGGCGTAAGGAAATTTGAGGAAAGTTGCTCCTAGTACGAGAGGACCGGAGTGAACGAACCTCTGGTGTACCGGTTGTCGCGCCAGCGGCATGGCCGGGTAGCTACGTTCGGACGGGATAAGCGCTGAAAGCATCTAAGCGCGAAGCCTCTTCCAAGATGAGATTTCCCCATTAGGCTCCATATAGACTATGTGGTTGATAGGCACTAGGTGTACGCACAGTAATGTGTTTAGCCGAGGTGTACTAATAGCCGATTGACTTTTTCTTTCCGCGTTTGTGTGTTGATGATTTTCATCACCATGCAAACCGTAGTTTCACGTTTTCAGAGAGAGAAAATCTGAAGTTGGCACATGCTTCGAGCGTAATGTCAGCCTTCGATCTGAAAGTTAGTGATACTTGTTTCCTGATTCCGTAAGTTTGAAGAAATCCGCACGCTGTAAGTATCGGCTTAAGTTTTCCTGCTAGGAAATTTTAAGCCGGTGCTTATGGCGGAGGGGCCACACCTGTTCCCATACCGAACACAGCAGTTAAGTCCTCCTGCGGCGATGATACTGGTAACCCCGGGAAAGTAGCGCAGTGCCGGATTGTAATTATCTAGCTGAAAGAGCCACATTTTTTGTGGCTCTTTTTGTATATTTGTGGTCATCTGCATTATATGTAGCGTTGCCGAAGGGTGGATCGGCTGATTTGCAAGGTATAAGGAGTACGCTCACCTCAGGTTGTGTCTACTGGCAGACTGGTCTAGACTAATTATAGGAAAACTTAATATTTACTGAAGGGAATACAAGACCATGTTTGCACCGCTGTTAGCCGTTGCTGAAGAGTTCACGCCTGAGGCAACCACCTACGCCGATCCATCGGCCTATGCTACACCACTTACTACTAGCGCGGATCCTGCCGCCACGGGTGCCGCTCTGGCATTTCTCGGATTTTTCTGGCTGATTGCGATGGTTTTTGCGATCGTTGGAATCGTCGCGATGTGGAAGATCTTTACGAAGGCCGGTAAGCCGGGTTGGGCAGCGATTGTCCCAATTTACAACTACATCATACTTATGGAGATCATCGGTCGACCAACTTGGTGGGTAGTACTATTCTTCGTCCCGTTGGTGCAGATTATTGTGATGGTTATCACTGCGATTGACCTAGCGAAATCATTTGGCAAATCAGAGGTATTTGGGGTTGTTGGACTCGTTCTGTTCTCGCTCATTGGCTACCTCATGCTCGGATTTGGTGACGCCAAGTACGTCGGACCAGCAGCGGCAGAGGGCAGCACTCCTCAGCCTGGCGCTACTCCACCTCCAGCGACCGCTGCACAAGTATAAGTTTGTCCTGGCATAAGTATTGACAACTTAAGCATAAGCTGATACTATCTAAGCATTACCACATACGCACCTCTTTATGGGGTGCTATGTGGTTCTTGTTCACAAGAGTGAAGTAGTGCTGACTGTGGAGGGTCGGCTCATGCGCTAGCTAACTCGCTTGAAGCATTAATCAAGGAGATCTGCTATGCCAGGTACACGATCAGGTGGTCTTAAGGCTGCCGAAACTAACCGCAAACGCTACGGTAAGACGTTCTACGTTCGAATCGGTGCAATCGGTGGTAAGAAAAGCACAGGTGGTGGCTTCGCTGCCAACCCAGAGCTTGCCCGTATTGCTGGCGCCAAAGGCGGCCGTGCACGCAAAAAGAATCAAGCTGCTCAATAAAGCACTGATTACAATCACAAAAACATCCTCTTTCGACTCTGTCGTGAGAGGATGTTTTTAGTTAAGACGCACTCGACGGACGCGCATATCGGCAGACTCTTGGATGTGCCAACGTGTCTTGCAGGAAAAGCAATGATATGTCGTACTATCAGTCTGCAGTGAGAAATTCGTACATACCGGGCACGTGCTACGGGCATCGATCCAGCGACTGTAGCTCGCCAAGCATTGTTCTATGTAATGGTCGGAACAGGCTATATCACGTTCGATTGCTAGTTCGCGAGTCTTATTCCAGGCCTGCGTCTCCATGGCGAATAGCTCCAGGTCGGAACGATAGTCGAAGTGAGCGAGTTCGGCGTGTGCTACTTCATGGAGGAGGCTCATGAGGCCACGAGGCGTGTGGAGCTGATTGGGATTGTAAAAAATCACGTCGTCGGCTGCATCAAAATAGAAGTCATCAGCTGCTTCGAAGGTATGCTGCGAAAAGTCGGCAATAATTTGCTCGGCTTTTCCACGTTGTTTAGTCGAACTCACCCGCCCCTTCATTACTAGTACTATAGCACGATTTTAGTGTCGAGTGGTTGCTCGGTGGGCAAGGATAGCGGCGCCCAGCAGTGGGGCAGTTTCGACGTATTTTGCAGTTGTGATCGGCGGAAGTGGAAAGCTTGGTTCATAGGCCTCGGCAAGTGTTGTGAGGTGCTTCATGAGTGGTTTTTTAAAGCGTTTGAAGTGCACACTGACTCCGCCTCCGAGAACAACTTTTTCTGGATTTGTGGTGACGATCGTATTGTAGATACCTTGTGCTATTGGCCGTGTAATCTGTTCCCAGGTGCGCTGTGAGCTGATTTGGGCGGCGATTTTCCCATATTCCCGCACAATCGCCCGGCCGCTTGCCAAGTATTCAAAGCTACCGAACTGCGGCCGAGGGTTTGGAATAAGGGCCATCTGACCGGCCTGAGGGTTGTATGGCCCGGGTAAGGGTGCTCCGTCAAGAATGAGACTGGAGCCAATCCCGGTTGATATCGTGATATAGAGCAGATAGCGAACGTTTTTGCCATTGCCTAAGTGAGCCTCTGTGATGCCGCCAGCAGTCGCGTCATGCTCCAAAACGACTGGGCAGTTGAAGCGCTTCTCTAGGTTCGCCTTGACTCGCAGCTTTCGCTCCCAAGGAATGTGTGTGCAGGGGCCGACTTCGCCACGGCTTCGGTCAACGCGAGCCGGTGCAGCTACGCCGATTGCCGGGGGGTTGCCGTCGTTGCCGGCTAGCTCGAGAATGGTCTGGGTAATCGCTTCGAGTGCTGCTCGTTCAGATTTTGGAGTGGGGATATCGATGAAGCGTCGAATTGCGAAGTGAGGACTCACTCTACCAACTCGGATCTTTGTTCCGCCAATATCTACTGAAATTACGTCGCGCATACTATTACGTATCATACGCTAGACTACTAGTCCTGAGCAAAGTGCTCCATGCTTGCAGAAATTGTGAAGAGTGGTAGAATTTGTATCAAGAAATGCGTTGCTTCAACGAGAAGCAGGCGATAAATGGGGGCACTCATCGATGTTAAAAAATTCGACAGTCAAGATCATCCTTGCAGTTGCGGTCATTATCTTGATCGTCGCAGCAACCTTTGCGTATGGCAACAGTCAGCGCCAGGCACAGGACACTACCAAGCAGGAAGCATCTCAAACGACTTCTGCTTCGCCATCGGCGCAGTCTAGTTCTGCTACCCCGAGTCCAACTACTTCCAGCGCTCCCTCAGCCAGTACTTCGTCACCGGCGCAATCAGCTTCACCTACATCTACACCCACACCTCAGATCGCACCACCGGGTGGAACAACTCCAGCGACCGGTGGAGAGATTGCCTACGTCCTGCCATTTGTAGGTATCGGTCTCTTACTCTTCTCGCGCCGTGAAGGGCAGAAGCAGCTGACGGCTCGGCTCAAGCGCACCGTTTAGTCTTGCCGGCCTGCACGCAAACCTTTACTTACACCTGTTGTGCGGGTATAATACAGAGTTGAATTGTAACTGTCAGAGAGCATTGAGCTAGGGCAGGTCCTGTATGGTTTTGTGAGCTGTGCACACGATAGTTACAACTTCCCACATTAAGAAAGGTTATTAGTAAAACACGTAATTTATGTCAAAAACACTTACAATGGATCAACTCCTGGCAGAAGCCGAGGTCAAAGCGCCAATTCATGGCGACATCATCGAGGGCTCGGTTATCTCCGTAGAGAAGCATGAAATATGGCTTGACTTGGGTCCTGCCGGTACCGGTGTAGTCTTGGGTCGCGAGACCGAATCGGCAGCCCGCTCATTACAACCGGGCGATACTATCTCAGCTTCAATTGTTGAGCCGGAGACTCCAGAGGGTTATGTCGTCTTGAGTCTGCGCAAAGTTGCCAAAGAAAAGGGCTGGGAGGCACTCGAAGAGCGTCACACGAGCGGTGAAACTTTCGGGATCGTCCCGTTTGACGCGAACCGTGGTGGTCTCCTCGTCGAAGTTGATGGTATCCGTGGCTTCCTGCCTGTGAGCCAGCTTTCGGCCGAAAACTACCCACGCGTATCTGGCGCTGACAAGGACGAAATTCTGCATCGCTTGAACCAACTCGTTGGACAGACTTTGATGGTCCGAGTGCTTGATCTTGATCGGAAGCAAAATAAGCTCATCGTCTCAGAAAAAGCGGCTCGCCGTGAAATGACCGAAGATAAGATTGCCAATATTGAAGTTGGTACCGAAATAGAAGGAACCGTCACCGGTGTTGTCGACTTTGGTGTCTTTGTGAACGTCGATGGCGTCGAGGGCATGGTGCACATCTCGGAAATTGCCTGGGATCGTGTTGAGAATCCAAACAAGTACGTTAAGATCGGCGATAAGGTCAAAGCGAAAGTCATCGCAATCGACCAGGATAAGCTCTCGCTATCAATGAAGCAGCTTACTCCTGACCCTTGGATCAAGGAGAGCGAGCAGTTCAGCGTTGGTGATAAGGTCGATGGTACGATTAATCGCATCACGCCGTTCGGTGCATTCGTGCAGGTAACCCCTGTCATCGAAGCGCTCGTGCATATCTCGGAGCTCTCAGAGAGTCACGTATCGGATCCAAATGAGCTCGTGTCGGTCGGAGAAAAGAAACAGTTTCGCGTCATCTCAATCGACCCCGCTCAGCACAAACTCTCCCTCTCGTTGAAGGCCCCTCGGCAGGGTTCCAAGCCAGCCGAAGGTAGTAAGGAAGACTAGCTGCTGATGGCGCGTACCGCTACTCGCGCTCTCCATTTGCGAACCTGTCGTATGTGTCGACAGCAGTTCCCGAAGGTTGAGCTCGAGCGGTGGGTATTGCGCGGCAACGAACTGATCCTCGATAAGGCCGGGCGAGAGCCAGGCCGCGGCTGGTATAGCTGTAAGACTCCCGCGTGCAGTCGACGCATGCATGAAGTCGGCGCATCAGTCGCTCAGTCACGTCGCCACCGCCCGCCAAAAACTAAAGCCAAACATTAGCTCACACTGAAGAGGGTACCCATCATGACAGAAGCACAAACCGACAAGACAATCGTCCACATTCCAGCCACGCTAGCCGTTCACGACTTCGCGAGTCGGTTAGGTTTGCCCGTAACTCAGATTATCGGCGAACTCATGAAGAACGGGGTGATGGCAACGATTAATGAATCGATTGATTTTGAGACGGCGACAATCATCGCTGAAGAGCTCGGCTTCGAGACAGTGCTTGAAGAGGATATTGATGACCGGCCGAGCCGACAGAAGTCTGAATCCAAAGAAAAGGTGGAAGCCCGTCCGCCAGTTGTGACGGTGATGGGTCATGTTGATCATGGTAAAACGAGCTTACTCGATGCGATTCGCAAGGCCGAGGTGGCTGGCGGTGAGGCTGGTGGCATCACTCAGCACATTGGTGCTTACCAGGTAGAGCGCCAGGGCCGTATGATTACTTTTCTTGATACGCCAGGGCATGAGGCTTTTTCGGCAATCCGGGCTCACGGTGTGGCGATTACTGATGTAGCGGTAGTTGTCGTGGCGGCAGATGATGGCGTGAAGCCTCAGACAAAGGAGGCCGTGCGACTGGCGAAGGATGCTGATGTGGCGATTGTGGTGGCGATCAATAAGATTGATAAGGCAGATGCTGACATCAATCGCATCAAGCAGCAGTTGGCTGAGATTGAACTCATTCCAGAGGATTGGGGCGGCACAACCCCATGCGTTGAGGTTTCAGCAAAATCAGGCGTAGGGCTCGAGAGCCTGTTGGACCTCGTGCTGCTGGTGAGCGATATCGCTAAGCCTGAAGCGATTGTGATTGGGCCTGCACAAGGAATTATTATTGAAAGCCATATGGAGACTGGGCGCGGCCCGGTTGTGACTCTCCTCGTCGAAGAGGGTACTCTTAAGACCGGTGATTATCTCGTGGCTGGCAGTACATATGGAAAAGTCCGACTTCTGGAGAATTATCGGGGTGAGGCGATCAAATCAGCTACTCCTTCAATGCCGGTAGTAGTATCCGGGTTTAAGGCAGTGCCGAGCTTTGGTGATTGGTTTGAGGTAGTTGAGTCTGAGAAGGCAGCTCGGGAGTGGCAGTCTTCGCGCAATCGGGCCAGCAGCATCAAGAGTCTCGTCAAGCCGAAGCGTGTGAGCGCACGAGATCTGGATCGGGCGGTCAGTCAGGGCGCGATTAAGGAGTTTGCAGTTCTTGTGAAGACTGATGCCCAGGGTTCACTGGAGTCGATCACTCAGTCGCTTCAGCTGGCTGGTAATGATGAAGTCCAGATCAAAATAGTTTCGAGCGGCGTTGGTGCGGTTACGGAGAATGATATTAATACCGCAGCGGCAACTGGTGCAGTTGTGCTAGGCTTTCACACGTCAATCTCGGCCGCGGTCAATCAGCTGGCGAAGCGTTCGAATGTGACCTTCCGGCTCTACGATGTCATCTATGATCTGCTAGATGATGCCAAGGCTTGGCTGACGGAGCTTCTCGATCCTGAGGTGATTGAGACAGAAGTTGGCGAACTCGAGCTCTTGGCTATATTCAAGACGACCAAGGATCGTGTGATCTGTGGCGGTAAGGTCGTGAAGGGTCAAGCTGTAGCTGATGCAAAAGTACTCATTAAGCGCGGTAAAGAAGTTGTTGGTGAAACGCAGTTGATTGAGCTCCAGAAGCAGATGCAGCCTGCTCAGACTGTTATGGCCGATGAGGAGTGTGGTATGGCAGTTGAGCGCACTGCGACACTACCCGAGGTCGGAGATCGATTCGTGTTTGTCCGTCGTGAAGTAGTCGAGCGCAGCCTCTAACCCGTTTTTGAACAGGAAAGGTGTGACGTAAGATGACCCTACGATCAGAAAAAATTAGTAAGCAACTTCAGCGAGTCGTCGCTGAGTCTCTTGTTGAGCATCTTCAGGCAGATGAGCGGCTGACAGTGACGCGGTTTGTGGTAACTCCAGACCTCCGTCAGGCCCGGGCGTGGCTCCACGGGTGGAATCAGCTCACAGAAGGCCGTCAGGGCTATCTACAGCGCGAGTTGGGGCGATCGGTAGCCAAAGCCTCACAAACGAAGTTTACGCCCCGTCTGATCATCCTGGATGACGATAGCGGAGACTATGTTACGCGGATCCATCGTCTGCTAGAGGGTGATACTGATTGACCCAATCGGCCGATCGGCTTAAGATAAGCCTATGAGCCAAGTACTCTTAGTAGAAGATAATGATTTCATCCGCAAGATGTATGTGATGAAACTATCGAAGGCACCGGGCATTGATATTGTCGAGGCAGCCGATGGCGAGGCCGGGCTTGAAGCCTACAAGGCTCACCAGCCAGATCTGATATTGCTTGATATCATGATGCCAAAGATGAGTGGGCTTGAGGTCTTGGAGCAGCTTCAGAAGCTGGGTTCTAAAACCCCGGTGATTATTCTGAGTAATGTTCTCAGTAGCGATACGCGCCAGGCGGCGGATAAATACGGCGTCGTTGACTATATTATTAAGAGTGATCTTACTCCTTCGCAAGTGCTCGAAAAGATTCAGGCTAATCTCAAATAATTATGTGGTCGGCTCGGCAGTAGCGAGCTCCCAATCTCCGCTGTTGCAGAGATCCCTACCCGATACGATACTTTTGCCAGGCAATTGAGCTTGGTCGATCCTCACACATCCAGTTTTGAGTGTCAGGATGAGTTGTCGCTGTTCGCAGCTCAGCGATGGCTCACTGCTCGAGGCTTCATCGGGTAGGACGCTGACTTCGTGAATCAGTAGCTCAGTCGGCCGGCCGTTGCGCGTCACAGCCAGTCGGCTTCCTGGCCAACCAAGGTAGGCTCTGATCTGACGTTCGAGCTGGACTGCGCTGACCTCCCGTGGGTTGATCATGCCGTCCATCTTGCGGATGAGATGTGAGAACGTAATGTCGCGTGCGTCGTCTTGCGGCTGAGGCTGAATCGTGCCGCCTAGGTAGCCATGGAGCGTCGGTAGTAGAAGCTTACGGCTGGCCTGAACGAGCTGCAGCCAAAGCTCTTGTTTGGCGATGTGTGCTGAAATTGGAAAGCTGTCCTGGGCAAGAATTGGGCCGGCATCCATTTCACTAGTGATAATCATGATGCTCGTACCTGCGGTGGTGTCGCCGTGCAGGATGGTTGCCTCCAGTGGCGCTGGGCCTCGGTGTCGAGGCAGGAGTGAGGGGTGAATATTTACGATCTTGCGCGGAAAAATAGCGAGCAGGGCATCGGGTAGCATCTTGCCGTAGGCGAAGAGGACACCGATGTCTGGCTTGAGGTCACTCAGCTCAGCGATGACGTCTGGCGTGAGCTTGGCGGGTGTGAAGATGGGGCAGTTGTGGGCAGCTGCAGTTAGGGCGACCGGGGTGTGGGCATGGCTGCGGTGGCTATGAGCTTTTGATGCCTGTGTGACAACACCTACCACCTCAAGCCCGTCATCAGATAGGACGTCTTCAAGCACTTCCGCGCTGGCGGCCATGCTGCCAAAGAACATGACGCGAGTTGGCGACTGTGGCTTAGGCGTGGTGGTCATGGGAGTGATGGGCTAGTGCGTTGCGGATTTCTTCAGGCATCGTATCGACATCATGGAGCTGACCGTCCTTGTCGAGACGAAGCAAATTGTCAGCGCCAGAGATCATGTCAATAAAAAGCTTGCCATGCATGTGGTCAATCTCGTGCTGAAAAACTCGCGCTGGGAAGCCTTCAAGAGTCATGCGGACTTCATCGCCATCGAGGGTTTCGGCCTTAACCTTAATCTTGTTGGCGCGCGGTATGCGGGCGTAGTAACCAGGCACACTTAAGCAGCCTTCTACATCAAGTACGAAGTCGCGACTTTTTTGTACAATTTCAGGGTTGATGAAGGTGAGAAACGTGTTGTCTTCGGCATTTTCGAAATTATTACGAATCACTGTGAGTCGAATTGTTTCACCAATCTGGACGGCGGCAAGTGCCGCTCCGAGCTCACTGTCGTGATCCCAATCGAGCGTGGTTTCGATCATGTCTTCGGCGAGTTGCTTAATGCGATCATCAACGGTGCTGACGCGAATCGACTTTTTTCGGAGTAATGGGTTTGGAATAGTGACGAGTGGCTGAATCATTCTCTTAATTACATCAGAAAAGTGAGATTGGGTCAATGTCAATTAAGGTGTTGGGCGGAACATGTTGCAGGAGATGGGTGAGGTCGCTACGCTTTCCGGACTTTAAGATTACCTGACAGTGATAGCGCGTACCGGCTGTCCGATAGTGATTTGGTATGGCTGGGCCAATGGCCTCAACGTTGCGCGGGAGGGTAGTTTCAGCTAGCCAGGATTGAGCCCGCTTTTGGGCGGAGCTCAGTGAGCTTGCGATGAAATGGATCTTTGCCAGGTAGCAAAATGGGGGATAGCGAAATTGTTTACGACGAGTCAGCTCGGCCTTATATACGGCCGTCCAGTCATGATCACGGATTGCATCGAAGAGCTGGTCGTCAGGTCGTCTGGTTTGGATGAGCACCTCGCCTGGCTGATCGGCTCTTCCGGCCCGGCCTGCAGCCTGCATGATGAGGGCGAGGCCATGCTCACGGCTTGCAAAGTCGGAGCCATTTACGAGTTCGTCGGCACCAATAATGATCGCAAGGGTAATACCTTCGATGTCGAGGCCTTTTGCAATCATCTGGGTGCCAAGCAGGATATCGACATCGCCTCGTTCGCTAGCTAGTAGCGTCTCGCCCAGTGAATTGGTTTGACTCTCGTCGCGGTCAATGCGGGCCAGTCGGGCTTGGGGGAAGCGCTCCTTGAGCTCGACTTCGAGCTGCTTGGTTCCAAAGCCGTGGAAGTGAAGCTCCGGTTCTTTACAAGTGGGGCACTGAGCCGGTGGGAACTGCTGAAAGTCGCAGGTATGACAACGCATTTTGCCGATATCGGCATGAAAAATCAGTGTGCTATCGCAGCGCGGGCAGATGACTGTCTCGCCACACGCCTCGCAACTGAGCCGACGGGCACTACCGCGTTTATTGTGGAGGATGAGGATTTGTTCTTCTCGTTTCAAGCGGTCAGCAATGGCAGTGATAGATTCGGGGGCTAGCGGCTGGTGGAGTCGTTTTGTATCAATAAGACGGATGCTGGGTAGTGTTTGTTTGCCGTGACGATCGGCGAGTGAAACCAGCTTGAGCTTACCCTGTTCAGCTAGCCAGAGTGATGTGAGATCTGGAGTCGCACTGGCGAGAATGAGTTGAGCGGAAGTTAATTGGGCGAGTCGGGCTGCTACGTCTCGAGCGATGTAGCGGGGCGCATTTTCTTGTTTGTAGCTCGTATCGTGTGTCTCGTCAATGATAATCAGGCCAAGTTTTTCGAGAGGTAAGAACAATATAGATCTTGGCCCAACGAAGAGCTTGGGTGTTGCATCGCTCAGCGCGTCGAGCCAAATATTGCGACGAGCGGCAGCTGTGAGCTCTGAGTGGCTGGCGATAATCTCGCCCGGAAACTGTTGCTCGAGGCGTTTATGAAGCTGTCTGGTAAGAAAAATTTCAGGTACAAGTAACAGGGCGGATTTTCCACTCTTGAGCGTCTGTCGAACAAGCTCTTCGTAGATATGTGTCTTGCCTGATCCAGTCACTCCCTGCAGGATGACAGGCTGAGTGCTAGCCTGGATGGCGGCAAGCGCATGCTGCTGGGTGTCGCTGAGTGTGATCGGTGTATGCCGTGGAGTATTTGTAACTTCACGGGATGTTTGGCGGCGCTTAGCGTGGAGTCCACTTGGTAAGATCGTTGTCCAGACTTGGTGGCTTGAGGCGACATAGTAGAGCTTCATCCAGTCGGCGAGCTCGACAGTTGCCATTGGCAGGGGTGGGACTGCAATAGTTTCCTTGATTGGTCGGAGTTTGCTACGGATGTGCTGTGCTGGCCGTACATCTACTTTTCTCACTATTCCAAGGCTTTGCTGGCGACCAAATGGAACTTTCACGATTTGTCCAATCGCTACCTTATCTGGAGCTTGATAGGTAAATGTGCGTGGCTCGAGGCCTCCATATTGAGTAACGTCAATCTCTGCAAAATTCATGTGTAATTACCTCACCCCACTTGCTTTACCTTAATACTAGCATGCTTGAGCTCTCGATTTGCCCAGATGGGTTATTCTCCGCTATGATGGCACGTAGTGAAAGACACGAGGTTGTTTTTCTTTGTCATCTACACTTATGCAGAAGAAGCTTACTCGAAGACTTTATATAATTATTGTCGCTGTACTGATCGCAGCGGTCTTTATCGTGCCGCGCGAAGATCGCGTATTGCGAGCGCTTGGTATTAAAAACGCGCAACCCCAAGTCAAGCTCGGGCTTGACCTGCTTGGTGGTACGAGCCTTACCTATGAAGCTGACCTGAGTCAAACGAAGGCCGAGGAGAAGGCTAAGGCAATTGATGGGGTGATTAACGTCATTAATGAGCGAGTCAACCCGACTGGCACGAGTGAAGTCGTCGTTCAGCAATCTGGTGAAAATCGGATTATCGTACAGTTGCCGGGTGTCACCGATGCTCAAGCCGCTTCCGAGCAAATCGGCCGCACGGCAACACTGAGCTTCTTCGAGGTAACTGCCGAGGGAACGCCGGTTGCTAGTGAGATCACGGGTAAGGATTTAGAAAATGCCTCAGCCCAGATCGATCCTCAGACCGGCCAGCCAGTGATTTCGTTCCAGATGAAGGGTGGTGACGCCACGAGTAAGTTTGCTGATCTTACTAGGCGCATCAATAGTACAGAGGGGTCTCGCTTGGCGATTGTTCTCGATGATCAGATTCTCTTTAATGGTACGGTTTCTACTCCTATTGTTGATGGGCAAGGTCAGATGACTGGTTTTGAAAGTGTCAAAGTGGCTCAAGAAACAGCCGTGCTCTTAAACGCCGGAGCGCTACCAGTGCCAGTCGAGCTCTCGAGCCAGCGGACGATTGGTGCAACTCTCGGGAATGAGTCAATCGCTCGCTCGGTCATTGCTGGAATCATTGGGATAATTGCAGTCATGATATTTATGATAGCGAGCTACCGTTGGGCGGGTGTACTGGCAGGCATGGCGCTCATCATCTATGTAATTTTCAACCTTGCGCTCTTTAAGATCTCGAGTATCACTCCTTGGCCGATTGTCCTGACCCTGGCTGGGATCGCCGGATTTGTGCTCTCGGTTGGCATGGCGGTGGATGCAAATATTTTGATTTTTGAACGTTTGAAAGAAGAGCTTCGGGCCGGAAAGTCAGTTTCTGCGTCGGTTGATATTGGCTTCAAGCGCGCTTGGTCATCAATTCGTGACTCCAACCTTTCGACGCTGATTACATGTGCAATTTTGTATAACTTCGGTGCACCAGTCATCAAAGGCTTTGCTGTGACCTTAGCGGTGGGCGTGGTGATCTCTATGCTGACGGCGATATCGGTATCTCGAACGTTTATCGGCTTATTTGCACGTTCTAAGTTTGGACAGAACCCGCAGCGCTACAGTGGTGTCCGCTTGCCAATTCAGGGTAAAACTGAGAGTGCAAAAGCCAAGAAGGGAGCCGTGGCATGAATATTATTGGCCGACGACGCCTTTGGTTTGCGATTTCAATCTTGATAATTATTCCCGGCTTAATTTCACTTGCTCTCTGGGGCCTAAAACCTGGTATCGACTTTGCTGGCGGCCAGGTTATGGAAGTTCGTAGCAACTCTAGTCAGGAGGAGCTCAAGCAGATTTTCGAGGCAGCCGAGACGCGCGACGTGACGATCACCACGACTGGTCAGGATACGATCCTGATCCGTTATCGCGACCCAGAAGGTAAATCGACAACCGAAGTAAATAGCCAGCTTAAAGCTCAGCTCCAGGCAATTGGCACTGAGCAGGTATCGTTTGAGTCAGTCGGACCGGCGGTGAGTCGAGATATTACTCGCAATGCAATTATCGCCGTTGGGTTAGCCTCAGTTGCGATCGTGATCTTTCTGGCTATCGCATTTCGTAATACTCCTCCGCCAGTCAGTCCATGGAGCTTCGGCGTGGCGGCAGTGATTGCGTTATTGCATGACACTTTGGTGCTCCTGGGTATCTTCTCAATCCTCGGCCACTTCTTTAATGTCGAAGTCGATTCGCTGTTTGTGACAGCGGTTCTGACGACAATTGGTTTCTCGGTGCACGACACGATCGTCGTTTTTGATCGTATTCGCGAGAATCTCAAGCGCTACAATCATGATTTTGAGATTGTCGTGAATGACAGTATTGTCGAAACCATCGTGCGCTCGGTCTCGACAAGCCTTACCGTACTCTTTACGTTACTGGCACTGCTCATCTTTGGTGGCGAGTCAATTCGTCTGTTCGTACTTGCATTACTCCTGGGTATTATTTCGGGAACCTATTCCTCAATATTCAACGCTGCACCAATGCTGGTTGTTTGGAATAACTTCAAGCTGAAGCGTGCGCGAAAACGGTCGCAGCTCAAGCCAGCGAAAAAGTCTTAAATGCACTGAGCGCGGGGATAGCCAGTGTGCTACTGGCTTTTTACGATATAGAGTCCGTTGGTCGCGTCAGAGTCTTGTTTATTCTCAAGTGATGCGGTGAGAATAAATTTTGTCCCATCTTCTGAGGAGTAACCATACTTAATTACCAGTCCTTGCTGCGGGTCGCTCAGAGGATCATTCTTAATTTCTTTGATATACACTGGGTCACCAGCTGTAAGCGGGGCAAGTACCGAGATGTCATTCCCTTTAGGATAGCTGCCGGTGGCTTTCTTATAGGCGGCGAGAGCTATTGCGAGTGCGTTCAGGTCGTCTTTACGCTGGGTGTCTCGAAGGGCGCCTTCAGTCTGATTGCTAGGAGTTGGGCTGGTAGATGTTGCGCTTGGCTGAGATGAATTACTCTGCTGCGGTGCATCTGCCTTTGGTGCAGCAAATACATTGAGTAGCAGGAAGCCGGTAAGACCAATCAGAATTGCCGCTGTAACACCCATGATTACGTAATTGAATTTAGATTTACTTGCACTGTGGTCAGTTTGGGCTGATGCTAGCAGCGCATCGGCTCGCTTGAGGGCTTCTTCGGATGCTACGGTGACCGGCTTATGGTGCGTAAGGGTTGTATCGGGCTCAGGCAGCTTGATACTTTCTCTTTTGAAGTCAGGTGCGGGTTGGGGCTGGTCGTGCGCCTGTTCAGGTACGAGGACGTACGGACTGGGTCTATGGACGGCAGGTTCTTCTTGTACGGCTTCTTGGGGATGATCCTCGGCTTCGATCGTGTGCTCGAGTTCAATCACGGTATCGAGTACAGGATGTTCTGTCTGGTCAGGTATTGGCGGGCCCATCTCGGGCAGTGGCGCATCTGTACTTGCTACGACTCCGCCGGCGGATAGTGAGCTCTCCGGTTCGATTGATGACTCTAGCTCGGGTTCTTCGAGGCGCTGCTGGAGTGTCTCGAGGCGACGCCTGTAGTGTGATGAAGCGTGGTGATTGATGATTTGCGGCTTAGGGCTTGAGTCAGCTTGGGTTTGATCTGGGGTAGTCGGCGGGGCTTGATACTCATCTGAAAGCGGGCTGATGGGCTCATTCACATGAGGCGTCCCATGCGTGTGCTGATGCTGAGTGGACGCTCCTTGGTTGTCATCTTGGTGGTAGTGGTGTGCTCGATTGACATAGCCGCAACTAAGACAAAGGTCTCCCACAATTGAGGGGGACAATTCAGATTGGCAATGGGGGCAAATGTTTGACATATTCTGGGCTTGAACGCACCTTGATTATTTACTTATAGCTTAGTATAACAAAAAAACTTATGCTCTAGCTATTGTAAAAAATACTGTTGCAAATTACACTATATATAAATACAACATTAAAGTTGTACATAAATCATAAAAACGAAAGACATACCGTAAGAAAAACAATGCTGCAATACTTCATTACATCAAAAACACGACGAAAAATTATCACTGTTTTCTCTAAATACCCGGATTATCGCGTACATGTTCGTGGGCTTGCAAAGCTGATACGTGAGGATCCGGGTAATGTTGCTCGGGAGCTCGAGCGACTGCATCACATTAAGTACGTTTCATCTGCTAGGCAGGGCAATACCAAGCTGTATTGGGTGAATCAGGACTTCGTTATTTATAAGGAATTGCAGGGGATTGTCCTGAAGACTACGAGGAAGACAAAGTAATGTCGGTCTCTGCCCTTAATAGAATGTTCAAAAAAAGTTTACGATCCTCGCGCCGGATCGCTGCACGCGTTAACTCCAGTAGCTCAACTTCGCCGGTACTCGCGAGCCGCGAATATCATTCGGAGCCACCTCTCGGTTTTCAGTCCAGAGCCTCACATTCCTTCTTTGTTCGCTAGATTCGTTATAATAGCCCTATTGTGACAACACTAGGACAGCAGAATTGGATCATCCCGGAAATTAGTTCACCGCCAGTCGGGGAGCTAGCTGCGACGATCCTGCGGCAACGAGGATTTTCAGAAGCTGAGTTCCTGAATGTGCCCTATGCTAGGCTTGGTGATCCGTTTTTGTTACCAGATATGCAGGCAGCAGTCGATCACTTGATCGGAGTAAAACGTGCCGGCCGGCGAGTTGTTGTGTATGGGGACTATGACATTGATGGCTTGACGGCTACGACCATGATGGTTGAGGCGCTTCGCAAGTTTGGCCTCAAGGTTGAGAGCTATATTCCTGATAGATTTGTGGAAGGTTACGGTCTGCATGCGGCTGCGCTGATGGAACTTCAACAGAGTGGTGTCGATACTGTCGTGACCGTGGATTGTGGAATTTCTGCTGTCGGCCCCATCGCGGAAGCTGCCCAAGCTGGTTTGCATATGATTATTACTGATCATCATACCGTGCCCGATGTCGAGCCGACTGGTGCAGTTGCGATGATTAATCCGTTACGGGCCGGTAATGACTATCCCGAAAGGTCATTGGCTGGTGTCGGAGTGGCATTTGCGCTCGTGCGCGCCTTACAGCAGGCAGACCCTACTTGGTTGCCAGTTGGTCAGGAGAAATGGCTGCTTGATTTAGTTGCGCTCGGTACAGTCTGCGACGTAGTACCATTACTTGGTGAAAATCGGTTGTTGGCCTATTATGGCCTTCAGGTTGCGCGCCAGAGTCGACGACCAGGCTTTCGGTCTCTTGCCGAAGTTTCGTCAGTTGATTTGCAGCGGCTTGGAGCCCAAGATTTTGGTTTTAAGTTTGGCCCAAGACTCAATGCGGCCGGACGGCTCGAGCATGCACGGACAGCCCTCCAGCTGCTTATGAGTGAGGAGATCACTGAGGCGCGTGAGCTCGCACGACGACTTGACACTCTCAATGCTGAACGACGTGAACTAACGGCAAAAATTGTTGATGAGGCGCGAGCTCAGGCAAGTGAGTATCTCGATGACCCAATTTTTGTGCTGTCCGGCAGTGAGTGGTCCCATGGTGTAGCTGGGCTTGTAGCCAGTCGCTTAGCTGAGGAGTTCGGGCGCCCGACGATTATTCTGAATGAAGAAGGAGAGTTTTCTAAAGGTTCGGCCCGGAGTAGCGGGGTATTCCGCTTAATCGACGCATTGCGTGCGCAGGATGGTTTATTTGAAAAATATGGCGGGCATGCCGCCGCAGCTGGCATGACGATACGTACCGAGAATATCTCTCGGCTGCGGAAAGCACTTATCGCGTCTATTGACGACGAGGCGCTTGAGGCAATGGCGCTGGAAGTGAAGCTCGACATGCCGATCGCTGGGGATTATTTATCGACAGAGGGGCTTGATCAGCTAGCAGAGCTTGAGCCGTTTGGTCAGGGGCACGAGGTGCCACTCTTTTATTATCGTGGCCAGATTGATGGTATCCGTTGGGTTGGCCGAGATGAAACGCATGGGCAAGTGATGTTCCGGATTGATGGGCGCCAGGTACGTGCGATTGCATTTTCTGCGCGCCAGAAATGGCCATTTCTTGAGGGCTCGGACGAAGTTGAGTTGGCCCTTCGACTACGTGCTGGCGAATGGCAGGGAGTGGTTCGTCCAGATTTGGAAGTAGTATATGCAAGAGAGTATCGGAAGTGAAAGCTAAAGTAATTTCGTCACCAGCATTTATTGAGAAATTTGCTCGTCTATCCGTAGCCGAGCGTAAAAGTTTAACTCAGGCTTACCAGCTCGCCCGTGACGCGCATCGCGGTCAGCGTAGACGTAGTGGAGAGGCTTATATTTCTCATCCGATTGCAGTGGCCACGATCCTCTATGACTGGAAGGTAGATATAGTGACAATGCAGGCTGGCTTACTCCATGATGTCGTGGAGGACACGAGTGTCAGCCTAGAGGATATTCGGCGCGATTTTGGTGAGGATGTAGCGGAGCTCGTGGATGGCGTTACGAAAATTGGCTTACTCCACACTCGGCGTGCCCCGGTAACAAAGAATTCACAGTCATTGGAAAATATTCGTAAGCTACTTGTCGCCATGAGTCATGATATTCGTGTAATTATTGTGAAGCTGGCTGATAGGTTACATAACATGCGTACTATTGCCGCTCTCCCGCAGGAGAAGCAGCGTCGGATCGCCAGAGAGACTTTAGACGTGTATGCGCCGATTGCCGATCGCTTGGGCGTTGGCGATGTGAAGGCTGAGCTAGAGGATTTAGCTTTTGCGGTGCTACAGCCAGATGAATTTTCCCGACTCAAGAAACAGGCGCGCTCACGGATTCAGGCTGCTCAGCAGGTGGTTGATGAGTCGGTGTCAGCATTAGGGCAGAGTCTTGGTGAGCTTGGCTTGTCTTTTGAGATCGAATTTCGGATCAAACACCTCTACAGCTTGTACCGTAAACTGGCGAAATATGATCAGGATTTTTCCAAAATCCGTGATTTGGTTGCGATGCGGATTATTACTGATACCCCAGAAGACTGCTATCGGGTTCTGGGGGCTGTGCATAGTCTGTACCGACCGCTACCGCATTTTATTAAGGATTATATCGCGGTGCCAAAGCCAAATGGATATCAGTCCATTCATACAACTGTGTTGAGTCGGCGAGGAATTTTTGAAGTGCAAATTCGTACGCGAGCTATGCACGAATATGCCGAGCATGGTCTGGCCGCGCACTTTTACTATGACAGCGAGAAAGAGCGGCACGCCTACAAGCAGAACACTACGCAGGTGCTGCCAAAGAAATTTAAATGGATACAAAATTTACTCGATTGGCAAGAACAAATGGTTGAAGAGAAGGATCTACAAGATGGGCTAAGGTTAGATTTGTTTAAAGAACGCATATTCGTTTTCTCGCCAAAAGGCGATCTCTATGACCTTCCTGTGGGTGCAACGCCAGTTGATTTCGCGTTTCAAATTCATACCCAACTCGGCCTGGCCTGCCGTGGAGTTAAGGTGAATGGCCAAATTGTTCCGCTTGATCATCCGCTGGAAAACCGTGATGTGGTCGAGATATTTGCTTTTCATAAGGAGCCAAAGCCAAGTCGTGACTGGCTGAGCTTTGTCGTGACGGCAAAAGCTCGGACGAACATAAAAAACTGGTTTATGCTAGCCGATCAGACGGCGGAAGTACAGGAGGGCCGGCGAATCCTCGATGAGTATTTGACGACCCACCGGCATACAGGTTGGCGCCAACTGAAGGTAGGACAGCGTAGCGAGGTGTTAGCTCGGCTTGGTGAGGAGGATGAATCTGCGCTGTTTGTAGCGATTTGCGAAGGCAGGCTTGAGCCAAGTGAGGTGGTTCGAGAGCTGATGTACCGCCACGCTCTCGTTGTGCCACATCGGCCACTCGTCAATAGCCTCATGCGTCGCCGTCGAACGGCCCGCCCGGTCGCGCTGATTCCGGGTATCGAACGAGAGCATGTGTCTCGAGCCGGTTGTTGTTCCCCACAATATCCGGAGAGAATTGTCGGTTTTGTGAGTCGACTAGGGGCAATCCGGATCCATAGTGAGAACTGCGATCAAATTGATGACCAAAAGGAGCGCTGCGTTCCGGCCTATTGGTACTATGATTCGTCCGATAAGGTGAAACTTACCGCCGAGGCAAGTGCCTTAGCCCAGACGCTACGCACCCTCTCACACCATCTCCACAGCTTTGATGCGAAGGCAAGAAGCATTTCGCAAACCGTTCATGGCGAGCAGGTGGTGCTTGAGGCTGATCTGGCTCTCGTACGTATGGATAAGCTGCCCGCGCTCCTTGCGGCACTGCGGCGCATACCAGGTGTACTTGGTGTCGAGCATATCGTGAAATCTCGCTAGTAATAAGGGTTGTCATTTCGAGCCCCATCTGTTAGAATCATATGCGTCTATGTTACAAGTTGATCGAAAAGAAGAAGAATCGCTAGAGAGCTTGATCCGCCGCTTTAATAAGAAAGTGTCGCAGTCTGGTGTATTGACCGCTGCCCGGCGTAAGAAATTCTACGAAAAGCCTCTCACTAAGCGCGAAGAGCGCGAGATTGCGATTCGTAAGCGGGCTCGCAAAGAGATGAAGACTCGCGAAGCCCTTGCGATTCGAGGCTAGCTTGAGTCTCGAACAAAGTCTCGAAACAGATCTAATCGAGGCGATGAAAGCGCGCGATGAAATTCGCGTGCAAGTTTTGCGTCTCGTCAAATCAGCTTTGAAGAATTACGAAATAGAAGTGAAGGGCGATCTGTCGCCACAGCAGGTACTTGCAGTTTTACAAAAGGAAGCCAAAAAGCGTCAGGATTCGATTGAGCAATATAGTGCGGCTGGTCGAGAGGACCTCGTTGGTCAGGAAGAGGCTGAGTTAAAGATTATTCAAGGATACCTCCCAGAGCAGGCTTCCGAATCTGATCTCCGTAAGGCTGTGCAAAAGGCAGTTGCAGATCTGGGTGACCAGCAAGGTGCAATGGGACAGATTATCGGTCGCGTCCGTGAAGAATTCTCAGGGGCAGTCGATGGCGCATTGCTGGCCAAGATTGTACGAGAAGAACTTGCAAACCACGCGTCCCATTAGGGGTTTACTGGATTGTCACTGAGCTACCATATTTTTGAAGCCCCAGCCGATATTCGGACTGAGCAGTGGGATAAACTGTTTTCTAAATGGCTATCCGAACTGCAGCCACAGCTGAAGGCGGATGTGTATGTACAGTTCGTTTCTCAAGATGAGATTCGTGAGCTCTCACGCGTGCATCGGGGGCTTGATAAACCAACAGACGTGTTGAGTTTTACGTATGATCCACCTATTCAAGGAGAGGCTGATACTCAAGTCGGAGCTGAGATCGTAATCTGTGTTGCGGTTGCTCAAGAGCACGTTGATCGGGTGGGCTCTACGCTCGAGAACGAACTCGCTACGCTCTTCGTGCATGGGCTGCTCCATATTGCAGGGCTTGATCATCAAACGGATGTCGAGCGTGACGAATTTCAACGTATGACTCGTGCTATCATGGAATCAGTAGGATTATCGGAGGTAAATTTGTGGTCGGATTAGCTAGTTTTCGCCATGCTTTTCGAGGTTTGCGCATGGTCGTGAGTCGAGAGCGCAATGCAAAGATTCATGTTGCTGCCGCAGTTGTCGCAGTCATTGCAGCAATTGTGTTACAGATATCACTTTCTGAGCTCGCGTTAATTATTGCCGTGATCGCCATGGTGTTTTTTGCTGAAGTTGTGAATACGGCGATTGAGCGTACATTGGATACGATGTCACGCGACAATCATCAAGTCGTGAAGGTTGTGAAGGACATGACGGCTGGCGGAGTCTTAGTGACAGCAATGGCTGCAGTGATCGTTGCTATCTGTATCTTTGGCCCAGCACTCTGGCGAGCACTCGGACTATGATTATCCTGCTCGGCAAGCCAGGATCTGGCAAAGGGACACAGGCGGATTTACTAGTCAAGCAGGATCGGTTTGTTGCAATTAGCGCGGGGGCACTGCTGCGGAGGGCGGCCGAACATGATCCCGCAATCGCCGCTATGCAGAAGGCTGGTCGTTTGGCGGATGTGGATCTCATGGGCGGATTAATGGCTCGTGCTATCGAAGCAGTGCAGGGCAAGCGAATTATTCTCGATGGATTCCCACGCACCCGAGAGCAGGCGAGCTGGCTGAGAGATTATCTCGCCGCTCATCCGAAATCGAGTGTGACGGTATTCCTGCTTGAAATTCCAGATGATGAGGTGTTCGCTCGTCTAGCCGAGCGAGGTCGCGTCGATGACACTCCGGAAACTATCACCCATCGTCTAGAGCTGTATCATCGCGAAGCTGACCAGATTACGGAACTGGTACGAGGGTTTGGCGAGGTCCATCAGATAGATGGGCATGGTTCGATTGAAGATGTGCACACCCGGATCGCAAAACTAGTCGATAAGACAGAGAAGGAATAATTTATGAGAACACAGATAAAAACAGCTCAAGAAATTATCGATATGCGCGAAAGTGGGCGTATTTTAGCTACTATCCTGGCGGAACTTAAGGACAAGGCTCGGGTAGGGATGAAGACGAGCGATATCGATAGTTTAGCGCGAAAATTGCTTGACCAGCACAAGGCAGAAGCTGCGTTCTTGGATTATCAAGGATTTCCGGCGAGTATCTGTATCTCTATAAATGAAGAGATCGCTCATGGTATACCTGGTGAGCGCGAGATGGAGGCTGGCGACTTGGTGCATTTTGATTTTGGCGTTCGCTATCGCGGCATGATTACTGATGCCGGCGAGAGCTTTGTGCTTGGTGCGGAGCCCACACCTGATCAGGCGAGACTCCTGAAGGGGACGAAAGCGGCGCTTGATGCTGCAATTGCCACAGTTCGAGACGGGGTCCGACTGGGCGACATAGGCGCAGCAGTTGAGGCAACGCTCAACCGTTATGACCTGAAGGTAGTCTATGAACTGTGTGGCCATGGCGTCGGTCACAACGTTCATGAAGAGCCGACAATCATGAATTATGGCATGGCTGGTACCGGGGAAGCTCTAAAGTCCGGGATGACAATTGCTCTCGAACCCAATGTTTCGCTGGCTGATCACGATATGATACTGGCGGCGAATGGCTGGACATGGTCTACTCCATCAGGTTCACTAGCGGCGCAGTTTGAGCATACGGTTCTTATTACTGATGATGGTTCAGAAATTCTGACCCAAATAGCATAAACATTGTATTCAGGCATAATCTGCGTATACATTATTTGCGCTCTTGAGTCCACTGGTATACAATTTTTGTATACAAAAGTTGCAGTATCGAACATGATACCTGCCTAAAGTGATTCGAGAGGGTATGGCGGCAAAGCAAGAAACAACATATATTGGACTCGATATCGGCTCGACTAAGGTGGCCTGTGTAGTCGGTGTTGCTCAGCCGGAGCGGCCGGATGTTTCGATTATTGGTCTTGGGGTGGCCCCGACAAATGGAGTGAAGCGCGGTGTTGTTGTGGATATCGAAGATACGGTAAGCGCAATTACTTCGGCACTTGAAGAGGCTGAACGTATGAGCGGTTCGGTGATTGAGCGAGCAACTATCTCGGTCGGAGGTAGTCATATTCAAAGTCTGAACTCGCGAGGTGTTATCGCCGTCAGCCGAGCAGATAAGCAGATTAGCCGTGAAGACATGAAGCGCGCTGAAGATGCCGCCGCCGCGATATCGCTAGATGCTAATCGTGATATCCTTCGTGTTATTCCTCGCGCCTATATTGTCGATGGGCAAGGTAAGATTGCAGATCCGTACGGCATGACAGGGGTGCGCCTTGAGATTGATACACATGTGATCACGGCCTCCATTCCAGCAATGAAAAATCTTGATGATGCAATTCATCGAGCCGGGATCACGGTAAACCAACATGTAATTTCACCGCTTGCCGCCGCTCGTGCAGTGCTCACAAAGCGACAGAAAGAGCTTGGTGTCGCAGTTATTGACGTTGGTGCCGAGTCTACTGGCATTGCTGTCTTTGAAGATGGCGCTATTAGCTTCACGAGCATTTTGCCGATGGGCAGTAATCATATTACGAAAGATATTAGTCATGCCCTGCGGACTACGCTTGATATTGCCGAGAAGATTAAGACTCAATTTGGCGAGGCGAAATCCCCAAGTGCGAAAGATGCGGCTCGGCATGACCTTACAAAAATTGGTATTCGAGGCAGTCTGCTTGCCCGTGAACTAGATGCGATTATTGAAGCTCGCCTTGCGGAGTGGTGTGCAATGCTGACAAAAGAGCTGAAGCGCTCAGGTAATGAGGCCTCATTAGCGAGTGGCGTGGTTATTACTGGAGGCGGATCGGGTCTGAAGGGGCTCGCCACGTATATGGAAAAGCATCTAGAGCAGCCGGTTGCTAAAGGGGAGAGCCGATCGATCAGCGGTATTATTGATCGCGTGAAGGACCCGGCATACGCTGGAGCAATTGGTCTTATGCTCGAGGATCTAGATAGTCCACGACATGGGAGTGGTCTGAATGAGAGGATTGACCAAGTTTTCGGCCGTGTTCGATCAATTGTATCTGGATTCTTACCTAAAAAGTCGACGTAGACATTCTCACTAGCGGTAAAAAGAACAAAAAAATAGTTCAGTAAAATTGACGAAGATTATCGAATACAATATTTGACTTCGCATGAACACGCCATTTATACTTTAACGCAAGCGTGATAAAGAAAACGTCACAAGTAATATATGGTGCAGCTTAATTCAAGTAGCTAGTGTGGGCTAGCAACTAACAGCCTGGAAACCAGGGATGGGGAGATACGATGGCAGAAGTCCTACCGGAAATTGAAGCGTTTGCAAGAATCAAAGTCATAGGTATTGGCGGGGGTGGTGGTAATTCACTGAACCGTATGATCCAGTCGAAGATACGTGGTATTGAGTTTATCGCGATAAATACTGATGCCCAGGCTTTGCATTACAGTCAGGCCGATAAGAAGATTCATATAGGTAAAGAAACGACGCGAGGACTTGGTGCCGGTGCGAATCCTGAGATCGGAGCCCAGGCTGCTGAAGAGAACGAAGATGAGATCTATGCTGCACTAAAGAACTCCGAGATGGTATTCATCACTACGGGTGAAGGCGGTGGTACTGGTTCGGGTGCGGCTCCGGTGGTTGCTCAAATAGCACGCGATGTTGGTGCCCTAACTGTTGGAATCGTGACAAGGCCGTTTAAATTCGAAGGCGATCGTCGTAGAAAAATTGCCGAAGAATGTATTGCTCGTCTCAAAGAAAAGGTCGATACCTTGATTGTGATCCCGAACGACCGCATTCTCCAGATCATCGACCGAAAAACCTCACTCCTCGATGCGTTTGCGACTGTTGATGATATTCTGCGGCAGGGAGTACAAGGTATATCTGACTTGATTACGGTGAATGGTTTAGTGAATCTGGACTTCGCTGACGTTGAGGCAATTATGCGCAACGCTGGTTCGGCCCTAATGGGTATTGGTGTTGGAAATGGTGATAATCGGGCTGTAGATGCGGTGAAACAGGCTATTGATAGCCCTCTGCTTGAAGTATCAATCCAGGGTGCCAAAGGCGTCATGATCAACTTTACGGGCGGTCGTGATATGGGAATGCATGAGATTGAGGAAGCTGCTCAACTCGTTCACAATAACGTCGATACGGACGCGAATATCATCTGGGGTATGGTAATTGATGAGAATATGAATAACGAAATCAAGGTAACCTTGGTTGCAACCGGTTTTGAGCCAGCGAGCACGGAGCGTGGCGGCACGTTGTTTGGTGGTGTGCCACAGCCAATTTTGCAAAAGAGTGTCGGTGAGCTCCATGAGCAGCATGAAGCTACGGAGCCAGTTGGGCCACCGGTGGGGCAACCTGTAGCTATCGAGACTATGCGGGTTCAGGAGCCGGCCGAGCCATTCCATGGTATTGAGGCGTTGCCCGAAGAGCCAGAGACTGAGCGTGAAGTGGCTCCAGTCGATGAGCCGATACCAACGGGGTTTGTGTCCGATAGGCCACGTGTCCGTGACGATGCTCTTATTAGCGAGGATCCACTCGTCCGCGCCGAGCCAGAAGATGAGCGTCCAGGTCTGACGCGCGATGACGAGCTAGCACAGGGGTCAACCATCTTAGACGATCCAATTCAGCCGTTTGATAAGCCGGATATTATTGAGCCAACCAGTGAATCGATCTCGCCAGCACAAAAGCAAGAACCGGTGCGCCTCGAGCCGAAGCCAATAGTGAGTACGCTTTCTTCGCGTTTTGAATCGAGTGATGAGGATCAATTCGATAAGCCTGCATATTTACGCAAAGGCGTGAAACTAAGCTCAGGAATTATTGATACTGCCGAGCCACCCGCTAAACCGGCAAAAAAAACTAGCTAAGGATGAGATGTCCGCAGTGTAAGTCAGCTCGAAGTCGCGTGGTGGAATCACGAGATGTTGATGACGCAGCGGTTATCCGTCGTCGCCGGCAATGCGAAGATTGTGGACATCGGTTTACCACCTATGAACGGCTTGAGCTACCACGTCTGCTTATCGTCAAGAAATCTGGCGAAAGGGAACTTTTCTCTCGAGATAAACTAGCAGCCGGAATTTATCGTGCCTGTGAAAAGCGACCCGTAGGTGCTGAGCGCATAGAGCAGGTAATCTCTGAGGTGGAGCACGAGCTCTACGGTATGGGGGAGTCGGAAATTGCCTCCAAGGAAGTTGGCGAGCTCGTGATGCACCGTCTGGCTGATTTAGACGATGTGGCATACGTTCGTTTTGCGAGTGTTTATCGGAGCTTTACGAGCATTGACAGCTTTGAGAAGGCCTTGTCACAGATAAAGCGTGAGCGTAAATCTGATGCCGACTAGTCACGAGTTGCGCTTTAGCGGTACTATGAAGCTATGAAAATTATGTTTTTTGGGAGTGCTGGATCTTTCACCGAGCAGCGACAGCTGGACCGGCTCAAGGCAGAAGCCAGTAGTCAGTTCCGGGGCGTGCAGGTAGAAGCTTATGATGGGGAGAGTCGTGAGTCAGTCGGCAAGCTTGAGTCATATGACATCCTGAATACCCCAGCAGTTATCGTGACTCAAGACGATGGTGCGCCACTGGGTATCTGGCAGCACCGACTACCGACGCTTGATGAAATAGAATATCTCGTACATGGACATGTCTAGGCAGCGCAGACGACTTGCCGAAAACCAGGCGAAAAGCATATAATATCAGGTATGACTGAGCGAAAACTATCAGCTCTCGCGTCCGTTGAAGAGCAGCTTTTACAGACGTGGCAAGATGAGAAGACCTTTGCGCATTCGGTGAGCCAGCGCGAAGGTCAGCCGCGCTTTGTATTTTATGATGGACCACCATTCGCGAATGGTCTGCCGCATCTTGGTCATATGCTCACTTCTGGACTTAAGGATTCCGTTACGCGTTATCAGACAATGAGAGGGAAGTACGTCCCGCGCCGATTTGGCTGGGACTGTCATGGTTTGCCTCCAGAAATGCTCGCAGAGAAAGAGCTAGGAATTTCTGGTAAAAAAGCCATTCAAGCCTATGGCGTAGAAAAATTTGTTGGATATTGTCGAGACTCAGTACTTCGCTTTACGGGAGAATGGCATGAATACGTCGAGCGACTAGGCCGTTGGGTAGATTTTTCGGACGATTACCGTACGATGGATGCTGATTATATGGAGTCAGTAATCTGGGCTTTCAAGCAGCTCCACGAAAAAGGACTTATTTACGAGGGAGAGCGGGTGGTTCCATATAGCTACGGCGCCCAGACGGCCCTCTCAAACTTTGAGACACGCCAAGATGATAGCTATCGAGATCGTGAAGATTTAACCGCAACGGTTCGCTTTAAGCTCGCCGATGGTCGTTACCTTCTTGGCTGGACGACGACTCCCTGGACGCTCCCAGCCAATCTTCTCCTGGCTGTTAATCCTGACATGGACTATGTTGTCATGGCAAATGATGAAGAGGAGCTCATACTCGCGCTCGAGGCGCAGGAGCGACTTGCCGAGCAGCTGAACGGCTACGCTGCTCGGGGGCGCCTGAAGGGCTCTGAGCTTGTCGGAGAGGCATATGAGCCACTCTTCCCGTACTTCGCCTACCAGGACAAGGCATTTCGAGTCGTGGCAGGTGATTTCGTAGAGGCTGGCGAGGGTACCGGCATCGTTCATATTGCTCCGGGGCACGGAGAAGATGACTATTGGCTCGGGAAGAAAGAGGGCGTGGCGATCATCAGTCCAGTTGATGATGAGGGTCGCTTCACGGACGAGGTGAAAGATTATGTTGGTCGTCTTGTCTTTGACGCCAATGGAGAAATTGTTGCGGATCTTGAGAAGCAGCACAAGCTATTCGCCAAAGAGCTAATTATCCACAAGTACCCGCATTGTTGGCGTACCGATGTGCCAATTATTTATCGAGCAATGAGTGCTTGGTTTGTCGACGTGCCAAAGATCAAAGAGCAGCTGCTCGCAGCGAATCAAGAAATAAGCTGGTTTCCGGCACATGTAAAAAATGGAGCGTTTGGGAAGTGGCTAGAAAATGCTCGCGAGTGGAATATTAGTCGTAAGCGGTTCTGGGGTGCGCCACTGCCAGTATGGAAGACCGATGATGGAGAAGTCCTCGTGGTGGGTTCTCTCGAAGAGCTCAAGTCCCGAGCGGTTAAGCCTGAGCTGGTAACAGATCTACATCGCCCAAATATTGATCAAGTTGAACTCAAGACCGACTCTGGTAAGGTGGCCCGACGGATCGATGACGTATTTGACTGTTGGTTTGAGTCGGGTAGCATGCCATTTGCGCAGATGCATTATCCTTTCGAGAACCAGGAGCTTTTCGAGTCGGGGCATCCCGCAGATTTCATTACCGAGTATGTTGGTCAGACACGCGGCTGGTTTTACACCTTACACGTTATGAGTGTGGCACTGTTTGGGAAGCCTGCTTTTAAGCATGCGGTTGCTCACGGTATTCTGCTTGGGTCCGATGGCCGTAAGCTCAGTAAGCGTCTTGGTAATTACCCAGAAAATGGGCCAATGTTTGATCGGTTTGGCTCTGATGCAGTGAGATTCTACCTATTATCAACGCCCCTTGTGACAGGTGAAACAGCTGTATTTGATGAGCGATCTCTCTTGGAAGCGCAAAGAAATGTCATACAGCGATTCAAGAACGTACAAACATTTTATTCAATGTATGCTGATGTTGACGGTTACAAATCGAACAAAAAATTCGAACGACCAACGCAGGTTGCAGCACTTGATGCCTGGATGCTATCGCGACTCGATGAAACGGTGGGTGTAGTGACGGCTGCTGCAGACGTTTATGATACTCCCAGCTCCTGTCGGGCTCTCTCTGAACTCTTGGACGATCTATCTAATTGGTATGTCCGTCGTTCTCGTCGGCGTTTCTGGAAGTCCGAAGATGATTCAGATAAACAAAAGGCCTACGCTACTCTCCATTTTGTTCTCCTGACCACAGCTCAGCTCTTGGCACCGTGGGCACCATTTGTCGCCGATGATGTATGGCGTGCTGTGAAAGGTGAGGCAGAATTACCTGATTCGGTTCACTTGTCTGATTGGCCGATTAGTGCGGGTCTTGATAGGGGTGTGATCGAACAGATGCAGATCGCTCGTACGCTGGTTACTGAAGGCTTAGCACAGCGTGCCCAGGCTGGCATAAAAGTGCGCCAGCCGCTCGCCTCGGCGACTTTGAAGCTACAGGCCAGCCTCGCCGATGATTTGGTGAAGATTATTGAGGAAGAGCTCAATGTGAAGCAGGTTGGCTTTGAGCAGGCCGAAGAGTCGAGTGTTGTGCTTGATATTGAGATAACAGATGAGTTGCGCCTCGAAGGTCTCGCCAGAGACATTATTCGCCTGATTCAGGTCGAGCGGAAACAGGCTGGACTGCAGGTGGATGATCGAATAGATCTTGTAGTGACTGGGAATGACACGGCGCAAGCGGCAATTGCGAACGCCCGCGAGCTCATCATGCAGGAGACGCTCGCACTCACGCTATCTGATACCCTAGGAGAGTCAGCACATATTGCGGAGCAGAAGCTCGGTGGCGATGTATTGACTATTGGCCTAACCAAAGCACGAAAGGCGCAGTAGCGCGGCATGCGGAGGGGTCTGAAGCAGCTAGATTGGATTGTTGTCACGACGACCTTCTTAATAGTTGCTTTGGGCCTGCTCGTACTCTATTCATCGGGTATTAAAGCTGGTGAGGTACGTAGTGAAATTGATGCCACCAGGCAGTTTCTCTACGCTGGGGTTGGGCTAATCGCGTTATTTATTGTGTCCCGCATCGACTATCGTCTTTTTAAGAGCTATGCGGTCCCGATTTACATCATTATGGTTGTTTCGCTTGCTGCGGTTGACGTGATTGGCCGCACTGCCTTGGGGGCACAGCGCTGGATCAGTATTGGCTTCTTTCAATTCCAGCCTTCAGAATTCGCTAAGCTAGCTCTGATTATTGTTCTCGGAACGTATTATAGTAAGGTTCACGCTCGGTCTAGTCAGTTTCGCTATCTGGTCTACTCGCTACTCATTTTGTTGTTGCCCATGGCATTGATTATCGCTCAGCCGGACTTGGGAACTGGCTTGGTATTGCTCGTAATCTGGATAAGTATGACGATAGCATCAAAGGTGAAGCGTCGTTATCTCCTCCTAGGAGCTGGCTCACTGGCAATTTTGATGCCGATTGTCTATCGATTCCTCGCGCCATATCAGCAGAATCGTATTAATGTCTTATTGAACCCTCAAGCTGACACCCTTGGTACGGGCTACAACGTGACGCAGGCAGTGATTGCGGTCGGTAGTGGCGGCTGGACTGGGCGTGGTTTGTCGGCAGGCAGTCAGAGCCAGTTGAACTTCCTGCCGTCGCAGCATACGGATTTTATTTTTGCAGTGCTTGCCGAGAAACTCGGCTTCTTGGGCGCAGGGTTGGCGATTTTACTCTACACTGTGCTCATCGCGCGGATTTTTTTGCTGAGCACTCAAGCGATTGATAGATTTGGTGCGTATATCTGCATAGGCGCTGCAAGTATGTTGCTTTTTCACGTACTGATTAATATTGGTATGAACATGGGTATTATGCCGGTCACAGGTATCCCTTTGCCGCTTATTTCAGCTGGTGGAACGAGTATGCTCACGAATTTTCTTATCCTTGGACTCATTTTGAGTGTGGCACGGCATCGTGGCAGTGTGCAGCGACTGAAGGATGAGCCTGTATGAGCCAGAGTCAGAATCGAAGACTGTTTCGACTCGGCTATCTCGTCATCATTGCATTACTCACGGTCATTATGGCTCGCGCCTGGCCTGAGCAGCCGGCCGAAGTTCCGGCACGCAAAGACGAAGTCTATGAAGTATCTCAGGTGCTCGATGGCGATACGATTGAAATCGCGAGAGATGGGAAGCTTGAGCGCGTACGCTTGATTGGTGTGGATACTCCAGAGACGAAAGATCCGCGGAAGCCTGTCCAGTGCTTCGGAAAAGAGGCCAGTAAACACACCGAGACTGCGCTCAGTGGGCGGCGGGTACGGCTGGAGTTTGATCCGGTCGTCGGTGAACGTGATAGATATGACCGACTCTTGGCATATGTTTGGCGAGAGGACGGCCTATTTGTAAACTTAGATCTGGTAACTGAGGGTTTTGCGCATGAATATACGTATCAAAATCAGCTCTACAAGTATCGAGATGACTTCCAGGCTGCTGAGCGGGCGGCGGATGGCGCTGATAAGGGCCTATGGGCAGCAAACACTTGTAATGGGGTGACAACCTAGCCTGACTGGAATCAACCCCCTCACTCAAGCTATAATGTAGGTATGAAATCTACGAACAAAATTGATGTTGTCATTATCGGCAGTGGCCCGGCTGCCTATACCGCTGCGATCTACACCGCACGGGCAGCTCTTTCGACAACGATTGTAGCTGGTGACGTACCGGGTGGTCAGCTACTTCTCACGAGTGAAGTTGAGAATTTCCCAGGTTTTCAGGATGGAATTATGGGCCCTGAGCTTATGGATGTCATGCAGGCTCAAGCCCTTCGGTTTGGCGTGAAGATGATTCGTGAATTTGTTGATGAGGTGCATCCAGGTGAGACTGGGCATACTTTGCATCTCAGGGATGGTTCGGAGTTGCATGCGAAGGCGGTCATTATCGCGACCGGTGCTCAAGCGCGTTGGCTTGGTCTGGAGAACGAGACTCGTCTGATGGGCAAGGGTATCTCAGCATGTGCTACGTGTGATGGGTATTTCTTCCAGGGTAAGCACGTCGTGGTCGTTGGTGGTGGCGATACCGCAATGGAAGAGGCACTCACCCTCACGAAATTTGCATCCAAAGTTACGGTGGTGCATCGTCGCGACTCGCTCAGAGCAAGTAAGATTATGCAGGACCGAGCGAAACAGCATCCAAAGATTTCGTTCGTATGGGATAGTGCAGTTTCAGATGTTTTCGGTGAAGCCATGGTTTCGGGAGTTGAGCTGACAAACCTGAAGACAAACGAAAAGCAGCGCCTCGAATGTGAGGGGCTGTTTGTTGCGATCGGGCATATCCCGGCCACCGACTTTTTGAAGGGTACTATTGACCTAGATGAGAAGGGTTATGTGGCTGTGCAGGATATCGTCTTAACAAATGTTAAGGGTATCTTCGCCGCTGGCGATGTCGCGGATAAGCGGTATCGCCAGGCAATTACTGCTGCTGGTGATGGTTGTCGCGCGGCGCTTGAAGCAGAACACTACTTAGCTGGTTTAAGTACAACCTAACAAAACGAGAGGCCCACAAAAACAATGGCATCACCGAAGTCAATCGAGGACTATAAAGAACGAATCGCAGCGCTACAGGCGCAGGTCCAACTACTACAGGAGCGGCTGGTTACAGACGAGCTCACTCAGATTCTGAATCGACGTGGACTGATGGAGTATCTCGAAGCGATTGCAAATGAGGTTCGATACCAGTTCAAGCACCCCGATAAGCGTCGATCGGTTGTGATCAAGGCGCTATCTATCATATTCTTGGATATAGATTTCTTTAAGAAGATCAATGATACTCACGGGCATGATGCGGGCGATGATGTTCTGCGTCAGACCGCCGAACTTATTCAGGGAGAGGTTCGTCAGCTAGATATAGTCGGGCGTTATGGCGGTGAAGAGATCGTTGTCGGGCTTGTTGGTGCTTCTGGTGAACATAGCACGCGAATTGCCGAAAATCTTCGGCGGGTGATTGAGGAGCATGACTTTATCGTCCAAAACTCAACCGTAAAGGTAACTGCGAGCCTTGGTGTTGCCGAGCTTCACGGTGAAGATACGATTGCCGCCGTACTAAAGCGTGCCGATGAGGCACTCTATGAGGCGAAGCAGACTGGCCGCAACAAGGTGGTTGTGAGCTAAATGGAGCCGGCAAGTAAGAATGTCGACACGCAGAATGATACAGGTGTCATGATACAAAAAGTAGGTTTTGGGGAGCTCAATAGATTGAATAAATTATTTATTCAATCTATTGATGATGGATTTGGATATTTTGATGATTCCTTCAAGAAAACCCTTGCCAAACAGCATAACCTACCAAGACTCGCGAAAGCTTATTTATCGCCAAAAGCATCGCTTTTTATAGCAAAACAAGGATCTCAAATTGATGAATTGCAGGCGTATTGTTTCGTTCGACAGGACGGGCTTATCGCGTATTTGTATTGGATGTATGTACAGCCTTCTGTGCGTGGCACTGGTCTCGGCACGAGGCTTCTGGATAGTGCAATGGATGAAGCGCGTCGTCGTAATGTGGATAGTTTACAGCTGATAACACACGATAAAGAAGCTTTCTATCAGCGGGCAGGTTTTGTGCCAATACGACACGTGTCAGGCCTTTTAGGCGGGGCTGATATGGTCATGATGGAGTATCGGTTTTAACTCATGAGTGATATGAGGTTTTCACGCAATACTCGGACACGCTATCGCTCGTCATCGAGAAGCGGTGGGATGCGGCCGAAGTATATTGTTGCGACTAGCCTGCTTGTTCTAGCAGTGCTGGTAGGCTGGTATTTCTGGTCGAATTCGACACCTCAACAACGGCAGTCTACACAGACAAAAAATCGTGATTCGCAACCCGTCCAAACACCTGCAACTGGCAAGCTAACGGAGCAGGGTGAGGTGGTGAGCCTGACTGCTGAGCAGACAGAGGCACTCATTCGCCAGACGAACAAGAGCTACTCAGGAAAGGCGAATCCAGTAAAACAGCAGACATTTCGCTATACTATGCTGGACACGAATGGTGAAACGGTGCAGATATATGGCAGAGCGTTTATGCCGTCGGGAGGTCCGTCGAAGAATCTGTCGGTGTATGCCTTTGCGCCAGGGACGACCGGCATAGACGATCAGTGTGCTCCGTCTCTGGAGGTGCCAGCTAAGCGAAACCTGGCGAACTATGCGAGCCATATGGCCGCCTATGCTTCAGAAGGCTATGCGGTGGTTACGATCGATTATGAGGGTTTTCGAGATCCCTCAAGAATGCATCACTACATGGTTGGAGCACTCGAGGGCCGGGCGTTACTCGATGGAGTCAGGGCATTGTCTAATTTGCCACTCTCAAAAGATAGAATTTCGAAGGATTCAGTATTCCTGGCTGGCTATTCACAGGGTGGTCACGCGGCGTTTTGGGCAGATGAGATTGCTGCTAGTTACGCACCGGAGCTGACAATTAAGGGTGTCGTCGGCTTCGGTCCGGTGACGGATGTTCGACAGACACTCACAGACACCACGCGCGGGGCTAATATCTTGTGGTTTGGTCCATATGTCCTCTACAGCTATTCTGACTGGTACAAAGAGACATATCCGTTGAATAGTATTCTCATGCCTCCTTTCGCAACCAATCTGTCTTCTGATATTGCAAAAAATTGTATCGATACGAATATTCAGTATTGGGGAAATCGCGATATTAATAAGGTGTACACGAAGCAATTTATCGATGCGATGAAAACCGGCTCGGTAGCAGCGGTTTCACCGGCGTTTGACGAGCGGATGCGGCAGAATCTGGCGGCAGACGTGAAGACCCCGAGTCGGAAGCTGATTGTGCATGGGCGCCAGGATAATGTTGTGCTGGTTGGTCAGTCAGACGTTGCCGTGAAGCGTTTGTGTAGTCTTGGCAACAGTGTGAACTATCGGGTATTGAAGGATGCGACCCATTATACGACCATGACTCAGGGCTTTTCAGAGGTGTTGCAGTGGATGGGTGCGACTAAGGCTGGCACGCAAGTTTCGACTGATTGCCGCTAGCGCCAACTTCACGAGTAAATAAATAGACCAGATGTCTCGCAATGAGTAATCTGGTCTATTCGTGCGTAGTGCAGCACGTGCATGTTCTGAACTGTTAAGCAGCGGTGATCTTGTCAATGACCAAGACAGTCTGACGCTGGCGATGACCATGCATGGTCTTCTGGCGCTTTTTTGCCTTGTATTTCAAGACTTGCACCTTATCGGTTTTCTGGTCTGCGACCTTTACCGACGCGACAACCTTCGCACCAGAAACACTTGGCGTACCAACCGAGATATTATCTCCGTCGATAACCATGAGTGGCTCGAAGGTGACAGTTTTGTCTTCTCCGAGTAATTCTGTGGTGATGGTCTGGCCTGGTTCAACTAAGAACTGCTGCGATCCAGCCTGTATAACTGCTAACATGTAACTTTCTCGTTTAGGCAAACAATATGGAATTGTACCAGATAAGCCTATCTGATGCAACCCCCAGCTGACACTTGATACTCACACCTGGTATACTAGAGTTCGATATGAAGAGGGTGAGTCATTGAGCGCGGTAGTGATCGCAGTTACAAATCAGAAAGGCGGAGTCGGTAAAACTACGACTACGGTTAATCTCGGTGCCTATCTAGCAAAAGCCGGCCAGAAGGTACTCATCATTGATTTAGATCCGCAGGGCAACGCAAGCTCCGGGCTGGGGATCGACAAAAATAACCTCGAAAAGACGCTGTATGACGTGCTGGTCGACAGTGCGCCACTCGCAGAGGTCACGCACGCTACTCATTATAAGAATCTGTCTATCGTGCCATCGAGCGCAATTTTGGCCGCCGCTGAAGTAGAGCTTACTCAGGCAGATCATCGTGAGTCACGGTTGAAAGCCGCCTTGCAGGACGCTCCTTTTGATCTGATATTCATCGACTGCCCGCCCTCGCTGGGGCTTCTGACTATCAACGGCTTGGTTGCAGCTCAGAGGCTGCTCATTCCGGTGCAAGCAGAGTATTATGCGCTTGAGGGCCTTGGTCAGCTGCTCGCGACGGTCGGTCGTGTGAAGCAGGCATTGAATCCGCAGCTGAACCTGATTGGAGTCGTGCTGACGATGCATACGGCGCGCACCTCGCTCTCACAGGCGGTGGCCGCCGAGGTGGAGCAGCATTTTCCGCGCCAGGTGTTTACGACGGTAATACCGCGCAATATCCGACTTGCCGAAGCGCCATCACATGCCAAGGCGATTGTAGATTATGATAGATTTTCTAAGGGGGCCCGAGCCTATAAAGCTCTGGCAAAGGAGGTACTAGCCCGTGTCAGCCAAACCTAGTCGTCTCGGCCGAGGCCTGGATGCACTCATTCCAACTGAAATTGATCAAGCAACCTCGCAAGAGGTTGATCAGGCATTACACCTTGAAGACGCCAGTGCCGTGCGCGATCTCAAGGTCGAGCTGATTGATCCAAACCCATTTCAGCCGCGTAAAGAGTTTGCCGATGATGAGCTGGCGGATCTTGCTTCTTCGATTCAGGAACATGGCGTCGTGCAGCCGCTTGTAGTCACAAAGAATGGAAGCCGATTCCAGCTGATTGCCGGTGAGCGCCGCTTGCGTGCTTCAAAGCTTGCCGGCAAGGCCACTGTGCCAGCAATTATTCGGACCTTCGATAAGCAGCAGTCGCTTGAAGTTGCTGTGATCGAAAATATCCAACGGGCCGAGCTATCACCACTCGAACTCGCCGTCGCGTATCAGAAGTTGGCCGATCAATTTAATCTCACGACAGAAGCAATCGCCAAGCGCGTAGGGCGTGCAGCACCGACCATTCGTAATACGCTGCGACTTCTCAAACTACCCTATGAAGCCAAACAAGCCATGCAGGAGAATAAGCTGACCGAGGGTCAGGCCAGGGCAATTCTCACAGTCGAAGATCCATCGGATCAGAAAAAAATGATTGAAATGATTGTAGCCGGGGACATGACGGTTCGACAGGTTGAAGAGCTTGCTCGAACCTGGAAACAAGATAAGACATTCGGATCGAAGCGGGCTCAACGCAAGCAGTCGGAGTACCAATCGGCCGCAGAAGGTCTCGAGCGAAAACTCGGTACGAAAGTCGAGATTTTGCACAATGCTCAGGGTGGACGCGTGGTGATTCGGTTCTTCTCACAAGAAGAGTTGGCGCGGATTTACGAAGATATTACTGGCGAAACTCTCGTTTAAAGGACGCTATTTTTCGAGTGACGGGCCGTAGTCAGGATTTTCGACTTGCCCGAATTCATACACCGGGAGAAGTCTCAGTGCGGCTGTACCAATAAAGCGTTTCATCGGTATTGGACCAAAGTAGCGAGAGTCCTGACTGGCATTCGGATTGCGGTTGTCTCCAAGTACAAAGATTTCTCCATCAGCGACTTGGGTGTCAACATCGCCCTCGAGTGCAATCCCGCCAACGTAGGATTCGTTGACGAGTGTCCCGTTCGGATTCTCCTTATTGTAGATAGTCACAGTGCCATCTTTAATGACTACGCGGTCACCCGGAAGGCCGATTGCCCGCTTGATAAAGAAGACATTGTCTGGGAAGTTTGGTGGATTGAAGATGGCAACGTCACCCCTCTGAATATTGAGATTACTGCTCTGCCCGGTGAATTTCTTCCAGCTAACTTCGAACTTTGAGACGATCAGATAGTTTCCGTTCTGGAACGTCGGCTCCATAGATTGGCCGTCGACATACCACGCTTGGAAAATAAAATTATGCACCAGATATACGAGTGCCGCTGGTATCAGAATCCACGATACAAGAAAGCTAACAATCTTTCGCCACAGAGGTGGTTCTGAAGATTCATCAACATCAGTAGTGGTGACTTCGGCATCGACTTGTGGAGTTGTACCAGTGGCTGGATGTGCTTGCGCTGGCTGACCAGGCACCGCCGCCGGTGGAATAATGACATTCTGCGGTGGCGGGGGCGTAGTCTTCAGGGGTGTTGGCTTCGAGAGCTCGCTGACGGGTAGTTGGGTAGGTGGAGTCGCTGGAGTAGGTGGCGGAGTGCCGGCACCAGCTGCGCCTGGTGTTGGTGGTGTCGGTGTTGGGTTTGGGGTATCAGTCATATGTAGCTAGTATAGCCTAAGTTGCGCGCCGGATGCACTTGGTCAGGTAAATGCGCTTCAGCTATACTGGTAGATATGTCATTCTTTGCTCGCAAACGCTCAGTCGTCACTACCTCACCAGTTGAGCAGGCGAGCCAAAATGGTTCGATAGCACGATTTCAGGATCGTCAAAAAAAGCGACGTCGGTTGGTGATCGCTGGCGTCGCGGCGCTTGCTCTCATTGTCCCCGTCATCCTGCTCGTGAAATCGATGCTGGCGTATCGTGCCGTACTCCAAAAGCACACGGGTGTCTCTGCAGAAGCCTTGCAGCAGCCGAAATCCGTAGATTTTGATTCGAGCTATGAAGCTGAGGGTCGAGTCAATATTCTCTTGCTTGGAGTGGGAGATGAGGGCCATGCTGGCTCTCTGCTTGCAGATACGGTCATGGTGGCCAGCATCGATCCGGAGACGAAAGACGTGGCGCTGCTCTCATTGCCGCGTGATTTGTACGTCGCTATGCCCGGCTATGGCAAAGACAAATTGAATGCTGTCCATAGCTATGCCGAGCAGCGCAAGGCTGGTGAAGGTCCGGTTGCGATGAAAGAGGTGGTTGGCACGACGCTAGATATCCCGATACATAATTACATCCGCGCTGATTTTACTGGCTTTGCCAAGGCGATTGACACCCTTGGTGGTGTCACGGTTGAAGTTGCCACACCATTGTATGACTCCGAATATCCCTGTACTCGGGATGAGCGATTGGCGTGTGGCTTTCAGCTTGCTGCCGGCACCCAGCAACTGAATGGCGCCACCGCGCTCAAGTTTGCTCGTTGCCGAAAGGGTAACTGCGGTAATGATTTTGGCCGGGCAGCACGTCAGCAGCAGCTTATGATTGCAGCTCGCGAGAAAGCCCTTTCAGCTCAAACCCTAACGAATCCAGCTAAACTACTTGGTCTTATTGATGCGTTTGGTAGTCATGTGCGCACTGATCTTGGGAGCGATGAAATCACCCGTTTAGCAGAAGTGGTGCAGGCCATCGATCCAACGAAGATGCGCTCAAAAGTGGTTGATGGAGAGGTGGAGCAGCTTGTGCAGACGGCCCTGATCGGTGGGGCGAGTGTGGTTGTGCCGCTGCGCTCAGATGGCACGTACACAACAATCCAAAATTTTACTCATAGCCTGTTCTTTGATCGTCATATCGTCGAGGAGAATGTCCCAATTGAGCTGGTAGACGCAACTGGTAGGGCTCAAAAATTTACCGATATTTCGGATCGGTTAGCCGGGTACAGGTATAATATTTCCTCCAGAACGACGGCATTACAGCAATCCGAAACCCAACTCTTGTTTGCTCCTGGCACCGCGGCCAAATATAGTCTACGATATTTAGAGAAACGATTTAACGTCTCGGCCCGAGAGGATGCAAGTGTTCAGCAAGGTATCCGTCTTATCTTAGGGTCCAAGGCAACAACAGAGACGGAGCGCTAACGCATGGCACGCAGGGGGAAGCTTACAACTACACCCACACAACGGATCCTTATTACTCATATTATTGGGCTGTCCGCGAGCTTAGCTTTAGCATTGATGGGTGGAGTGTGGCTGTGGTTGTCGCTCGTGATCGCTGTTGCGTTGACCATCATGACCGTTGCTCGGTTGGTCGTGGCGCGTACGGCGCGGATTGTATTTACTCGAGCACTCGAGCCACTGGCAGTCGTCGTGTTTGTGTTGCTCTATATTGCGCTCCTCACAGAAGTCTACGGCTTGCCGCTCTGGCAACAGGCAGGGCTTCTGCTCGTTGCCTTTGCGATGCAGGTGCGATTCTTTCTGCTGCAGTTTCGAAGCCGTACACCGCATCTGCAAACCGGCTACAGCTTACTACTGATCGTTCTGGCAAATACGCTCTGGATGCTGATCGCCAGTCAAAATGCATTCTTCGGTTTTGCGACCCTCATCCTTGCATGGCTGGTGAATTACGTCATTGTGCACTACTGGCTCGAGCGGGTTGGCTATCACAACTCATTTTTGGCAGCTGTCTGGGCGATTTTAGCAGTTGAAGTTTTGATGATATCTCAGATGGCGTTAGTGTTTTATACGTTGCCTTCGACGAACCTCGTGGTCTCACGATCGGCAGTTATTCTGGCGGTTATTGCGTATGCGTGGGGGAGTATGTTGCACCTGCACGCGCAGCGAAAGCTTTCGAAAAAACTCGTCGTTGAGTACGGCATGATGTGTGCTTTTCTACTCGGCTTCTTGCTCTTTATGTCAGGGATGTGAGTTTTCAGCAATTTTTCAGCTTGTCTTATAATGATAGAGACATAACCTAGGAGGAGACTCAATAGCATGGTCGAAGCAGAGCCCAGTAAAACCGAATCACCAAAGCGTACCGCAACACCTCGCTCAACACAGAAGAAGCCCAAAAAGCCTCAAGCGCCAGGGCTACTGGTGAGTGTTGCGCTGGCCTTTGTGGCAGGTGTACTTGGTGCGGCTTTGTATGTGAACTTCATGCCGCAGACGGCAAAAAATAAGATCGAAGAGTCAAAGCAGGTTACTCTGCAGGAAAACTCGGCAACCATTGATTTGGTGAAGAAAGTTGGGCCAAGCGTGGTTTCGATCAATACATCCTCTACCGTCCAGAGCTTCTTTGGTGAGCAGCAGCAGAAAGGTGCCGGCACTGGGGTAATTGTCTCGAGTGACGGTCTGGTGCTGACGAATAAGCATGTGGTTGAAGGCGCATCAACGGTAACGGTGACAAATACCGAGGGCAAGCAATACGAGGGCAAGATTCTGGCCCTCGATCCAGCGAATGACATTGCTTTTGTGAAGGTAGAGGCAACTGGTTTGCCGGCAGCCGAGCTTGGCGACTCAGATGCGGTTGAGGTCGGTCAGCGGGCTATCGCAATCGGCAACGCACTTGGCGAGTATGACAACACCGTAACTACTGGTGTTATCTCTGGGAAGCGTCGCCCAGTTCAGGCGGCGGACGGTGCTGGCAACTCAGAGACGCTGACGAATCTCTTCCAGACTGACGCTGCGATTAATCCTGGTAACTCGGGCGGGCCACTCCTAAATATTGATGGCCAAGTGATTGGCATTAATACAGCGGTGGCTGGTGGTACGGCGCAGAACATAGGTTTTGCGATCCCGATTAACCAAGTGAAAGGTGCGCTCGATTCCGTAAAAACACGCGGTCAGATTATTCGCCCGTATATCGGCGTGCGCTACCTCATGCTTTCGGAGACGTTTGCAGAGCGCAATCAGCTCCCAGTCAAGGACGGTGCGTTACTTCGTGGTGATGATGACACCTTGGCGATATTGCCAGGTAGCCCAGGAGCGAAGGCCGGCTTGCGTGAAGGTGATATCATCATCAAGGTAAATGGCGATGCGGTGAACCGTGACAATCCACTTCAGAATGTCATTGCTCGTTTCAAGCCAGGTGATGAGGTGACGTTGACGATTTTCCGTGATGGCAAGGAGCAGACAGTTAAGCTCAAGCTCGAAGAAGCACCGCAAACTACTGAATAAAATTTCCTGAAAAAAGAAAACACCTACTTGAGCTTGACTAGTTCAAGTGGGTGTTAGTTTGCACGGTGCACGTAACGAGTGCTTGTAGGTTGGCTGCCGTGCGCAGCTCGTGTTGTCAGGCCCTGATGCCCTGGCCATCCTTTGCCTTGCGGTAGGCGATGAGCCACAGGCAGCCGTAGTAGGCTAGGCCGATGACGACCATCCCAGCGTGGATGAGGGTCAGGTTGCTGGCTTGTTCGAGATGCCAGCGGGCGACTCGCTCTTCTGGCGTCTCGCCGCTGAACACCAGAACAAACATTCCCCACGCAATCAAGAAGGCTGCGTAGTAGTCGACGAGCTTCACCCACAAGGGGAGTTCTGGCACGAGTGGACGCTTGCGGAAGGCCCTTATGGCTATGAGGGCGCTAGCAAGAAGGCCGGAGCTGATCGAGAAGAACATCGCTACGAACCCGACGTTAATGACGAGGCGTGACCCCGTGTCTTGAGAGAACTTCATGACTGCTGTCGTATTTAAGAACGAGGCAGCCAGAACCACCCAGGCCAGGAAGAGGAGAAACTTCTGCTTGTTGGTGATCATGATGAAACTTTCGTTCGAAGGTACAGTAGATTTATTTTAATACATTTATGTATAAAGTCAATAGTATGATTGGCTATTTCTCGAAGCCGAGTATGAAGTAATCTTGAAAAATCTTCCGTAACTCACAGCTTTTGGCGAGTTCGATGAGAGCGTTTTGTTGCCAGGGATCAGATTCGAGCCATAGCTGTCCAGATGAATTCAGATGCTTTGGTAGCTGCGCGAAAAACTTTCGATAGAGATCAAGACCGTCATCGGCGCCGCCAAATAGCGCTACGTCCGGCTCATTTTGCACTTCTGGCATGAGCTCCATGGTGCGCGTTACATACGGCAGATTAGCGACAATTACATCGAATGTGCTTTCAACATTTTCGAACAAGTCTGACTCAACGAATTCTATGTCATTTTCTGAATGAAGTAAGTTGCGCGCATTTTCTCGCGCCAATTCGAGGGCATCGGCGCTCACTTCGCTAGCTACGATGTTTAGGTCTGGGCGCAGGTGTTTTAACGCAATTGCCATGGCGCCAGAACCGGTACCGATATCAAGCACGCGCTCTCCTTTTGGTGCACGCCGGGCAACCTCGGCGACGATGGTTTCCGTTTCGACTCGGGGCGTAAGTGCTCGACTATCAATAGTAAACATGAGCCCGGCAAATTCGCGTTGGCCTAAGACATAGCTCAGGGGCTCGCGCTGTGCTCGTCGCTGCGCGAGGTTTTTGATGTACTCGGTGTCGGCTGGCGTGATGTCTTCGTGATCGTGAGCCATCAGCCAGGTACGATCTTTGCCCAGTACAAAGCTCATGATGAGCTCGGCGTCAGTTTGGGCACCAGTTATGCCGGCCGACTTAAGCTCGGCGATGATCTCATCTCGGAGTTTGGCGATACTCATGCAGCTTGTTCGGCGAGGGCGCGGTCGATATCGGCTTGGCGCAGGGCATCATGGTGTTCATCGAGGTTGCCGTCCATAAATCTCGTAATACTGTGAGTCGTAAAACTAATCCGGTGATCTGTGATGCGGTCTTGAGGAAAATTGTAGGTGCGGATCTTTTCTGAGCGGTCACCGGTGCCGATTTGTGAGAGACGAGCATCACCGAGTTCCTGGCGACGCTTTTCTTCTTCTAGAGCGAGCAAGCGAGAGCGCAGGACGTTCATGGCCTTGAGGCGGTTCTTGATTTGGCTTTTTTCATCCTGACAGGTCACGACGATTCCGGATGGTAGGTGAGTAATGCGGACCGCTGAGTCGGTGGTATTAACAGATTGACCGCCGTTGCCGGAGCTACGGTAAACATCTACTCGGATCTCATTATCGGCAATTTCGAGTTCGGTTTCTTCGGCTTCTGGGAGTACTGCGACAGTAACTGTCGAGGTATGAATCCGTCCCTGGCTCTCCGTGGCTGGTACGCGCTGCACGCGATGTACTCCCGACTCATACTTAAACGAAGCATAGGGGGCAGCTCCCTTGGCTTCGAGGATGATCTCTTTGTAGCCGCCGACTTCATTTGGCGATTCGGAGAGAATTTGAAGCTTGATCTCATGGCTTTCGGCAAAGCGGGCATACATACGAGCGATCTCGCCGGCAAAGAGTGAGCTCTCGTCGCCGCCTGCACCAGCACGAATCTCAATGATGGCGGTCTTATTATCGTGAGGGTCAGTCGGCACAAGTGCAGCACGAACTTTGCCCTGTAGGGAGTCCATCCGAGCTTCTAGTTCGGGGATCTCAGCACTTGCTAGCTCGCCCATTTCTGGATCATTGGCGAGCGAGCGAGCTTCGGCGAGATCTTCCTCGGTCTTCTTCACTTCGGCGAAGAGCTCGAGCTTGGCTTGCAGCTCGCGCTGTTCATGTACGAGTCCTGCAGCCTTTGGGCTGGCGTAGATTTCTGGGCGCGCCAATTCAGCCTCGAGTTCGGCGAGGCGAGCAGTGAGCTTATCAATTGAGGTTTGGTCGAGCATAGTCTGTTCCTATTTTACCGCACTTTACGCAGAGAAAGACGCCAGCGGGTATGCGTGGGCGTCTTTCTTGGGGCGTAAGCGGAGTTACTTGTCTTCGGTAGCGGCCGGAGTATCGGTCTTTTTGTCTACAGTGTGGTCTTTGAGCTCAGCCTTGATCTCTTTGAGCGCTGCTTTTGCGTCCTTAGTCTCTGCAGCTGGCTTCTCAGCCTTCTTCGTAGTCTTTGGCTTGGCAGTCTTCTTGATCTCGCCGCTCTTTTTACGGAGAGCTTCGAAGCGGTCAACGCGACCGGCGGTGTCCACAAGCTTCTGCTTACCAGTGTAGAAAGGATGGCAATTAGAGCAAATTTCCACGGTGATCTCTGGCACAGTGGAATGGCTGGTGAAAGTAGTGTCACAACCGAGGCAAGTTACCTTGGTCTCAACCCAATCTGGATGGATATTCGCTTTCATAACTTGAACATGATACCAGAAGTCACCAGGTTGGTCAATGATGAGTGGCTGACTGCTCAGAAAAGCTAGAAATGAGCTCTTGAGCGCGGCCCAAAAATCCTGCTATACTAGTTCGTATAGTGTTCGTACCTTTTCTGTTAGGGGAGTGTGTAGTGGATCCAAACGTGTTGGTGAGTCAGCAGGATGCCTCTGTGAATTTCGTTTGGGGCTCTCAGGCTGGACAGATCGAGGCCCGCTACGTGCGACGTCGCCCTGATCGCTTCATTGTGTATCTGAGTGTCCAGACCGGCTGCAATCTGAGTTGCCGCATGTGCCATCTCACGCAGTCTGGTCAGACCCGGACAGTGAACCTGCAGCCGGAAGAGATCTTGATTCAGGCACGAGCTGTCCTCGACTGGTATCGGGCTCAGCAGCAAGCTGGAGCTGTGTCGGCTGCGACGGGCGTGGACTACAGCTTCATGGCCCGCGGTGACTTCATGAATAATCCAGCGCTTCTGAACGCCGCCGATGAGCTGATCAGCTCGCTCGAGGCTGCCGCGAAGGAGCACGGACTCTCGTCGCGGGTGAAGATCTCGACCATCATGCCACGATCCTTGGGTGATCGGACGCTCGAGTCCATCTTTCGGCAATCCACGCCAGACATTTATTACTCGCTGTATTCCGTGGATCCGGCGTTTCGCGAGCGCTGGCTCCCCCGCGCTATGGACGTACGACCGGCGCTGGATCAGCTGGTCGATTGGCAGCAGGCAAGCCGCAAACTCGTCGTGCTGCATAGCGCCTTCATCGCTGGGGAGAATGATTCGCATGAGTCGATTCTCGGCATCGGTCGCGAGGTAGCCGAGAGTGGCCTTCGCTGCGACTACAACGTCGTGCGCTACAACCCCTACTCACGGATACATGGCGCCGAGACAGCGCATCTCAGCGACTGCGTGTCTTGGCTGCGCGAAGCCCTCCCCACGAGCGTCGTCACTGTCATCGACCGAGTCGGGCGTGACGTCTATGCCTCCTGCGGCATGTTTGTGCCCAAGTAGCACGAAGACAAAACAATATTCTTTCAGCTCATAGCTGGAAGTTTTTTCTTTCTAGCGAGGTACAATACTCATAATGAAAACCACTCGCGGGAAACAATTTGTTGATGAGAAGTTTGTGCGGACAGGCTGGGTCCAGCAACGTATCGAGGATTGCCGCTATGCCGCTGTGCAGATGTATGAAACGCATGTGACCGACTCGACATACGTCGACTGTAAGTTTTCGGCGGTCAATTGGCGGGCAAGCAAATTTCGACACGTAGTATTTCAGAACTGCATCTTCGATAAGGTAGATTTCAGTGGTTCCGAGTTTCTCTCCTGTCAGTTTCTCGCCTGTGAGTGGCAGGAGGTAAACTTCACCGATTGTCGCACGGGTGTAAAAAAGCTGGTTTTAGATAAAACAAAGATAGGCGTGGTTGCCGGCATAGAGCTGCTCGCCGGCCATACACTCACGCACGAGCAAGCAATTGGTCTTTTGCCGACGCTCTTGCACGAAAAAGACATTGAGGTAGAGGGTTAAATCACAAAACCCCCGCTCATAAGAAGTGAGGTAATTTTTCTAATCCTGATGATACAATATGCTTATGGTATCTGCCCCTCAGCCTCGACACGGTGAGCAGTTTCTGCACAAGCAGGACAGTAACCTTCATCGTTCCACAGCCGTAGAATTAGAACAAATGCGTCGAGCTCGCACCCAGCATGACGAAGATTATATTGTTGGTACTGAACACGAGCCACGAGAATTTCGCGTAAATGATGAAAAGCCGGAAACTTACGAACCTCATCATGGGCTCGGTTCTGAGGTACATACGAAACCGGCCGAAAAAATTGAGGACTGGATGGCGGTTCTTAGGCGGACCCACGAAGGTCATCGAGACGACCCGCGGGTGCTCGAACGTATAAAAAATAGTTATCACAAACGCTATGTGATCTCAGAAGACACGATTCCAGAAGCCGCCTACCAGCTGGAGGCACGGATTGCGCGCAATATGGGCTATGGAGACATCCCAATAACCGACCAGTATCGCCATGAAAAAGCGCGCGAGATTATTGCCGGCCAAGAAGAAAGTTTGGATCGTTGGGTGGATTACCTATCGAGCGAGGACGCAACCTACCCGATGTGGCTCAAATATTGGGCGTTTACGAGTGCTACAAAAATGGGCAAGTTCGAGAAAAAGATTGACGAGGAAGGTCGCGAAACAGCTCGGTTTGCTCGCCGCACGGAAGATACGGTGGCGCCTTTTCCACCCCTCAATCCACGCGCCCTCGCTCTCACGCTCTCGGCGATCGAAGCCAAAGCAGCCCAAGTTGGCATTCCAAAACAAGATCGAGAACTGCCAGAAAATACCAGCACTAAGCTTAAGGACAGTGCTTTTCAGCAACTTTTGGCAACCGAGAGTTTTTCCAAGCTCTATACGCAGTTTCTTATAGAACTGCCGGCTTATTCTGCTGAAGGTTTACGCGAAACGCGCGGTGCGTGGAAGAAGTATGACCAGGGGAGTGATGCGCAGCCACTCGTGGATAGCTTGCAGGGGCATCCGCTGGAATGGTGTACGGCTGGAATTGAGGTTGCTCGCCCGCAGTTGGCGAATGGGGATTTTTATGTGTATTACTCGCTGGATGAAGATGGCGAGCCAACTATTCCGCGCGTTGCAATTCGCATGGAAAACGAGCGGATTGCCGAGGTGCGGGGCATTGCGCCAGATCAAGAATTAGACCCTTATATTTCAGATGTTGTAGCTGAGAAAATGCAAGAGTTTCCTGATGGGGAAGAGTACGCACATAAAGCTGAGGATATGAAGCGGCTTACCGAAATTGATGAAAGGGTACAACGTGGCATGGAACTGCCCGCAGAGGATTTGAGATTTCTATATGAGATAGATAAGGAGATTGAAGGATTTGGCTATGATAGTGATCCGAGAATTGATGAACTTATCTCGAACCGTGATTTTATTACAGACATGGAAGTTATTTTTAACATTGATGGTCAAGCTCAGATTATCCAAAAGCTCATGACCCACGGCAAGGGGGATATCGTCGCAAATCATATCAATTCATTTACAATCATAGACCACAATCAAATCGCCTATGATCTTATTGTTGGTGGTTATGGCCGCTATGTCGCACAGAATCTCGACAAAATCACTGGACTTGATGCTCAAATCGCCCACGAACTCATTGTTGCCGGCATGGGTCAATCAGTCGGTAAGAATCTCAATAAATTCCCTGAGGTCGACCACAATCAAATCGCCCACGAACTCATCGCTGCCGGTGATGGCAGTGTTGTCGCTTATTACATCGATAAATTCATTGGTATCGATCAAGCTCAGTTGGTCCACGAACTCATCGCCGTTGAAGGTGATACGGTCGCACTTAACCTCGAAAAATTCACTGGCCTCGACCACAATCAAATCGCCCATGAATTCATCGCCGCTGGCAAGGGAGATATTGTAGTTTATCAGCTGCACAAATTCACTGACCTCAACCACAATCAAATCGTCCACGAACTCATCGCCGCCGGCCAGGGCTACGCTGTCGCTAACAATATCCGCAAATTCACTGACCTCGACCACAGTCAAATCGCCCACGAACTCATCGCTGCCGGTGATGGAGAGCCAGTCGCACGGAATCTCAATGAATTCACTGGCCTCGACCACAATCAAATCGTCCACGAACTCATCGCCGGCGGTCAGGGTGATGCTGTCGCAAATAACCTTCTCAAATTCACTGGTGTCGACCACAATCAAATCGCGCACGAACTGATCGCTGCAGGTCTGGGTGATGCTGTCTCTCTTCGCCTCCACTACTTCAGAGGGCTTGATGAGGGTGTCTATACTCAACTGCGCCAGCTCGGATTTAACGTATAGAAAGTAATCATAAGTAAAACCCCTGCTCTTACGAACAGGGGTTTTACTTATGGCCTTTCGGCGAGGCTGATTTACATCAAGCCTAGCTTACGGGCACAGGCTGGCCATGGACTCCAACCGCGTCGGGCTTGAGTTTCACGAGCCTTGGCATCTTGAACTTCTGGTGGAGCGAGGTCAGGCCGCGCGAAACCACCAAAGTTTGCCCAAGTACCAATGTTGTACTGGTAGGCACCGTAGTAACCGTTACCAGTGTTTTTGGTGTAGTCACCACCGGCTTCACAGAAGCGGAGCTTCGCAAAAGCGTCGGCACCACCGATTACCAACGGAGCACGTTTTGCAACGGTTGTTGCAGTCGTACGGACGATGGTTCGGGCCTTGGCGGCAGCCTTGGCATCGGCATCTTGCTTGGCGCGAAGTGGCTTCAAGACGGCTTCATCAAACGAAGGTTTGACGGAGGCGACAGCCAGCGGAGCATAGGTGTTGGTTTGTAAGGTAATGGTGTGTTGGCTCGTGCCCGCAGCTTCAGCCTTTTGGGCGAGCTGGGCGGTGGCGGGGAGTTGCACGATTGAGAAAGCCACCTGTGAGATTGTCAGAACGATAGACGTTAGGACATTTATGTAGATACCCATGGGCATCCCAGATGTGGGAAGAAGTTACTCCTCTCCACCCTCCGCTCGTTCCTGCAGCAGCCGACCGATAAACGGGGTACGACAGCGCGTTTTAGGGTTCGAGCCTCCTGAAATCAAAACGACCTTACCAGGGGTAGGGCCGTATGAATTCAAGATCGCGGACTATAATACTAAATCACAAGCGGTTTGTCAATAGTTTTTGTTGACTTATTTTGGACTATATCAGGGGTGTAACAGGTACAGATTGGTTGTTTGCGTTTACGCAGGAGAATGCCTTATCTGGGTCCGAGCTGAAGCCATTCATAGCCATGATGAGGTTCGGATCTGGTTTGAGTTCGGCACATGATGGCATGCTCTGTACAGAAAGCTGTACTTTCGCCATAGTCCAATCTTGGGTGTCTTCTTGGCGGTAGAAGAAGCGAGCGCCGGCTCCTTCATAGAGCTTCACGATCTCATAGTTGTTTTTTCCAGTTTCTACAGGAGATACAGCTAGAACGGTTTCTTTGTTTACGGGCTGCACTGTAGCGTATTGCACAGCGAGCGGTGCGATGAGTGTATCGGTTGCTTCGAGTGAGAGCGTATGGGCGCAATCGAAGTTCACAAATTCGGGTGTGAAATTGCAGATCACATCTGGATTGCCACTTACCGAGTAGACCGTTGTAGTTGAGGGGATGGGGCCGTCTGGCTGGGTATATGTATCGATTGCAGTCAGACCGAGTGCAGGGAGTTCAGCTTTGAGTAGCTCGGCTACCTTGGCTTTTGCAGCTTCATTTTGCGCATAGCTTGCGGGTGTACTGGATTGACCGCTAACCTGGATGGTGTCGACCCGGAAATTTGGTGTGTTTGAGGTATTGGTGATGATATATTGGGCTGCAGATTTGGTAGTGCGGCGCCCTACCAGAGACTGCTCGCTGCTAGTGATCTGAAGCGTTGTGTAGTTGTTTTCAGCCAAGATACGTTCGGCTGAGGCTTTGACTTTATTCACGATCGGCGCGGTGGTCTTCTCTGGGCTGAAGTTGTTGTAGATGAACTTACCAAGCATGAGTAGTCCGAAAAAGCCAAAAATAATCATTCCGAAGATAATGGCGAGGGTAATCCACAGGGCTTTTTTACCTGATGATGTAGGTGGTTTGACGGCTGGCTGAGGCATGATGGGTACAAATTCCTATTTAGATTACTAGTAGCATAACAAGTTTGATTTATCCGTGCTACTATTCCACCTTGACGCTAACCTGATAATCGGGTAGAATAGCTCGCGTTTGTATTAGATAATCTCACAGCAGATCAGATAGAATTCTTCCTCCCGCTCGGGATGATCTGCCTACGAAAGAAGGAAGGTATTATGCCAACTACGAAAAAACCAGCTGCATCTGCAGCTAAATCAGATACGACAGCTGCTCTCAAGGAGCTCTTGGCTGCCGGTGCCCACTTTGGTCATCGCACCCAGCGCTGGCACCCAAAGATGGCTCAGTATATCCACACCGCCCGCAATGGCGTACATATTATTGATTTGATCCAGACCGAAGATCAGCTCGAACGCGCCGAAAAGTTTGTTCGCGAAGTAGCTGCTTCAGGTAAGAGTGTTCTGTTTGTTGCTACCAAGCGACAGGCGAAGGCAATTATCCGCGCAGCTGCAGAGTCGGCGGGTCAGCCTTACGTGACGCATCGTTGGCTCGGTGGCATGCTCACCAACTGGCAGACGATTTCAAGTCGTATCCGCCACTTGAAAAAGCTCGAAGCAGCTCAAAACGACGGCAGCCGTGATCACCTCACCAAGAAAGAACGTCTTGATCTCGATAACGAGATTGAAGCCCTCAATAAGGTTTTCCTCGGAGTGAAAGAGCTCGAAGGTACTCCTGGAGCAGTCTTCATTGTGGACGTGCCACGTGAAGAAACTGCAATTAAGGAAGCCAAGACGCTTGGCATTCCGGTGATTGCAATGACCGACACGAATGCGAATCCAGATGGTATCGACTATGTGATTCCTGCGAACGATGACGCCATTCGGGCGATCGAGCTGATTGCTGGCCGCATTGCGCGCGCCGCAGCGGATGGCCGGGTTGAATACGAGGCCAAGACAGTAACCACAGCAACCGAAGAGGAGGGTAAGTAACCAATGACTATTGCAGTAGCCGATATCCAGAAGCTTCGCCAGATGACTGGTGCAGGTATGATGAAGGCCAAAGAGGCACTCGAAGAGGCCAATGGCGATCTCGAAAAGGCGCAGGAAATATTGCGCGTGAAAGGGATGGCGAGTGCTGATAAGAAGGCTGACCGGGCTGCTGGTGCCGGCATGATTGGCAGCTACGTACATGGTGGCCGCATTGGTGTGCTCGTAGAAGTAGCCTGTGAGACCGACTTTGTCGTGAAGACAGAAGACTTCCAGGAGCTCGTTGAGGAGCTCTCGCTCCATATCGCCGCGATGAATCCAAGCTACGTGAAGCGCGACGAAGTTCCTGAAGATGTGAAGGCCAAGGAAATGTCACTTTTTGAAGAAGAAGTGAAGGAGTCTGGTAAGCCAGCAGAACACGCAGGCAAGATCGTTGAAGGTAAGCTCGATAAGTGGATGTCAGGTATTTGCCTTCTCGAGCAGCCGTACTATAAAGACGACAAGCTGACGATTGAAGATCTCGTAAAGCAGACAATTGGTAAGCTCGGCGAAAATATCGTTGTGCGTCGATTTGTCCGCATCGAACTCGGTGGCGAATAGGTACTCAGAGCTAATCCCACTTTTTTGCAAACACGACCTCTGTATCAGCACGAGGTCGTTTTGTATTGTCGCCCAGAGAAATATGTATTGAAAGATACTTACTAATATTATATAGTATGAGTCTTCGTACCTCTAGAGAATAAGGGGGAGGCTATGAGTCTCCGTGAACAACTCGCCTTTGCGCGAGCCAGACTACGCCGTCGCGACGGCCATAAGCCAGGGTGGCGCGATGTCACCGATCTTCGCACCGAGTACTACTTCGCCACAACTGCGCGGGGGTATGAGCAACGCGCTCGCCAGTACTTCATGGCGTATCCGAACTTCTACTACTTCTCGGCCTGCGGTCGACCGTGCTACCTCCCGCTCAACCCGGCGCTGAGGATTGGCGGTCCAGACTGGGCAGTGACTGAGGGCTGGCCGTGTGAGTTTCGCACTCGTCACGACCGCTCATCTGGTCCGTACTGCTACTCGCGTAACCCCGGTCGCAAGCTTGGCGAGCGAGTGAAGGTTATCGGTCAGCTACGTGGTCAGCCGATTCGCAACGATATCGGGCAGGTCTCTGACATCTGGGATGTGATCTGGCTGCCGAAAAGCTTGGCCACCCGGAACCAGCATCTCCTGCGCGAGGCTCGTGAAGGGCAGTGCTACTACGCCTACGCTCCCGACATGTGGCTCGGCAACATCGGTGTTCGTGACTGGTCGGGCGCATGCGATTCTTTCGCTCCGTAGTGGGCGTTTGGGCTGAAGTGCAACTATCGCACTGCAGCCCTCTTTTTTACTGATCTGAACCTGATATAATGTAGGGCATGCAAGAAATTATGAATTCCACAGAAGAAGCTATGAAAAAGGGCCTAGAGTTTTTCCGAACCGAACTTGACGGCGTGCAGGCTGGCCGTGCCCAGACGAGCTTGATCGAAGGGGTGAAAGTAATTGCTTATGGGCAAGAAATGACCATGAAGCAGGTTGGAACCATCTCGACTCCAGATCCACGTACGCTGCAGGTGCAAGTCTGGGACGCTGGGCTCGTGTCGGCAGTCGAAAAAGCGATTCGCGAGAATGAGTCGCTTGGTCTTTCACCGGCCACTGATGGCTCGATGGTGCGCATGAATATCCCAGCTATGACCGAAGATCGTCGCCAAGCACTCGTTAAGGGCCTCTCGGAGAAACTCGAAGCGGCAAATATTACGCTGCGTAACGCACGTCACGATGGGCTCAAGAAGGCCAAGAATGGTAAAGAGTCTGGAGATATCCCTGAAGATGAATACTTCAAGATTGAGAAGCAGCTCGATGAGCTGATTAAGAAGTATCAAGCTGAAGCTGAGCAGGTCTTTGCTGCGAAGAAGCAAGAGATTCTGACCGTCTAGCAGTGCAAAAGGATACTGCATCTAGAAAATATCCGTTATAATACTGATAATGCTTCTGATCATTATCCTCGTACTTTTGGTGTTTTCAGCACTGGTGATTGCCCATGAATTTGGGCATTTCATTGTGGCTAAGCGTAATGGTATTCGTGTACACGAGTTTGGAGTTGGCTTTCCTCCCAAGCTTTGGGGCAAGAAGAAGGGTGAGACCGAATACACGATTAATCTCTTGCCGCTCGGAGGCTTTGTCCGGCTCGAGGGTGAGGACAATGAATCGAAGGGGCCCAAGAGCTTTGCCTCCAAGACGCTGTGGGTGAAGACGAAGGTTTTGATGGCCGGCGTGGCCGTGAATGCACTCATCGCTTATCTGATATTTGTCTGGCTCGCGGCAACCGGCATTCCGCAAATCTTTCCTTTTAAGATGCCGAGCTTTGGCTTTGTGCAGCCAGTTGCGGCTGAGCCATCAAAGCTGCTGGTATTCCAAGTGGGTGAGGAATCAGCTGCTGAGGCAGCTGGCTTGAGTACTGGCGACACGCTGGTTTCGATTAATGGTCAGGCGTTTCAAAACGAAACCGAACTCAAGTCATATACATCTGAGCGCAAAGGTCAAACTGTAGAAATAGTCTACGTTCAGAATAAAGCTCAGAAAGTACGTAGCGTTACGCTTGGGAGTGATACCGAAAAAGGTATCTTAGGTGTTGTCGCCCTGCCTCAAACCAAAGAAAAATATGCCTGGTACGCGGCGCCATTTGCTGCCCTTGGTCTGATGTGGCAGACATCGATTGCCACCGTCATGGCGTTTCTTGGTGCTATCTGGGCCCTGGTCAGCCAGTTTAGGGTCGCCGATGAAGTGACTGGTCCGGTGGGTGTAACAGCTGTCTTTGGGCAGGTGATAAAGTTTGGCCTTGATTACGTACTGGTGCTTGTCGCCTCGATATCTCTCTCGCTCGCCGTTGTAAATGCTCTGCCGCTGCCCGCCCTTGATGGCGGCCGGCTCTTTATTCTCTATTTGAAGCGATTTGGCGTTCCGATTAGTGATAAGTATGAAGGTTGGGTGCACCTCGCTGGTTTTGCGCTGCTGATCTTATTCGGTATTATTATTGCGATTTCCGATGTCGGCCGTTTCTTCCGCTGAGGCAATAGCGCACAGCCGACCCAGATTCAGTACCCGTTGGCGTCCGCTCGACGCGTGGCTAGCTCTCCTCTTACCACTTCTCATGCCAATTGTGGCGCTCCTGTCAATCGAAGTGTGGCTCACGATTACAGGTCAACAGCGACTACTCGAGACGCTACGGGGTGACACGATTGAGGCAGTTGCAGTTGGCTATGGCCTCTCAATACTTATCGAGATTGGCATTATTATCTGGCTTATGCGACTACGTCAGGCCCGTATCTCGGACCTCGGTTTGCGCCCGGCAAAGCTTCGCTGGTACTGGGCGGCAGGTGGCGTGTATCTGATTCAGGCCATTGTGATTTTGATCATTTTTGCACTCATAGATCGTTTCGTGCCAGGCATCAATACCCAGGAGCAGCAGTCTGTCTTTGATTTCGGGGCGCAGGGCTTGGGCTGGTGGGTGAGTTTTGCTGCCGCGGTAGTCGTAGCGCCTGTCCTGGAGGAGATTGTGTTTCGCGGTATTATTTTCGCAGGGTTCGCGAGTCGGTGGCATCCAGTACTGGCGGCGGCCGTTTCGTCATTAGCCTTTGCGTTTTTGCACGGCCAAGTCAATGTGGCGATTTACACGTTTCTTCTCGGGCTAGCCCTGTGCTGGCTGTATCAGAAATCTGGATCTATCTGGCCGGGTATTGTATTGCATTTTGCAAATAACCTCATCGCATTTTTGTTACTCACGAGTGGGAATTAGTCTCCTCAGGGTGGCACGAGGTACCCTACTCCTGTTAGACTAGAAGGAATGAAATTACCGCGCGTCCGAATTCCAGAATTCATAGGACGGCTGTCTCACGATATTGGCATCGACTTGGGGACGGCTAATACTTTGGTGTATTTGCGCGGCAAAGGAATTGTTGTTAATGAGCCAAGTGTTGTAGCGATTAATATGAAGACTCGTCAGATCCTGGCGATTGGTGATGAGGCCAAACGAATGGTTGGCAAGACCCCGGCAAACATCGTCGCTTCGCGCCCGCTGGTTGATGGTGTGGTGTCGGACTTTGAAGTGACCGAGCAGATGCTCAAGTATTTTATTGATAAAGTCCACAAGCAGAGTTTTGCACTGATTCCTCGTCCGCGTGTGGTGATTGGGATTCCGTCAGGCGTTACTGAAGTTGAGAAGCGAGCCGTGGAAGACGCGGCTACCAATGCTGGAGCCCGTTCGGCCTTCCTGATTGAAGAGCCGATGGCTGCAGCGGTTGGGGCGGAGCTACCGGTGCACGATGCAGCCGGCTCAATGATCGTCGATATCGGCGGCGGTACGAGCGAAGTCGCGGTCATCTCGCTGGGCGGCATTGTCGCTTCGCGTTCAATCCGAATTGCTGGGGATGAGCTCACGGAAGACATCATTGCCTATGCCAAAGAGGAGTTTAACTTACAGGTCGGGGAGCGGACCGCGGAGGCGATCAAGCTCTCGGTTGGCTCAGCCTGTGAGCTTGAGCACGTGCTCGAAGCCCCGATCCGAGGGCGGGATATTATTACCGGGCTACCGAAGGAAGTAATTATCAACTCTGATCAGGTGCGACAAGCGCTGTCGAAGTCCGTTAAGGCAATTGTGAATGCCGTGAAGGACACCATTGAGGAGACTCCACCGGAATTGATAGCTGATATCATGGATCGAGGCATACATTTAGCTGGTGGTGGTGCGCTCCTGCGCGGCTTAGACGAGCTACTGAAGACACAGACGAAGATGCCGGTCGTGATCGTTGATGACCCTTTGACGGCTGTCGCTCGTGGCACTGGTGCTGTGCTCGAAGACATCGATACGCTCAAGGATGTGCTTGTTTCGACGCAATACGAAAAAATGCCACGGTAATTTATACTGTATAGAGATAGGAGGGGTATGCGCTCATCACGACCTAGTTCGCGCCTGCGAATCACACTCATCAGCTCGGTTGTTGTGGTGAGTTTAGTTATCCTATTGCAGATCACTGGTCTCTGGCGGCCAATACGGGTGGTTTTTGATGTGACGACGCAACCGATTACGCGTCTGTTTTCAGGGATCGGCCGCTCAATCGGTGGCGGCTTCTCAACCCTGGCATCTCTCGGTACACTCTCGAAGGAAAACACCGATTTGCGGCGTGAGCTGACTGAGCAAAAAGCCGACCTAGCGAAAAGCAAGGAGATTGAGCGCGAGAACGAACTCCTGAGGACGCAACTGAACTTTTCGAAGAATAGCGATTATCAGCAAGTAGGGGCTCGCGTAGTTGGCTATAGTCCAGACAACATGCGGCGCACCCTGACTATTGATCGTGGGAAGAAAGATGGTTTAGAGGTTGGGCAAGCTGTGATGAGCTCGGGTGCATTGATTGGCCGCATCGAAGAAGTGAACGATATGTCGAGCCAGGTCTTTCTGGTTGGCGACCCGGAGTTTCGGGTGCAAGCTATTTCGCAGTCGGGTCGGGCGCGCGGTATCTTGCGCGGGGAACTCGGTGAAGGCTTGCGGTTTGAACAAGTCGCTCAGAATGAATCACTGCAATCGAATGAATTTGTCCTGACAGCCGGCTCTGAGTTGATCCCGAAGGGTATTTTGATTGGCACAATTGAGTCAATTGATCGCAGTGATAATGAGATCTTTCAAGCCGCCAATGTACGACCAGCTGCCGACTACCGTCGAGTTGAGGTTGTGTTTGTGGTGAAGGGCTAGGGTAGCACATGCAGCAGTGGCGATACCTGCTCGTGGCCGCTGGCGTAGCGCTCATTCAGATCACACTCAAGTCACTAGATGTGAACTGGGTGGTGCCAAACTTGTGCTTGGTGCTCGTGATCTGGTTTGGAGCTCGACTGAGCTTGTCTACTTTGACGAGCGTTGTGCTACTCATGGGGAGCATTCTCTTGATTGGTAGCGCAGCTCCGGTTGGGCTGAATATTCTCGCATTATTCTTAGTTGTGCTGCTGGGTAAATTTGTCTTTCACCAAGGCCGAGGGCTTTACCAGCTAAGTTTCCAGATTGGGTTACTCTGGGCTGCAACGATCGCGATAGGCCTTTTGACGGCCACAGCGGTCGAGGGATTGAGCTTACTTGCGAATTGGCAGACGATACTCTTCCGCATAGGGGTCGAAGGACTGTATAATATGATTATTCTTATTCTGCTTGTTGGGCTTGTGTCGACTCGACAGCGCGAAGAAGACCGCTATCACCGCTTGCCAAATTAGCGAGTCTGCATAAGGGGAGGGAATTTCAAGATCAAGCGATCAGTTTTTGGCTCACATCGAGAACCAGTACAGTTTAAGGCGTCCCGTAAGGAGCGCTTGGTTAGTGATAGTGAGTCGTGGTCAGTCGCAATCCTGCCCGGCAGTGGTCAAGCCGAGCCTCGGGCGGTGGGTCTGCAATCGGCACCAGTGCGGTGGTTTTTGGGGCTCACAGTAGTCGTGGCGGTGGCATTATTTGGTCAGCTGTTTCATTTACAAGTAGTACAGGGTGCACGCAATCAGTCTTTGGCTGATGGTAATCGTATCCGTCAGAATGTAATTCGAGCCCCACGTGGTGCGATTTACGATCGGAACGGCGCGCTCCTAGCTAGAAATGTGGCTAACTTTGACTTGGTGGCGTTTTCGGCCCGTATGCCAAAGAAGCCTGAAGAGCGGCAGGCGGTATATGATCGGCTAGCAAAAATTATGGGTCGTCCGGCGAGCGAGATTAAATCCGCGGTTGAGAAGGATGGGCTGGCTTCACCGCTTCCAGTATTGCTTCAAGAGAATGTTTCGCGTGAGATGGCGCTCGCGATTGATGAGCAAACTCGTGAGTTGCCGGGCGTTAGTCTTGATACCAACCCGGTTCGTGAATATTTGGATGGTGGTCAACTGTCACATTTCCTGGGTTATACAGGTCGAATTGACCCTGAGACACTCAAGGCAACCTCGGATTATCGTCCGACTGACCTGATAGGCAAGCTGGGAATCGAGAAGGCCTACGAATCTGAGCTACGTGGGACGTCTGGCGCGGAGCAAACCGAGGTGGATTCAGTCGGTCGTCCGATTAAAGTTCTTGCCTCAAAGGATCCGCAGGCCGGGAATTCGCTACGGTTAACCGTGAATTTTGGCCTACAGAAGACGATGAGTGAGGCTTTGGCTCGAGAGGTTACTCGGGCTGGGTCTGGCCGTGGGTCGGCTGTGGCACTCGATCCTCGGACCGGTCAGATACTCGCTGCCGCGAACTATCCGTCATTCGATAACAATCTCTTTGCTAGAGGCATCAAGCAATCTGAATATCAGTCACTTGTTGATAATCCGAATCGCCCGCTGTTTAATAAAGCCGCCAGTGGTAATTATCCAGTCGGTTCGACGATTAAGCCGTTTGTCTCGGCCGCTGCTTTACAGGAAGGCGTGATCAATACGAATACGGTGATTGAAGATCGCGGTAAGCTTGATGTACCAAATCAATATAATCCGTCGATTGTGTACACCTTTAAGGGCTGGAAGCCAGAGGGGCTTGGTAGTGTCGATATTTATCGCGCGATCGCCGAGAGTTCAGATGTCTTTTACTACATGGTAGGTGGCGGCTATCAGAGCTTCCGCGGTCTGGGGATAACTCGCTTGCTGGATTACTACAAGAAGTTTGGCTTCGGCACGAAGACAGGGCTAGATATCGGTGGCGATACCGCTGGTTATGTCCCAACTCCTGAGCAAAAGAAGAAAAATACCGGTGAAGATTGGTATGTTGGTGACACGTATAATGTCTCGATTGGCCAAGGTAACTTTATGGCCAGTCCCCTTCAGCTCGCGAATGCTGTTGCGGTGATTGCTAACGGCGGCACCCTCTACAAGCCATACATGGTCAATCAGGTGGTTGATGAGAATGGTAAGGTCATCAAAGATATGAAGCCAGAGGTACTGCGCTCAGCAGTTATCAAGCCAGAGTACATAGCTTTGGTGCAGAAGGGTATGCGCGAGACAATGATTTCGGGTACCGGCTGCTGCTCGACGAATCGTGAGGTGCCCGTACCGGTAGCAGGCAAGACCGGAACTGCTGAAACGAGCTCAGAGGGCCTCGACGGTAAAAATCAGCGTACGAAGCCGCATGCGTGGTTTGAAGCCTACGCTCCAGCCGACAATCCGGAGATTGTTGTTGTGGCCTTGGTTGAATACTCTGGTGAGGGAGCCGAGTTTGCTTTGCCGGTCGTCCGCGATACTCTGAAGTGGTATTTCACGAATCCTCGGTAGTATTTCCTGGTGAGCTTGACGGCGAAAAACCCGACGTGCGATAATACGTTCCGACAAGGAATGAACAATCTGGCGTAACCTGTTGCAAGGCTAGTTAATGAAAGCCTTTTTTCTTTAAAAAATTTCTGGCGCCAAGGAGGGATGAGAGACATATGAATAAGAAAGCAATTTATGTAACTGAAGAGGGTTTGGTAAAACTGCGCGAAGAGCTCGACGATCTCGTGGGAGTTCAGCGTAAGAAAATTGCGGCTGCCCTGAAAGAGGCCAAAGAGTTTGGTGATCTATCAGAGAATGCGAGCTGGGATGATGCAAAAGAACGACAGGCGTTCATCGAAGGACGGATTGCCGAGATTGAAAATATCCTCAAGAATGCCGTAGCCATCAAAAAAAGCTCAGGCGACACCGTTGCAGTTGGCTCGACTGTCCATGTTGAACTTGAAGAAGGTCTGCAAAATTTTCAGATTGTTGGTTCGACAGAAGCCGATCCAGAGCAGGGTAAGATCTCGAACGAAAGTCCGATTGGACGGGCCCTGCTTGGTAAGAAGCCCGGGGACGAAGTCGAAGTCGAAGTGCCTGCCGGCGTGATTGTGTATAAAATTCAGAAGATTAGCTAGAACAAAACGAATCTCAAAAGAAGCTAATCTGACAAACAAAAACCGGCGGCAAAATCCGCCGGTTTTTGTTTGCATCACTTCTGATACAATGGAGAACATCATGAATGAAAAATACTGGTTAAACCAATTACTTGATACGATCGAGGCCCGCAAGCCAAAGGGTCGCATCATTGTCTCGTCTGGCATCACGCCCTCGGGCCCATATCACGTTGGTCATGCCCGTGAGATATTGACCGCCGAAGCCGTGCGCCGTGGTCTCGAGAAGCGCGGTCGTGAGGCAGTGCATATTCACAACGTTGATGATTTTGACGCACTGCGTAAGCGCTACACATATTTGCCGGAGAGCTTTGAGGCTGAGGTTGGTAAGCCAGTATATCTCGTGCCATCCCCTGTGGAGGGTTCAGATAGCTACGCGGAGCATTATTTTTCAGCTTACGCCGCTGCAGCTGAAAAGCTTGTGATCCCTATGGAGATTTGGCGATCCCACGAGGAGTATCAGCGCGGGCAGTTCGCTGATCTCATTGTGACTGCGCTCAAGCGGCGCGACGACATTGCAGCGATATTGGAGCGGGTTTCCCAGCGTGAATTGGCAAAAGACTGGCAGCCAATTCAGATTCTGGACAAGACCACTCAGAGCTTGCGAACTGCCCAGTTTCTGAGCTGGGATGAGGCAGCAAGACTTGTTGAGTACCAGGCTGCAGATGGTAGCATCCACCAGGCAGATATGGCGGCGGGAGAGGTTACACTCTATTGGCGGATTGATTGGCCAGCTCGTTGGGCGCTCTTGGGTGTAGATGTAGAAGGTTTTGGCAAGGAGCATGCCACCCGAGGCGGTAGCTATGATACAGGCTGCGAAATTGTATGTGAGATCTTTGGTGCTGAGCCACCAATTCCGGTGCCGTTTAATCCGATTAACCTCAAGGGTGAGACTCAGAAAATGAGTTCGTCATTAGGAAATCTTGTCACAATCGGAGATGCCCTCAAGATTATCCCGCCAGACATTTTGCGCTACTTCGTGTTTAAGAGCTTACCGCAGAAAGTACTAACCTTTGATCCTGGTGTTGGAATGGGTCAGTTGATTGATGAATATGCGGCAACAGAGGCGGCCGTTCAGGCCGGTGAAGCGACAGATTTTGGCGACGCCTGGCGGGTGGCAGCTCTCGAGCAGGATCGTGCGACAGTTTCGACTGTGCCCTTCTCGCACCTAGCGACCGTGTATCAAACGGCTCGAGGCAACACGGAGAGAATTTTTGAACTACTGAAGCGGACCGGTCACGAAGCGGCTGTTCTGCGTGATGCTGGGGTGATTGAGCGTGAGCTTCCCTACGTAGCTGCCTGGCTAGAGAATTTTGCACCCGAAGCTGTGAAGTTTGCTCTCTTAGACGAGTTGCCACTCGACTTCAGCTGCAGCGCCACTGAGAAGAAATTTCTGCGTCAGCTACTTACTGATGTGCGCAAGGTAGCGTGGGACGGTGAGGTTCTTCAGGCGACGATTTTTGCCACCACGCAGGCAACTGATATGCAGCCAAAAGATGCCTTCCAGTTGCTCTATCGTATCTTCATCGGGAAACAAGCCGGACCGAAGCTAGGGCCGTTTCTAGCAACCCTTGAACAGGACTATGTGTTTGCGCGACTTGAGGCAGCTGGAGCATTGGCCTAACCTGGTATAATAGTAGTATGTTAGCCCCAGCGTATATCCGTTCCCACCTCGATGAGGTTCGTGTTTCCGTCAAGCGTCGTGGCCTCAGCACCGATGTAGATCGCTGGATCTTGCTTGATAAGCGGCGGACCGAACTGGTGCCACAGGTTGACGCGGCACGCTCTCGACTCAAGGTAGACGGCAAGCCAACGCCGGAGCAGCTCGCAGGACTTCAAGCCGCCAAGCTGGAGCTTGGACGTCTTGAGGAGCAGTTGGCATACATCCAAGCTGAATGGCAAACACTCCTAGAGGATATTCCAAACTCAATCGCGGATGGAACTCCTGATGGCGATGAGACACATAATCGAGTTGAGCGGCTTGGTGGCACGCAGGTAGAGCCAGATTTTAAGCCCGTTGACCACTTGCGGCTAAATGAGAAGCTCGGGTTTATGGATTTTGAAGCGGGTGCGAAGGTTGCCGGTAGTCGGTTTTATTTTCTTAAAGACAAAGGGGTTCGCCTCTGGGATGCGATTGAAGCGCTGGCCAAACGTGAGCTCAAAGCGCGCGGCTTTGAGCTGATGATGGTCCCACATATGGTCAACCAGCGGGTTGCGGCAGGCACAGGTTACTTGCCTCGTGGTGAAGAGCGACAAATCTATCAGATTGAAGGCGAGGATCTGAATATGATCGCCACCGCCGAGCTGCCGCTGACCGGTATGATGATGGATGAAGTGATTGACGTTTCTGCTCCCCTTAAGTTTGCTGCCAGCTCGCCCTGCTATCGTTTGGAGGCCGGAACCTACGGTAAATTTTCAAAAGGGTTGTACCGAGTGCATCAATTCAATAAGCTAGAGATGTACATCTATGCAGACCCGAGCCAGAGCAATGCACTACTGCAAGAGGTTATCGCAGTTGAGGAGGCTCTCTGTGAGCAGATGGAATTGCCATATCGGGTAGTGAGAATTGCCGCTGGCGACTTGTCAGCACCAGCTTTTGAGAAATATGATCTCGAGTACTGGAGTCCGGTCGACAAAAGCTATCGTGAGCTGACAAGTTGTAGTAACTGTACTGATTATCAGGCTCGACGGCTGAATATTCGTTACCGCAACACGGAAGGCAAGCTCGAGTTTGCGCATACCCTTAACGGTACGGCAGTTACATCGAGTCGAGGCTTGATTGCTGTTCTGGAAAATCATCAGACCGCTGACGGGCGGGTACGCTTGCCGAAGAAATTAGCAGAAATATATGGGGAGGAATACCTATGATGCAATACCAAGTTTCCGCAAAAAAATTAGAAGTAGATCGTGAACTAGATAGTTATATCCAGAAAAAAATTGCCAGGCTTGATCGCCTCTTTCCTCGGTCACATCGACCAAGTAAGGCTCACATTGAGCTTTCGCGCGATGAGTCTGCAAACCCCGATAAGCGCTATCATGCCGGTGTGAAGATCGAAGTCAGTGGGCCAGATCTCTTTGCCGAGACAGCAACCATGAATCCACATAGTGCGATTGATATTGTCGAGGCCAAGCTTAAGGAGCAGATCCGTAAGTATAAGGAAAAGCATGCTCCGAAGCGGATCTCTCTCAAGCGTAACGCGCCACTCGCGGCCGAAGTTGGAGCTGAAGACTAGGCCCGCGTGGCTTATCTGGGGGAATGTATGGGAATCTGGTACAATAATCAGGTTACATTATGGCATTGAACTTAAAAACAATTTTCGGTGATCCGAATGCGCGCGAGGTAAAAAAGGCTCGGGCGCGAGTTGAACGTATCAACACGCGCGAGGCAGATGTCAAGAAGCTTTCTGATGCCAAGCTCCAGGCCGAAACTACGCGACTGCGTAAGCTCTTGGCGGATGGCAAAAAGCCAGATGACATTCTTGAAGAAGCCTTTGCGATTGTGCGTGAAGCCAGCCGACGAGTACTGAAGATGCGGCACTTTGATGTGCAGCTCATTGGTGGGATAGTGCTGCATGAAGGCAAAATCGCTGAGATGCGCACCGGTGAAGGTAAGACCTTGGTGGCAACCGCGCCAGTCTACTTAAATGCTTTAAGTGGCGACGGCGTCCATGTAGTGACCGTCAACGACTACTTGGCGCGTCGTGACGCGGGCTGGATGGCACAGGTCTATCATTTTCTTGGTCTCACGACGGGAATTATCATGCATGACTCGGCGTTTGTATATGATCCGGAGTACAGTAACGAACAGCACACCGATGAGCGGCTTCGTCACCTCAAGCCGGTGACTCGAAAAGAAGCCTATCTAGCTGATATCACCTACGGTACGAATAATGAGTTTGGGTTTGATTACTTGCGCGATAATATGGTCCAACATCTGGACCAGATGGTGCAGCGTGATCTGCATTACGCGATTGTGGACGAAGTTGACTCAATTCTAATTGATGAAGCTCGTACGCCGCTCATTATTTCGCAGTCGAATGCTAAGCCGACCGATCGGTACTATGCTTTTGCCAAGATCGCCAAATCTCTCAAGAAAGAAGATGACTATTCGCTCGATGAAAAGCAGCGTGCGGTTAGCTTAACCGATGAAGGTATCGCCAAGATTGAGAAGGCTTTGGGTGTTGATAATATTTACGAAGCCGGTCGGATTGAAGATGTGCATCACATTGAGTCGGCATTAAAGGCCGAGGCAATCTTCCAGAAGGATAAAGACTATGTCGTCACGCCAGACGGCGAGATTGTCATTGTCGATGAGTTCACGGGTCGCCTCCTCCCAGGCCGTCGCTATAGCGAGGGGCTCCACCAAGCGATCGAAGCTAAGGAAGGGGTAGAGATTCAGCAGGAGAGTCAGACGCTGGCAACCATCTCCTTTCAGAACCTCTTCCGTCTATATGGCAAGCTCGCGGGTATGACTGGTACGGCCGCCACAGAGGCAGAAGAATTCGGCAAGATCTACAAGCTCGAAGTAACCACTATTCCGACGCATCAGCCAATGGTCCGTCAGGATATGCCGGATCGTATCTATAAAACGGTGAGTGGCAAATTTAATGCCGTGGTCGCCGATGTGAAAGAGCGTCACGAGCAGGGTCAGCCAGTCCTCTTGGGTACGGTATCGATCGAGAAGAATGAGTTGTTATCTCGTTTGCTGACGAAGTCTGGCGTGCCACATCGCGTCTTAAATGCGAAGAATAATGAGGCTGAGGCCGAGATCGTCGCTGATGCCGGTCAGAAAGGTGCGGTAACACTGGCAACAAACATTGCCGGACGTGGTACTGACATCGTACTCGGTGATGGCGTGAATGAGCTCGGCGGTCTGCACGTCATCGGCACCGAGCGCCATGAGTCGCGTCGCATTGATAATCAGCTCCGTGGTCGTGCTGGCCGTCAGGGTGACGCTGGTTCGAGCCAGTTCTATGTTTCGATGGAAGATGATCTGATGCGGATCTTTGGGAGCGATCGTCTGTCGGGCATGATGGATGCCTTGGGGCTACCAGAGGATACGCCAATCGAGAATCGTATGGTTTCGCGCTCGCTCGAGTCTGCTCAGAAGAAAGTAGAGGGGCACAACTTCGATACTCGAAAGCATCTCGTGGAATACGATGATGTTATGAACCAGCATCGTGAGATCGTGTATGCCCGTCGCCGAGCTATCCTCAAGCAAGAGTCAATCAAGGACGATCTCATCCCACTCTTTGAAGCTGAGTTCCAGGCCCTGATCCAAGCACACACCGATCAGCAGACAGAAATTCTCAATCTCGAACAACTCTCCGCTGCGGTGCGCGACATTATTCCGCTCGAGAAGGATTGGAGCGAGAAGCAAGAGCGCCGAGATGCAGCGCACTTGACCGAGCAATTCATGAAGATTACTAAAGATCTCTACCGGTCTCGTGAGATGGAATTCGGCGATGAGGGCATGATGGTTGTCGAACGGCTTGTTAGTCTGAAGACGATTGATTCGTCGTGGCTTGAGCATCTCGAGGCCATGGATCACTTACGTGATGGTATCGGCCTGCGCGGCTACGGTCAGCGTGATCCATTAGTCGAATACAAGGCTGAGGCATATCGCATGTTTGGTCTTCTAATTCGTCGTATTGATTCTGAGATCGTCCATACACTCTTTAAAGTACGGGTGGATATTGAGCGCGTTGAGGCTGAGCAGCCAATTGAAACCGAGCTCACCCAAGGTGCCCAGCGTGCCGTCACCTCTGGCCCATCCGAAACCGGTAGCCCGACAGCAACTGCGAAGGCACGTCGTGATGCCGAACGATCTGGCCGTGAAGCTGGGCCAATCCGCCGTACGACAGCAGCATCCCCGAAGAAAAAGCACAAGAAGAAGAAAAAACGCCGATAAATGCAGTTTCGCGTGGTCGGAAAACATGTTTCCGTCAAAGCGCTTATGATATACTAATCTCAATATAAGAGGGTAGTGTTCATGGATGCAAATATAGAAGCTCAATCGAGTGGTTCGGCTACATCAGCTGCCGCCCCGCTGGAAACTTTTGCGCAGAATTTACTAATCGAAAAAGGTGTAACTGATTTAGATGCTAGCCTGGTGGCTGGTATGAAGCAAGATATTCTCGAGCGGCTCGAGCTACTCTCGACGAAGGTAGTCTTGAATGCGCTTACAGAAAACGATGCGGCGCAGTTTGAGCGCATGGTTGATGCCGGTGCATCCTCCGAGGAGCTCCAAAAATTTACTGATGAGCATGTCCCCGATCTCTCACAGCGCATGACGGAAGCGCTGCTGCGATTTCGGCTCATGTACTTAGGAACCACTACGTAAGTTTTCGGCAGTCACAATGAGTATAGACACAGAAAACCACCAGCCGGAACCGAAAAGCGCCAGAGAGCACCTCGCAGCCTTAGCGGATAGCTTAGAAGAGATCCGTGATGATCGGGTCGCTGACAAAGATGCTGCAGCAACTGCAGAAGCGACTGTAGAGCAGGGAGATTCCAAGCGGGTCGAACTGGGTGATTGGGGTGATGTTAAACCTCCAGTTGGTGATGCGCCAAAGCCTGAGGCTAGTCCGGCCCCGAGCTCTGCCCAGCCGGAAGCAAAACCAGATGATTCTCACATGCCAGGAGCATCATCGGATACTGATGTTATGGATGGTCGTTGGGATGGCTCGTTTCGTGCAGTCACTGAGCCACCGGCGCCAGAGCCAGCTCCCGAACCAGCACCGACCCCAGAGCCAGTACCTGAACTTCCACGTCTGTCTGACACCAGAGCCGATACTCAAGGGAGTTATTGGGATCGGGCCACGGGACGCACTGCAACTGGTGAGGCCGACGAGACAACCGCTGACCAAGATTCAGCTGAGCGACCACCCACACCGGAGCGAGAGCCAGCTGCTGCCGAAGTGCCACCAGAATATGCGTACAATACTGTAGAAATAGATGGCGTCAGCTACGACCGTGGCGAAACAATCCGCTATACCAAGCAAGGTGAGGATACCGGGAAGGAATACGTAGTCCTATCAGGAACGCTTGATGATGAGTCGGGCATCGTCTTGCAGAGCCTGGAGAACTCAGGACTCGTCTTCTGCTTGCCACGTGAGCTCACCCATGACCGGGTTGAAAAATTAGGTACACAAGTTGAGACCAGTCAGAATAATGAATTTATGTTTCGCGGCGAGAAGTATCAGCGCGGCGATTCGATTCGCTATGTAGCAAAGTCGGGCCAAGTTCACGAGGGCGTGGTCCTGTGTGACGCTGTCAACGGTGATGGTATGGTTATTCAGTGGGAAGGTAATGACCCGGAGAATCCGCGGGATGACCTAGTTTTCCAAGTTGCTTCAGATGGCGGCGAGGTCACAAAGATCCCAACGCCTCAAGCAGTGCCGACCGAAGAAATGCCTGATCTGATTGCCATGAGTACCGATAAGGCGATGAGCCAGGAGGCCCGTGCCCAAGCGCTAGGCGAGCGAACCGCCGAGAAAGTCGAGTTTGATCAGAGAAAAGCAGAATGGACAGCTCGCTTCCCTGGCTTGGCCCGCGGTAAAGTGGGGCGCGCAATGCTGAGCGCGGTGTATAGTGCCGCTCATCCTGTACAATCGATCTTTCGTCAGAACTTACTGCGCCCCGTGATTGCCGAGAAAAGTTACCAGGAGTTGATCGCCGGTAAGCGCCAAGCCGAAGTAGAATTTGGAGAAACCGCCGAAGAGGCTACACTCCGACGACTTAGTGCAGCCGAGGATGCCCGTGAGGGCGGTGAAGATTGGGAGGCTCAGCAGCGTTTGCATGGTGACACCGTCTTGGAGCAGGATACACCAGAAGTTGCAGAGTTCCGTCAGGCAGCGACCGATTTGATTAAGGCGCGCGTAACAGGCAGTCTCTCTCAAGAAGACTTCGAGGCAGCCAAAGAGCGACTCATGGCGGAGACGTCATGGTTCCGAGCTCGCAATAGCGGTGATGGTGAGACAGTCGTTCATGCGGTAGATAGTTTTGATAAGGTTGTTGAGTATCTCGAAACCCTGGTTGCGACCGCTGAGCATACTGAGGCGCTGGCAAAGATCGATGAGGCGATGGGTAGTATGCGTCTGATCACTGGTGAATCACACATGGGCGCGCGATCTGAGGCAAAGCTGGCTTGGATGGATCGCATGACCGATAAGATTACTCGTAGTGCGGTTGGTAAGTTTATTCCTGATCAGGTTGCGGCAGTCGCAGTGGCTGCTGCGGGCGCGATCGCCACGCGTGGTGCAACCAGCGCTGCCAGTAAGGCACTGAAGTGGGGCACACTTGGTGCTGGGGCGGCCCTCTCTGGTACCGGCGTCTATTTGCGAGAGCGACTCTATTTACGCCAGGAGGAATCACTGGTTGGTCGTCAGCTTGCGTATGGCGAACAAAGCCCAGATGCTGCGATTGAGAATACGCCGATACGCGAGCGCATGACCGAGAGCCAAATGGACTCGCTGCTTTCCCAGAGCGCCCCTGAAGTTATTGCCGAGTTTCAGGAGATGATTGCCGCGCTACCAGATACAGATGGGCACATTGATATGACTTCCGAACAGGCAGTAGGGCTGCTCGATCGCGTGGTAGCGGTGAGCACGGCGCTGCGTTGGGGTGACTTACAAGGCCGTGATGTGATGCGCTATTCGTCTCGCGAGAGGCTCGATGAAGAGCGAGGCGCACTTGATGAAACGCTGATCGAGATGCGCAGTTTCCTCCAGGAGCACTACGAGGTCGATCATCCGGAGCAACTACCGGAAGGCCTCAGCTTCGATCAGCTCTTTGAGATCGCAACCAAACAGCATCTCGAGGCGACCATCAATCCAGAAGCTTCCGAGAAAGCCGATTCGTTTAATAGCTTTGTCCAGCGTCGAGCTCTCACGCGGGCAGCTATAACTGTGGCTGGCGGAGCAATCGTTGGCTTTGCAGCCAAACAGGTGATGGAAGTCGTTGGCGATCGGATCACTGGCCCGAATGTCACTGAAATTCCTGGTGAAACTTCAGTGCTGCCAAATGAACAGAAGTCACCTTTCGGGGTTGATTTCCAGATGCCAAAGGCGTGGAGTCTCGAAGGCTCACCGGGTGGTGGTGGTACATCGATTATTGATTCGCGAACCGGCCAATCGGTCATTGATGGTTTACAGACTACCGAGAAGGGTGGCCTGACCGCCGCCTCGATTGCGCTCCTTGAGCAAAAGGGCATTAAGGTCGACACAATGGACTATGTCATCGCCGGTAATCCCGAAAACGTACCAGTACCAACCGACGGCTTCGTAAGGATGGCTGGTTTGCCAAAAATTGCTCGTCACTGGATGGATAATGACACCCCATCGCCGAATTTTGACCAGAATGAATTGCGGGCTTATTGGCGCATTGAAGGTGATCAGCTGGTGATTGATGCCGGCAAGATGAAAATTGATGGCTCGTTTCATGATGGCTACTTCGTGAATCCACAAGAGCAAATTTCGGCCGGTAATGGTAAGTTACTATTCTCACTCGATACTAATCACCAATCTACTCCACTACCTGTGAACATCGGAACGGATGGGTTGGTGCGGTTGCCGGTGAATGGCCCAGAAGTACAAAACCTATTTGACCTCTCGAATGGAGATATTAAGCTTAAGTCGGCTTTCATGGAGGTTGCGACGGGTCGTGGAGCACTTCCAGACGGACGTGTGAATTATGACATTTTGGCGACGGCGAAGGGCTCAGGGACTGGCGAAGTTGTCCTACCAGTTCCAACCGAGAAGACGCTCACGCAAACCGTGCTAACCGCTACCGAGACAGGTGAGCCAACTGTCAGGACGACCGATGGCTTTACCGCACCTTGGCTATACCTCCCAATCCCGATGCGCCTCGGCCTCGAGAATATTCCCCGCCGTCGTGGCGAAACGCAGGGTGAAGATGGCCAGCGAGTTGGCGTGCAAGAGAATCCAGGAGCGCCTGGTCCAGGTGAGCGGCCACCGGTCGATCTGCCGCCCGGCACACCGGAACAGCCACCAGCTCCAGTCGGTAATAAGTGGTGGGAAATCGGCACCGATGTCCCAATCGATGAAGAATGGCAGACGCTGTGGACACGTGTGAAAGACCGTATGAACGAAGATGGTCTCGAAGCCGATGATTTCTGGGTGGAGCCGGGTGCTCGCCCGAAGCCCTCCGGTGAGGCTCGAGAGCTCGGCCCTGCGCCGAGGCCAATTGCTGAGTTGCCTACGCGCGCCGAGTCAATTCGCATCATCAAAGAATCAAAGACTGCGATGCAGATTACCGAAGGTATGCTCAAGGTAGCCGGACAAGATCCAGAAGCTATTCTAGGTGATTCGTACGAATTATCCGAGCGGCTCCGTCAGGGTCGCTACACACTCGACGACCTGGCGACACTGAAGGCAGCTCTGCAGATTGCTGAGACCAGCATCGGCACACGCTCAGACATTGACTCCTTTGATATGCTGCGCAACATCGGTTCGGCTCGTGATTGGTTTCATCAGCTCGAGCGAGATTTCCAGCCAGAGCGCCAACAAGAGCTTGATATCGTCTATGAACTCTTGGATGACATGAAAAAATTCGAAACACTTGGGTTTATGTCGAAGCCTACTCGTCAGTCGGCATTTAGTTCGCTTGGTAATATGGCACGTCGCGTACGCGAAGGTAAGCGCTTGAAGCCAGAAGAGTATCAAGGTCTGGCTGCGGCGGTCGAGCAAGCCACGCAGCAGGCGATTCAGGCGAATCTCGTTTCTGAGCAGACGCTGGTTGCGGCGGCGCAGACGCCAGAGGTGGCGGCCAACATTCGTGATAAGTGTCGCAAGACCCGTGAGCGTTTGCAGCTTACAGCCGCGGCTCGCCAGAGTGCACTACGGAGCTGGGAAACCCTAGCAAAAGGTATGATCGAAGCCGGCCCAGTACCGCCAGCTGAGACCCCGCCATCTCCAGCAGGTGAGCCAGCTCCAGAAGTGCCGGCTGAGCCTATCGAAACACCAGAAGTGACAGCTCCTGAGCCGGTAACCGAACCAGAGCCTACTCCTGCACCCACGCCAGAAGCTCCGCCCGCGCCAGCAGGCCGTCGTGCCGTCCAAGCTGGCGACATCATCCCACTCGGTGGTGGCCGCCAAGCCGTGGTAGAGGTTGGTCCAGATGGCCGACTCCACGCTCGCCCCATCGAATAGTGTGACTTCATAAGATTGACTACACCTCATAATTATGGTATGGTTTTCAGGTTATTGAACCTTCCAACTACCCTGAAGGGGTGCAGAACATGACAGACCAATCAGATGTGATCAGGGATCTGGGTGAGATCGGCGAGCTGAGAGATCAGCTCTTCCCCGATGGCGCCCAGGCCGACACCACTGACGGAGAGGCCGAACCGGCCGATTCGAATTCCGACGAGGTCGACCCGGCCGAGCTGGCACCCGGCGCTGAGGATCCCTCCGAGGCAGCTGAGACGGAGCTCGATGAGCACCGACAGATGCTGCTTCCGCTCCTGGAGGCAGCTCGCGCTGCCTTCGCGCTGGCTCCACCCATGGAGGCAGGCGACTGGACCCCAGAAGAGCGCGCGGCTTTCCATGCCTCGCGTGATGCCCAGCAGGGTCTGGCAGATGCGATCTTCATTGGTGGCTACCAGGAGCCTCGCCCTGATGGCTGGGAAGACGACCGCATCACGCAGGAGCTGACCAAGGACTCGGATGGCAAGCCGCCTTCCGTCCCCTTGGCAGACATGCTTAAGTGGTCGCATGAGTTCCGGCAGATGTGGTACGTGCGTGTCACCTACCATCTCATCATGGATGAGAATCCGGTCGCGGTCACCTTGCGTGACTTCAGGTACCCCTGGCAGCCCAAGCCGCGTTCGCGGCAGGCTGTGCCCCCGGTACCCACTCCGTCGTCTTCGGACGACTCGAGCTTCAGCTTCGGCGAGACGATCGCGCAGCATCCGCTCTGGAGCACGCTCTCGCCCGGGCAGCAAGCTGTCGCCCGTGAGGTCGTGTCCATCAAGAACAAGCTGGCGGTCAATTCGTCGCTCGACTACGACTGGCATGCCAGCCCGTTGCGTGCGCTCCTCGTGAGCGAAGCGCAGCGCCGGGGCCTGAACACCCACAAGGTGCAGAGCGCGGTGACGTACCTCAAGGGCGTCATCAAGCGTGACGACGACATCGTCAAGGCTGTGGCGGAGCTGCATCTCTGGCAGCAGCCAGCAGCACCGCCTCGTGACGTGCCGGCACCTCCGGCACCCGCGCCGACGGGTTCACTGCCGCTGGACGTCCCTCTGGACGACTGGTCGTCCGACGACGTCATCGTCCTCGATGACTCTGACCCCACGGCGGAACTCTCCAGCGCGGAGGCTGACCGCATCGCTGCGGACACGGCCTTCCTTCTGGAAGAGGGAACCCTCAGCATGACTGAGATCCTCGCTCGGGTCACCGCCCAACCCTGATCGGCTTCCGATCACCTACCTCCTGGTTCGCCAGGAGGTTCTTTTTTTTTGTCATCGCAGCATAACACTCACGCTTATTTACTATTGATTTTTTTGTCAGATTGTGGTAACATACATTATCGCCTGATCCCAGGTGATAGAACCTGAACAAGATCTTCATCGATCCCTACGAAGGAAGGTGGCCACATGCCACAGCGTCCCAACATCCCCGGGCTGACTCAGCCCACACAGCAGCTGGCCCAGCAGGTCCACGGCGAGCTCGACGACCTCGGTCGCCGCACCCGCAAGACCGAAGCCCGCCAGGTCGCCCTGGCAACCGCCATCGACCAGCAGGCCGAGCAGATCAGGTCGCTGAAGGACATCAAGCCCTTCGTCGACCGACTGCGCGAGCTCAAGCTCGACAGCCTGGCTGAGACCGTCGAGCAGATCGCTCGCGACTTCCATGCCTCGCCGGCCTTCGCGGCCATCGTCAAGGGTGCCGTCGAGACCTACCTCGAGACCTCCGACAATCCGCTCTTGCAGCGGGTGGCGGCGGTCGAAGAGGCCCAGGGTCGCATGGAAGGCCGCATCACGGCCATCGGCGACCAGGTCAACGGTGCCACCGAGACGGCCAATCGTGCTCTCGAGCGCGTGACCCGCCTCGAGCAGGCCAAGGTGCCCGAGCTCATCGGCTTCGTCGTCGCACTCGCGATCACAGCCTTCATCAGCTTCGTGTTGATCACCGGCTGGGAGAACGAGCAGGTGATCTGGCCCATGAAGGTGGGCATCGCCCTCGGCATCGGCTGGGTCTGCGGGATGATCATCGCCCTCATCGGCAACTGGTCCCTCCGCAAGATCCGGGAACGCCGCGAGGCCAAGCGCTCGTCCCAGAGCGACACGCCCGAGGCACCCACCGAGGAGCTGCCGCCCGCCGGCAGCGACGATCCGGACGAGACCACCACCACCCAGACGGGTGCAGTGCCGGCCAACGCCTGATCGATCACGTTCATGTTCAAGTAGGGAGGGAGACGCAAGTCTCCCTCCCGAATACCCCTTTTACATCTTTAAGAGAAGATTACCCAGAGTATTGGTTTCATCCTGACTACGCACGAACTGCGCCGTCAGGTCGAACCAACACAACTGAATTACATCCACACACTGTCCCGCGAGGGACCCGATCTCCAGGAGGAGATTATGAAGCTCAAGTGGTTGGGCGGCCTCGCGGCTGCCCTCATGATGATCGGCCTCGTGCCGGTCGTGGCGACAGCCGTCGCCGAACCCGAGGACCCCACGGTCCTCGTGGGTGACTCCGACCCGGAGCCCCCCGTCCTCAAGGGCGGCGCCTACTCCTGGCAGGAACTCTTCGACAAGGTCGGAGACAACTCCCAGTACTGGAGCTGTTTCGAGCAGCGCACCGGCCACACCAAGGCCGATGCCGAGCTCGCACTCCAGCGTGAGCGTGAGGGCTGGAACCTCGCGGTGACGATCGTCAGCAACACTTCGGTGGACGCTGGCGATCAGGAGCTGGATTCCAAGGGATTGCAGCGGGACCCCGACATCGTCAAGATGGAGGGATTCAGCAACACCCGCGGAGCCGGCGAGAACGGCTGTGAGGCCTTCAACGACGAGCGCGCCCAGGTGCGTGTCGCCCTGACCCTTCCGGGAAAGGACGCCGCAACCCCTGGCAAGCCCGTCGCTCTGGCCCACTGCGGAAACCCGATTGGTTACGAGAAGGGGGCTCCCACGCCTCCGCCCTCGTCGCCTTCGCCGCAGCCGAACCCGCCCCCGGGTTCGACGCCTCCAGGCTCGACGCCACCCAGGCATGTGCCCACCACTACCGCGCCACCTCGGCCCGGGAAGTGCGAAGGCCAGACTGGCCCCTACTGTGGGACCCCGGACTCCGGTCCGGAGTTCATCCCGCCGCAGGAGAACGATCCCGCACTCGTCGCGCCCACTCCGGGCTATCCCGGACCCGGGAACGCCGAGGAGGTGATCGGAAGCCAGCAGCCGAGGCCGGGGAGTGATCCCTACGCACCGGCGCCATCTGGTACCAACACTGGCGGAAGCCAGACTGGGCCGGCGCCGGTGTACAACGGACCTGGTGCCGAGGGTGGCAACACCCCTGGTACCAACGCTGGAGTCACCAACGATCCCACTGGTCCCGCGGCGACGGAGAACAATCCGGCAGCCGGTACCAACCCGGGACAGACGTCCCCGGCTGGTTCGGACCCAGGTGGTTGGTAGTTCATCTTGCGTGTTTCGTGAGCTTCGGCTTACGACTCATGCCTTCCTCGGGGCGCTTCGTGCGCCCCGAGGATTTCCTTTTATTGACGGGTTTATTGAGTAATAAAAAAGCGTAAGTAATATCCATTGACAAAATAGATTAAATCTGATACAATACATCCGTTCATCGCTCTCGAAGCGATTGCGCAAATTGACATGCAATAATCATTCTTCAGCAGAAGAAACAATAGATTGACTATGCGTTAAAAATATTACATTAAGCATAAGTAATTTGATTGAAATTCAATCAAGAAGGAGCAACGATTATGAAAATCGCTCTCAAGCTGCGCAACCTCATTGCTGCAGTCGCTTTGGTAGCTGTCCCAGCTGCCGCGACCGCTGCAGGCCAAGTTGCTATCGAAGGTCGTACCGCCGTTGCTAACGTAACCGCTGGTGACACGACCTACTCAAAGGCTGTAAATGCCAAAACCGACGAAGTCGTCAAGGTCCAAATCTGGTACCACAACAAAGAAGAGGCTAACTCTGGCAAAACTGCTAACAACCTCAAAGTAAAAGTTGATCTTCCTACCGCTGCCGGCAAAAGCCAGCAAGTGAAAGGCACGATCAGCGCCGATAACGCAAACACTGTTACCGATACTGCAAACGTCAATCTTGCACTCGACCAAAGCCGTCTGGAATACATTCCAGGTAGCGCTGTATGGCGCCACAACAAGGGCACGAACGAAGCTCCGAACTGGGTAACTGAGAAGATCAGCGACCAGGTAGTCGGCACCGGTATCACCCTTGAAAACGCACAGCCATGCTTCAACTTCGAAGCTAACGTGACCGTGCTTGCACGCGTCAAGACTGATGCTGTTTCGATCACCAAGCAAGTTCGTGTTGCTGGTGAGAAGAACTGGTCTACCGAGAACACCGCAAAAGTTGGTGATACTCTCGAATACCAGATTACCTTCAAGAACGAAGGTAACACCCGTCTCGATAACCTCGTGATTGGTGACAATATGCCTGCTAACATGACCTATGTTAAGGGCAGCACAAAGCTGAAGAATGGTGCGAACCCAAATGGTATTGCTATCCCAAATGACAACATTGTCAATGGTGGTATCAACGTAGGTAACTACGAACCAGGTGCTGTAGGTTATGTTTTGATCCAATCAAAGATCAATCCAAAGCTCAACGCCGGTAACCATGAGTTCAAAAACGTTGCATTGGTGAAGGCTGACAAGACAGTTATCTATAACACGGCAATTACCCGTGTGACCGTAGCTGGTAAGCCAACTCCAACTCCAACCCCAACAACCACTACTCCTACCACTCCAACTACCCCTGCGCAGCCTGAGCTGCCACAGACCGGTATTGAAGCTGGTGTGGCTGGCCTGATGGGCACCACGGGTCTTACCTACGCTGGCTACTTCTACCGAAAGAGCCGCAAGGGTCTGACCGAAGCTCTCAAAAACGTGAAGTAACATTCCGAATTTGACCACTAACTCCCCCGAGGATTCCTCTGGGGAGTTTTGGTTTGTGCACAAGTAGGTATAATAGGATCAGATATGAAGCCGACTATTGATACACTCACGCGACTACTCGACGAGGTACAGGCCGCCAAGACTCAACTCAAGCTCGACGTTGAGGCGACTCAACTTGGTGTGCTTGAGGCGCGGATGATGGAGCCGGACTTCTGGAGTGATCCTGAGGTAGCTCAGCATGTCAGTCAGCAGGCAGCGCAGCTCAGGACAAACATCGAAAACTGGAAGACGCTCGAAGATTCATTGGTGACAACCCTCGAGTTAGCCGAAATGTCCGACGAGACGCAAGCCGAGATGTTTGCGGAGGCAACAATGAAACTTGAACATTCCGTGCAGAAGGCGATGATTGCCGTAAAGCTCAGTGGCGAACACGACAAGCTGCCGGCGATTATGCAGATTTCCGCTGGCGTTGGTGGCACGGATGCACAGGATTGGGCGGAGATGCTGCTTACTATGTACTCGCGAGCCGCTGAGAAACTTGGCTTGAAAGCCGAGCTAGTGGACATATCTCGCGGTGAAGAGGCGGGGATTAAGTCAGCCACGCTCGAGATATCTGGACCGTTTGCCTTTGGTAAATTGAGAAGTGAGAAGGGTGTCCATCGTCTGGTTCGACTCTCGCCGTTTAATAGTGATAGCTTGCGCCAGACAAGCTTTGCGCTGGTCGATGTGGTCCCAGAGATCCCGATGGAAGACATCGAGCTCGATGAAAAAGATCTGCGCATCGACGTGTATCGAGCCGGCGGACACGGTGGGCAGAGTGTGAATACCACAGACTCAGCAGTCCGCATCACACACCTCCCAACTGGAATTGTGGTGTCGATTCAAAATGAGCGTTCACAGCTCAAGAATAAAGATAAGGCGCGCAGTATCCTAGCGGCGAAGCTTGCCGAGCTGGCGCGCGAGCAGCACCTCGAGTCGGTGGCAGAGCTGCGCGGCAAGGTGAAATCGGCTGATTGGGGTGCGCAAATACGCAGCTATGTCCTTCATCCATACAAAAAAGTGAAGGATCATCGCACTGAGCATGAAACCAGCGATACGGATGCTGTACTCTCTGGCGAAATCGAGCCTTTTATTGATGCGTATTTGACAAAATCTCTTGGGGAAAGCTAAAAAAGTTTCAACCAAAGTATTGACAATATAAGCATAAGCGTGTCATAATATCACGCATTATGGAAACCACAGAAATTATTCAGATCATACAGGCCCGCAAAGGTCTGCTCACTGGCGCTCAGCTTTTCTTTACGAAGGCTACGTCCCAGCTTGTGGTTTCTCCTGCTTCGGCAGCCGTACTCGCTTAAAGTTCAACTCACTCACAACTTAGTTCGGAAACTACTCGCGGCAGACTCTTTTAGCACTCCTCGATGTTTTTCGCATATTCTTTGCGCACATATAACTATTTTTGAATTTCGGATCCCAGACTATACGCGCATATAGATCTAAAGTGGACTGTTCTGCGGCGGTGCAGATGCATACGCACCGCCACGGAGGAGGTATCAGGCGATTAGCGCTTGGACTTCACTCCGAAACTTCACAAACTATTCGATAGGCGCTGAGCA
>Ga0154020_10000162_pt1 | contig 77108 bp, 61 predicted proteins | sample Klosneuvirus_201_FD_109709 | JGI IMG/M metagenome (GOLD analysis project Ga0154020, IMG submission 109709) | Active sludge microbial communities from wastewater, Klosterneuburg, Austria - Klosneuvirus_20160825_MG | ecosystem: Engineered > WWTP > Aerobic digester > Activated sludge | place...
AAGGCCGGCTGGAAGCGGTTGATGTCCAGGGCATTGCGCGAGGCATCCTGGGCACTCGCCGCCTGCGTGACGCACAGACCCGCTGCACAGAGCAGGGTGGCCAAGCGAAATCGCAGGCGCGAAGAGAAGGAGTCGGAAACGGGGCGATGTTCGGCGTTCGACATGCTGGTTAAACCATTGCAAGCTCGACTGCGGGCCCGTGGGCGTCGGTCAGAAAGACCGCGTGCCTCAGACGACCAAGGGTGAGTTTCTCGGTTACTTTAACGCAAGTCATGTAGCTAAATACACAATTTTCGCTGGCCCGACCGGCAATGGCGAGCTTGCTCGATTCGTAACATACACGCAGCGCAAGCCCAAGAATATATCGTGGCAGAGTCGAAGCGGCTCGCCGTGCAAGGAGGTGTCTCGTCGCTGTCTCCGCAACCTGCGCGGCGTGCGTGGGAGATTCGTGTCGTTACTCTTCGGTTGTGCGCGAGGCAACATTCCCCGTCTCAGCAGCCGGCCTACGTCGTTGTTCTCTGTCGGCAACCGCGCGTCCTATGACGACACTTTAGTGGTATTTTAAACTCGGCTTTCCGTGAAAGGAGCGCCGGTTCTTTATCCAAATAGGGGGGATGTTCAGATGACTCGTAAGCTTGGTTTGCTCGCTTTGGTGCCGTCGCTGATCGCTTCGTCAGCGCTGTCGATGGTCATGCTCCAGATGAGCTGCTCGGGATCGGAGGTCGGAAACGGCACGGCGATCTGCGATCCAGCCTGTGCTCCCGATCAGGACTGCATTGAGTCTCGCTGCGTATCGAAAGCCACGTGCGCGAGCGACAACGACTGTCCCAGCGATCAGTACTGTCTCAACACTCGGTGCGCGGCATACGGAGGGGATCACCTCAACAACTCAACCTGTGAGCGCCTCGTCCCCGCCGGGCTTCTGTCGCCTTCGATTTTCTGTGAATGGAAGGCGCCGCTGGCCGGCGATCCCTATCCGAACCACAAGCAGGTTCTGTCGACGCCGCTCGTCATGGACTTCAACTTTGCGGGCCGCGGCTCCGAGTTTGTCACCACCCGTCCCTCGATTCTCATCAACACGTATAGCGGCATCGACGGCGGCTGCGGTCTGGTCGCGCCGAACTATGGAATCTTGCGCGTTCTCGACGGACGAAGCTGCAACCAGCAGCACGTCATTCCCACTCCGGTCAACGGCTCGGCAACCCCGGCGCTTGGTGATCTCGACGGAGACGGAGCGGCGGATATTGTGGCCTACTCGGCAACTGGCGGGCTTGTGGCCTTTCGCTTCGACCGAACCCAAAACAAGTTCGTGACGCTGTGGACCTCGAAGACCAGCGCTGGCGCGGATCACAACCCATTTGCCGGACGCTGCGAGTGGACCGGTCCCGCGATTCACGACCTCGACGACGACGGCAAGCCTGAGATCCTGGCCGACGGCTACGTCTATAGCAGCGCTGGCAAGCTCATCGATTCGTCGGTCAGCATCGAGCCTGGCGTCCAAAACACCGGTCAGTTCGCTGTCGCTGCGGACATCGATCGAGATGGTGTTCCCAACCTAGTCTCGCCGACCACAGTCTATTCGTGGGACAAGACCACCTCGAAGTGGAAAAAGGATCGCGATCTACCGCTCCCAGCTGGGGTCACGCTGGCTCGTGGCTATGTGGCCGTCGCTGACTTCGGAGTTCCCAACGGTACCAACATCGATCGCAACATCTCCGACGGCATTGCGGAGATCGCTGTCATCATGAGCGGTCGCGCCTGGATCATCTCGAAGGACGGCGTAGTGGTGTTCGGCCCGCTCAGCCTGCCCGGCCCTGGCGTCGGATCGACTGGTGGCGGTCCGCCCACCGTCGGTGACTTCGACAACGACGGACGCGCTGAGTTTGCCGCCGCTGGCTCCAGCTCGTACACGGTCTTCGATCCGGACTGCGTCGCTGGAGCCGAGGAAAAGTTCTGTCCCAGCAAGCGCACCGACCGTCTGTTGTGGAGCAATCTGTCCCAGGACGTCAGCTCGAACATCACCGGCTCATCGCTGTTTGACTTCGAGGGAGACGGCACCGCCGAGGCCATCTACGCCGACGAGTGCTTCGCCCGCATCTACTCGGGAAAGACCGGCGAGGTGTTATTTTCTCAGGCCCACTCGTCCTGCACCTGGAACGAATATCCCGTCGTCGCCGACGTCGTCGGAAACTTCCGCAGCAAGCTGATCGTACCGTCCAATGAGAGCTGCAACGTCGTTTGTCAACCGGTCGATCCGATCTTCAAGGGCCTGCGTTGCTCGAGCAGCACCGACTGTCCCAACGGGATTGGCTGCGATCAGGGCTACTGCCGCTGCACCACGGACGCCAACTGCAACACCCAGAGCGTCGGCGGAGGCTTCGTCTGCAGGCCAAAAACGGCTGGCGTCCCAGGGACGGGAAACACCTGCCAAGCCGCCTTCACGGGCAAGCGAACCGGCATTCGCGTCTTCGGGGATGTCGCGGACCGCTGGGTCGCCTCACGCCCGCTGTGGAACCAGCACACCTACTCGATCACCAACGTCGACGACAAGGGCAACATCCCACGGACCAGTCAGTGGATGCGCAACTGGGAGCAGGCAGGGCTCAACAACTTCCGCATGAATGTGCAAGGCAAGCTCAGCGCCTCGGCGGCTGGCGACGTGACGGCGCAAGGTGGCAGCAAGGGCACCGCCGTCTGTCAGGGCAACATGGTTCAGCTCTCGACGACGGTGTGCAACCGTGGCACAGCTCCCGTGGTCGACGGCACGCCGGTCTCGTTCTACGAGGGCACCCAGCTTCTCTGCACCGCCCAGACCAAGGAAGCGCTGTCGCCCGGTCTATGCACCACCATTTCGTGCACCGGCCCACTCAATCAAAGCGGGGAGCACAACGTCACGATCTCTGCCGACGACAACGGCTCCGGCATGGGCCAGTCCAGTGAGTGCAACGAGAGCAACAACCAGGCGTCCATGTCGTTTAGCTGCTAGCCCATGCTCCCGTCTGCCAACTGCCTCGCCAGACCCCTCGCTGGCCGGGTTGTTGAAGCTGTTCCACTTTTCCGCAAACCTGCTACCCTGCCCGCGATGCTGAAACCAATTGGTAAGCAACGTGTTGCAGAAGAAATTGTTCAACAGCTGCGCAGCCTGATTCTGCGAGGCGTTTATGGCATTGGTGACAAGCTTCCACCCGAGCGCAAGCTCGCTGAAGATCTCGGCGTAAACCGCGCCTCGCTGCGCGAAGCGATCAAGTCGCTGGAGCAAATTGGTCTGGTAAAGACCAGGCAGGGTGACGGCACCCGCGTGCTGCCGTTCATGGAGACCGCCGGAGTCGAGCTGGTCTCGCACCTCGTGACGGGAACGCCGGACGGAATTCCCAACCCCGAGATCTTGTCCGATGTGCTCGAGTTCCGGCGAATCTTTGCGCGCGACGTCGCCCAGCTGGCGGCAGAGCGCGTCACCGCCGACGATCTCGCCCGACTGGAAGATGTCGCGAAGAGGGCGGACGCCGATCTCTCTCCCGACGAGATGCTGAAGCTCGATTTTGAGTTCTACGTCGAGCTAACCCGCACCGCGCGCAACCGAGTCTTCCAGCTGCTCATCAATACCATCCGACTTGCCGTCCAGGCCCATGCGGCATTCTTTGCCCAGGTCACTCCGGCGTCGTCGATCCAGCGCAAGTGCCACCGTGATGTCATCGCCGGGCTCAAGGCCAAAGACCCCGAGCGCACCGGCAAGGCGGTGAGCGACTACATGTTCCAAGCCCAGCAGATGCTAACCGCTCTCCTGCAAGCCTTGAGCAGCACCACCGACAAGGCACCCGGCCCCAAGTGAAGCTCCGAATCACCATACCGTCCCGACTCAAGCGCGTGTGCGTGGCTGCGCTCTTCCTGCTCGTCGGCGCGCTCTCAATTTATTGCACCGAGGCCACGACGACGCCTGGCCAAAATCCGTCGCTGCTCGGTCTGTGTAGCTATCCGCGGGCCTGCTACCTGGTCCACAAATCTGGCCCGCTCCAGGGACAGTGTGACAGCTGCGCGAGGGGACCAGGCTGCCGGCTCTCCTATTCGCCCGGAGAAGCTGGGGGAACGTGGACAATGGGGTCCGCCGCGCCCGATCCACTCGATGTGACGGTGGTCTGTAGTACCTATGCGTCGAAATCGCCGGATCTGGTTCCGGTTTGTCTGACACCAGAGAGTGCGTGCGTCGCGCGTGGACCTGAGTGCCCAGCCAGTAGCTACTGCGTCGCCGAAGGCCAGGACTGTGCCACCGGCGCGATGTCGTTTCCGCAGCACCGCGCGGGCTCCGACAAGAGCGCGTGTCCGACGGAAAAGAGCCGCTGTTGTGCTGCCGGAGCAGACGGTGGCACAGGTGATGGCGGTGCCTCTGATGGCGGAACGACGGACCTCGGCGGGGGCGATGCAGGCGTCCGCGGCTAGTGACCGCTCGCCACACTCTCGACTCGGGCGGCTGTTGGTTAGTGGCGCGGCCCAGCAAGGAGTGCGGCTGGAAGACTTGGCGGTGGCGAAGCTGACTCGCTACGCCGAGCTGCTCGAGCTGTGGGGCCGGACGATCAACCTGACAGCCGTCCACGGACGAGAGCAGGTGGTGCGTCGCCACTTTCTGGACAGCCTCGCGCTGGTCGGTCGTTTGCCCGCCGCGTCGGAGCTGCCAAGTTCGACGCTGCTAGATGTTGGCAGTGGGGCCGGTTTTCCCGGTGTGCTTTGTGCGCTGGCTCGTCCCGATCTGCACGTGGTCTTGAGCGAACGGATCGGCAAGAAGGCGGCATTCCTGCTGACGCTGCGCCGCGAGTTGGGCCTCAAGTTTGAGGTCTGTGCCGACGACGCAACGCGCCTGCCGCTGCGCTTTGGAGTTGTCGTCTCACGAGCCGCGCTGCCGCTACCCAAGTGGCTGCCGTTTGCTGCGGAGCTGGCGGCACCCGGCGGCTACCTGTTTGCGATGACCAGCCCCGCCGAGCCGCTTCCGACGCCTCCGCCAGGCGTTCTGCCCACTCTCGATGAGAACTACGACGTCGGCGACGGCCCGCACCGCATCCTCGGCTATCGGCTCGCGGCGGGATGACCGACGAGAGGCGAGCCTAGCTAGCTTTTTTTTCGCGGATGAGCTGCGGCTGCTGACGGTGGGTGATGACGTCGGCGTTGATGACGCACTCGCGCACGCCAGTCATCGAGGGGATCTCGTACATGACTTCGAGCATCACCTCTTCCATGATCGCGCGCAGACCACGGGCGCCGGACTTGCGACGGTACGCCTCCCGCGCCACCGCTTGCAGCGCATCGTCGGTGAAGCGCAGCTGAACACCTTCCATCTCGAACAGCCGAGCATACTGCTTGGTCAGCGCATTCTTCGGCTTCCAGAGCACTTCAGCCAGCGCGTTCTCGTCGAGCGAGTCGCACGAGACGATGATCGGCAAGCGACCCAGGAACTCGGGAATCATCCCGTACTTGATCAGATCCTCGGTCCGGACCTGGGCCCGCAGCGCGTCCTTGTCTTCGTCATTGCGCGCTGAGATCCGCGCCCCAAAGCCCATGCCGCGCTCCGAGACCCGTCGACGAATCGTGTCTTCGAGCCCGTTGAAGGCACCGCAGCAGATAAACAGAATGTCGGTGGTATCGACCTGAATCAGCTCCTGCTGCGGACGATTGCGCGCCCCATCGGGAGTGATCGTCGCGTGCTTGCCTTCGAGCAGCTTGAGCAGTGCTTGCTGGACACCTTCACCGCTGACATCTCGGGTCACCGACGGACCGCCGCCCTTGCGCGAGATCTTGTCGATCTCGTCAATGCAGACGATGCCGCGCTGCGCTTTCTCGATGTCGCCGCCAGCGTTGCGATACAGCGCTTTGATGACGCTCTCGACGTCCTCACCGACGTATCCCGCCTCGGTGAGAGTGGTCGCATCAGCAATCGCGAACGGCACGTCGAGCTTCTTGGCCAAGGTCTGCGCCAGCAGCGTCTTGCCGCAGCCGGTCGGCCCGATGAGCAGCACGTTGCCCTTGTGGACATCGACGTCCCCGGCCCGCCCACGCGACATCAACCGCTTGTAGTGGTTGTAGACCGAGACGGCGAGAGTCTTTTTAGCACGCCCCTGTCCGACGACGTACTTGTCGAGCTCTTCGGTGATCTCGACGGGTTTGGGGTAGCGCGGCCGCTCTTGCGCGTCCTCCTTGGAGAGGATGTCGTTGCAGAGGGCGACGCACTCGTCGCAGATGAAGACGCGCGGACCGCTGATCAGCTTGCGGACTTCGCGACGCCTCTTGCCACAGAAGGAGCAGTGAAAGTCGTCCATTAGGGTTCTATCGAGGCTGCTGTCGCCTCAGTCAAGGATTCTTGCACAGCCAGCGGATGCTAGCAAAGACGGGTCGAGCATTTTTTATATCAAGGCCTTTCGCTACTTAGCCGATAGATCCCTTTACCAGACTATCGTTTCTCCGTCGCTGAAGTCTTAGTCTTGCAGTGTCCGAGCGAAGATCGCCGGAACATGCGCTAGCTGCGTCGACAGCTCGAAACAGGTGCTGAGCACCTCGCAGGGCAGGCGCTCGGTGATCTGGGGATCGCTGGCCAGCCGCTGCAAAAACGTCGCGGAAGCGACGCCCCGATCGGCGATGTAGGCGAGCGCGTGACGTTGAACTAACTCATACGCGCTGTGCCGGGACAGCCCGGTCCGCACCAGCTGCAACATCACCTTTTCCGAGGCATAGAGGTCGCCACTGTGGGACAGATTGTGACGCATCTGCTCAGTCCGGACGTGCAGCCCGCCGACCAACCGCGCCGCCCGCTGCACCATGTAGTCGGCCAGCGTGGTGCTGTCCGGCATGATCACCCGCTCCACCGAGGAATGGGAGATGTCGCGCTCGTGCCACAGCGAGATGTTCTCGACGGCAGCACTGGCATTTGCCCGGAGCAGCCGCGCCAGTCCGCAGAGGTTCTCCGCCGAGATCGGATTTTTCTTATGAGGCATCGCCGAGCTGCCTTTTTGACCGGGCGCAAACGCCTCCTCGACCTCGGAGACCTCGCTGCGCTGCAGATGACGCAGGTTGACGGCCAGCCGCTCGATCGCCGCGCCCAGCAGCGCCAGCGCCCACAGCAGCTCGGCGTGCCGATCGCGGGCGACGATCTGCGTCGGAACGGTCTCTGCGGCAAGCCCGAGGCTGGCGAGTGCGACCTCTTCGACCTCGGGCGTAACGCTGCCGCTGCCATATACGCCGACCGCACCAGCCAGCTTGCCGACGGCGATCGCCTTCTGCGCGCGCTGGAGACGGGCCTTGGCGCGCTCGATCTCGGTATAGCTGCCCAAAAAGACCAGGCCAGCAGCGATCGGCTCCGCAGAGATGCCGTGGGTCCGACCGATCATGGGCGTCTGCTGATGGGCCGTCGCCTGCCGCCGCAGCGCGGGAAGAAGCTGCTCATCAATGCCGCGAATGATGATCTGCGTGGCCTCGCGGAGCTGTAGCGCCAGCACAGAATCGAGGATGTCCGATGAAGTGAGTCCAAAGTGAAGCCAGCGCGCCTCTGGGCCAAGCCGCTCCTCAACGTGCTCGAGAAAGGCCAGCAGCTCGTGCTGGGTTCGACGCTCGATCTCGGCGACGCGACTGGGATCAAGCGGACCGAGCTGGGCCGAGAGCTGACGCAGTCGCGACGCAGTTCCCGCAGGAATTGGACTCGCCGGGGCCAACTCGAGGGCAGCGGTGGCGGCCAGTTCCACTTCCAACGACAGTGCAAGGCGGCGCGGCTCACTCCACAGCGCGGCCAGTTCGGGACGGGTGTAGCGGGCAATCATCGTGCCCTGGTCTTACTACTTACCCTCGTCCGGTGAAAGCGGGACGTTGACCGACCCTTGGCGCGCCGGCTCGCGCGGTGGCGCAGCATCACCCTCGGGAGTCACAGCTTCGGGCGCTGCCGTTGCCGTCGGAATCTCGCCGCGCAGATACGCCTCGACCAGCGTCGCCTCGGTCGGCTCGATGTTCGGATTGCGCTCGCCCAGCACCATCAGCGCGCCCCCGATGACGAGGTGCAGCCCACCAATCCCCATCGTGACGCTCGAGCCAATCGGATCGCTCGACTTGGTCTCGCCTTTCGGGAGATCGAGCGCCGCCGCCATCCCCAGCGCGAAGTGCGGCAGCGCCAGCGCCAAGATGGTGCCACCAACGATAAGAAACGGATTCACCGTGGTCGCCCGCACCCGCGCCATCTTCATCGGCGTCGTCGCGGCCCGTCGCAGCGTCTCGGCGCTCCACTCCAGTGCGCGATAGCGAATCAGGACCGGCGACCGATCTGATTCCCGCAGCGCCGGCACCTGCGCACGCTCTCGCGACTCCGGCGGCTGACTATGGACCAGTTCGATCGCTTTGCTCGGCACAAGATACCGCTCTGCCATCGAGCAAGAGGCAGTGACGCAGAGCCAGCCGACCAAAACGCCGCGCTTCATCGCGAGCAGTGTAGCAGCGACGACGCCTAGGTAAACGACCGATTGCAAGCTACTTCGCAGCAGCCGATCGGGTCGCGTCTTGCCGACGTGCCAAAAGCTCCGAGGCAAGCGGCCCAGCGGCCACCAGCAGCTCCGGCACCCGGCCCCGACGATCGCCACGCGAGTTGATCGCCCGCCGCGCCAGCACTTCCTCGACGTGATGCTCGCGGTAGAGGGAATAGGTTAGCGGCACCGCCGAGTTCGACAAAAGGACATGCACCCCTCGCTGCCCGAGCGCGCTCACCACGTCGGCCAGCCGCTGCTGATCGGCGTCGCCAAAGCCACCGCCGTTGTACGCAGTGAAGGACGCGGTGCGGCTCACCGGCGCGTAGGGCGGATCGCAGTACACGAAGTCGCCCGGCTGACTGGCCGCCTCGATGTCCGCGAAGCTGGCGACCTCGAGACAGACGCCGCGCAGCGCTCGGCTGGCGGCACGTAGATCGTTTGGCGCACAAATCTGCGCTTGCTTGTAATGGCCGAACGGTACGTTGAACTGCCCCTTGCGGTTCTCGCGAAACAAGCCATTGAAGCAAGTCTTGTTGAGAAAAACGAACCGCGCCGCTCGCTGAACCGGGTCGAGCTGCCCGAGATCGAGCGCTCTAATGTGGTAATAGAAGCCCTCGTCGTTTTGGAAGGTCGACAAGAGCGAAATGAGCGTCTCGACCCGATCGCGCACGACCCGATAGGTATTGATCAGCTCGGCATTTATGTCGGTAAGACGAACCGCTCTGCCATCCAGCCGATTCTGCTCGGTCAGCGCGAAAAAAAGCGCACCGCCACCGACGAAAGGCTCGTGGTAGTGACGAAAGCGCTCAGGCACGCGATGCAGCAGATCGGGCAGCAGCTGACGCTTGCCTCCGGCCCACTTCAAAAAGGGCCGTGCGGGGGAAAGAACCGTCGGCTGTGTCACAAGCTCACTAGCATCGCCGATCTCATCCGCTATTGGATAGATAAGATCGCTATCTCCGCGAGACAGCTCGCTTCGCACTACCGCATCGGTTTGCTCGACAAGCAGGCTACCCAAGCGAGCTGAATAGGTAGCGACTGGCGCACTATGTGGAAGTGTACGCGCACCGAAACCATGTGTGACATCCGCCGATAGAGACACGCAGCCCATGCTAGGGGCGCATGCCTAGAGTGCAAATTTTTGGCTTATTTATTTTTGTCGGCAAGCTGCTCCGTCGAGCAGCGTCAGCGGGAAGTTAGTAGCGGGGATGAAAGCTGCTGAGCAGACGGATGTAGTTGGCGCGCTCGTAGGCCGAGGGATTGGGCGAGCGGGCGTGATTCATGCTGCCGCACAGCTGCGCCACAGACTCGTACTCGTGCTCGGCCAGCCAGCGGGTCATCTCGTCGAGGACTCTGCGCAGGTGAGCCGGCCCGTGCTGGAGCAGCGCCGAGACCATCTGCACCGAGTGCGCGCCGGCCATCAGCGCCTTGATCGCGTCCGTCGCCGAGTGAACGCCCCCCGAGCAGGCGAGCGACAGCGGACAGCGCGGTGAGACGATCGCCAGCCAGCGCAGCCGCAAGAGCAGCTCCGACGAGTCGGACAGATGCAGTTCCAGCTTGTTGTCGAGCGCTTCGATGTCGATGTCCGGCTGATAGAAGCGGTTGAACAGGACCACGCCCCGCGCTCCGGCCTGCGCCACCGCAGCGACGAAGTGCGGCAGACTGGTGTAAAACGGCGACAGCTTCACCGCGACGGGAATGCGCACGCTCCTACATACCGAGGTGATGATCGCCAGCTGACCGCGCTCGATGTCGGCACAAGACAGCTCCGGCGACGACGGCAGCGAGTAGAGGTTCAGCTCGAGCGCATGGGCGCCGGCCTGCTCAATCTGTCGCGCATAGTCGAGCCAGCCACCCGGCGTCGTGCCATTGAGCGACGCAATGACCGGCACCGCCACCGTCTGACGAATCCGTCGTAGCTGCTCGAGGTAAGCATCAGCTCGCAGCGCAAAGACGTTGGTCGACGGAAAGTAGCTCTGCGCTTCAGCATACGCGTCCGAGGGCCCGTCGAGATGCTGATACGCCCCGAGCGACTCGAGCGCGACCTGCTCCTCGAACAGCGAGCGCATGACAATCGCCGCGGCACCGGCGTCCTCGAGCCGTCGCACCGTGTCGATGTCATCCGCGAGCGGCGATGCCCCCGTTATCAGCGGATGCGCCAGCGACAGTCCCAGATAGCTAGTGGCAAGGTTCATGTTCAGTGACTCCCTGGCTCGACGGACTTGCCGTCGCTGGACTTGACCTCGGCCTGGACCTCGGGCTTGGCGCCGAGCGCCGGAACCTTGAGGTTCTGGAGGTGCTGGTACATCGCCTGCCGCATCGCCACGTCGCGCTCTGCCGCCTTCAGCAGCTGCTGATAGCGCTTTGGATCGGCCAGCTCGACCATTCGGAAGCGTCCCTCGTTGGCCATGTACTGCTGGATCCGCGCTTTGCCCGGCGTCGCGTCGAGCTTGAGCGGCGCCTCTCCCTGTTCGAGCCGGCGCGGATCGAAGCGATAGAGCGGCCACACCCCCGACTCGACGGCCAGTCGCTGCTGCTCGGCGCCCTGCTGGAGGTCGTAGCCGTGCGCAATGCAGTGGCTATAGGCGATGATCAGCGACGGTCCGGGATAGCTCTCAGCCTCGAGGAAGGCCTTGACGGTGTGCGCATCCTTGGCGCCCATCGCGACCCGCGCGACGTAAACATGGCCGTACATCATCGCGTGCATACCGAGGTCCTTCTTCGGCAGCTCCTTGCCCGCGGCGGCGAACTTCGCGGCAGCCCCGATCGGCGTCGCCTTGCTCTGCTGACCGCCGGTGTTCGAGTAGACCTCGGTATCGAGCACGAGCAGGTTGACGTCCTGGCCGCTGGCGATCACATGGTCGAGACCGCCAAAGCCAATGTCGTACGCCCAGCCGTCGCCACCGATGATCCAGACGCTCTTTTTGACCAAATAGTCCGCCAATGCCAACAGCAGCTGCGCTTCGGGTCTCGTCAGCCGGATCAGGCGCTTTTTCAGCTCGCTGATCCGCTCGCGCTGCTCGGCAATGGCGGCTTCGCTGTCTTGGGTGGCCGTCAGAATTGCCGTCGTCAGCTCGTCTCCCAGCTCGCTCGCCAAGGTTCGCAAAAGGCTCTGCGCATACCCAGCATGAGCGTCGAGCGAGAGCCGGAAGCCCAGCCCAAACTCGGCATTGTCCTCGAACAGTGAGTTGGCCCAGGCCGGTCCACGTCCGTCGCGGTTGCTACTCCACGGAGTCGTCGGCAGGTTGCCGCCATAAATCGACGAGCAGCCGGTCGCATTGGCCACCATCAAGCGATCGCCAAACAGCTGGGTGAGCAGCTTCAGATACGGCGTCTCGCCGCAGCCAGCGCACGCGCCCGAGAACTCGAACAGGGGCTGTAGCAGCTGACTGCCTTTCACGTCGAGATGCACGGTGCGACGGTCGGGGAGCGACAGCTGCTGGAAAAAATCGAAGGTCTGGCGCTCGGCAGGCTTGAGCGGCTCGGCGGGCACCATGTCGATGGCTTTGTGACGAGGATTGCTCTTGTCCTTGGCCGGACAGAACTGCACGCACAGCCCGCAGCCGGTGCAGTCGTCGGGAGCGACCTGAATGCGGTACTTGGTGCCCGGCGCTGCCTCGCGTTCTTTGTAGTCGACGGAGGTGAAGCCGCTTGGTGCGCTTGCGAGGTGTTTTTCGTCGAAGGTGATGGCGCGAATCGCGGCGTGCGGGCAGATCAGCACGCACTTGTTGCACTGAATGCAGATGCTCGGGTCCCACGACGGCATCTGGAGCGCCAAGCTGCGCCGATCGTAGATCGCAGTGCCCAGCGGCCAGGTGCCATCGACGGGAAACGCGCTGACGGGGAGGTGATCACCATGGCCAGCGAGCATAAGACCCGTCACCCGCTGGACGAAGTCGGGTGCGGTGCGTGGCACGATATCGGGACGAGGCCGCAGCGACGTCGGTCGGTCGGGCACGGCGACCTCGGCCAGGTTCTCGAGGGTGCGATCGATCGCGGCGAGGTTTCGACGAACGACCTCGGTACCACGCTTGCCGTAGGACTTTTGGGCCGCCTGCCGAATCTTGTCGAGTGCGATCTCCTTGGGCAGCACACCCGCGAGCGCAAAGAAGCAGGTCTGCATGACGGTACTGACCATGCGACCGAGGCCGGCCTCCTCAGCGACGCGCTGCCCGTCGATCAGGAACAAGCGCATCTTGCGGCTGATGAGCAGCTGCTGGACCTCACGAGGCAACAGATCGAAGGCCCGCTCGCGAGGCCACGGCGCATTGAGCAGCAGCGTCGCACCCTCCTCGGCCAGCTCCGCGATCTCAACGCGATCAAGCAGCTGCGGCTGGTGACAGGCAATGAAGCTGGCGCGCTGAATCTTGTACGACGACCGAATGGGCCGCGGCCCGAAGCGCAGATGCGAAACCGTCACAGCCCCGGCCTTGCGCGAGTCGTAGACGAAATAACCCTGGGCGTAGTGGTCGGTCTCCTCGCCAATGATCTTGATCGTGTTCTTGTTGCTACCAACGGTGCCATCGGAGCCGAGACCGAAGAACACGGCCCGCACCACGTCCGCCGGCTCAATGCGCAGCGACTCGTCGTATTCCAGCGAGCGATGGCTGACGTCATCGTTGATGCCGACGATGAAGTGGCGCCGCGGGGCCGGGGCCGACAGCTCGGCGAAGATCGCCAGCGCCATCGCGGGAGTAAACTCTTTCGACGACAGACCGTAGCGACCGGCGACAATCCGCGGCAGCTGCGGAAACAGCCCGTCGGTGGTCGCCTCACTGAGCGCGCTCACGACATCGAGATAGAGCGGCTCTCCGACTGCACCCGGCTCTTTGGTGCGATCGAGCACTGCCACCTGACGCACCGTCTTGGGCAGCGCGGCGGCAAAATCAGCGACGGAAAATGGTCGGTAGAGCCGGATCTTGAGCACGCCCACGCGCTGCCCTTTGGCGATCAGCCACTCCACCGCTTCGTCGACACACTCGGCGGACGAGCCCATGGTGACGATGACTCGTTCAGCCTCGGGATGTCCGACATAGTCGTACAGCCGATAGCGCCGCCCGGTAAGCTCGGAAAAGCGCGTCAAGGTCTGCGCCAGCGCCTGGGAAAACGCCTCGTAGAAGGGATTGCACGCCTCGCGCGCCTGAAAAAATACGTCGGGGTTCTGCGCGCTGCCCCGCAGGACGGGCCGATCGGGAGTCATCGCTCGCTCGCGCACCGCCGCAATCCCCGCCGCCGGAATCAGCTGTCGCAGGGTCTCGTCGTCGATCGGCTCGATCTTGGCAATCTCATGCGAGGTCCGAAAGCCGTCGAAGAAGTGCAGGATCGGCACCCGCGTGAGGAGGGTCGTCGCGTGGGCCACCGCCGCCAGGTCCTGCGCCTCCTGCACCGAGCCGGCGCACAGCATCGCAAATCCCGTCGAGCGACACGCCATCACGTCCGAGTGATCGCAGAAGATCGACAGCGCATGGGTCGCCACCGTTCGGGCAGCGACGTGCAAGACCATCGGCAACAGCTCGCCAGCGATCTTGAACATGCTCGGTATCATCAGCAAAAGACCCTGCGAAGCCGTGAACGTCGTCGCCAGCGAGCCAGCTTGGAGCGCTCCGTGAACAGCGCCGATCGCTCCGGCCTCGGACTGCATCTCGACGACGCGAGGCACCTCGCCCCACAGGTTTTTGCGACCGTGCGTTGACCACTCGTCGGCCAGCTCTCCCATCGCCGACGCCGGCGTGATGGGATAGATTGCGACCACCTCGCTCAGCCGATGTGCGACGGAGGCGACGGCTTCGTTGGCATCAATCGTAATCGCGGGCATAAGACCCCTTTGGTAGTTCGCAGAGTAGACCAGCCCTGTGCCTCTCGACGAGAGACACATGCGAACAATCGGATCTTACGAAGAGGAAGCGGTAAGGGGAAGATTCAATCCAGGGAAATGCGCCTTTTTTGTAAGCCAGCTGCGGCGAACGCTAGGCCTTGCGGAACAGCGAGTTATCAGCCGTCAGCGCCCCCGCCGTCAGCTTCTGGAGACCCTTGTCGTCCGGGTGAAGCTTCTGTGCGCGCGAAAGCAGCGTCTCCTCGCTCTCACGGTTCTTGGGATCGGGAATACAGCACTCGACCGGGCAGACGGCCTGACAGGCTTCCGAGCCGTGGAAGCCCACGCACTCGGTGCAGAGGTTCGGATCGATCACATAGACGTCCTCGCCTTCGGAAATGGCTTCGTTCGGGCACTCCGGTTCACAGGCGCCGCAGTTGATGCATTCCTCGGTAATCATCGTGGCCATGGTGGTCAGGCTCCTTTGTAAAACTTCGTCGGTGGTAGCTTGGGTTTTTACGTTACGAGCGTCCGGCGGTGGTCGTCAACCGGATTTCTTGCTTGGCGCAGCGGTCGGATCGTCGCCCAGAAGGTGCCGACAAGAGCGAGAGCTGCACGAGCCAAAGTGACAGAAGCTCGTGCTTTGTGCGCTCCCGCGCCGACAGGGGGAGAAGTCGGGGTGGGGACTAGGCCTTGACGGGGCCCGACCGTCCGCTGCGGGCCGCGCCGAAGCTCTGCGAGAACAGCTCGACGATGGCCGCGCGACCATCGTCGCTGAGGCTGCGGGTGCCAGTGCCGGTAAAGCGGGTGTGGGTGATGACCGGCTTCGACGCCTGCCACTGACGCGCGGTGTGGCTCCAAGTGAACCACGAGCGGCGCTCTTGGTCGTAGACGTGCAGTGGCTTGCCCTGATGCCGTGCCAGCTCAGCCGCCCAGCCGGTGCCGCCCTTGACCGTGTCGTCGCGCTGAATCACGCCGATGATGAACACCTCTTGCGACGAGTTCACCTGATGCCAGATGCTCTGGAGCACCTTGCGCAGCGTCGCATTCTGGTGATACGGGCGATGCATCGTCGCTGACACGTATGCCAGGCTGACATCACCGTCGCGCAGTTCCTCGCTGGTGAGCAGACGCAGTCCGCGCGTCCGAGCCACTGGGTGACCCTCGAAGGAATAGTTCTCCTCCTTGAGACCATACCGCTCGGCGCAGGCACCGAACTCGGCCTCGGCCCCAATCGCACCACCAGACAGCAACGTATACGCCGACGGCGGCAGATCGCTGGCTGGTGAAGTGGGCGCGCGATCATCGACGAGCCGCATGGTGTCCGGATGAATTACCAGGTGGGTGTCGCAGACCACCTCGTTGTCGTGATCCTTGAGCAGCCGCACCGACAGGTTCTTATCGACGGGTTGCAGGAACACCACCAGGCTGATCAGGCTGGCGAAGCGGTCACACGGCGGCGGCACCTTATCGGGCGCATCCGGACCGGTCTGGTGACGATGGGTCAGCGCCGTCATCCACAGCTCGACGTTGAGCTGTTTGGCGACAGCCCGCAGCTCGGCGGCCTCCTCCAGCGTCGCCCGCGACCAGTCGAACGCGTCGATCATGATCACGTCCGGCGCAAACTGCGCGTGCTGGGAAAGCAGATCCACCGAGTGCTTGAGCTTGGCAATCGAGAACTCGTTTGCCCCACCGTGACCATGCAGGCTGTACGCCTGGATGATGCGGTTCTTGTTGATCAGCTCTTGGGTCGCCGCTTGGTCCGCAAGATCCGCCGTCTTGACCAGATCCTGAAACACCGCGTCGTACCAGCTCTTCACATGGTCGACGGGCGAATCGAGCGAGACGTGCAGCACCTTGCGGTCGCGCATCAGGTCGTCGAGTGCCACATGCACCAGGAAAGCGGTCTTGCCAACGCCAGCCCGAGCCATGGCAACACCGAGGTTGCCGCGACCCAAGCCACCGTGGCTCGACTTCTCAAGAATCCGTAGCGGGCTCCGCTCGTTCACTTCTTTGCGATACATGGATGGCCTCCTGGCTACTTCTTCTTCTCGGCGGCCTTGGCCTTCGCCTTGGCAATCAGTTCCTCACCGATGCTGGCCGGGACAGGGGCATAGCGCGAAAACTCCATCGAGAATTCGGCCTTGCCCTGCGTGGCGGAGCGCAGCGTCGTTGCATAGCCGAACATTTCGGCCAGCGGAACCTCAGCTTCGACCGTCGACATGCCGTCTGATTCCGTCGTACCGATGATCATACCGCGACGAGCCATCAGGGTGGAAAGCATGTTGCCCTGATGTTCCGCCGGTCCTTCGAGCGCGACCTTCATGATCGGCTCTAGGATGTGCGGCTTGGCTTTCTGGTAGACCTCGCGCCAAGCGCCGCGGGCGGCTTCCTGGAAGGCGATATCCGACGAGTCGACTGCATGTGAACCACCGTCGTTTAGGCAGACCCGCACGTTGACCACCGGGAAGCCGATGAGCTGGCCCTTGGCGACCATCGAGCGGAAGCCCTTCTCGACGCTGGCAATGAACTCACGGGGAACGGTGCCGCCGGTGACTTCATCGAGGAACTCGAAGTCCTGCTCGGCGCAGGGCTCGATATAACCCATGACCTTACCGTACTGGCCCGAGCCACCGGTCTGCTTCTTGTGGGTGTAGTTATAGTCGGCGCGCTGGGTGACCGTCTCACGGTAGGCAACCTGCGGCGGCGATACCTGCACCACGGCGTTGTACTCGCGCTTCATGCGCTCGATGTACACGTCGAGGTGAAGCTCGCCCATTCCAGCCAGCAGCGTCTCACCACTCTCGGGATCGACCTCGCAGCGCAGCGTCGGGTCTTCCTTGGTGAAGCGCTGGATGGCCTTCGACATATTCATCTGCGCCTTCTGGTCCGCGGGCTTGATCGCCAGCTTGATGACCGGGTCAGGCACATACATCGAGGTCATCGCCACGTTCCAGCCGTTGGTGAACGTGTCGCCTGAGTTGCAGTCGATGCCGAACATGGCGACGATATCGCCCGGTCCAGCGTCGCTGATGTCCTCTTTGTCGTCGGAGTGCATGCGGACCAGGCGTGCCACCTTCACCTTCTTGCCGGTGCGGGTGTTCTGGATGACGTCGTCCTTGCGCAGCGAGCCTTGGTAGACGCGCATATAGGTCAGCTGACCGTAGCGACCGTCCTCGAGCTTGAAGGCCAGCGCAACTGGTGCCAGGGTCGGGTCCGACGCCAGCTTGATCTTCTTGTTGTCCGAGCTGTCGATGTCGATGGCTTCGTTCTCGACATCCGATGGACAGGGCAAAAAGTACGTCACACCGTCGAGGAGAAGCTGCACAGCCTTGTTCTTATAGGCCGAGCCCATCATCACCGGGGTGAGCTTCATATCCAGCGTGCCGCGACGGATTGCATCGCGGATCAGCTCCGGCGTGACGCGGTCCTCGAGAATCGCCTCGGTCAGCGCATCGGAGAACATCGACACGGTGTCGAGCATCTCCTCGCGCGCCTTATCCGCCTGCGACTTCATGTCGGCAGGAATCGGATTGCGGTGGATCTCTTCGCCGTTGTCGCCGGTGAAAGTCACCGCCTCCATGGTGATGAGGTCAATGACGCCCTCAAACTTGTCCTCAAGTCCGATCGGCAGCTGGAGCAGCACCGGGTTGTGCCCGAGCTTTTCGCGCAGCTGGTTTTTCACCCGCAGCGGATTGGCACCAGTGCGATCGCATTTGTTGACGAAGGCGATGCGAGGAACGCGGTAGCGCCGCATCTGGCGGTCGACGGTGAGAGACTGACTCTGCACACCTGCCACCGAACACAGCACCAAAATGGCGCCGTCAAGGACGCGAAGGGCGCGCTCGACTTCGATGGTGAAGTCGACGTGTCCCGGCGTGTCGATGATGTTGACGTGGTGGTTGTTCCACGAGCAGTAGGTCGCCGCGCTCTGGATGGTGATGCCGCGCTCACGCTCCAGATCCATGCTGTCCATCTTGGCGCCGACACCATCCTTCCCTTTGACTTCATGGATGGCGTGGATGCGCTTGGTATAGAAGAGGATTCGTTCGGTGAGCGTGGTCTTACCGCTGTCGATGTGCGCGGAGATCCCGATGTTACGGATGCGAGAGAGATCGGAAATCACGATATTGGCTCCACAGGCCGCATCCAGCCACAGGGATGGGCCGGAGGGATTTTCTTCGGAAGCAGAATAGACGCAAGCGAAAAATTCCATTCGCCGCTGGGATGGCGCGTGCTTTTTGTCGCCTCGTCGACCGAGAATATCTGTTAAGCATCCACCTAGCAGCGCGCCGATCACCGTGGCGTGCAAGGAGCGTTCTATGCGAACTGTGCGTTTGTCGCGGCTCTGTGCCCTCGCCTCGCTCGCGCTTTGGATTCCGCTGTCTCTGCCGCAGGCGCTGGCTGTCACACCAGAAGCCGCGCAGCCGCCGCTCTTGGATCCATCGGGGCAGCCCACTCCGTCGGTGTTGTCGCGAGGGATGGATGGTACGCCGCGCCTCCTTTTGGGACAGCTGTCCGCGCCCTCGCCCGGAAGCAATCCGCTGACGGTGGCCGAGCGCTTTCTGATCGCACAGCGGCAGAACGGAACGGGTCTGGTGCCAAGCGAGCTGTCCCAAGCGGAAGTGATCTCCGTCGGTACAGGCCATGTGGTTCGCTATCGCCAGCTCCACCTGGGTATTCCGGTGTGGGCGAGCGATCTGGTGCTGCGGATTTCCACCGAGGGCCAGGTGGTGCGGCTAGCGCGCGACGTGGTGCCGGCGCAGATCCTGGCGCGGGTCAATCCGGTGCCGACGCTCACCGCCGAGGATGCGCAGCGGGTGGTGCGCGCGCTCGGGGACGGCAGCGTCGGTGGCGCGGACTTGGTGATCGACAACCTGAGCGGTCGGCTGGCCTATGTGGTGGGGCGCATCAACCTGGCGGCACTCGAGCAAGCTCAGTACCTCATCGATGCGCACACGGGCGAGCTGATCCGGCGGATCGAGCGGCTCAAGTTCCTCAACCAGTTTGGGGTCTATCGCTATAACCCAGCGACGACGGCCAACATCGATCCACTCGGCATTCCGAGCGGTGATACCGGACCGTTTGCGCCCGCCGGCAGTGGCTCGCGGCCCATGACCAGCACGCTGCTCCGGGGACTCAACTGCATCGATAACTTCACGTTGCGAGTCCCCGGCACCGGCGGTACGGCGATTCATCTGTGCGAACCGATGCAGAGCCTGGCGACGGCGGCGGGCGACTTTAACCAGTTCCAGCCGCTGATTGGCGCCAGCGATGGTCACTGCCCGACCAAGAACGATGCCAACAAGAACTCGTTCGGCGAAGCGCATATGTACTGGCACGCGGCCAACGTCTACAGCCGCTTCCGAGCGCTGTTTGCTGGCATGGGCACGAGCGACTTTCGGCTGCGCATCTCCGTCGGTGGAGCGGCAAGACCCTTCCCGCTGCTGACCAACCTGTGCATGCCCGACCTGACGAACATGGCCAAGGCGACCAATCCGGCGATCGCGCTCAACCCATTCGAGAACGCCTTCTACTCACCGGGCGACGTCAATGGTGGCTACAGTAACCTCATCCTCGGCACGCCCGGCGACATGATCGCATTCGGCATGGGCGCCAAGGCCAACTACTCGATGGATGGCGACGTCATCTATCACGAGTTCACCCACGCGGTGATCTCGACGATGAAGCGGCTAACCCTGTCGGTCGGGCTCGACCAGTACGGCATCAACGACGATCCGGGGGCGATGAACGAAGGCCTGGCAGACTACTTTTCGTCCGCTCTGACCGGCAATAGCCCCGTCGGTGAATACGCCAAGGTCAACTTTGGCGTGAGCGGGGCGGGCCTGCGCGACCTCGACAACACGCTCCACTGTAGCAACGACCGCGTCGGCGAAGTGCACGAGGACGCCAATGCTTTCTCGGGCGGACTGTGGCGAGCCCGCAAGGCGGTGACCGGCGATCCACTCGACTCGAGCGCCGCCGCCGTCCAGAAGCGGCAAGCCTTCGATCAGGCGGTGCTGACAGCGCTCCAGGGCAGCTCCGCCGGACCGTCGATGACCGAGATGGGTCAGCTGGTCCGCGATGAGGTCAACCGGCAAGCGGCCACTCTCGGCGCGGATGCTGGACAGAAGACCATCGACGCGCTGACGCTGCACGGGGTGCTCAGTGACTGCAATCGCGTGATCACCGTGCAGACGCCGCATCGCATGCTGTGCCTCGACTCGGATGCCAAGAAGCTGTGGCCGAGTCACGCGCAGTGGCGCCTCGATATGCCAGCGACGGCAGACACCGTCACCTTCAACTTCACGACCCTCGGCGCGGGTGCCGTCTGCAACAGCATCGATCCGAGCGCGACCTCGCTGCCGCCCAAGCTCCAGTTCGCGGTGCGCTCAAGCGGGACGCCGATCACCTGGGACCAGTCCGGCGCCGGCACCTACGACAAGCTCGTCGACATCCAGCAAGGCGGCACCAACAACAGCTGGACGGCCACCTTGTCCCTCGACCGCAGCAAGAGCCACCACGTCATGCTGGTGAACTCGGGCGGTCCGCGCATCGCCCAGAACATCACGATGGTCCTGTCCTGTGCGGCGGCAGATGGCTGTCCGGCGCCCGTCGATCCGAATGCCAACGGGGATGGCGGAACCGGCTCAGGGTCGTTTACGCCGACGGGCTGTAGCTGCGAGATCGGTGCGGCGCAAGGCTCGACGACGCTGCTCGGCCTGGGGACGCTCGGGGGACTGCTGGCCATGCTCCTGCGTCGTCGCCGACGGGAGGTCCGTGGTGCTTAGGTCATGACGGTTCTTGCTCCGATTCTGCCCGTGGGTCCGGAAGCTCTGCGACGGGTAGCGAGCCTTTTGCGGGCTGGCGAGGTGTGCGCATTCCCCACCGAAACGGTCTATGGCCTGGGCGCTGATGCGACGAGCGAGCAGGCGGTGTTGCGCATCTATGAGCTCAAAGGGCGACCGCGTCACAACCCGCTGATTGTCCACGTCGCTGACATCGAAGCGGCGCGGCGGGTGACGTCGGACTGGAACGATCTGGCGCAGCGGCTGGCGCAGCGCTTTTGGCCGGGACCGCTGTCGCTGGTGCTGCCACGGGGAGTGGTGATTCCGGCGCTGGTGAGTGCGGGTCTTCCGACGGTGGCGGTGCGGGTGCCGGCGCATCCGGTGGCGCTCGAGCTGCTCCGCACGGTGCAGCTACCGCTGGCCGCCCCGAGTGCCAATCGCTCGGAAGCGCTGTCCCCGACGACCGCCCAGCATGTCCAGCGCAGCTTGCCGCAGGTGCCGCTGATTCTCGACGGAGGGCCGTGTCTGCTCGGCATCGAATCGACGGTGATCGATCTGACGCACAGCCCGCCGCGCCTGCTGCGACCGGGAGCGCTGCCGCTGCGCCTTCTCCTCGACGAGCTGCCCGATCTAGCGCTGCCCGACTGGAGCCGTCCCACTCCAAGCGGTCCGCTGCCGTCGCCGGGAATGATGAGCCGCCACTACGCCCCGACGGCGCCTCTGTCGCTGGTACGCGAGGATCAGGCCGATCTGGTCGCGCAGCTACCGGAGCCCCGCGGCCTGCTCACCCACGAGCCGCTCCCGGCGGTGGCAGCGCTGTGCCGCGAGATTGAGCTGCTGCCTCCGTCGCCCGATGCCTACGCCGCCGATCTGTATGCCGCGCTGCATCGACTCGACGACAAGCAGGTTCGCAGTATCGTCGTGCTGCGCCCCCACGAAGACAACGACTGGCGCGCCATCCTCGATCGACTCGACCGCGCCGCCGTCGGATAAGCGCCGCTACGGCTGAAACAGCATCAGCATCGTGTAGGTCAGCGCCGGCCGCTCCTGGCCCACCGCCGCGATCTCGATTTCCTCGGTCAGCAGCGTGCCTTTGGGCTTGGCCTCGACGGAAATCAACCGGCAGCGAGCATGCAGGACGCTCCCCGCCACCACCGGGCTGAGGAAGCGCAGCTTGTCGGCGCCGTAGTTTAGGACATTGCGATACCCAACGACCTCGATGTCGACGCGCTGCCGAAGATGCGGCACCAGGCTGAGCACCAGAAAGCCATGCGCGATGGTGGCCTTGAGTGGGCTTTCCTGTTTTGCCCGCTCGACGTCGATATGAATCCACTGGTGGTCCAGCGTCACGTCGGCGAAGCAGTTGATCATGTCCTGCGTGACGGTGACCTCGCTGCCCCACGGGCTCCACGACTCTCCCACGCGCTTTTGCAAGGCGGTCACGTCGTCGAAACGAATCTGCTCCATGGCTTTTGGTCCTCTCAAAATAGTGGCGGCGCACGATAGCCCGAGCCCGGCTGAAACCGGAAGCCTTCGCTCCTGCTTGGACGGCGTTTTTCGTTCGGCGGCGGCCCAGGCATGCTAAGCGTGATGGCCGTGCGACGACTGCTCCTGCCCTCATGTCTGCTTCTGCTTTCGACAAGCTGCGACCAGGGCCCGCCTGACAAGAAGCCGGGCCGACCGCCGCCCTTGGTGATGGTGTCGAAGCCGACGCTGGGCGATGTTCCCGTCGAAGTTCGTGCGCCTGTGGATCTCCGCCCACGCGAGCAAGCGGACCTTTTGTCCAAGCAAATCGGCTACCTGAGCGCGGTCCTCGTCGACCGGGGCGATGTGGTCAAGAAGGGTCAGCTGCTGGCGCTGGTTCGTCCGAGCGAGCTACCAGAACAGCTGCAAGCGGCACGGGGACAGCTTCAGCAGGCCGAGGCGGCGCTCGAGCAAGCCAAGCTCAACCGGGCGCGGATCGGCTCGCTGGCACCGGCAGGCGTGGTCTCGACGCAGGAACTTCAGCAGAGCAGCACCTCGCTTGTGCAGGCCGAAGCGCAGGAAGCGGCGGCGCGGGCGCAGCTCCAGGCCATCGCAGTGCGTCTGGGCGAGACCAAAATTGAGTCTCCGCTCGACGGAGTGGTGCTGCTGCGACGCTTCGATGCCGGGGCGCTGGTGGGCCCACAAAACGGCGCGATCATGACTGTCGGCAGGGTCGACATTCTGCGGGTATTCGTCGCAGTTCGCGAGCAAGAGTCCGCCCAAGTAGCCGTCCATCAGCGGGTGATGGTCGAAGTCGATGCGCGGCCAGGTGACAAGTGGACCGGCTCGGTGGTGCGGCTGTCGCCGGGCTTTGATCCGCTGACCCGAACCCTCGAAGCCGAAGTGCATCTCAACAACTCTGACGGCAGGCTACGGCCTGGCATGTACGGTCGAGCGCGCATTCAGGTCGGCCTACACAAGCAGAGCCTGACGGTGCCGGAGTCCGCGGTGCAGCTGTCGAACAACCAGCGCTACGTCTTCGTCATCGAAGGTGGCAAGGCACAGCGACGGGCGGTTACGATCGGTGTCGACGGCGGGACGGTGCTCGAGGTCCTCAGTGGTCTCAAAGCAGATGATCTGATTGTCGTCGCTGGGAGGGATGCTTTGGCCGATGGTTCGCCGGTCCGCACCCAGGTCGGGGCTGCGCCCTGGCAGTCTGCGGCTAGCCCCAAAGCGCCGGCGACAACGCACTAAGTCACCGTCGCTGACGTGTCCCTTGGAGCGCTCGATAGGTGGCTTCGATACGCGCGGCGATTTTGGGCCAGGCAAGTGGTTCCACCCGTCGCTGCGCTGCCACCCCCAGCTTGTGCCGCAGTGGTGCTGACTCGAGTAGCCGACGCAGCGCCTCGGCATAGCGGTGCTCGTCTCCCAGCGGGACCAGCAGACCCTCTTCCCCATCGACAATCAGCTCTCGAACCCCGGCGATCGGATGCGCCACCACCGGCAAACCGGCGGCCATCCCTTCGATCAGCGACATCGGGTGCGAGGCAATGTCCGCAGTGAAGCAGAACACATCCGCCGACGCAGCATAGTCGGCTCGCGCCGCCACCACCGATCCTGCAAACCGACAATCGCAACCGTGAGCCTGCTGCTCCAGCTCACGCCGCCGTGGTCCGTCACCCAGGATGAAAAAGCGTGGCGTTTGCCCATCCGTTTGCAGCAGCCGTAGCGCCGCAATCACCGTCTCGATGCGATTGCGCGGTTCCAGACGTGCTTGGGCAAGCAGAACCAGCTCGGCGTCTCCGCGCAGCGACGAGAGCCGCCGTCCACGTCGCCAACCATCGAGATCCACTCCATTCGGAATGATCTCCGCCTCGCAGCGAAAGCCGATCCGTCGCAGGCTGGCCAGGGCCGTCTCGCTGACCGCGATCACACCATCGAGCGCATCAAGATAGCGCTGAAGGGGGCGCCGAAAAAGGCGTAACACCGACGAGTCGACAAAGTGGGTATGGAGCGTCCCGATGAGCAGTGCCGAAGGGGGCGCACAGGCGATCGCCAACAGCGCCAGCGTCGGGAAAATCGGCGCATGAACGTGGATCACATCGAACTGTCGCATCGCCAGCAGGCGCTGTAGGCGGCGGCGCAGACCCAGCCCGACCGCAGCCAGCGACAGTGAGCCATTGGCGATGAGAGGCGGACTGGCACGACCAAGGCGCACAATCTCGAACGGTGTCTCCGACGGCAAGTCGACATGCCCGGGAAACTCGGTGGTGATCACCGTCACGGCATGCCCCAGTCCGGCCAGCGCCCGCCCGAGCTGATGAACATGCTCCGGCATGCCACCGATGTCGGGATAGTAATATTCACTGACGAGAGCGACGCGGAGACCAGCTGCGGCGGCGAAACCTGGCGATCGTCGTTCCATGCGCGCAGCAAAATAGCAAGGCCGACGAAGATTGGTTAAGCTCTCAAAACATGTTGTGTCGCTTCGCTGCAAGGGGTGTCTCTGGGGACGCGGTTTGGTCAACGCTGCGTCGGAAATGGTCGCTGCCGCTGGTGGCCTTGGGTTTGCTGCTTGGACTGCCGGCTGACGTTCGTGGCGACGGTGAAGTGGTGCCGCCAAGCCCAGCGCCCGCTGCGGCAGCCCCGGTCACAGCGCAGCCAAGCGGTTCGACGGCCACAGACGGCAAGAGCGGCCAACAAGCCCTGCTCGGAGCGGTCGACGAGATCACCCGCAAAGTGGTCGCCCTGCGCGGCCTGGCCATGAAGTCGAGCTTCGCGCGCGGCGTGCTCAGTCGGCAGGAGATCACCCAGAGGCTCAAGGAGCGCATCCACAACGACTACTCGCCCGAGGAGGTCCGCGGCGAGGCGCTGGCGCTCAAGCGAATGGGTCTTTTGCCCGTCGACGCGGACTACGAGAAGCTGCTGTTCGATCTACTGTCCGAGCAGGTGGCTGGCTTTTATGACCCTTATCGCAAGACGCTGTACGTCGCAGACTGGCTGCCGCTTGATATGCAGCGCCCGGCGCTGGCGCACGAGATTCAGCATGCGCTGCAGGATCAGCACTTCGATCTCAAGAAGCTGGCCCGTCCGCTCAAGAGCGAAGGCGATCGCCAGCTCGCGCAGGCCGCGGTCGTCGAAGGCGATGGCACGGCGGTGATGATGGAGTTTGCGGCGCGCGGCATGGGAGTCGAGTCGGCGCAGCTCCCAACGGTGCTGGCTCGGCTCGGAAGGCAGATGATGCAGCTGGCCTTGTCGTCGACGCCGTCGCTCCAGCATGCGCCAGCGGTGCTGCGCGAGAGCCTGATGTTTCCCTATGCCGCTGGTCTGGAGTTTGTAGCCGCGGTCCGAGCCGACAAGCCGTGGTCGCGCGTCGACGCAGTATTTCGCGATCCGCCGGTCTCGACGGAGCAAGTCCTTCACCCGGACAAGTATCTGAGCGGTGAAAAGCCCTGGAAGCTGAGCGCCGCCCCGCTAACCAGCCTGCCACTTTACAAAGAGCAGCGGCGGGATGTCCTCGGTGAGCTGATGTTCAAGGTCTGGTTTGGCCGAGCGATGCCCGAGCGAGAGGCGGAGCAAGCAGCAGCAGGCTGGGGCGGCGATCTGCTGGTCTCTCTGACGCAGCCCGGCGAGACCTTGCCGCTCGTCGCTGTGCTGTCCGGCTGGGACACCGAGAAAGACGCCGAGGAAGCGGAGCAGGCCGCCCAAAAGCTCGTCCTCACTCTGACCGGCAAGAGCGGCGACAAGCTGCCCTCGCCCGGCAAGATCCAGCTGTTCGAGCGGAGCAGCAGCGATCGGGCCTTTGCGGTCGCCCGGCGCGGACAAAGAGTGCTCATCCTCTGTGGCGTACCGACGGCCAATACCAGTGCAGCGGTCGCCGAGATTTTTCGCAGCTGGACCGCCAGCCCGCCCGGCGCCTAGCTGACGCTCTTGCCGGGACGGACGAACTCTTGGGTGCGTTCGTGCGACAACCGCGATGGCGCATCTTCCTCGATGGTTCGACTGAGCACCGCTGCGGCACTGGCTGGCGGCAGCGTCTTGGCCGATGCGTTCGAGGTCTCGAGGTTCATCGCGGGAACTTCACCGGTCCGATCGGCATCTAGCGCGGTGACACCCGACAGCTGCGCGGCCCGCGGCAACGACAGCTCCCCGGAAGCGGCACCCCCATCGAGCGAATAGCGAGCCACCCGCACCAGATCATTTAGCAGATCGCGCGCTGTCGGACGCAGCACCGGGTCCTTCTCGAGCGTGCGCATCACCACCTGCGTGAGAAAGCCAGGGATCGGGCTTGCTCCACCGATGAGCGGAGGCACCGGCTGATTGAGGTGACCGAGCACGATCTCGACGTAGCTCTCTTTGTCACTGTTGAACGGCAGCCGCCCCGACAGCATCTGGTACATCATGACGCCGACGCTGTAGACATCGCTGCGACCGTCGTAGGTGCCCTGGCGCAGCCGCTCGGGAGCCATATAGGTCGGCGTGCCGATGATGCCGCCACCGCCAGTCATGAGCTTGCGATCCAGCTCGTTGCCATCGCCCAGCATCTTGGCGATCCCGAAGTCGAGGATCTTGATGACCTCGCCCGAGCGGGTGCGGTGCAAAAACACATTCTCGGGCTTGATGTCGCGGTGAACCAGCGTCGCTGCGTGTGCTTCGATCAGGACATCACAGACGGGCAGAATGATCTGGATGGTGCGCTGTAGACCCAGCACCCGTCGCTCTTTCAGCTCATCGGCGAGCGTCCGTCCGACCAAAAGCTCCATCGCCAGATACGGAATCCCGCCGAGCGCGACCCCGGAGTCGAGGACCGTCACCGCATTGGGATGCTGGAGTCGACTGGCCGACGCACCTTCATGGCGAAAGCGCCGCAGCGAGTCCTCGGTACTCAGGTTGGTAAGGGGCCGAAACACCTTCACTGCGACCTGCCGCTGGAGCTGAACGTGCGTCGCCTTGTAGACCACGCCGAAGCCGCCGGTGCCGATCAGACTCTCCAGTCGGTACTTGTTGTCGAGCACAAAGCCGCTCGGCAGCTCCGCCAGGTTGGTAAAGACCGGCAGCGGCGCCACTTGCTTGTCGCGTTCCTTCTTCAGCTCGCGCAGCTCCCGTGCTAGCTCGGTCTTCTCGCGCTCCAGCTCCTTGAGCTTGCGACCGCCGCGGATGTGGTACTCGATCCGCACCAGCAGCTCCGAGAAGTCGAGCTTCTCGTCAAGATAATCGCTGGCACCGACGCGAAAAGCCCGAATCTTGGCATCGACATCGGACCGCTCCGACACGAACAACACTGGAATCAAGCGGGTTAGCGGCGGCACCTTGAGCTGCCGACACAGCTCGAAGCTGTCCATCTCGGCCCGCTTGAGATCGAGCAGGATCAGATCGACTGGCTCGCGCAGCAGCTTCTGCTTGGCCACCGGTCCACTGTCCGCGACCATCACCTTGAGCCCCGACTCCGTCAGCGCAATCAGCAGATCCTCGGCTTCACGCGGGACATCATCGACCAGCAGGACCACCGCGTCACGGAGATCAACCGAGAGCGCAAGCTGCGAGCGCGCTGAATCGCTCAAGATCACGGTCCACCTCGTCGTGATCGGGTTGTACGGACTCTGCTTGTCATCTCCCCATCCACCCGCTCCCAGCCATCCCCCTTGGTGGCCTGGGCGCCGATTCTGATCGGAGTCGGGTTAAGGGTATATGTTATCAGGCAGCGAGTTTCCCCGTTGCTGGCATTTCCCATAAACCTCAACTTTCCGTCGGAAAGCAGCGACAATAAGCCCACTAGACCCACCTTTGCCGTCGCTGTCACACGACCGTGCTAGCAGCTGCGAGCTGGGCTGTCCGCACGCTGAAAAAATTTGAGCCGCTTCCAGTAGGCCCGTATCCTACATCCACCCTACATGGCGGTTTGATGTATGGCAGATGTAGGCAGCCAAAGGACGCGACCATGAAGAGCGATCAGCGACGGAACCCGCGCAGACCGATCGACATCTTGCTCAACAAATACATCGACGGGCAGCCGCACGTCTGCCGGGCGCTCAACATCAGCCGCGGCGGCTTGCTGCTGCGCAAGATCCTCGAACCCGAGTTGCCGCACCTCTCGGTTACCATCGAGCTGGAGCTACCCGGCAGCCCCGAGGTGTTGTGTATCGAAGGCGTGGTCCTGTCCGCTGGTCGGGCTTCGCGCACGATGGCAGTTCGCTTTCTGCGTCTACCGCCGCGCATCGCCCAGCTGCTCGAGCGCTTCCTTGGCGGTCAGCGCCTCGCCGAGCCCGTCAGAGCGTCTGTCTAAAAGTGCGGCAGCGGCGGCAGTCTGCCCGCCTGCCACGACGACAGCACATCCATCGACAGCGCCACCGAGACGTGGAGCAGCACACCCGACCACAGCGATCCCGTACACAGCGCCAGCGTTCCCAGCAGAAGGCCCGCGAAGATCGAGCCCAGCGCTTCCGGCGCCGGCTTCAAGACGTGGATGAGACCGTACGGAACCATCGACACAAACAGCGCCAGACTTCCCAAGTATCGACGGAGTCCGAACAGCAGATAGCCGCGGAAAAAGTACTCCACCGCAATGAAAGTCGATAGGTACTCCGCTTCCCAGATCACAAAGTCGAGCAGGCTGCGATTCGCTTGCCGATAGAAGGGATAGCCCCGCTGGAAGCTCTGCGAAAAGCTCGCCGCAAACACCAGCGGCAGGATTCCCATCAGCAGGATGAGATACATCCGCGCCCACGGCAGACGGACCCGCTCCTCGACGACCGTCGCGCCGCGCAGAGACAGTCCGAAGCTCCCCAAGCGCTCACCCCGCAGCGTAAGGTGCAGCGCGGGCAGGACTCCGTACCCGAGTACCTTGGCCACACTCCAGTAGGTGAAGCTGAGTAGCTCGTGATAGGGCTCCAGCTTGGGCCGCCGACTGACCAGCGGACCGAAGATCTGCTCGAAGAACGGACGATCGCCGATCGAATATCCGAGCACGAGCAGAATCCCACCGACCAGCAATAGCTCGCGAATCCGCCGCACCTGCGCCGCGTTCTGTTCCGGGGTGAGCGTCGCCCGATAGTCGGCAGCTTGCTGATCAAAGGACTCCCAAGCGGTCAGCAAAAAGCCCAGCAGAGGAATCCTACGGAACATTCCCAATCGTCCTCAATCCTGCTTAGGAGGACTTGGCAGGCTTGACAGGAGCCGTTGGTTTGGGAGCCGGAGCTGCCACCGGAGTCGCCGCCACCGAGTAGCCAAGGAGTGCCTGCGCAGCCAGCCGCAGCCGACGGCGCGTCAGATCTTTGCCAATCGCCACCATGGTCTCAAACAGCGGCGGCGAAGCAGTCCTGGCGGTCACCGCCAAGCGAATCGGCATGAACAGCTCTTTGGTCTTCCAGCCACTCTTTTCGCAGAAATCGCGACAGGCTTTTTCCAGCGCATCGTGGGTCCAGCCCTGCCGCACCTGCTCTTCCAGATAGTCGGTCAGCTCGGCGAGCGCCTGGCTGGTCTGGGTGTGGTCGCGGCCCTTGGGAATCATCTGCGCGACGACTCCGCTGTAGTCGAGATCACCGGTTAGGAAGAAGCTCGCGGAAGGAATGAACTGATCCATGCGCTCGATGCGCTCCTTGAGGAGCGGCACCAGCGACAGCAGGAAGTCGTCGGACAGCCGCCACTGGCGGAGCCGCGCGAGCAGAGACTCTGCCGACAGCTCGCGCAGGTACAGACCGTTGAGCCACGTCAGCTTTTGCAGATCGAAGACCGGCTCTCCAGCAGAGACCTTGGTCCAGTCGAACACTTCGATCATCTCACTGAGCGTGAACTTTTCGCGATCGCCCCCGAACGCAAAGCCCATCAGCGCCAGGAAGTTTAGGAGTGCCTCCGGAAAGAATCCTGCGTCCCGATAGTAGTCGAGCGAGACCGGATTTTTGCGCTTGCTGATCTTCGAGCGATCGGGATTCCGGAGCAGCGGCATGTGCAGAAAGTCCGGCGGCTCCCAACCAAACGCGGCGTACAGCTGGACGTGCTTGGGAGTGCTGATGATCCACTCCTCCGCGCGGATCACATGACTCACCTGCATCAGGTGATCGTCGACGACATTGGCCAGGTGATAGGTCGGAAAACCATCGGACTTGAGCAGCACCTGATCATCGATCGTCGCGTTGCCTACCACAATGTCGCCACGCAGACCATCAAAGAAGCGCGTCTCTCCGTGCAGCGGCATCGCCAGACGGATCACGTACTTGTCCCCCGCCGCCCGCCGCGCTGCCACTTCTTCTTTGGACAGATACCGGCAGTGCCGATCGTAGCCAGGCGGCTTGCCCTCGGCCATGCGCACCCGCCGCGAGGCTTCCAGTCGCTCCGCCGAACAGAAGCAGGGATAGGCCGCGCCCTTGTCGACCAGCGCTTGGGAGTGCTGCTGATAGATCGCGGTCCGCTCGGACTGACGATAGGGACCAAACGGACCCCCACAGTCCGGACCCTCATCCCACTGAAGTCCGACCCAGCGCAGCGCCCGAAGGATTGCTTCCTCGCTGGCCAGCGTCGAGCGAGTCTGATCCGTGTCTTCAATCCGCAGGATGAACTGACCGCCGTGCTTCTTGGCAAACACGTAGTTAAAGAGCGCAATATACGCAGTTCCTACGTGTGGATCGCCCGTCGGCGAAGGCGCGATGCGGACGCGAACAGGGCGACGATCGCGACCGGGCCAGCGCGCGGCGTGGGGGTTGCTACCAAGCGGAGAGTCAGTCGAAGAAGCTGTGACAGTCACGGCGGGATGTGTAGCAGGCGAGTGGCGGCAGGGTCAACGGACATTACACAAGTCTGGAAACGGCGTTGACAGTCGACAACGGCTCACGACAAGCTCTGCCGCCGGATCACCTGATGACTGTGCCCGCGCTTCCGGATGCCAAACAGACTGTGCCACCGACTCCACCGATTCCGATGAAAGGGCGAGCGCGGCTGGCCGCCCGACTGCGATCGTGGGCGATGGGAATCGACTGGTCGGTGTGGCTGGTCTGGCTCGTGCTGATTGTCCATTACCGAGCGACGCGCGGCATCTTTCAAGGCAAAGGCTCTGGAGACGGCTTCCTGGGCTTTATGTATCTGCCGGGGCTCGTGCTCGATCACACCTTTGATCTGGCGAAGCCGGCTGCCGAGTGGATTGAGCCACTCGGTCGCGAAGTCACGGGACTGGTCGCGAACCCCTGCCCCGTCGGTCCGATTGTGTTCTGGCTGCCGTTCTACCTGCTCGGTCTGCTCCTTCACAAGCTGGCGGCCCTTCCGGGCGTGGGTCTTGTGCTCTCTGTCTTTGTGCCCGCCATCGATGGCAAGCTACCGCTCACGGGCCGAACAGAGGCCGATCTGTACATGGCCGGACTCGGCAGTCTGTGGGCCGGAATGTGGGGCATAAAGACGCTGTTCGCGCTGCTCAGTCGGCGAGTCGGAGTCCCGGCTGCCCGCTTTGCCACCGTCTTTGCCGTCCTGGCCTCACCGCTGTTTTGGTATCTGACCACCCAGCCGCTCTATCAACATGCGACCGCGTTCTTTGCGGTGACCATGCTGCTCGATGCCTGGGATCGCTATGGCCAGGAACTCAGTTGGCAGCGCTGTCTGTCGCTCGGCTTCTGGTCGGGATTTGCCACGCTCCAGAGACCGCAGGAAGCGATGTGGATGTTGCCACTCGCGCTGACCATGCTGGGTCAACTGCTGGTCTCCATCCGTCGCTCTGCGCTGCGTGAGGCACTCCTAACCGCTGGCAGAGGACTCCTGATTGTTGGCGTGGCGGCGCTCTGCTTTCTGCCGCAGGTGCTGCTGTGGACGCACTACTATGGGAGTCCGCGCGCTCCGCAGCGGGCCGGTCACTTTCTGTGGTCAAATCCGGCTCTGATCGAGTCTCTGTTTTCCATGCGCACCGGTATCTTTCCCTGGGTGCCAGCGATGTATCTGGCGAGCATCGGACTTGTGATTGCGCTGCGTCGCTGGTTTGCTTTTACGGCCCCACTCCTTCTCACCGCACTGATCGAGCTGTATGTGAACTCGAGTGCCTGGGATTTTCATGGCAGCTGGTCGTTTGGTCCGCGCCGCTATACCGATGCGGTGGTGATCTTGGCGCTAGGACTCGGCACGCTCTATGCCTGGCTGGCACCGCGTCTTTCCGGAGCGCGCTGGCTGCGGCTGTTGTGGGCCGCGCTCGCGGTGCTGACGATTCAGAATCTGACCTTGGTGGAGTGGGTGCGGACGCGGCGGACCAAGTCCTCGAGCGGCGGCGCGTACTCGGCAGCGACCTGGATTCGCTGGGCCAAGGGCCCTGAGTGGCTGGCGCGGACGCTCGAGCGGACGGGTTATCCGTTCTTGCAGCCGGTGTCTACTGTGTATGCGCTGGCCTATCGGACCTCGCTTGTGAACGTTGAAAACATCCTTGGCAACTTCGTCAATGAGCGCGACTGGCGGATTCGCGAGTTTGTCCTGACGCCGCAGATCCTCGTCAGTGAGCGGCCTCCGCAGGTGGTCGAAGGACTCTTGCCGGCGCCCACCACTCCACCCAAGACTCCACAGTCCGGCAACGTCGCGGGGCGGTTGCGCGTACTGGTTCCTTTGGTAGTGTCCGAGCCGCTGCGACTTGTGCTGGAAGGAGAGTTCCAGGCCAAAGGATTGGGAGTGATCGTTCGCTGGAACGGACGGCGTCTCCTGCTCGAAGGGAGTCCGGGCAGACAGCTCTCCTATCGCATCGATCAAGCGGACGTCAAAGCACGCCCGCGCTGGAATGAGCTGGAGCTTTCCGGTCTGCCCAGCGGGACGCAGCTACAGCGAATCACAGTGCAATCCACGTCGCGATGGTGGAAGTAGGCCGCCGCACGATACACTCTGCGTGGAGGTATCTATGCTGCAAGTCCGAAGCACTCTCTGTCTCCCCTTTGTGACTGCCGTGTGTCTGCTTGGAGCGGGAACATCCTGCGGGTCTTCCGAAGTAGCGATGATGGACCTGGGAGCCGACCCCGGACCGCTGCCAACAAATACGCCCGCGCCGGGAAATCCCGATGGAAAATGTGCAATTCCTAGCGAGGCCCAGGCCGAGGTCACAACCACTCCTACCCATGTCATTGGGGATGGCACTCCGAGCAGCTGTACCTCTGATGCCGTGGTCAGCACGGTCGCCAAAGGCGGCATCATCACGTTCAACTGCGGACCCGATCCCATCACGATTACGCTGACCCAGACTGCCAAGATCTTCAACGATCGCGGACCCAAGATTGTGATCGATGGCGGTGGCAAGGTGACGCTCAGCGGCGGCGGCAAGGTCCGCATTCTTTATCAGAACACCTGCGATCAGGCGCAGAAGTGGACCACCTCGCACTGCAACAATCAGGATCATCCGCAGCTCACAGTACAAAACCTGACCTTCATGGATGGCAACGCCAAGGGACTGAGTCCGGGTGGTGGTGGCGCCATCTTCGCCAGCGGTGGACGCCTCAAGGTCATAAGCTCACGATTCTTCCGCAACGTGGTCGATGACACGGGTCCCGATGTCGGTGGCGCCGCCATCCGCACGCTCCAACAGTCGATGGGGCTGCCGGTCTACGTGGTCAGCAGCACCTTCGGCGGTGACTCCGGACTCGCCAACAGCGGCTCAAATGGCAGCGGTCTGTCGAGCATCGGCGTCTCCTTCACAGTCCTAAACAGTCTGTTTGTCAACAACGCCGCGATCGGAGTCGGTGCCAATCCCCCACGCAGCGGCACACCCGGCGGCGGCAGTGGCGGCGCGATCTACTGCGACGGCAACCTGTTTACCCTGAGTCTGTGCGGCGTCAAGATGACCGGCAACACCGCCAAGGAAGGCGGCGGCGCGATCTTCTTCGTCAGCAACAACCGCACCGGCTCGCTGCTCATCAAGGACTCCTTTCTCAGCGGCAATCCGAGCCTGGGCTTCGAGACCGCTGGCTACAAAGGAATCTTCGTCTTGGCAAGCGGGCCACCGCAGGTCACAAACTCGACGATTCAGTAGCGCGCTTCTCGTCGACGAGGTCCGTCCCCAAGCACGGACCTCAACTCTCCCTTGTCTTCTCAGACCGTTCCATGGTCCCGTGGAGTCGGATGTCGGAATCTCTTTTGCGGAGCAGGGCCACAGCATATGCGAATCCGTTTCTTGGGAGCAGCACAGGAAGTCACCGGCTCGATGTATCTGCTCGAGCTAGAACAGGGCACCATTCTGATCGACTGCGGATTTTTCCAGGGGCGCCGCGAGGAGTCTCGGCAACGCAACGGCAGACTCCCTCGTGAAGTGACGAGGGCGGATGTCGCGATCTTGACGCATGCGCACATCGATCACTCCGGCAACCTTCCTACGCTGGTGAAGTCGGGATTTCTCGGATCGATCTTTGCGACGCCTGCCACCCATGATCTGTGCGCGTATATGCTCCGCGACTCGGCGCGCATCCAGCAGAGCGATGCGACCTACCTCAATCGCAAGTTTGCCGACGATCCGGACTTCTCACCGATTGCGCCTCTGTATGACGAAGAGGATGTGATCCGCGCGCTCGGCCAGATGGTGGGAGTCCCCTATCACCGACCGTTTCAGCCGCTGCCGGGAGTCACCGCGCAGTTTTACAACTCCGGTCACATCTTGGGCTCCGCAGAGATCATTCTGGATGTCGCAGAGGGCGACAAAGTGAGGAGGATTGTCTTTTCCGGAGACCTCGGTCGTAAGGGACTCCCGATCATTCGCGATCCCGAGTTTCCGCCGCAGCCGATCGACTACGTAGTGATGGAGAGCACGTACGGAGATCGCCTGCACCGCTCTGTTCATCAGATGGAAAATGAGCTGGAGCGCGTGGTGCGCGAGACGGTGCGCCGAGGTGGCAAGGTAATTGTGCCAGCGTTTGCGGTCGGACGGACGCAGGAGCTGATCTACGCGCTCAATTCGCTGACCAAGCAGGGCCGACTGCCGAAGATTCCTATCTATGTCGACTCTCCGCTCGCCGTAAACGTCACCGAAGTGTTCAAGCTTCATCCAGAGTGCTTCGATGCCGAGACGCGCGCCTTTCTCGACGAGCACGGCGAGGTCTTCGGCTTCTCCAATGCGCACTTTGTCAGCTCGCGGGAGGACTCCTTTCGCCTAAATGATCTCAAGGAACCGGCGATCATCATCTCGGCCTCCGGAATGGCGGAGGCGGGACGGATTCTCCATCACCTGCGCAACAACGTAGAAGACGAACGCAACACGATTCTGATCGTCGGCTTCATGGCGCAACATACCTTGGGGCGGCGACTCGTCGAGCAGCGCCCGCGCGTCAAGATCTGGGGTGTGGAGCGTGAGCTACATGCCAGGGTCGAGGTCCTCACCGAGTTCAGCGCCCACGCCGATCGCAACGATCTGCTCAACTTTGTCTCTGCTTGTGGAAAGACGACACGGAAGTTCTTCTTGGTACACGGGGAACCGGAGGCGCAGCAGCCGCTCCAAGCCGCCATTCGCGCCCGCGGTCATGAGGTCTACATTCCGAGTCGTGGCGAGGCCGTCGAGCTGAATTAGTACAAGCCTCGTTGACAGCATTCCCGTCGGCAATCTACGATACCAGGACATCCCATAGCCGGCTTTTGGGCCGGGCGAAGGAGAGCTATGCCTCGCGACCTACCGATCGGGAACGGACAGCTCCTTATCAACTTCGACTCCGAGTATCGCATCCGTGACATCTACTATCCTTTTGTCGGAAAGGAAAACCACGCCGGCGGTCATGTCTTCCGCTTCGGAGTAATGGTCGACCAGAAGTTCCGCTGGGTCGGGCTGCACGAAGGCTGGGAGGAGCAGCTCGGCTATGAAGCGGACACGCTCCTCACTGAAGTTCGACTCCATCACAAAGAGCTAGGAGTCTCCCTCCACATCCAAGACTGCGTTGACTTTCACGAGACGGTGATGATCCGCCGCATCGACATCGAGAATCACAACCAGGCGGCTTCCGAAGTGCGGCTGTTCTTCCATCAAGATTTTCGCTTGAGCGAGTCTGAGATAGGAGACACCGCCGCGTTTGATCCGCGCAACGACACCGTCGTTCACTACAAAGGCGAGCGCTACTTCCTCATCAACCTTCAGTGCGATGAAAAAGTGGGAGTCCAGCACTACGCGATCGGACAGAAGGGCTTCCCTGGTCGGGAGGGAACCTGGCGCGATGCCGAAGATGACGGCGTGCTGTCCGGCAATCCGATTGCACAGGGAACCGTTGACTCCGTCGTGGCGGCGCATACCTGGGTGCCAAGTGGCAAGCGAAAGTCGGTCTACTACTGGATGGTCGCCGCGCATGCCTGGGCCGGTCGCTGGGATGGTCTTCATGAAGTAAATGCCAAGATCAAAGCGCGTGGTCCGCAGGCGTTTTTGGACCGTACGCGCGCCTACTGGCGGCTGTGGGTACGCAAGGAGCCGATTGACTTTGCGGATCTACCAGAGTCGCTCATCGATCTCTATCGGCGCTCGCTCTTGATCCTGCGCACCCAGATCGACAACCATGGAGCGATCATCGCCGCCAACGACAGCGATGTCACCCAGTTCAACCGCGATACCTATTCCTATCTGTGGCCGCGCGATGGCGCCCTGGTGGCTCACGCGCTCGATCTCTGTGGGTATCCGGAAGCGTCACTGCGCTTTTTTCAGTTCTGCGCCGATGTGCTGACGCAGGAGGGATTCCTGCTCCACAAGTACAACCCCGACAAGTCGCTGGCTTCGTCGTGGCATCCGTGGATCGTCGGCAAGGAGCCGCAGATTCCCATTCAGGAAGACGAGACCGCGCTGGTGGTGTGGGCACTGTGGAAACACTTTCAGCGCTACCGCGATCTCGAGTCGGTCAAGCCGCTCTACGGTCGACTGATTCGCAAGGCCGCCGACTTCATGGTCCGCTACCGCGAGCCGCTCACCGGACTGCCGGCCCCAAGCTACGATCTGTGGGAGGAGCGCCGCGGCATTTTGTCGTTCACCTGCGCTGCGGTCTATGCGGGTCTGCGCGCCGCTGCGGAGTTTGCCACCGCGTTCGGAGAGGAAGACCAGGCGACGCGCTACACCCGGGCCGCCCGCGAGATCCGCGACGGCATGGATGCCTTCCTATTCCGCCCGGAGCTGGGACGATTCGCCCGCATGATCAATGTCACGCCATCCCATGGAATCGAAGTGGACGGCTCTCTGGATGCCTCACTGTGGGGACTGTTTTACTTTGGCGCTTATCCAGCCGACGACCCGCGGATTGTCGCGACCCAGCAGCAGGTGGTGGAGGGGCTGACCTGCCGCACCGAGGTGGGCGGCGTCGCGCGCTACCGAGGCGATTACTATCACCAGATCTCGAGCGAGCTGGACAAGGTGCCGGGGAATCCGTGGTTCATCTGTTCGCTGTGGCAGGCCGACTATCAAATCGCCAAGGCCCAGAGTCTGCCCGAGCTTCAGGAGTCGCTTCAGATTCTGCGCTGGATCGATCAGCACAAGCTGCCGTCCGGAGTCCTCGCCGAGCAGGTTCATCCACACTCCGGCGCGCCGCTCTCGGTCTCGCCCCTGACCTGGTCGCATGCCACCTATGTCTCGACCGTGCAGGCCTATCTCGAAAAGCGCGAACAGCTCGCCCAGCGCGGCCTCGCCCCCGACTTCCACAAGCTAAAAGCCCTCGACATGCCCGGCTTCAGCCACGTCCACAAGGAGTAAGCGCTGCCCTGGCGAGCCAAAAACTCGCAGGTTTCAGGCGATTTCCGCTCCCCCGAGCCAAAAACTCACAATGTTTTTGCGCCTTCCGCCAGGGCGAGCCAAAAACTCACAATGTTTTTGCGGTTTCGCTCCTCCAGGCCCCACGCTCCGCAAAGTTTTTGCGGTTTCCGCTCCTCTAAGCCCCACACTCCGCAAAGTTTTTGCTCTTTTTGCTCCTCTAGTCCCCACGCTCCGCAAAGTTTTTGCTCTTTTTGCTCCTCTAATCCCCACGCTCCGCAATGCGCTTGTACCCGCGGTTCGTGGTGGCCCCCCCGCCTAGCGCACAACCTTGCAAGCAAATTCGCGCCCTTAGGCCGAGGTACGCGCAGAAAAATCGAGAACTGATCTTGACTAGGACCCCACCTCGCCTGCCATGATCACCCTTGGAGGAATCTTGTGATCATCCGTGATGCTAAGGGTAAGGCAAGGACGCTGCGGCCTTCACGGCTGTGGCTGGCCTCGCTGTTAGGACTGTCCCTTGTGGTCCTGCCGCTCGTCGCGCATGCCAAGGAAAAGATCCTGCTTTTGTCGGTGCTCAAGGAGGGCAAGCCAGACGCGCGGCTGCTCCGGATCGCGCAGGATCGGCTGGGGAAAACGGGCGAGCAGCTGGTGCCGAGCAATGAACTGTCTAACACCGAGCGCAAGTGCATGCAGCAGGACTGTCTGCTGGCGCTGGCGGCGAGCAAGGGCTCGGATCTGGTGCTGGCCGGTACGGTGCAGAAAGCCAAAGGCGGCAGCCAGTCGCTCGGCGTGCTGCTCTACGACTTCAACAAGATGAAGGCGTCGGAGCTATCGAGTGACTGCGAGCGCTGTACGCCTGAGCTTTTGTCGCAGCGACTCGGTGAGCTGTTCGAGCGAGCGCTGGCTGAGTTCCGGGGCGCGCCTTCGACGGGTCAGGGTCCGATGGCCAGTGCGGAGCAGACGGTGAAAACCGACAAGCCAGCGGCCAAGGTCGACAAGCCGCCGATCGCGATCGGACTTGAGCCGGTGAAGCCGGTGGTGGCGCAGGCCCAGACCGGTGGGCAGACGCAGACCCAGGCCAACGGGCAGACCCAAGCCCATCCTGGGCTCAAGCAGCCATTCCAGGCACCGACCGGCGACGAGCAGATGGCAGTGGTGACAGGCGGTCCGCTGCCGCCGCACGCCCAGGCGAGCGAGCCAGCCCACAAGCCGAGCCCAGCGATTGAGGTCGTGCAGAAGCCGCAGCCGGTGGCCACCCATCATGGACTCCAGCTCAGTCCGAAGCGGAAGATCCTCGCGGGGGTGTTCGGCGGTCTGGCGCTCGGCTCGCTGGTCGCGGCGGTGGCGCTGACGGCGACCGATGGCAACCAGACCTCGATGGACTGCTCGGCGTCGCCGGGCGTAAACAAGATCTGCGTCCTCGACAACAAGATACCGTCGTCGGTGGGCTATGTGATGGCGGGCGCGTTCACTGTGGGCACGGTGCTGACGCTGCTGTGGCCCGAGTCGAAGCCCCAGCCGAAGGAAAGCACGTCGGCGGAGGCTGCAAAATGACGATCTCTAGGCTTGCACTGTTTGGGCTCTGCGCGGCGCTGTCGTCGTGTGCAGTCAGCCTGTGCGACAATGACCCGAGCGACCCGCGCTGCGACCAAAACATCGTGCCGGTCGATACCCTCCAGGTCACGCCCACCCGCATCGCCACCGCTGGCACGCACGTCACGGTTCGACTCGGCAAGAGCACTGGCACTGTCGTCCTGCGGCAAGGTTCCAAGCAGCTCGACGTCGGCGCTCTCAGCGATGGCGTCCTCGAGGTTCATATCACCCAAGCGATGCTCGCCCAGGGCGGGATCTCGCGCGGAGAAGCCAAGCTGGTGATTAGCCGCCCCAGCAAAGCCGACGAGACCGCCAGCGTCCGCATCTACGTCGAGCCGACGTTTGACTCGGCCATTTTCTACGACACCAAGCCCGATGGCGAGACCCCCGAAGGAGTCATCGTCAAGCCGAGCGGCAACCTCTGGGGCTTCCAGTCGTTCCCGCGCGGCGCCGGTCGCGCCCAGCACTTCATCGAGTACCAGTTGTCGGCAGGCATGCTGGTCTCGCGTGGACCCTCTTTTGGCAACTACAACCTCGCGGCTTGGACCGACAGCCCGGCGCGCGCCGTGTTTTCAGGCAAGCGCCTGATCGCATTCAGCCGCGATCTGTTCGCTGGCGCCGACGCCATCCAACTCGATACCTGCGGGCTAAGCCCCGAGCTGTGCTCGCCGCTCTCGGTCACGCCCGACTTCACCAAAGTACTAGGCTTGGCCACCGATAGCAGCGGCACCATGCTGGCGGTCCAGTCCGACCAGGATGTCTACCTCTATCGGACAAGCGACCAGAGCCCGATCGACCGTCGCCAGCAAGTCCAAGGTGGCAGCGCAGTAAGCGGTCAAATGGTCGCCCTCGGAGATCTCAACGGCGACGGGAGCATCGACTTGGTAACGGTGGCCAGCAGCGGCGGCAGCGTGTTTCTCGGTCAGCAGGGTGGTGGAGTTTCCCTCGATGCTGCATGGAGCACGAAGCTCAGCGGCGCACTGTCGGGCAGCATTCCCACCGCCGTCACCATGGCCGACATCGATCTCGATGGCCTTGATGATGTAATCGTCGCCAGCGGCACCAGCCTTCAGATCGTCTATCCGCTCGCCAGCGGCACCTTCACCGTTTCGACGCCGCTCAGCGGTCTCGACAGTGCCGATAGCATCAGCGTCGGTCCCGTCGATGGTCAGCTCAGCTCCGGCCCAGACATTGCCATTTCCTCCAAAACAGCGCAGCGTATCGCCGTAATCGTGAATCAGTCCACGTTCTAAGGCGCTTCATGCTTGTCCCCGGCCAGGTTCTCTCTGGCACTTATCAGGTGGAACGACCGCTGGGTTCTGGCGGCATGGCCGACGTGTATCTGGTCCGTCACACGCGGCTGCCGCGGCACTTCGCGCTCAAGGTGCTCAAACTGGAGCTATCGACGCGGCCCGAGCTGATCGAGCGCTTCCGTCGCGAGGCCGAGGTCTTGGCGCGACTGCGCAGCCCGCACATCGTAAGCGTCGTCGACCTCAATCAGACCGACGCCGGCTGGCCGTATCTGGTGATGGAATACCTGTCCGGTGAGACCCTGGCACAGCGGCTGCGCCGACAAGGCCCGCTGGGTCAGGCTGCGGCTATCGAGCTGTTCGGACAGATGTGCGAGGGCGTGCTTTCGGCCCATGAGCAAGGAGTCATCCATCGAGATTTGAAGCCCAACAACATCTTCGTGACGACGGGGCCACGCGGTGACTTGGTGCAGATTCTCGACTTCGGCATCGCCAAGCTGTGCGAGGAAGGCCGGACGCCGTTGACCCGCGACTCGGTGGTGATGGGCACGCCCGGTTACATGGCTCCCGAGCAGGCGCTGAGCCGCAAAGAGGAGCTCGATTTCCGCGTCGACCAGTTTGCGCTGGGCGCGATTCTGTACGAGATGCTCACCGGCAAGCCTGCGTTCTACGTGCCCGGTGAGCCAATGATGCGAACCATGCAGCGACTGGTCTACGAATCGCCACCGCCGCTGCCGCCCTCGCTGCTGACGCCGATCGTCGAGCGCTCGCTCGCCAAAGACCCCAAAGAGCGCTATCCGTCACTGCGAGAGCTACTGGTCGAGTTGCGCAGCTTGCCGCCGGCGCGCTGGCGCCCTGCCCCCTCGGAACAGTCGCCAGCGGCCTATGAGCAAGCAGGTCCGGGCGCGTCCCACCGTCGGCTGTGGCCGGTGGTAGCCGTGGCGTCACTTATCGGCTTTACGGCGGTCGGGGCGCTGCTCGTCCATCAAGGTTTTAGCCCCCCGTCGCCTGCCGCCCACCCAGCCTCCGCTGCTCCGCTGCCCCCACCCACCGCTGTGGTCACGCAGCCGGTTGTCGCCACTGCCAGTACATCACTACCGACTGCGGTTCCGACGCTCGCCGTCCCCGCGCCGAGGGCCGCTGCCGAGAGCAAGCCGAGCCCGACGGTCAACCTGCATCCGAGAGCCCGCCCGTCGACCAAGCTGACGCGGAGCTTTGTGATCGTCGGGGCGACACCGGTCCAGGAAAACCTGTTGCGGCTATGCGCCGACAAGGAACTGGGGGATCTACCGGGTCTGTATTCGACCACGCTCCGCCTTGAACGCAGTGGCGCGCTCCAGCTGACCCGAGCGCCGGAGGTGGTCTATCGCTCGGGCTTCGATGCCTGTCTGCGCCAAGCGTTCAATGTTACCAAGACTCCGCTCCCCGAGCAGGTCACGGTGCGGGTGCTATTACAGCGTCGGCCAGCGCCGGGCTGAGCGAGCGCTCGGACTCGACAATGAAGCCACCGCCGAGCACGCGATCCCCATCGTAGAAAACCGCCGCCTGTCCGGGGGTCACCGCCAGCTCGGGCTCATCAAACTGCACCGCGACCGAGCGCTCATCGAGCCGCTGCACCGTCGCCAGCTGCGGCTGCCGCCGATAGCGAATCTGCACCCCACAGCGAAAGCGCGGTCCCGGCTCCTCGCCAAGCCAGCGCACGTCCACCACCCGCGCCAGCGAGGAATACAGCGACTCTTTGGGCCCGATCCGTACCCGCCGCTTGAGCGCATCGATCGCCACCACGTACTGCGGAGAGCCCATGCCACCACCGATGCCGCGCCGCTGCCCTATGGTGTAGTGATGCACCCCGTCATGGCGACCCAGCACGCGCTCCTGCTCGTCGATGATCTCGCCTGCGGTGTCGGCCACCACGCCTTGCCGCTCGACAAAGCCCGCGTAGTCACCATCGGGCACAAAGCAGATCTCCTGCGACTCCGGCTTTTCCGACACCGGCAAGGCCAGTCGCCTCGCCTGAGCACGAACCTCGTCTTTGGTCATGCCGCCGAGCGGAAAGCGCACAAAGTCGAGCGCCGACCGCGGCATCCCAAACAGAAAATACGACTGGTCCTTGCGAACATCGACGCCCCGCCGCAGCCGCCTTCGCCCCGGTTGTCCATCGAGCTGCGCATAGTGCCCGGTCGCCAGCGCCGTCGCCCCCAGCGCCCTCGCCCGATGGAGAAGCGGCAGAAACTTCACCTGCTCATTGCAGCGCACACAGGGATTGGGGGTCTCGCCGCGCTGATAGGTCGCCACAAAGTCGTCGATCACGGTGCGGCGAAAGTCATCCTCATAGTTGGCGACGAAGAACGGAATCCCGAGGTGAGCACAGACGACCCGCGCATCCTCGAGGTCACGCGGCCCACAGCAGCGTCCGCCCGCGGCACTGACCGTCCCCTTGGCACTGTACAGGCGCATCGAAATCCCGACCACTTCATGGCCCGCCTCGACGAGCAGCCCGGCACAGGTTGCACTGTCTACACCGCCCGAAAGAGCGACCACAATCCGCTCGCGCTGCGTCATCGGGCGCAGCATAGGTTTCTTTTTAGCGACCAGGCAAGCCAGCGTATAGTCCGCGCCATCATGCGGCAGATTCGGGTCTCTCTCGCGCTGATGTCTCTCTCGATGCTCGTGGGTAGCTGCACCAAGCCCGAGCCTGCCGACGAGCAGCCCCCGCCGCCCCCACGCATCACTTGGTCAAAGACGCAGGTGCCAACCGACAGCCTCGACTTTCCGGCCCAAAAGCGCGGTCTGCGCCCGGTGCGAGGCATCATCCACCTTCACTCCGTGTATTCGCACGACGCCTGCGATGGCAATCCCCAGCCAAACGGACAGCCAAATGCGCCCTGCCTCGCGAACCTCCGCAAGGGGCTGTGCGCAACGCGGCAGGACTTCGCGATGCTGACCGACCACGCGACCCACATGGGCGAGGCGCCGTGGGACAAGCTGTTTCTCATCGACTCGACGCAGGGTGACGAAGCGATTCGCGAGCGCGGCGTGGTGATTGGTGGCCGGATGCGCTGTCCCGACGAGCCCGGCCAACCGAGCGGTCACCAGGTCGTGCTAACCGTCGGTGGAGAGAACGATCTGATGCCGGTCGGTCTGCATCGCCACCTCGGAGACACCATCGAAGCCCGCAAAAAAGCGATGGGCGCCGATACCCCCGAGGCAGTGCGCGCCTTCCACGATGCCGGCGGACTGGTGCTGCAAGCCCATGGCGAGTCGCGCGATCTGACCAAGCTATGCACGCTCGCGGCAGCCGGTCTCGACGGCATGGAAGTCTACAACCTGCATGCCAACCTCGATCCAAAGATCCGCGAGAACTACCTGGGTCTCGATGGACTGGCGGCGTTTGCTGGCCTGGCGCCATGGCTGGAAGGACGCCCGGTCGATCAGGGTGGCCCCGAGCCGGACCTCGCCCTGCTGGGCTTCCTCGAGGACAACAGCAAGCAGCGGCAGTACTACAACACGCTGCTCGGGGCGGGCTATCGGCTGGCACCGACCTTCGGCTCGGACATTCACGAAAATACCTTCAAAGGTGCGATGGCCGACGGGGAGCGGGGCGATTCCTATCGGAGGCTGATGCGCTGGTTCGCCAACTATCTGCTGGTGCGTGGCAGCACGCCCCTCGATCCAATGGAGCTGGCGACGGCCCTGCAAAACGGACGTGGCTTTGGTGTCTTCGAGGCTCTCGGCCAGCCGACCGGCTTTGACTTCGTCGCCGAGAAAAAGGACGGCAGCCGCGCCGAGCTAGGCGAAACCGTCGAGCCAGGCGCCAAACTGGTCGTACACGCGCCGCAGCCACTGCCTGCCGGTTATGCCACCGAGGAAGTGGTGGAGACCCTGCGCCTGCTCTTCGTTGCCGCCGGCGGGGATCAGGCCGAGGTGGTTGCCGAGGCGAAGCTGACCGCGCAAAAGCTTCGGCAAGGGGCGACGCTCCGCTTTGACACCGCACAGCGCGGGGCGGGCGCCTACCGCGTCGAGGCACGGCTTTCCCCACGCCACCTTTTGCACCTTCTCGGAGACGAAGCGGCCCGATACGATAAGGAATATCCGTATCTGTTCTCGGGATCGATCTTCGTGGGCGTGGTGCCCAGGCACGGTGGTCGCTGCCAGAGCGTCCCGCTGCCCCCGTAATCGGCCTTCTGCTGGGAGAACTCCATGACTCTACGACCCATGATCGGTCTGCTTGGCGCGCTCGGTCTGGTGGCGGTGTGTGGTTGTCGCAGAGGCGACCAAGTCACGCCGCTCGCCCAGTCCGGGGCGCCCACCGATGTCAGCGCCGCGGCCAAGGAAACCAAAGAGGCGTTCGGTCGGCTCACCGTCGATGAGCTGGTCGCCAAGATGGCGGCGGCGAAGGCTGGACAGCTCAAGCTGGCGGTCTTTGACAACAACGGTCGCGACACCTTCGACGAAGGCCATGTGCCCGGCGCAACCTGGGTGCAGTACGACGAGATCAAGGCGAGCGACCTACCGACCGACAAGGACACAACGCTCGTCTTCTATTGCTACAACGAGCATTGACACGCCTGTCACGTTGGCGCCGTGAGCGCCACCAAGCTCGGCTATAAGAGCGTATTCATCCTGCCGGTGGGACTTATGGGCTGGCAGAAGGCTGGCCAGTCTCTCGAAAAAAGCCGGTGAGGGGTTGGCCCAGTTGGTTCGTCAAACCGCAGTCCGCCCCATGCTGGAGGTCTGAAATGAAGTCTGTCCTTCGTCTCGCGCTGCTCACCCTGAGCCTCGTGCCACTCTTCACCGTCAGCAGCGCCTTCGCCGACGGCTGCTATTCCTGCGGGGGAGGCAGCTCTCCGAATTGCAAGGACTACTGTCGCTACAGTGGCAGCGACACCTTTGCGGCCCGCAAATCCTGCGAAAAGCAGGGCTGCAAGGTCTCAGGCACCGCCTCATGTCCGACCTCCGGCAACTCCAAGGTCTGCATGGCCCCGGCCAGCCATTCACCCACGACGGTGGCCACGCTCTTGCAATGTGTCGCGCCCCGCAGTTAGCTCCCCCGCCGTCGCGGCCTCGGCCTAGAAGTACAGCGCGGCACCCAAGCGACCCTGTAGACCGTATTGATTGCCCATCGGTGTCAGCACCGCTCCATTCACCTTCTGAGTGGCCTGCGTGATCGAGTCAGGATCGGTGACCCGATAACGACCATCGCCGCGCAGATCGGCGTTCAGCACAAAGTGTTGACCCAGCCGTAGCTCTAGACCGCCACCGAGCTGACCATCGAGGAACCACGCGGTATCCTGACTGCGCAGATAGTCGAGCTTCGAGTACGTCCCGCCAACCGCTCCCACGAAGTACGGCGACACCACCCAGTCCGGGGCACCGATGTGCAGCCGCACTCCCAAGGTCACCGGCACGTCGTAGCGCTCAAAGCCTTCGGTCACTCGCTTCTGATATTCCCCGCCTAGCTCCAGGACCACCCGTCGATTCGCCCGATAGAGCAGCTCGCCACCGAAGCCAAGCTGGCTAAAGCGGTCTCTCATCGCCTGGTTTTCCATGCTGATAGCACCCACGAACCGCGCCCCAATGCCGATGCGAGACTTCCACTGCGGCTGGGGTAGACGGGTCGCAACCACCGGTACCACCGGCGGCAGGACCGGGACGGGCGCAGGCTGAGCGTAGACCGGCGGCGGCGGCGCAGGCTGCACATAGAACGGCGGCGGCGGCGCAGGCTGCACGTAGACCTGGGGAGGCGCAGGCTGCACGTAGACCTGGGGAGGCGCAGGCTGCACGTACACCGGCGGCGGCGGCAACGGCTGGTACTCGACGGGAGGTGCCGGCTGCTGCTCATACACCGGCGGCGGAGCGGGCTGCACGTAGACCTGGGGAGGCGCGGGCTGCGCGTAGACCGGCGGCGGTGGAGGCGGCGGATAGTAATAGGTCTGTGGATACGACTGGACGTAGACCTGCGGCGGCATGATGGCCGGGGGCGCCACCACGGGCAAGATCACGCGGGGCGGAATCACCATCACTCGCGGACGCATCCAATGACGCCACAGAACCTGCGCCTCAGCGCTTTGAGGGGACGCACAGAGCAGCGTAGCGGTGGTAACGGCGGCAGCGACTAGAGTGCGCATCGGGTATTCTCCCAAATGAGTGAGCAGTGATGTAGTCAACGAATCTTGGTTAAGCCGAGGAACAGCAAGCTGTGGGCCATCGCGTATCGAGACGACTTTCCCCACGGAGACGCAGCTTGGCGCAGCAAATTATGAACGTTCGTTCACAGCCGATACGTGAACGCGGCGACAGCGCCTTGTCGGAGCTTGACAGTGCGCGCCCGTGCTCCGTAGGATTTAGCAATTCCTGACACGGTTTCAGCTCGTGTACACCGACGGATGGCAAAGCGTATGACAGCAGCGACGGCTCGCTTGGCGAGTTTACCTGCGGCGGTCTATGCGAGCCCAGCGACGGTCGGTGGCCGGGTAGGATCATTACCAATCCAGTCTTTTGCGCCGGTCTACCGGCAAGCGGAGGGGGCCTTTGGCCGAGAACAACAAACCAGGTGGTTCTAACGTCAACGACCTCAGGGCTCGTCTTGGAGTGAAAAAGGCGGGCGGTGGCCCAGCTCCGGCGGGTCCTGGGGTTCCAGGTGCGCCAATGCCAGGGATGCCTGGAGCTGGCGGACCGGCAGGGGCGGCGCCTCCCGGTGCGGTTCCTGCACCGCCAGGCATGGTGCCTGCTCCAGCGGGCTTTCCTGCTCCTCCGGGCTTTGCTGCCCCCGTCGAGCCACCGAAGCCTGACCCCTACGCTGCCCAACAAGCTGCGATGGCGGCGTCGCTGGCGGCATTCTACGGAGCAGGTCAGTCGCTGCCCGGCAATGCTGACGAGGTCAAGGACGGCGTTAACAAGCAGCGCCCGCTCGGTCTCATCATCGGCATTGGCGTCGCCGGCGTGCTGGGCGTGCTCGTGGGCTATACCGTCAACTTCATCAAGGGCCAAAACGAGCTGATCGAGCTGGGCACCGAGCGCGCCAAAGACATCAAGAAGGAAGTCGAAGGCGTACGCGGTCGTGTCAAAGCAGCGCTCGATGCGTTCAAGGAGACCAAGCCCGGCGAGGCTCCGGCGCCTGAGACCATCGACAAGCTGGCGAACCTCGATCTCGCCGAGCCCGAAGCGACCAACAAGCTGTTCACGCCGCTGCTCGGTACGTTCAACGGCAAGCTCGTACGCTCAATGTTCGACTACTACAACAACGTGACCTCGTTCTTCCGCGAAGTGCAGCTTCACGCCGCGCTGACCAAGAACGATCGCGAAGTGCTGGTGAAGTGTTTCAAGGCGAACGCCGACGCCAACGCCAAGGGACCACCCCCGGCGCTGGGCGTAACCTTCGATTACAGCCAGAAGCTGCCTCAGGCGCTCCTCGCGACCCTCGGCGGCGTGGTCTGCCCGAAGGAAGGCGAGATGAACTGCGATCCGGGTGAGATGAAGCTGCGCTTCCGGACCTCGGTGAGCGGTCAGTTCCAAGAGAAGCCGGCCAAGGGTCTTCCCAAGGACATCGTGATCCCGATTCAGCCGACCGAGCTGCTCAAGAGCGTGGCCGTCGGTGATCCGAACCAGCTGGCCTGCCGTGACTACGTTCGGCGCATTGAGCGCATCCGAACGACCGTGGCCAAGATCCCCGAGCTTGAGAAGTTTGTGATCGAAGGCCTCGACGATCGCATCAAGAACCCACCAAAGTAGTTTCTCCGTCAGACCGGGTATGTTCTGCTCGGTCTTGTTCGCTTCACATCCAGCGCCTTCTCAGACGCCGCCGAGTCAACCTGGCCGCGTGCCGGTCCGCTGCGACGAAGACCTGCCACGACAAGCCGGCCCAAACCTCGCCCACCGCAAAGGCTTCGAGACCCGCTCCGCTCAATTGATCAGTCGCGCACTTTCTTGTATTCTGCCCAGGGAGGTTTTGTCTGAGCCAGGTTGAGCAACCCCGGGATCCACGGTCCGGAATGGTCATCGGAGGCTACCGCTTGCTCAAGATGCTGGGCGCCGGTGCCATGGGCCGCGTCTACCTGGCTGAGCACGAACGTCTCGGACGACGAGCCGCGGTGAAGGTTCTCGACGGCTGGGACCCTGAGCTGGTGTCGCGACTGTTCTGCGAAGCGCGCGCTGTCGCTCAGATCGGAGACGAGCACCTCGTCGATGTCTATGACTTCGTGGCCGATCCGCAGAAGGGCGTCGTCGCCTACGTCATGGAGTTTCTCGACGGGCAAGACCTCCGCAAGCTGCTACAAAGGGAGCGCGTCATTGCCCCGAGCCGCGTCGCTCGACTGGCCGCGCAGATCTGCGAAGGCCTCGATGCTGCGCACAAGGTTGGGGTCGTCCATCGCGATCTCAAGCCCGACAACGTAGTCGTGGTTCGTCGCGGTGGCGACTCTGACTTCATCAAGATCGTCGACTTTGGCATCGCACAGTTTGCTGGTCCCGTCGCCCACCGCACCCGCGCAGGCATCGCGCTCGGCTCGGCGGCCTATATGGCGCCAGAGCAAGCGGAAGGCAAGCGCGTCGACGGCAGAGCGGACCTCTACGCCGTCGGAGTGCTGATGTTCGAGCTGCTCACCGGCGAGGTGCCGTTCCTGGGTAAGACCTCGCGGGAGACGCTCGAGATCATGCACGTCACGAAAGTGCCGTCGCCGGCTGGGGATCATGGTGCGGGTCTGGTACCCGACGCCTTGTGCAAGGCGGTGCAGCGCTGCATGGCCAAGCGTCCCGAGGAGCGATTCCAGACGGCCGAGGAGCTGCGCAAGGCCTTGCTCGACATTGCCGAGATTGCGCCCGATCGCGGTGACAAGACGCAGGTCCTCGGAGCTGTCGCCAAGCGCAAGGTGGTCTCGCCGCTCAAGGGCTTGTCGTCGACAGCAGTGCTGGGAATGGCGATCGCCTTTGCCGTGGGACTCGGTGCGGGCCTGGTCATTATGGGCATCCGCTAGTCGGCTGGCGTTCGGCAGACCTCGACTCGCGCGCGTGGCACAGCTTGACTCGACAGGAAGGTCGGAGCGATGGTGACGCCCATGAAACGGTCGGTTCCTTTTGTCTGGGTGGACGTGTTCGCAGAGGCGCCATTTGGGGGCAATCCGCTCGCTGTTCTCGATGGAGTGGGAATTCCCGAAGAAGCGCACCTGCCGCTCGCCCGTGAGCTAAGCCTGTCAGAGACCACGTTTTATCTGCCACCGACCGACGCTGCGACTGCCGACCTGAGAGTGCGTATTTTTACTCAGGCCAAAGAAATCCCGTTCGCAGGTCACCCACTGCTCGGAACGGCCGTCGCGGTGCTGATCAATGGTCGGCTGCCGTTTCGAGCGCCGCAGACCCCGGTGCGCCTCGAGACGGGCATGGGCATCGTCCCCGTGACGGTCAGCGGCAACGAACTTCCCGAGCGAGCCCAGTTTTCTCACGATCGCATCAGCGTCCCCGGCGCCCTGATCAGCGACGAGCGACTGGCTTGGCTGTCTCCGGCGCTCGGTCTTTCGATGGATCGGTTCCGGGCCAGCATGGTCACGTCATCGGCAAGTGGCGAACGGCTGCTGTTTCCGCAGGTAGTCAACGGCGGTGCGCGGCAGCTGATCGTGCCCGTGCAGACCGTCGAGGACATCGATGAAATAAGCGCTAGTTATCGCGATGTCGTGGTCGCGGAAAAAGCACTCGGTGCTGAGTTGGGAATCTTGGCGTTTGCGTTTCGCTCGCCGCCTCGGCCCGATGCGCCGGTGCAGGTACGCGCGCGATTTTTTGCCTACGACGCTCCCAACGAGGACCCGGCGACGGGAAGTGCAGCGGCATCGCTGGCGGTCTACCTGCATCACCATCGACTGCTCCAGCCGGGTCAAGCCCTGGAGATCGATCAAGGGCCGCCCCGGGGACCTATCGAGGGCGCCCCCGGTCGTCGCTCGCTGCTGCGGGCATTTTGTGATGGTACGACGGTGCAGGTCGAGGGTCGCGTCCGCGAGGTTCTCCAAGGCGAAATGCGGCTGCTGTTTTAGGCACCGCCTGTGTGCCTAAGTGCCCGACCGATCCGCCGTGACAGTCGCGCGGGCTGCCGCCGGACCAGTCGTCGCGTCATCGGCTCGACCGCTTGCCGCAGCTTCTCTCGCCGCGCCGCAATATGCGTGAGCAGCTTCATCGAGATTTCCTCGGGGAGACTAGGGTCGTAGCGCAAGCGCTCCGCGAGGAGAGCCAAGTCGTGCTCCAGCCCGAGCTGATCGGCCAGCCGTTCCAGGCGCCGCTTGAGACGGGAGAGCCGATGATGGTGCAGCGGCTCGAGCAGACAGACCGCGTAGAAGCCGTCCTTGACTCGCTTGCGCAGCGTATGAAAGCTCTCCGTCGACGGCTCCGCATAGGCGTTGCGGTAGGCCCGCCGCAGCCGACGCCACAGGCGCGCGAAACCCCGCTCCAGCGAGCGCCCCAGCGGCAGAGCCAAGCCAAGCCCCTCGGTGCGCATGAGCAGATCGGCAAGCTCGTCGTGAAGCTGTCGTCGCAGCTCCAGCTCGATGGAGGTCTCGGTGGTTGGCCGCAGCGACCGCTGAACGTACTCGATCGCGTGGACAAGTCGTTCCGCCTTCGCTCCTGCCCGCGCGGTTACCTCGGCGTGCAGCTTGGCGAGAATCTCGACCAGCATCTGTTCATCGCGCACCGTCGACAGCCGTCGCGCCACTTGAGCCACTTGCTCGCCGATCCCTCGGGCCTGCCCAGCTCCCAGCGCATCGTGGAGCAGCCGCACCACGGTTCGCGCCCGCTTGCAGGCTTTGCGCGCCTCGTGAATCGCCTCGATTTCCACGTCCAGCGACAGCACTTGACTGGCCAAGACGCGCTGCACTGCGCCGAGCTGCTCGCGCAAGATCGCCCGCAGCGAGGCCGCAAGCCTAGCACCGGTCTGCTCGGGCCGTAGCGCAAAAGCCATCATCTTCACTATTTACGTCAACAGCACCCGCTGCAAAAAGGCCGAGGTCTTGTGAAGGACGAGCTCAGGAATCTCGTGTCCGCCTCGGAACGCCACAAAGTCGAGCTTGGCACCGGCGCCCAGCAAGTGATCACGCAGCCGCTCCGCTTGCTCGAACGGCAACAGCGGGTCCATCACGCCATGACTTTGTAGCACCGGTCGACCCGCCGTCGTCGAGAGCAAGGGCCGCCACTCGTTCTCTGCGATGATCGTGCCCGACCACAGCACCACGCCCGCCAGGTTGCGACACCCGCGCAGCATGACATCGGTCGACAGCATCGCGCCCTGCGAAAACCCGCCGAGCACCATCTGTCCCGGCGGCACCCCGAGCCCACGCTCCAGGGCATCCAGCGTCCCCAGGATTTTTCGCCGCGCCTCGGCCAGTCCGTCGGGAACCTCGGCGGCCAGACGATCGACTCGTCCGCTCATCAGCTGCATTTGCAGCCGCTCCACGTCGATCTGCCACCAGGCCCGCGCGTCCATCATCTCGAAGCCACGCTCTTGTCCACTGGTCAGCGAAATCGGTGCGGCTGGAAACGCAAAGCGGGTCAGCGGCGGCACCTCCAGCATCGACGTGAGGCCCACCAGGTCGGTCCCCGGCGCGCCAAAGCCATGCAGCAGCACCACCAGCGGACCACTGCCGCCGCCGAGCCCGTCGCTGCCTCCGGTCAACACCACATCCAGCTCGCCTACTCGCTCTTCGCGCACTTTGGCCATCGTGTCCGTCCTTTTCTGCGGCGCGGCATTGCCACCGCCCAGCACGCCAGTTTTCGCACGAAATGAGATTCCGGCGAAGGCAGCCAGCTTGCGCATACGCCATCAGGCAGTGGCATCTAATCGGCATGAACAACCTCCTGCGAGTCGCGCTGATGAGTCTGATTCCTGTCGTGAGCAGCCCCGCCGAAGCAGCCGAACAAAAAGCCGCGCCTGCCAAAGAGTCCGCCAAGGAGTCCGCCAAAGAGCCTGCCGAAGAGAGCATCCACGGCCTGACCGCGAAGTCGCTCGACGGCAAGAGCGTCTCCTTCGCGGACTACAAGGGCAAGGTGCTGCTCATCGTCAACACCGCCTCGGAGTGCGGCTACACCGGCCAGTACGCGGGCCTCGAAGCGCTGGCCGCCAAATACAGGGAGCGCGGCCTTTTGGTCCTCGGCTTTCCGTCGAACGACTTCCACCAAGAGGCCGGCAGCGGCGAAGCCATCGCCAAGTTTTGCAAAGTCCGCTACGGAGTAACCTTCCCGCTGTTCGAGAAAGGCCCGGTCACTGGCGCGGCAGCGTCTCCGGTATTCAAGTTCCTGGCCCGCAAACACGGCGAGCCCAAGTGGAACTTCTACAAATATCTGGTGGGAAAAAACGGGCAGGTCATCGGGCAGTACGCCAGTCGCACAAACCCCGACAGCAGCGAGCTGCTGAGCGCCATCGAAGCCGCGCTGCGCTAGCCCTCTCGACGGAGCAGCCGCGACGTCAGCAGCATGCTGCGGCCCTGACAGACGGCCAGTCCTTTGCGCGCCAGCGCGGTCAGACAGCGCGACACCGACTCGCGAGTCGCACCGACCATGTTGGCCAGCTCCTGCTGCGTGGGACGACGCATCAGCAAACCACCTTGGTGATCTGGACTGCGCTCGTCGCGCGCGAGCCGAACCAGCATCCGGCACACCCGCTCCTCGATGTCCTGTAGCGCCAGCGCGAAGATCGTCTCTTCCGCCCGCCGCATCCGATTGGCCATCTCCGACAGCAGGCTCAGCGTCAGCTGTGGGTAGCGCCCGAGCAGCTGCACCACTTCATGACGCGGCAGGGCCAATAACTGCACATCGGTCAGCGCCACCACCGATGCCGTCGTCGGCGAACCATCGAGCAGCGCGGTCTCGGCAATCAAATCGCCGGGCCGCAACATCTCCAGCGTGACTTCGCGTCCTGCCGCGCCGGTCATCACCACTTTGGCCGTGCCGCTGGTAATCACCAGCAGGCTCTCGACCGGAGTGCTCTGAGGAACAATGATCGCTGAGGCCAGGACCAGCTCGGGCCGCGCCACCGACAGCAGCCGTGATAGCTCCTCATCGCTCAGCGCCGACAGCACCCGCGACTTGCGGAGCTGCACCACATCGAAGGCCGACAACACCGAGTGGCTAGTGAGTCCGTGCTCAACCTGGGCTGCGCTTTGGTTCATTGGTCTCCCCGTGCTCTCACCGAAGTGAGTGAGCCCAAGGATGAGCAAGCGTCACGCCAACCTGAAAACCGCAACTTCTCGGGTGAATGGCGATGCAAACGTGCGCCACCATGGTCCAAAGCGGGCAGCCCGTGGTCATTTTCGACCAAAGGGTGAGTTACGCCGCGGAGCTACGGGCCTGCGGCTGGCTGGTGGTCAGTCGGTACGCTTCGTCCATCAGCTCTGCTACACCTTCACCGGTCGCCGCAGAGATGGCCCAGAGTTTGACTCCCTGGGCCGCAAACTGGGCACGCAGCGTGGGGAGCGCCTCCCTCGTTTCGGTCAAATCGAGCTTGGCCAGTGTCACCAGCTGTGGCCGCGCCGCCAGCTCTGGATCGAACCGTCGCAGCTCCTCATTGAGGGTGTCGTAGTCGCGCAGCGGCTCTCGCCCCGGCTCGTACGAGACTTCAAGAAGGTGAATCAGCACCCGGGTCCGCTGGAGGTGCCGCAGGAAGCGATGCCCGAGCCCGTGACCCTCGTGCGCACCCTCAATCAGTCCAGGCAAGTCGGCAAGCACAAAGTTCCGCTCACTCGTCCGACTACCGAGCGGGAAGGACACCACCCCGAGGTTCGGCACCAGCGTCGTAAACGGATAGTTTGCAATCTTCGGACGGACCCGCGAGACCCGCGCAATCAGCGACGACTTGCCGACGTTGGGATAGCCCAGCAAGCCGACATCGGCGAGCAGCTTCAGCTCCAGCTTGAGCGTCCGCTCCTCCCCCGGCGTACCTGGCTCCGCGTACTCGGGCGCTTGCCAGGTCGAGGTCGCAAAGTGAATGTTGCCGCGCCCCCCGTGCCCGCCTTGCGCAGCGATAAAGCGCTGACCTGGGGTGGTCAGATCGCACAAGATGTTGTCGTCGCTGTCCTTGATCACCACGCCCGCCGGGACCTCGACGATGAGATCCTCGCCGCCGCGACCATAACGATCTCGGCCTTGCCCGGCCTGACCTCGCTCGGCGCGATATTCCCGTCGAAACGTCAGGTCGAGGAGCGTACTGCGCTGCGGATCGGCCACCAAAATGACCGAGCCACCGTTTCCGCCATCACCACCGGCGGGACCACCGCGCGGACGACCAGGCTCGCGCAAGAACGCGGCACAGCCGTCACCGCCGTCGCCACCACGGACAAAGATCGAACACTCGTCGATAAACTGCATGGATTTTTGACCCAGCCTCTAAGACCGGCCAGGTGAGGAAGCTGCGACGCGAGCGCGTGGCCCGCGAGAGGATGGGTTAGCTAACCGAGGTAGCGCCGTCGGTCGCCTGCACCGGCAGAACCGAAACGCGCGAGCGGTTGCCACGCCAGGTCTCGAACTTGACTTTGCCGTCGACCAGAGCGAACAGCGTGTAGTCTCGCCCGAGGCCGACGTTGCGACCCGGATGATAAACGGTGCCAACCTGGCGAACCAGGATGTTGCCAGCCGTGACAACCTCACCGTCGTAGCGCTTGACGCCACGCATCTTCGGGTTCGAGTCACGACCGTTGCGGCTTGAGCCTTGACCTTTTTTATGAGCCATCGAAGTTTCCTGTAATCACAGGTCGGGCGCCACGAATCCGTCGCAGCGCAGCCGACAACTAGCCGTTGATCTCGTCGATGCGGACCGCCGTGTACTCCTGACGGTGGCCGTTCTTGCGACGATAGCCCTTGCGACGACGGTACTTGAAGACAACGAGCTTCTTGCCCTTCTCATTGCCCTGCACCGTGGCGACGACTGCGGCGGAAGCGACCGTTGGCTTGCCAACCTTCACGTTGGCGCCATCGGCGACGAGCAGCACCGGGAAGGTCACCTTGTCACCGCTGCTTGCGGCGAGCTTCTCGACGCGGACGTAATCGCCCTTCTCTACCCGATACTGCTTTCCCCCGGTCTCAATGACTGCGTACATGTTGTAAACCAGCTCCTTACGCGAGATGGCGCTCTGTTTTGCTGTGGTCTAAGGATGGCAACGGCGCAATACCGAGCGCCAACACCGAAAAAGCCCTGCAAAATCAAGGCGGTAAGAGGGGAGTCTATTGAACCCGACGTCGCTGTCAAGAGTCTTTCCCAAGTCCGGTTAGCTGCTCGCTCACCTGCCACAGCCGCTCACCGACCAAACGATCGCGCGCTGCGGCGGTCGGAGTGACAACTTTGCAGTCGGCAAAGTACTTTCCAGTGACGCCTTCGACCTCCGGGCTGGTGGCCAAAAAAATCGTGGTGGCTGCGCCTTTTTCTGGCGTACGCAAAAGTGGGGCAAACATCTTCCACAAAAAGCCCATCAGGCCACCATTGTTGCGACCAAAGCCGGTTGCGACCACGCCGGGATGCAGGCTGTTGCTGGTCACCCAAGTGCCCGCGAGCCGTCGGGCGAGTTCGTTGGAGAACAGGATGTTGGCGAGCTTCGACTGGCTGTAGGCCGGCCAGCCGCCGTACGACTGCTTCGACTGGAGGTCATTGAAGCGAATGGAGCCGCGCCGATGCGCTCGCGACGCGACATGGATGATGCGGGCCGGGGCGCTCCGCTTGAGCACGTCGAGAAGCAGATTGGTGAGTAGGAAGTAGCCGAGGTGGTTGAGCGCTAGGGTCAGCTCCAGCCCGTCGACGGACTCCTTGCGCTCCATGAAGATGCCGCCGGCGTTGTTGATGAGCAGATGCAGCCGATCGTGACGCGACAAAAACTCGGACGCGACGCGACGGACCTCGGCCTGACTGGAGAGGTCGGCGATGATCAGCTCGACGCGGGGATTGCCGCCGGCCCGGATCTCGTCGGCCAGCTCGCGACCCCGTTTTTCGTCACGCACCACCAGCACCATCGTCGCTCCCAGCTTGGCCAGGTGCAGCGCCGTCGCCCGTCCGATGCCTTGGGTGGGTCCGGTGATCAGACAGACTTTGTCAGCCAAGTTTGGACTGTGTTCCATTTTCCCTCGTCGTACGGTGCGCCGTTTGCTTCCCAGTGGACCGCCTGCGCGGCCAGACTGCGACGGCTAGGATGCGAAGTCCTGCTCCACAAAGGCAAGCTCGCGATGAAAGGTCTCGGGCAGGGACCACAGGCCCAGCACTGCCAGCGTCACACAGCCAAAGCCGAGCAAGCGCACCGTATCGATGGTTCCCAGCGACGGCACGATCCGTTGATAGAGTAGGCTGAGCGGAATCACAGAGGCCCGCACCAAGTTGGGAATGCTGGTGGTCACCGTCGCCCGCAGGTTGGTGCCAAAGTGCTCCGCCGCCGTGGTCACCAAGACCGCCCAATAACCCGTCGACAGACCAAGTCCAAAACTGATCGCATAAAAAGCAGCAGGACTGAGTCCGCGCAGGCGCAAAAGCACCGTCAGGCCGACCAGCAGCAGCGACAGCGACAGCATCATCGCGCGACGGCGACTCCGCAAGAGCTGCGACAGCAGACCGCACAGCAGATCGCCGATGGCGACGCCGAGATACGAACAGAGCACCGCGCGCGAGGCCGTCACGCCAGGCGTCCCGAGGGCAGCGGCCAGCTCCGGGGAAAACGCGATCACGATGCCAGCAACAAACCACACCGGGAGGCCGACGAGCAGCAACGACAGAAAGCGACTGCGCCGCGACGCACCTCGGAACAGCAGAGCCAGGCTCCCGCGACGAACCGACTGCTGCCGTGTCTCGACAAACAGCGACGATTCCTGGAGCGACACGCGCAGCGAAAGCAGCAGAAGCCCTGCGGCGCCACCGACGAAATAGCAGCTCCGCCACGACAGCACCTCGGCGAGCCCCGCGGCCACCACTCCGCCGCACAGCCCGAAGCCCGCGACCACGGTGGTACCCAGTCCGCGCTTTTGCTGCGGCAAGGACTCACTGACCAGGGTTACCGCCGCACCCAGCTCGCCGGCGAGACCCAGTCCAGCGAGCAGCCGACAGACCGCGTACGCCTCGACGGAACCCACCAGCCCGTTGGCCAGCGTCCCGAGCGAGTAGAGCAAAATCGAACCGTAGAGCGCCCGCAGCCGCCCCAAACGGTCCCCTAGAATCCCCCACAAAAACGCGCCGAGGAGCACGCCGGCCATCTGCGCATTGAGCAGCCGCATGCCCCACATGAGCGAGTCCGCGCCCGTCACGCCAAGGTCACGCAGGCTCGGCTGGCGCACCACGTTGAACAGAAATAGATCGAGGATGTCGACGAAGTAACCGAGCGCTGAGACGACCACCACCCGACGAGCCCGCTGCATGGGCCGCAGTATGGGCAAGTTGGGGTGATGAGGGAAGAGTCGGCAGCGCGAGCGAGGAAGCGGCTGGGTCGTTCTACGGGTTGCCGCCGCTGGCGCAGTCGGGGAGGTGGAACTCGACGCGACGGTTCTTGCCCCAGCCGGTGGCGTTGTTCGGAGCGATCGGCTTGTCTTGGCCGTAGGCTTTGCCCTCGAGGCGGCCTTCTTCGATGCCGTTCTTGATCAGCCACTTGCGGACGCTGACGACGCGGCGCTCGGACAGGTCCTGGTTGTAGGACTTGCAGTTCTTGCGGAACTTGACCGGGCACTGCGTGTCGGTGTGGCCCTCGATGCGCAGCCGCTTGATGTTGGGCGAGGCCTTGACCGCGTCGGCCACCGCGAGCAGCACCTTACCGCTGGCCTTCTCGTCGAGGATGTCGCTGTTCGGCTTGAACTGAATCGGCTTCAAGATGACCAGCTGACAGTTGCGAATCTCGACGACGCTCGGGCAGCCGTGGCGCTTCTTGTCGGGGTGCGGAGCGCCAGCCTTGTCCGGGCATGCATCTTCAGCGTCGGGAATGTTGTCATGATCCTTGTCGGCCATCGGGCAGCCCGGTCGGCTCGGATCGGGGCTGGGGCCCGCCGGCTCGAACAGACACTGATCGACTGGATCGAGCACGCCATCTTTGTCGCTATCCGTCGCTGGACAGCCGAGTCGACCCGGATCAGGAGCCATGCCTTGCGGCTCGGACGGACACTGATCATTGCGATCGGGCACGCCATCGCCGTCTCGATCGGGCTCAGGCTGGGGCTTTTCGGGCAGCGGGCAACCCAGACGGTCGGGGTCTGGCGCGGCCCCCTTTGCAACGTCGGGGCAGAGGTCCACCTTATCGGGCACGCCATCGCCATCCCGATCGACCTCGACGGGACAGCCGTGCTTCTTGGGATTGCGATTGGCCACGCCTCTTTCCGTCGGGCAGGCATCATACTTGTCGAAGATGCCGTCGCCGTCGCCGTCCGGTTCCTTCTTGGTCGTCGGTGCATAAGCAACTCGCAGCAGACCGCGCACATCGGGCGTGCCCGGCTGACGCACAAAGCCGAGGCCCAGCGCCGCGCCGACCTGGACCATGTCCTTGATGTTGTAGTGACCGCCGAGCAGCGTCTCGAGGCTGGTACCGAAGCGCGAGAAGCTGTCCTTGCCCGCCAAGGCCGACGCCAGCAGCAGCTCGGGACCTACCGCAAAGCGCCGCGCTTGATCGTAGTAAGCCGCGCGCAGGCCAATCTGTAGCTCGGAGGCAGCGCGACCGGCCTCCACCCCCGTCCACTCGAGCGGGAGCTTGGTCTGCGCCTCGGGACGAATCAGCACACCGAGACTTCCCGACCACATCAGCTTTCGCCACACGCCCGCGAACACCGCTTTGGGCAGTGCTCGGACCGACTGATCACTGACAATCGACGGCAGCGAGTCGGTCATGGCACGCAGCGGAATCCACAGATCGAGGCCCGCACTGATCGACCAAGTACTTTTGCTCGGCTGACCGTAAATTCGCGCGAGGGCGCCGATGCGCGGATCTCCGACGGTGAAGCTGCCCTCGCCGGGATTTTTGTCGACCAGCGTGCCCTGACTCAGCATCACCACCGGCAGCGAGCCGGTCACCAGCACTCGGTCTAGGAACGAGCCAGCCAGGTCGAGGTGACCAATCAGCTGATTGCTGACCAGCGACTGCGTCTCGGTGTAGCCGGTGCTGTCCTTGTAGCCGAGGACCAGCGGCTTGTGCGCGTAGTTTAGCGTCAGTCCAACAGAGAAATAGCGCGTCGAGGAATACCACGGATGCTCGACCGCAAACGACCACTCACCGGCGGCGGTTGGCTCGTAGCGATTGAGCTGATAGCCCAGGTTGGGCTGAGTCTGGGCCTGGGCCCGGGCTTCTGCGCCATGCGTCAGGGCGAGAGCCAGAAAAGCAAACATCGAGCGTTGCAAAAGAGGTCGCACAGCTGCCCTCCATATCCTTGTCGGCGCCGCACCAGCTTGTGACGGGCGGCGCCCATGAGTCTCTGTGAGGTTCTAGTAGTTGGATTGGTCCCGTCGACGCAGCCGCAGACCAAGCAGCGAGAGCAGCGCCGTTGCCAATAGCCCAAGGAGGCTGCCCGCCGATCCGCTCGTCGAGGTCGAGCACCCCAGTCCGCCACCCGCGACGCGCAGCACACCAAGCTCGGTGGTCTCGATCACCGTGTTGTTTGCCGGGTTGGGATCCGTCGAGCCGTCGGAAGCGACCGTGGTCGAGACCGTCACCGCGGGTGGGTCCTGCGTCGACAGGCCATTTGCGAGCACCGTCACCGCGACCACTTGGGCCGACTCACCGGCTTGCAGCGGGCGGTAGCGCAAGCAGCTGACTTTCTGATCAATGAGCGAGCAGCGCCAGCCGGGCTGCGCCGTCAGCCGATCGACGATCCCACCGCGCTGCACCTCGAAGGTCACACGCAGCGGGCCGGCATCGGCAAGACCACTGTGGTTCTTCACCGACACCGCGTAGACGAGCGGCGTGTCCTGACGAGCAGCTTGCGGCTCATGCGTCAGCGCGACCGCCAGATCAATCATCGTCTTCGGGCACAGGTGGGTCACCACATCGCAGGTTCGTCCGCCACAGTCCGCGTCGGTGTTGCAGCCGCAGAAGCCCGGGGCAATACACTGGTTGCCCGGCCCCGAAGCAATGCAGGCAGCACTGGCGCCGCTGCTACACTGCACGCACTTCTTCATCGCCGAGCAGACCTCGCTGCCACCCGGAGTGCCTTGGCAGTCCACGTCGGTGTCACAGACATCGGTGCAGCGTGGCTCGGCCCCCTTCTTGTCGCAGACTGGCGCGCCAGGGCTACAGTCATCGTTGGTCACGCACGGCGGTACCACCACGATGGTCGGAGCGTTCGGTGTCACGCCATTTCCCGACGGGAAGCTGATCGGACCAGAGCTTGCGCCACCGACGGGAGTCGCCGTTGTATTGCTCTGGAGCGGCAGCTCTCCATACGCACGGTCGTCGATGCGGACCTGATACTTGACCACCACCGGCGGGTCCGACGGATCGAGCGTGCCGCCCATCGTCGCTGAGGCACCTTTGCCAATTCGGATGCGCAGCGTTCCCGTCAGCGGGTCCCACTCCACTTGATCGTCGCCGGGCTTGTCGGTCTTGCCGCCGTTTTGGCCGGTATCCGAAGGCACCAGCATCCGCACGGACTCGGGGACGTACGACAGCCCCGGCGGTAGCTTCTGCTCGATGATCAGGTCGCCACCCACCGCATCGCCGATGTTGCGCGTCGTCGAGGTGAACTCAATGACGTCGCCCGGCTTGGTGCTCACGCCCTGCGGATAGGTCAGGATGGTCTCGATGATCGGCTTGGTGCTCGCGATCGAGGTCGCCACCACGCCGAGCAGGACGATGTCTTCCTTGGTCGACTCCAGCGCCATCGCCGCTTGGGTGTCATTGGCCTTCAGGTACGGCGAGATATCGACGACATCAAGGTCGAGGCCGATCATGCTCCCCGCCTCACCAGTCAGCTGCGGCAGATCACCCACGGCCGTCACCGGCTGCCCCAGATACGTACGCGAGCTATTGAAAAAGTTGCTGTCCGAGCCAGTCGTTCCGTCGACGAGCCGCGTTCCATTGAAGCTCAGCGAGTCGCCGTCGTAATCATGATCTCCGTCGTAGGCAACCAGGCCAAGCTTGGCGTCGACCTTCGCGCCCATCGGGACTCGGAACCCCGACAAATTCACCGCCGTCTTGGTACCACCGACGACACCGGTCAGTCCGTCCCACAGCGTCAGGTTGCGAATCGGCACGCCGTCCTTCTGATAGAAGACGACGATCGACCAAGTGGCATAGGCGACGTCGGAGTTGGTGTTGGCGGCGGGCATGCGCGGCACACCGCTCACTCGGTACTGTCCGGGGCCGTACTGTTGAATGAGCCCGGTAATATCGGCGGACGACTGGTAGCTCTTGCCACCGATGTAGTTGCGATCGATGTCCGTCGGTGCAGCGACGATCATGCGCGGACCCTGGCCCGGTCGCTCAATCGTCACTTTGCCATCGGGAGGGCTGCTCTCTTCGTAGGTACCGGCCCAGTACAGCCGGGCGTAGGTGACCTTGGCCCCGGTCGGCAGATCCAGCGCCGCGGTCGACCGAGCGTCGGGAACCTTGACATCCAGGCCGGCCACCGCGCCGCCGCCACCGCCCGCATCGTCCCGCCACCAGACATCCGCCGACGAGTCTTCGATGTTGGTGCCACAGTTGGCGGAGTCGATCGTCCCGACGACGGGCTTGGGAATCCCTGGCCGGCAGTCGAACCCGACGGTGTTGCCAAACAGGATCATGTCGCCCCGCTGGTCGATCTGGTAGCGAAGCTTGGGGTCCGCCTCGGCGTCTCCGACGGAAAACCAGGCGAGCGCTGACAAGGCAGTTGCAAGCGGCAGTCTCGCCCACTCACGACGGCCAGACCGATCAAGGAACTTCATACAGTGCCTCCTACAGGCGCAAGCGATAGGTTGAGGTCCATCTTAGGACTGTGATTGTTTGTAAACCAAAACACACTAAATTTACAAATCAAAAAGCCGTTTCGCCAAGCGCTGCCAACACTTAGGAAAGCTCGCCCCCATGAGAGGACGACGAAAATTCGCGCAGCCAGCCGCGCTCGGCCCCGCCGGACAGCGCGGTTGACCAAGACACTGGCGCACAGTGTGTAGTTTAGATCACGTTATGGAAGGGACTTGTCGGACCATGTGAGGGCAGGGAGCGGACGCAACGCCAGGATCGGCGATAGTCGGCGCGGAGGATGCAGCGGACGGCGAGAGGAGATTAACCGCGAGAAGCTCGAGCGCGTCGACGATGGAGCGCGCCGAGCAGCGGAATCACCCACCACGCCGACGACGGAGGAACTGACGTACCACCAAGCTGACAGTCGCAGTGAATGCCCGGAAGCGGCCGCCCCGATCCACCGTCGGCAGCGCTGGCGCCATCCAGCGGGCCGAAGTCGGCAGCGGGCGCGGCATCGCCCACCGCCGCGAGGTCACGCACCGAGCTGGTCATATCCACCACCAGTGGACAGAGCGGCGTGCCGTCGGACGAGAATCCATCGAGGGGCGCGTCGGCCACCACGGTCCGAAGTCGTCCGCCGCGAGTATCAACCACAAAGTAGACGGTATGGCCTGGCATCACCGCCGAGGAAACAGCCGCGCTCGGCGTCAAACAAGGCGCATAGGCCCAGCCGCTCGGACCTAGCTCACGCGCACCGCTGGCGGCCTGCTCCACTACCTTCCACTTCCAGCCGGCGGCCAAGACCTTGCTGGCCGTGTGTCGCCCGACGAGAATCCCCGGACGAAGCACCTGTAACTCGACGGCGGTGGCGTTGATACCGACCAAGTTTTGGAAATCGCCGATCACAAACCAGCGCGGGCAGCTGCCTTGCGGCGACCGCGTCATCAGCGTGTCACCAAACGAACGATTCCCCGGTGCCGTCGCGTAGCTAGGATCGCTGAGCGTGCGAGTATCGAGGTAAAAGCGCGCCGGACCCGCGAGGTCGGGACTCACGATGCGGACATTGCTCGTGTCATTGCCAGTGGGGCTGCCGCTGGTATCGCAGGAGCCCTGCTGCCCGAGCGCCACAGCCCACGTTCCCTGCGGCAGGATCTTGTATTCGAGCAGGGTCGTTGGATCGAGATGTAGCTCAACCGAGTAAATCCCGTCGCCCGCCGCTTCATCGCCCCCCGCTCCATCATCCTTGAGCTGCGGACACTGATCGAGATTCCAGCTCCCGAGAGCGGTCTGATTGCCACAGATCTTAGGTTGCGCAGCCGCCAGTCCCTCGCCGAGAGCCAGCGTCACCACCAAGCCGAACCAGATCCCTCGCATGGGCCACTATCCGGTCTTTATCTGGAACAGCGCCTCGCCAAACTCGACGGGACGACCGTTCTCGCCGAGAATCGCTACCACCACGCCGTCGACCTCGGACTCCAGCTCGTTCATCAGCTTCATCGCTTCGATGATGCATAGCGTCTGGCCCTTGCGGACGCGCGCCCCCACCTCGACGAAAGAGGGCGACTCCGGACTGGCCGAGCGATAGAAGGTTCCGACGAGCGGCGCGGTAATCACGGTCACGCTCTTGTCCGGCGGACTGGCCTTCCCCGTCGCTGGTGGAGCAGCCGGAGCCTGCACGGGCTCGGACACCGCTGCCGCTACCACCGGCGCTGACCTCACCACCGGCGCCGCCGTCACCACCTCAGCGCGTCGTCCGACCAAGCGGAGTCGCTCACCCGTCGGCTGAGACAGCTCCAGCTCGGACAGCTCGAAGTCCTTCATCGCCTGAGCCAGCGAACGAATCGCCTCCAGCGTCAGCGCGTTGCCGGTTTGGGATGGCTCACTGGCGAGCGCCGGCGAGTCGGTGGTAGATGGATCGGACGTCCTCTTGGTCGTCATGCGGTTCTCTCTTTAGAGGCTGCGATTATCGGCGATCAGAAGCGCGCCTGGAGCGTGAAGTTGAAGCCGAGACGATTGGGGTTCTCGAACACCCGCTGCTTGAGCTGCGTCGCCGGGTCCGTCACCAGCCGCGTACCATTGGGATCGTACTGATAGTACGTCTCGACGATCAGCGCGAACATCTCCAAGAAGTCCTGCCGCGCCGCCAGCTTGGTCGCCAGCGCCGGCAGCGTGTCTTGGCCCTGCGGCAAGATCACCACGTCGCCCTGATTGCGGACCACCAGAATCGCCGGCGACGAATCGAGCGGATTCACCGACGAGGTGGGCGGCTTGTAGCTCGCTGGTCGATCGACACCGACGGTCACACCGACGGTTGTACCCGACTTCTCGACGTAGTAATCGACACCGGTCGCCGCGAACAGCTCGGGACGGATCTCAACGCCATCGCCCGACGGAAAGTCCTGAAACGGCACCAAGCTCGGCTGGTTGACCAGCAGGTACTGGAGCGACCGATACATCGCATCGAGCCGATAGCGGAAATTGCCGTACTGGAGACGGAAGTTGACGTCCCCGGCCAGTCCCCACTGGGCCCGACTCGACTCCGCTTGATCCGGGTTCTCGAGGGTTGTGGCCTCGGCGGTGAACTCGCTCATCAGCAGCCACGAAATGCCCGGCGTATAAAGCGGCTTGGTCAGGTAGCGCGCCGCACTGTTGGGATCATTGCGATACAGCGCCGTATCGGCAGACAGCGACGGCGACAAGCGATCCCACGCCGACAGCTGCACCGACACGCCGTAGGTCTGTACCGGCAGGCGCTGCGTCAGAACACGCGGAATGGTCCCCCGATCGAAGAAGCCGCCGTTGGCCTCCAGCCGCAGGTGCCCCGGCACCAGATCGACACCAGCGCCGCCGAGCAGCCCATAGACCGAGTGCAGCTCTTGATCCTGCTCGTAGCGCAGCACCGAGGTCTTGGCCCCAAAGTACGCGTACCACCTGTCGTCGGCAATCTGGATGCGCAGCCCTGGCACCGGCGGCGTGGGCGGCGGATTCAGGTTGGTCGACACGTCGGGGTTCGCCTTGAAGAAGATCGGCGAGCCACCCCACGACAGACGCCACGAATAACCAAGCCGCATGCGGTCCGAGTTGAGCGGAAACGCCGTCACCGACACGTTGGTACGACGCGCGCGGGTCGGGTCGAAGTAGTAGTTGACCTTGATGTAGCTACCGTCGTCGATGGACGATAGGTTCACGTCGGAAAATTGGAGCAGACGCAGGACGTAGGCGGCTTCCGCTTCCCAGCGCTGACGCTGCACGGCCTTGTACAGCACGACGTGCGTCAGGCTCTCGTAGCCGGTAAAGCGTGTGTCGTAGTTGTCGAAGAACAGGACGCCGAGCTGATTGGGTCGATCGAAGCGCCAGCCCGGCACCGGCGGGTTCGTCTCCCCGGGAGCCGCCAGGACGTTCTCGTTGGTCAGCGTCACGTTGAGGCGGGTGTCGACAAAGTCGCTCGCCAGCGCCGGCGCACCGACAGTGAGCAGGCCCAGCGGCACAAGATAGGCACAGGACTTTGGGGTCGCCAAGTGGGTCCCGCGCGACAGCCGTCTCGACGAAGTAGCTTGGTGCATCCTGAGAGCTCCTGAAATGACGCCGCTTGTTATCACAGGTCGCCGTCCAAGCGCCACTTTGCCCACGCCAGCCCAGCTCTTGTCGTCCGGGTACACTCGGGGGGCGACCTTGACCTTTGCGATCTGGGCGGTTAGGCTACCGGCCATGCTATGTGGCCTCACTAGTTCGCCTGTGCGCAGCCTGGTGAGCGGGCGATCTCGGTACGATGTGAGGATGAGGTGACGGGAATGGACCAGAGCAAGAAGACGATGCGCCACTTCTACTGCCGCGACGCGCTCTGGGAGACGTTCGAGGCCATGGCCGTGGACTTCGACTGCTCCGTCGATTACCTCGTCAACGAAGCGATGCGCATCTACGCTCGCTCGAAGAACTATCAGGTCCCCTCGGGCGGCGGCTCGGGCAGCCAGATCAGCACCGCCGGGCCGGGTCCGAGCCAGATTGGCACACCGTCGGGACAGCGACTAGAGAAGGTCCAGCCGAGTACGCCTGCCCCCTCAGGTACGATCGAACGTCCGGTGGTGCCGTCGACCAGCGCAGGATATCCGGCCCCCGTGCAGCGACCCGTGATGGGAACGATGCCGCGTGCCAATGCGCTGCCGGCACCTCCTCCGACCTCTGGTCCACCGACGCCACCAACGGGAACGCCGGGAACGCCAAGCTGGGGAGGCCCCGGAACCGAAAGTCCGGCGCCGCCTCTGTTCCTACTTTTCCAAGGCCAGCGCGTGCTCATCGACAAAGATCAGTTCGTGATTGGCCGCGGCAGCAAGACCGCCGACCTCGCCATCAAAGACGGCAACATCTCGCGCCAGCACGCGGTCGTTCTCCGTCGCAATGGTGTCTACTACATTAAAGATCTCGGCTCCACCAACGGGATCGAGTTCAAGGGCATGCGCATCGACAACAAGCGCATTGATGAAGGCGACACCTTCTTCATCTGCGACTTCGAGCTGCGCTTCACCTATCAGCCCTAGCCGCCATGCGTACCACGCTTACTGTCCTGGGAACTGTTCTTCTCGTTGGTGGTGCCGCGATGATCGTGCTGCGCCGCTTGGGGGTGATTCACACCTTCCCCATGGCCGGTTCCTTGACCATGCTGGTCGGCTATATCTTGTGGCGCTTGTCACGCTCGATAGGAACCACTCCGTGACTGCTGGCTCGGGCACCCAGCGACGGTGGCGGACAGCCCTCCTCTTCTGGGTCACGTCGATCGTATCGAGCTGTGGCGCAAGCGGCGCAGTCTCTCCTTCCGGCACCGCCATTGGGGTCATCTGCGTGCCCAGCGACTGCCTGAGCGGAGCTGTCTATGAAGGCCCACTCTTTGTCGGTAGCAGCGATCCTCTACATCTCATCATCACGGCCTGTCGCAACGAAGTCTGCGCCAAGACCACGCTCACCTTCGACGCCGCTGAGCGCCACTATGTCGGTCACATCGTTGGCCCGCTGACCGTTGCGATCGCGCTCACTACAGACTCCACGCCCGCGCACCTGCTGGTCCATATTGTTGGCCGTCCTGAGCTGCTCAGCGATGGAGATCGCTACGAGCTGAGCGTGGCTCTCCCATCCGGCCAGCTATTGTCGCGACAAATTCCTTCCGCAACCTACGGACACACGCGCCACAGCGATCCCAACTGCACCGCGGACTGCGTCAGCATCACTCTGTAACCGTGCATTCCCATCGCTCAGCGGGACTTTGAAATCGCCGGGGACGTCGCCGGGAGAGTCGCCAGCGCCCGCGCCAACAGCGAAAGCTCGGGTGCCGTAAAGCGCTCCACCAGGGCCTCACGCAGCACCCGATCACTGACATCTTTTGCTCGCAGATAGCAGGCCAGTCCGCGGGGCGTCAGGACCACTGCCGAGCCACGCTTGTCGACGGAGACCGCGGCCCGACGCAGCCACTGCTTGCGCACCAAGCGATCGACGACTCTGGTCAAGCCACTTGGCGTGAGCAGCAGCAGTTCACACAGCTCGACCATTCGCAGGGAGCGCTCATTGCTGTTCAGGAGTGACTCAAGTAGGGCCATCTCGCTGAGCAGCAAACCACACTCGACACGCAGCGCAGCTTCCAGTGTAAAATTGATCGCACCGACGGAAAATGACAGCCTTCTCCAGTCCACAGAGTCGATCTTGATGCCTGCTTTTTCCGCCATTTGTTGCGCAAGCAAACAATTGTTTGTGTTCGCAAGCAAGCACTTTGTGGACTGATCAAATACTTTTGAATCACAGCGCGCCTTGGCGACGCGAGAGAAAACATAAGGGAGCTAACCAAAAAGTCCTCAAAACGACGCCCAAAAAGCCAAAGCTCGACGAAATTGGTCCAACCAAAACACCAATCTTCGGACAGGCTGGGGTGGCCGTAGGTGCGCTCCGGCGGAACCGCCAAAAAAGACCGACGAAAAAGTCACCGCTGGGGGTGTTGCCGCCACGATGGCAGGGCTCGTAGCGAGCAATTTCTCCGTCGGTGAGCCTCAAGAATCCTGGCGTGCAGCAACGAACTCGAAAAAAATCAGTTCTTGCGCCCCGACCCTTGGAATAGGTTTCGTGAGCGCTACGTTACCTAGACATGTTTGATCGCCAGAAAAAGCAGGTGTCCGGTCAGCGGGCGCGGTTTGAGGAAGAGGCGCTCATCCACATGGATGCCTTGTATTCGACGGCCCTGCGACTGACCCAGGATCGACGCGATGCCGAGGACCTGGTGCAAGACACGGTGCTGCAAGCGTATCGCTCGTTCGAGCAGTACCAGCCCGGCACCCGCTGCAAGGCCTGGCTCTACAAGATCCTCACCAACACGTTCATCAACAAGTACCGTCGACGCATTCTTGAACACGAGGTGGCCGACGGGATGGTGCGCAACGGGGAGACCGGCGCACTGTCGGATGATCGGGTTCGGACCGCTCGCGACGTCGAGGACACGCTGCACTTCCAGCTGATGTCCGACACCATCGCCCGCGCGCTGACCGCCCTGCCGGAAGAGTTCCGCTTGGCGGTGCTGCTGAGCGACGTCGAGGAGTTTTCCTACCGCGAGATCGCCGATATCATGGACTGCCCAGTCGGAACGGTCATGAGTCGGTTGCATCGCGGACGACGGCTGCTACAAAGTGCCCTTCGCGACCATGCGATTCGCTCTGGGATCATCAAGGAAGAGCCTGTAGGCTCCCAGGGAAACGGGCGAGTCATTCCACTTACTCGACGGGCGAGCAGCAAGAACTAGCGCATAGCCATGCAGTGTAGCGACCTCGAACGCGATCTTGAGAGCCTGGTTGACGGAGAGCTTCTGGCGTCCGATCGTCAGCCGTACGAGCAGCACCTCACGGGGTGTCCGGGCTGTCACAGACTGGTCCAGTCCCGACGCGAGCTGCGGCGGTCTCTTCGTGAAGCCGTCGCAGTGCCGTGTCCGAGTTCCCTGCGCGCCAAGGTGGCACACCACCTCGACGTCGAGGAGCAGACACAGCAGGTGACCCAGGGATCATGGCTGTCACGCGTGTGGCAGCAGCCGTCGGCGATGCTGCTGGCCGGAGCGCTCGCGGGGCTGCTGGTGATGCCCGGGCTGCGCTCGACCCAGCGTCAGCGTCCCGAGCGCCCGGTGGTCGTCGACGCGATGATCTCGCGGCATCAGCTGCCGCTACCGCTCGACGTAACGGGAGAGCCCGAGAAGGTTCGCTCGTGGTTTGCCGGCAAGGTTCCGTTCATGGTGCCAGCGCCCCACCTCGAGCCGGTGGCGTCGCTGCAAGGCGGTCGTCTCGCCGATCTTGGGGATCGCGAGGCTGTGCTCCTTCGCTATCAACAGAGTGGCCAGCCGATCTCTGTGTTTGTATTTGATCCGCAAGGGCTCGATCTGAAAGCCCGACGCACCATCATCGGCAACCGCGAGGTGCTGCTGCCCGACGGTCGAGGCTATCAGGTGGCGGTGTTCCGGGATCGCGGTCTCGGCTACGCAGTCACCTCAACGCTCAACGAGCCAGAGTTCCTCAAGGTCATCAGCGCCATGGTGAGCGGCCCGTAGCTGGTCCCGCCGACCGCCACAGCAAGCGGTGTCATGGGAGCACGGCGCTTGTCACCGAAAAGATCGTCCTCTTCCACCCGCCACCGTCGGCCCCGAGTCCGCTATCATCTCCCCACCGTGTCTCGTTTTTCCCTTGGCCCAGGTTCCCGCCGACTCGTGTCCGGTTCGGTGTTTTCAGCGTCGGTGGCTGGCTGGCTGTTCTATGCGCTGTTTCTTCCCGCGAGTGCTGGGGCCGGCAAGCCGAGCGCCGTCGACAAGCGCCTTGCCACGATTCAGAAAGCCGTCACGGCTTATCACGGCGGCGATTACGACAAGACCCGGAGCTTGCTGGCGCCACTCGTTGACAAAGACCAGCTCAAGGACTACCGCAGCCGCGATTATTTGCTGTTTGTTTTGGGCGACAGCGAAGCCCTACTCGCCGTTGAGACAGAGACGCCGTCGCTGTGCGAGCAGGCGAGCCGTCACTTGCGCGCCGTCGAGTCGGTGAGTGAGACGCCGCTGACCATGCAAGCACGGGCTCGCAGCGCCGACTGCCTGCGCCTTCTCGGCAAGACGAGTGAAGCGGAGGCGGCCTATCGCAGCGTTCTCGGCAGCACCAAGAGTCCGATCGACCTGGGCACGGTGCGCTTTCGGCTGGCCCTAATTCTGGCACCCAGCAACGGAAAAGAAGGACAAGAAGCGAGGCTGCTGCTTCGCAAGCTGTACATCGAAAATCCGCTCCATCCGCTTGCCGAGTCGGCACTGGGCAAGCTGCGCGAGCTGGATCGCGAGGCCAACCTCGATGCCCAAGAGCACCTCGAGCGCGCCAAAAACTTGCTGACGGGTCGTCGCTGGCTCGAAGCGGCGGCGGAGCTGCAAGGGCTGCCCAAAGAGCTGGGACCGACGCTGCGCGATGAGGTCGACTACTGGCTGGGGACGGCGTTTTATCGCATGCGGCGCAACTATGGTGGGGCGGCGCAGCTGCTGCTCGCCGTCGCCAAGCGTCTCAAGGGGGATCGCCAGGCCGAGGCGATGTTCCACGGGGCGCGGGCGCTGTCACGGGCCGATCGCGATGACGAGGCGATCGTCGGCTACCGCGAGCTTCTGTCGGTGCATCCCCACTCGCGCTATTCCGCCGAAGCGAGCTTTCTGATCGGCTGGCTGGAGTACAACCGCAGTCGCCATCAGCAAGCCATCACCAACCTGGAAGCAATGCTGCGTCGCTACAGCACGGGCACTTTTGCCGAGGAGGCGCGCTGGTACATTGGCTGGTCGCGCTATCTGCTTGGCGATTATGCGGGGGCGCTGTCGAGCTTCGAGCCGATCGGCAAGAAAAGCGGCCTCACCGGCAGCAAGGGACTGTACTGGTCGGCGGTGGCGCAGCTTCAGCTCGGCAAGTCGAGCGAGGGACAAGCGGGGCTGCGCAAGCTGGCTGAGCGGGAGCCGCTGTCCTATTACGGAATGCTCAGCCGGGTACGCCTGCGCGAGGCTGGACAGAAGGTGCCGCTGTTCATCGATCCGGCACGGCAGAGTCCGGACGGACTCCCAGACTGGCAGCCCGGCGACAAACAGGTCTTGGCCGATGACAAGCTGCGACGGCCAGAGGAGCTGCTTCTGTTCGGACTGCGCGCCGAAGCAGGTCAGGAAATCCAGCGCATCGAGTCCTCTCTGGTCCAAAAGTACAGCCCCGGTCGGGCGCTGCCGGTGCTGTTTGCGATGTATCAGCGCGCCGAGAGCTTCCGTCGCCCACACCTTCTGTCCGAGGTCCATGGCAGCGCGGCGCTCCGCAAAGATCCGCATGCCGCTCAGGAAGCGCGACCGTATTGGGAGTCGATGTATCCGCTCGCCTATCGCCGCCTGATCGAGAAGTACGGACCGAGTGGCGACAATCCGCCGCGCTACCTCTATTCGATCATGCAAAAGGAGTCCGCCTACAACCCCTACGACGTGTCCTATGCGGACGCGATCGGACTCCTTCAGATGATTCCGCCGACCAGCCGCCGCGTCGCCAAGCCGCTCGGGAGGGAGTACACCGATGATGTCCTGTACGACCCGGAAGGGAACATTCAGTTTGGCGCTTGGTACATTGGTCGGCTGCTGAAGAAGTTTAAGGGACAGATTGCGCTCGGGGCGGGTTCCTTCAATGCCGGACCACGGGCGATGACGCGCTGGCTCGGACAGAACGGCCACCGGCCCCTCGACGAGTTTGTTGAGCTGTGTCCGTATTCCCAGACCCGCGAGTACATGAAGAAGCTGCTCGGGATCTACGCGCACTACGTCTATCTGTGGGACAAAGAGGAATACCTACCCAGCCTCAAGGTCGATAAGGAGTTCCTCACCACCGACGGCGTGGACTACTGATGTGGCAGACTCCAGTCCGTTAGAGGGCAAGACTCAGGGACTCCAGATAGGTCGGATAGCTCTTGGGAAACACGCTGGTGTCGAGCGTCCAGCGATCGTGGCCGGTCAGCTCGTAACGAATTGGATAGGGCCGAATCCGCGCCGCCTTGCCATGCGCGTCGACATCGACCTCACAGAGCATCGCGCGATTTTGATAGATCACCCGTCCCTGATACGCCGCCCCTGCTGCCATCACCAGCGTCTGCCGATACGGACTCGACACCCACTGCGCTTCGTTTTCGTGCAGGTGGCCGCGCAGCACAAAGTGACAGTGCTCTTGGAGCAGCTGCTCGATGTTGCGGCGCTCGACCTCCGAGAGATCTTGGACCGGGTGATGCATCAGCGCGATCCGCAAGCGGGCTTTTTGCACCTGGGCAATGGCCGCACGCACCAGGGGTTCCCCCACGAACAGCTTGCCGCTGTCATCGTCGGCCTGCGCAAACCACGCGGTGTTGAGCGGCAGGATTCCGACCTCGAGATTGCGCACGCGGATGATCTCGGCCCCGGCGGTCGCGAGCCGCAGATCGGCCTGCCGCGGAGGCTCCTTGCCGAAGTGACCTGCCTTGTAAAAGCGGTTGTAGAACTGAATGAAGGACTCGAACTTCTTGAGGTGCCAGCGCTCGGCCTGCGGAGCGAAGAAAATCATCGAGTCGTCGTGGTTGGTCAGGGTGCGCTGTAGACCAAAGCCCCGCGAACGCGCGACATCGTGGTTGCCGGGCACCATGATCACGTTCTGCGTCGGCACACCCGAGTGCTCGCACAGCCGCATCAGGAAGTCCTCGGCCAGCCGGTACTCGCTGTCACTGCCGCTCTGGGCGATGTCGCCGGTCACGAAGATACAGTCGAGTCCACGCCCGGCCTGACGCATGTCGTCGATGGTGTTGAGCAGCGACTCCAGCACGATCCCCGCGCCCTGGGCCTGGTGCTTGTCCGAAAAGTGAAAGTCCGAGACATGCAGCCAGCGAATCGTCGTCGGCCCTGGATGGGCACCCACGGTCGCGGTATCGAGTCGCGGCAGCTCGAGGCGCGGGTGCTGCTCGATCGACGGACCGACATGGGGATGCCCGGAAGTCCGCCCGGCGCCACCGAGCAGCTCACTGCGCCGCCGCAGACACAGCTCGATCGCCCGACTGCGCGGCACCGCCAGCTTGCGCTCCCAGCTCACCAGCCCGTCGAGATAGGCCCGCCCATGCTCTTCCCAGGTAAACGGCACCGGCTGACCGAGCAGCGACCACAGCCCCTCATAGCCGCCCGAGACCATCGGACTGGAGCCAAACCCGTACGCCATCGACGGCGAGATCGGCGAGATCGACGGCGAGCTTTGGTTTGGCATCGCCAGGTCCGGCAGGTCCGAGCGGCCCGCAAAGGCCTCGTGGAGCACGCGCTGACTGGCCTCGACATCCCGCTCGGCGGCCCGCAGCAGCTGCGCCAGCTCCCACAGCTTGTGACGCAGCGCCTCGAGGTCGGGAAGCTGCGCCAGCATCTCGAAAAAACGGTCACACAGATCGGGCCAGCCGCCGGTCAGCTCATGGAGCGTCCAGAGCAGCTCACTCAGTAGCTGCGGATCGGAGCGCACCAGCTTGAGCTGCGGCAGCGCGTCGAGAAACTCGGCCACCTGCGGGGTAAAGACAACATTGACCGGCAGCGCCATCAGCTCCGAGGCCTGCCGCAGCCACGGACTGGTGCGCTTGTCGGTCAAGCTATCGGTCGACAGCAGCACAAAGCACAGCCGGGGCGTTCGGCGCAGCGAAAACGGCGAGACCGGCAAGAGCGCCTCGGTCGCGTCGGTGAATAGCTGATAGAGGTTGCCGATATAGAGCGGCACCAGCACATGTAGCTTGTTCTGGGCCAGGTACTCCTCGCAGGCGGTCAGCGCCTTGTCGGGCGGCAGCTTGTCGAAGGCCGCGACCTGACGACGGCGGCTCTGCGGCAAGGTCTGGGCGGTATGGTTTATGATCGCCTTGATGAGCTGCGACACCGTGGCATGCAGCGACGCCCGCACCGGCGCAGCGAGCCGAAAGGTGATGTCCTCCTCGCCGTTCTCGACCTCGGCAGTTGGGTTCCAGTCCCACGCCGCATGCAGCCCCAGCACCACCCCGAGCGCGTCTTCCAGCGCCTGCGAGAAGTACAGGACGTGACCCGACACCTCTCGTCCATCGAGGCTGACCGCTGGATACCAGAGGCAGTGCGCACGCAGCCGCTCCACGGGAACGGTCCGTCCAGAAGCAATGTGGACCGCCATGCGCGGAAAGACGTACTGACCTAGACCCAAGCTGACCTCCTTGCCGTAACGCGAAGCATACGCTGTCTTTCGGACACTTGCCTGTTTGCCACCCGCCAAGCTCCCCGCCGAGCCAGCCCGCGACCCTCTTTCAACCGACTCACCCCCATCGCTCGTGGTCTCTAGGCCACCTGTTGTCAGTCTCTAGTCTACCTAGTGCCAGTCTCTAGTCCACCTATCTGGCTTCTCTAGTCCACCCAGTGCCAGTCTCTAGTCCACCTATCTGGCTTCTCTAGTCCACCTAGTGCCAGTCTCTAGTCCACCTGTTGTCAGTCTCTAGTCTACTCCTGGGGTTGCTGCCGCCGGGGCGCACGACGGCGCTGGCAAGCTGTGATATGCACTGCCGTGGGAGAGTTTGGGCATGGCTTCAGGATCGAGCAAGCAAACGGGCACACGAGCGAAAGCGGCGAAGGCGAAATCTCAAGGGGTGGACGACGGGGGACAAGCGGCGGCCAAGCTGGTTGCGATGCTCAGGCCGGGGGCGTGCTTTTCGGTCTGGACCTCGGACTATGACGCGAGCGATCTCTATCCGCTGCGCATCGATGAGCTGAAGCCCGATGGAGCGATGGTGCTGTCGTTTCCCGATCCGCCCGCCGAGTCGAAGATTCGCTGCTCGGCGGAGGCGGTTGAGCGAGGCAGCGGCGTGGTGTTTCTGTCGCAGTACAGCGCGCTGGCCGGCAAGTCGCACAGCCGCAGTCACCTGCTGAGCACCAAGACCCACAGCCCGCCGTTTCTGCTCAGCCGCGACAGCTTGCGCAGGCTCAAGGCTGGCGAGACCGTCTCTATCGAGGTCTATTCGGGCTCGGTGGCGGTGAAGCTTCACGGCAAGGCGCAGGCGTCGGTGCGCATCCACGATCAGCCGTTCCAGGTGCCGGTGCTGCATGCCCAAGATCAGCAGGAGACCGACTGGTCGCCGGTGGATCTGTGGGTGCTCGATCACCCGGAGTGGCCGCTGCTGCTCAAGCTGGAGTTTGGCGGCGAGTGTGAGCTGTCCCTGTTCGAGGTGAGGCCCGCCGGCTGAGCGCGCGGCTCACCGCCAGCGTGGGCGTCCACTGCGATAGACTGTTCCGATGGACGCCACAGACTGCTCGACTGCACCGACTCGCTACCGAACCACGCTGCGTGATCGCCCCGGAGGGAGGAGTGGAGGCCGTCACTTGGGGCTGCTCTTTGGCCTGGCCTGGCTGCTCGTCGGGACAAGCTGCAAGCCCGCCACCACCATGGACACGCCGCCCGATGCCGCCGTCGACCCCAACCTCGATGGCGGCTGGCCCGCAGACCTGGGCGCCGTCGAGAGTCCGATTTGCAGCAAAGATCGCTACTGCTTTCGCAATCCCCTGCCCCAGGGCAACGGCCTAAACGGCGTCTACGTCGGCAGCAGCGGGGAGATCGTGGCGGTCGGCGATCGCGGCACCATCCTGCGCTACGCCGGCGGCATCTGGAAGCTCGAGTCGAGTGGCACCCAGAATCTACTTAACGCCGTCTGGGGTCCGAGCGCCCAGGATCTCTGGGTGGTCGGTGGCAACGGCATGATCCTGCGCGGCAGCGGCGGCACCTGGACCCCACAGTCGAGCAGCACCAGCTTCCTGCTCAACGGCATCCACGGCAGCGATGCCAGCCACATCTGGGCGGTCGGAGTCGGCGGTCTGGTCCTCAGCTGGAACGGCAGCGCCTGGAGCCCCCAGCCGAGCGGCACCACCACCACCCTGTCGGCAGTCTGGGCCGCCGATGCGAGCAATGCGTGGGCGGTCGGCTCCAGCGGCGTGGTCACTCGCTACAGTGGCGGCGCCTGGAACCCGCAGGTCAGCGGCACCACCCGCACCCTCCTGGGAGTCTCCGGCGCCAACGCGAGCAACGTCTGGGCGGTCGGCGACATCGGCACCATCGTCTAACCGAATTAAGACCCTCCCTATCGCTCTTACACAGACCGATAGGGAGATGGGCATGGGAACATTATTGAAACATTCAGGGGCGCGCAGAGACGTGGATTGCGGACAGCG